>Ga0116227_10006110_pt1 | contig 24683 bp, 21 predicted proteins | sample S1TSphgellanicum_FD_89693 | JGI IMG/M metagenome (GOLD analysis project Ga0116227, IMG submission 89693) | Host-associated microbial communities from peat moss isolated from Minnesota, USA - S1T2_Fb - Sphagnum magellanicum MG | ecosystem: Host-associated > Plants > Peat moss > Unclassified... | reverse complement strand
ATGATATTTTGGCTTGTGTTGAAACTTGAGATTAGTTATAATAGAGTTATAATATCTTGAAGGATTTTTTGAAGATTATATTTTTGCATGGTGAAATATTTGAGCCTCCGTAATTCTTCTTTTGCCTTAGGATACTTTTTAGCAAGGCCACAGTGTGACACACCCCTTGATAGTAATATGGAATAGTTCCAAAATTTTCATTCCATATTCTTGTGGAAAGCAAGATGGTTGCTTTGAGATATCCCCACAACCTAGGAAAAAATGTGCTTTTGCAGAGAGGCCTGAAAGCCCAAGTCCTACAATTCATTTAAATCTGAGTAGTCATTTGAAGCTGAACTAATTCTTCATTACTAACGTCAAGATGTCAAACATTATTTTTAAAAATAAAAATTGAAAAAAGAAGGGCATTTAATTTGTAAATTTGACCAAGTGCCTTTTCCACCTTCTATGGCAATGATTTCCGTGGCAAAGCAGCTGGTGTTTTCCAACACATTCTTGGGCTGGGTGACCATGTTTAAAAGGCAATGTGATTGTATGGAATTTCAAAAAGGCCATGAAATGAGTGGACTTGGGCTTGAGGTCTAGAGTAGAATATTTTTTGTCCTGCGGTCCCAAGACACAGAATATTGGCTTGGGCCTGGGGGCGAACTCCATAAGACTCCCTTGGACATGGGCGTAGACATCTTACAAATTTTGTTAATGTCATGTCTTACACCCTGCATGGTTTTGTCCTGGACCCCTTGGTAACCTGGGGCCAATGGGAACAAGTATTGGGAACAAATGTATAATTTTATTTTATATTTATATATGTATGGAATAATAAATCCACAATGGTCATCCATGAAAGCATGGTAACAATATGAAATTTGATTATGGCTTGGGGTATGCAACAAGAAAGCTTTTTGGCTTGGAGTATTGGCACACTTGATCCATACCCCTTTCTATTGTATTTGGTTGGGGGGGGAAGGGGAGATTACCGCATCCAACCCCAAGTACCCTAAGGCCATTTTTGTCCCAACCCCATGACACTCATGCCTAAGACCCTAGACCAGTACATTTAACGCCCCAACCCTATCATGGCATGGGTGCCATGCCATCATTTCCTAAACTTCGGGCGACTTGTTTGGACCCCTAGGTAACCTAAGGTCTTTGTCTTGGGCTTCATATAAAGAATTATAACTGAACTATTATATCTTGGAACTTTAAATAACATAGGGTCATTTTGTTCAAGGCCCCATGCCACCTTGACCTACACCCCATGTAGCCTAAGGTTATTATCGTAGGCCAATTATAGAATTCCAATTCATCACAAGCTAGACCATAGGTGGCTTAGACCTATGGCAATATTATTTTTTAAGCTTTGGCCCATGGATAACCTAAGTCTTTGCCTTGGACCCCACCTATGGAATTATAATCGAGCTATTACATACACCTTGGAACCCTAGGTAGCCTAAGGTCATTTGTTCAAGGCCCCATGTCAGATGAAAGCACACTAAAATGTAACAATTTAAAACACATATGGAAGTTCATAATGGTCTAAATGAACACTACAAAAGCAATGTGAAGGTAGGATACCTTGAATCACACAAGTCATTTTGCAAGTTATCATTGGAAATTCATTATAAAAAAAATCCAACCCTAGTTTACTTGATGGAAAACTTAAATTTGAAATATGAGCTTTTACATTATTACTTTCACTAAAGAAAAGACTTAAGGGGAAAAAACAATAATTCAAAGTACATAAAAAAATTTGATCTTCAAAATCCTTTCAAAAAGTCTTCTCTAATATCAATGTTATCACATGATATTATCATTGAGTCCTTTATTCAATAGAAAAATAATATGAAGATGCATGAAATCCATATTCATTGATTATGGATTGTTACAGGTTTTTTGGCACTTCTTTAAAAGTCCATTATGTTATGACAATTCAAAAAATATATTAAAAAAATCCATACAATGTGATTATAGTATATATATCATTGTAGTGTTGAGTCCTTTATTAACTTAATTATTTATATTTAATCACATGGCCCATCACAAATTTCAAAATCTTGCAAAAATTGCCTTGTGACAACATTTTATGAATAGTTTAATGTGCTTTCACCCTACCACAATGTCTTGCACCCCAAGCCACATTGTCCTAGCCCCCATGTAGCTTAAAGTTTTTGTGTTAAGCCATATGTAAAATTTCAATTTAAAACAAGGTGAACCATAGGTTGCTCAAACCTATGGTAAAAGAATCTTTTAAGCTTTGACCTTTCATAACCTAAAGTTTTTACTTTGGGTTCCATATATGGAATTATAATAAAGTTACTACACCTTGGAACCCTAAGCAGCCTAAAGTCATTTTGTTCAAGGCCCCTTGCCACCATGTCTTGCACCTTGGGCCATTTCATCCTAGCCCCCATGTGGTTTACAGTCTTTGTTTTAGGTCATATATAGAATACCAATCTAACACACAATACACCATAGGTTGCCTAGACCTATGGCAATAAAATATTCTAGGCTTTGGCCACATGCCCAAGTCAAGATTCCATGTCATGGGTTCCTACCACATGAAATCTTTTTAGTTTTTACCTTAGGCCAAGCCAAGATTCCAAATTTTAATTTACCCAAAGGTCAAAGCATGGTTGGGGTACCGAAAAGGATCGTTTCCTCACTACAACAAAAAATGTCCATGTACGCCAAATGATTTCAATAGATTTTGAGTGCATTCATTAGTCTTAGTAAACAAGGACTAGTTGGAAAGTGAATTGATTGGTTTAGTGAATGGGGACTAATGAACTGCACCCACATTTTATAGTAGTGTTTTTTATATCTAGTGGACACCTTCACTTAAAACATGTTATAATTTAATGGCACATTCATATTAAAAGTTTGATTTTCTTCATAGATACATTATTAAGGTACATACTATTCTATGCATAGCATGTCAAATTTGGACAAATTTCAAGATTTGTACCAAATCTTGGAAAAAATCCACAACTTTGTCTTTTGAAAAAAAAAGTTCAAGGACTCATAAAAAATGTCTAAGAAAATTTTTGTGGTTCAAGATTCTTACCACAAACACCTTAAGTACTAATGTACATAAAATGTATCAATGTGACAAAAACCAAATGCCCTATTACAATGTAGAAAGTTTCAAAAAATGGAATTTTTGATAATTTTGGGCCATTAATAAAACATGGCCCACATTGGATAAATTTTACTATTTTTATTTTCATAAGTGAAAACAATAGATATTCTAAATGCTTATATTAAATTTGGAACAAAATTATTTTATTTGACATGAAAAAAGAAGAGGGAAATCTAAGACAAATCATAGGAAAAGTGAAGAAAAACATGAATTTGAGTGTTTTAAGAGTGAGTCCTTAGTGTTCCAACGAGGGTACCCCAACCATGCTTTGACCCCCAACAACTTCCATGGCCTTTTTGCAATTGTCCCAACCCCCATGTAATCCAAGGTCATTTTGTCTTTATAGGCACAATGACACCATTTCTCAAGCCCCTAGGCCACCTTGTTTTAGCCCCCCACATAGCCTAAAGTCAAGTTGTGTTAGGTCCCAACCACCCTACCTCACATCACCATATCTACAAAAGACCAAAAGAGCCATATTCATACATGACTTCAACTTTAGGCCATATTATTAAATAACATTTCAACCTTAAGTCAAAGTGTTAAAAAAGATTCCAATCCTAAGTCAAAATGCCAAAAAAGATTCTAAACCTAGGCCATATTATGCCAAAAAAATTATAACCAAGTAAGTGAATATGGCCAAAAGTTATCCCAATTTAAGCCAATATGCATATGCAAAACTAGTTTTGTCTAGTTGGGATAAATACTTTTGGCTTCTAGTTTAATATTAAGCCAATATACATGTAGGTTTTGCAAGAACATCTCCATTTTTACCATAAAGGCTATTGTCATATTGCAACTGTTTCACACATCTAGTTGGCAAGTTGGCTTAAGGTTAAAGTCATGTACCAATATGGCAATGGAGGTATTGCAAAAACTCTCCAACATCTATTTTATTCCCTCTTCACACCTTAAATGAAAATAAAATGTTAACCTTGCATGCGAGTATTGCTTTTGAGGTACCTTACAAACTTGGGGCCTCAATGCTAGTATTGCCATATTGATAGAAAATTCAATGCATATTGTTGAATGACATGATGTCTTTATCAAGTGAAATGAAACACAAAGCTCATTTTGGAGACACATTTGTGAAGTTACAAACTTTGAAATAACCATATTTTCCTTAAGCTTCAAACCCTAAAGTCATGTTCATTTCTTTATTCTTCTTCTTCATATGGATACATATTTTTTGTGTTGAATTCAGGTATTGCACCAACTGCCCACAAACCAATCAATTTTACATTTTTTTGATGCGGGTATTGCATGACTCGCCCACAAATCTAGATGATATCTTGTGGCTCAATGCAACTATTGCATGAACCATTGAAAAACCAACCCATATTTCCTTTTTTATGCAAGTATATCATGATTCGCCCACAAATCCAAATAATATTTTGTGGTTTCAACACTTGCAACTTCAACCTTTCATTCATAACATATTACTAAATTAAATGCAAGTGTTGCATGTTCTACCCAAAATCCCAATACAAATTTTATGACCTTCCTTTGGGTATTGCAATGGGCATCATTGGACATGGGGTTTATTATTCATATGTGGGTATTGCCCAAAAACCCTTGTTCTCCTTAAGATTTTATACATTGAATAGAGTTGTCCATAAAATAACCTTGTTTTCACCTTATTTTTGGGCCTCCTTTTGCCTCATATCCCCTCTTTCAATGGTATCTGCAAAATAAAAATATTTTTAAAAATCTCAATATGAAATATTGCAACTCAATGTGAAATGCTGAAATTTAACATTTAATGCATGAGGTTTGAAAGTAATTATAGTGGTTGTATAATTAGCAGCAATGAAAATATATGTAGCAACAATGTAGGTGCTTAGGAAAAAGGAAAGACAAGATGAAACTCAATTTACCACCAAAATTGATGGTTTTTTGAATTTCATCCCTCGTTGAAGGCTAATGTATTTTTTTGCAGGTTTTTTTATAATCTCAACTTATGTATGACCTAACTCAAGGTTCTAGTGTTGCGTTTTTCTTACTTAATGGATAACTTTAATGTCCTAAAATTATGCACTATGCCACAAAAAAAACACATGTAACATTAAGATGGCAAAATTGAAGCATTGCATTAATGCATTACTTTGTGAGTAACATATGCACACCATATAGTTTACATATTATGGTATGAAATATCTATCTATTTAAGTCATTTTTAAAAAATCATCCAACAATACTCTTTCTTTTTGGAATACTTTTAAAATTGTCATCTTCTTTAATTTCTTTTTGTCTTCTCATTAATTTTTCTTCTATTTTTCTTTTGAAAACATTTTTCTTCATCTCGAAAGAAAAAAATGAATACCAAAGATTTTCATTTTCAATTTTTCTTCTTCTTCTAGTTTTTCTTTTCTCCCTTTTTTTCTTCTATTTTTTTGTTAAATTCTTCTTTCTTTCTTCTTCAAATTTTTTTCCTTTCAATTTCTTCTTATATTATTATTATTATTATTATTATTATTCTCCTTCTTTCTTTTTTTTCACTATTTTTTTTCTTTTTTTCAATATTTCAAGTTTTTCTTATTTATCTCCTCTTTATTTTTTTTCATCCTTTTGGATGGATACTTTGTGCCTCACACCAAAATTCCCAACAACAGTTAGCATTTTGTCTTTTGATGCAAGTATTGCATTACTTGCTTAGAAAACCAATTACTATTTTTGTGGATCAATGTAAGTATTACATTACGAACTCAAATGTTATTATGCAAGGATTGTAGTATCAACCCAAAAAACCCCATTGCATATTGTTTTGGAGGTAAGTATTGCATGACTCACCCACAAACTTGCTAAAAACATTTCAATTGACTTTTCCAAACCTAGTATTAATCTACTTACATTATTCTATTTCATTTTTTGTTTTCTTAAATTTATTCTACCAATATTTTCTTTTTCTCCTCTAAATCAAGTTTTACTTTTTTTTTTTTTTTCAATATGCTTTCAATTTCTCTTTCCATTTTTTTTTACCTCCTCCTAAATTAATTCTATTTTTTATATTCTTGGTCTTCCTTCTTTTTTTTCTCATTTTCTTTTTCTTATTTTGAATGGTTTCTTTTCCCTTTTATTTTTCTTCTTCTATTTTTGTTTCCTTCAATTTGTCCTTCTAAATTATGTTTCTTCCTCTTTTCCTTCTTTATTTTCCTTGACAATTTTTTATTCCTAGACCATGCAAAACAACATTATAAGATTTTATGTCACAATCATAATGCAATTGAAATGCATATATGGAATATGTTTAACATAAGTATGCAATGTGCTTTTGATGGACTTACCAACTATTGTTAGAAACTTTGGTCAATGGTGCATTGTCTTGTATTTTCTTAGCATCCACATTTGGTCCCAACAATAATGGATCATTGTTTTGTTGAATGTATACAAAGAAAACATTCTCAAAACTTGCACATTCAAATATTTCATCACTACAAACCATGGTTCCTATTCCCCTTGACATCTTGAATCACAATAAAATTGTGTTTCTCCCTTGTTTTCATGATTCTTTCTCAATAACTTGTCATTTTTTAAAATGTGGATATTTCATAGCCCACCCATAAATCCAACCAACATTTAGTGGCATGATGTGGGTATTGCAATATCAATATCTATCCATCAAGCTAGCTCCAAGGCAACATGAGATATGTCATTTGACAACTTGCACCCCCATGACCTTGACATGTCCAAATGACCCAAGTTTGTCAACCAACTTTTAATTGGTGGCACTTCCAATAACAAATTATTATGTGAACAAACTTGAACTATATAATTTTCTTCTATATCCATATTGAATCCTTTGGAACAAAATCATTCTACCATATTAGCTATTGAACTAATGCCACTTCCTCCATACAAGTTCACAATCTCAACCTTATAACCATATTATTTCTTCTCAATCCTAATGTATTGTCTCTCCATAGTGAATACATGCAATACCTCTTGCTTACACTACCACATGGTGGCTAGGAGTATCAAAAATAACTATCCATCAAATAAGGGTTTGGTAATTGCTAACTCAAAAAGAAAAAGATGCAAGAATTCTACAATGGTCCATCACAAGCTTCCGATCCACTTCCAACCTTCTCCAAGTATACATTTTGCATATTACAAGTAAAGTTCCTTCACCAAATCATTCATAAGATATATAAAGTTTATATCTTCAAACATCAAAGTTTCAAAGGGAAATTGTGTTGCATGCTAGATTATCAATTGAATTGCACCATGCCATTCCTCTTTCTATTATGAAATGGTGTATGATAATATATAAACTTAATTGTAATTACATTTTTTTTAATGGTTATGCCATTATCAACATTTCACTATCAATTTGTTTTCATCTTTCACATTCAAGATGAATATGGGTACTTCCAAACACCATGGGCCAACCAACATGACACTTACTAATTTTGGTTCATGGATGTTAACAATGTAGCATATATCAAGCTTAATGACCAGTTGGAAGGCCAAGACTTTGTTTGTATTAACAATGTCATTCATCACATAATTGACCAAACATGACACTTGACCAATCAATTTCTTTCATTTATAAATTCTACCCATTACAAGATGAGGATTGGAATAAAGGTTTTAGATATAAAAACTTATCACATGTAATTTCACAAACCAAATAAACACCTTGTTTGTTTTGGTGAACCACTTTTTTTGCTTATGATTCGAGAACTTTCTCTTATCTTGTTTGATAAGTTAATATCATGGAAACCCTTGTCCCTAGCTCACAAGCTATGTTAAAAGCCCAATCCAACTTGATTAATTTTGTAAAATAACACCACAAAGTATTTTTTCTTGAAGTTGGTTTGGCCCACTTTCTAAAGTAGTATTAAAAACCATTGTACTACTCTCAAATATTGTGTTCTATGTAGCCTAAGTTGGTATAAGCCAATTTGTAATTCCTAAATCATGTTTAACTATTATCATATTAAGAAAACAATATGATTGGTTTCAAGCAAAAATGACTTTAACTTTATACATACCCTTTCTGCTTTTGATGACTTCCTTGGGGTTCATTATCAATTGGATACACATCTTCCATTAAAAATGGCACCCCTTCCTTGGCCATTGATGGGCTATTAAAGACATTAAATTGATCCAATGAACTTCAAATTGCACTTTCTTTATTTACAACTTTTGAACCTTTGACTTCCCCAATGATAAACCAAGTCTTTAATTAATGGACCACACCATCAAAAGGTGTTCAATTTTTGTCAAGTTTTTCATTTCACATTTTTATTTCAATACATCATTGCAAAACTATGACACACATAGGTTGATATGTTGTAAAAGGTAGGTGGGTAGGTATGTAGGTAGGTTGTAAAACTATACATGGGAGGTAGGAGGTAGGCACCTAATATTTATATATAATAGGCTAGCCTATTACCTAGCATAAAATGTCCTATTTGACCAAAGAATAATGGTCATTTTGATTAATGATGTCAATTTCTTTTGTTCAACTTGAGTAAAACCCATTATCCATTTTGATTAATGATATTAATTTTTTATGTTCAACTTGACTAGATGTCCCACTTGACTAATACCCATTGACTATTTTGACTAGGGTTGTCCAACTTGACTAGATGTATTTATAAAATAGGTCATTCTAATCAAATTGATTGATCAAACAATATACGCCTCATGCCTCTAGTCAAAATGTACATATTCACTAATAAAAAAGAACGAGGTAATCAACTTGAAAAGCTTGAAAAACTAAGAATTCTAGTCGTGAATTGACTTAAGATTTATCATAAAGTATTTTGGTGTTTAGTTTGCTCATACTTAAAGAGACATTTTGCTTATTAGATAGATCACACCTTATCCATTCTATGGGATTTCAGCTTTATGGGCAATAAGCCTACGTTTATTCCAGCAAATGAAGGTCTACAAATTTCTTGATGGATAGATAATCCTACTATGGATGACAATATCTATCAACACCTCATTGGGAAGTTGATGTTTTTAACTCACAGCTATTTGGATCTTTTATTTTTTGTCACCCTCTTCAATCATTACATGTAGCAACCCCAAAAATGTCTTCACTTAGTTACCTTGTGTGGAATTTTACATTATCTTTGTCATTACCCCTCCTATGACATTTATTTCTTTAATGGGTCCAAGCCAAAGTACTTTAGGTATACTCTTATGCAAACTATGATATTTATTTCAATGATCGCATCTCGATTGGCATATACATTTTTACACTTGGATTTGCACCAATTTCTTAGAGTTGCAATTAGAAACAATCCACCACTAGTTGCTTTAGTTGTGAATTAGAATACCATGCACTTTCTAATTGCACATGTGAGGCTTTTTGGACTCATAGATTACTTGTAGAAATGGGCTGCTCTGTGATTGGGCCAACTCCACTTGGTATGGATAATCAAAGTGTAATTAAACTTGCACAAAATCATGCATTTCATGATAAGACCAAACATTTGAAGTTGATTAGCATTGAAACTGCCTTCAAAGTGTAATGAAACAAGTAGCTAGTAAATTTGTTTGTATGAGCTCTTTGGGGAGTTGGAATATTTTGAGAAATAATAAATTGATAGCCCAAAGTATTACAATTTATTGGCAGTGTTGTAATTTGGTAATCGGCATGCAGATTCATGATTGGTAGTTGTGACCAATGTTTGGCACGAACTGTGGCTACTACGCAGTGTTCTTTTAAAGAATTTTCTGTTTGTAGCCAAAGTGGCCACCACCCATAGGAAGATGTAGAAGAAGAGGCTATCATCCCTAGGAAGATTTAGCCAAATCTGGCTATAAATAAAGAATGAGTTTAAAATCTTTAATAATCTTTCTATATTTCTGGTTACATGCTGAAAACCAAATGCAGGAATTTGAAGATTTTTACCAAATTTTTCCTAACCTCTGGTGATTGAAATCCTTGAAAATCATTTAAATTTCAAATTTTCAAAAAAGTATTTCGCTTTTTGGCAAAATGTCACCAGTAAAAAAAAGCCTTTTAGCATGTGTCAATACCACCCAATGGATTCACATTTTCATGGCTTGCAATTTGTTAGAGCCAGTCCAACTTCCTGTCCAGCAGGACCACTAGAAAAATTAAAGTCCAAATTCATTTGTAATCACATAGCCATTTGCATCATCTATTGATTCATTCACTCAATCAGATCATGCTTTGTATCATGTATTGTTTCATTCAACCAATCACATCATCACAGTTTCATGAGTTGGAAATTAGTAACCTTCCATATTCTTGTGGGGAGCAAGATGCCTGATTTGGAACATCCTTGTATGATCATTTGTGGAAAATGCCAAGGAATAAAAACATCCCACAACATTACGAAAAGAGTGTGCTTTTGAGAAAAAGCCTGCAAACCCAAGTCCCAGCAATCATAATCTGAATAGCCATGTCATATTGAACTAATATTTCATTACTAACGTCAAGATGTTGGACATTAAAAATACAGAAAATGGGAAATAAATGGATATAGTTAATTTGTGAATTGAGTGTCACCACATGCCTCTCCACCTTCTAAGGCTATTATTTGCATGTGAATGGTGGTTTTTTTTTCTGAACATATATATATATATATATATATATTCACCATGTAAAAGGCAATGTGATTGCCCAAACTCTCCCCAACATTGGCCCAAAAATAAACATCGATCACATCGACTCATTGACCATGTTACCATTAATTTTTTATAACGAGCTGGTTATGATAGGTATAATGCTAGATGTTACCTATCATTCATGCTTTCCAATTGATTGGTTGGGGTGTCTCCCAAGTTCAGAATTTTATGTTGCATTGAGATGTGCAAAAACTCCTTTGGAACCATAACTTTAACCTTACCACTAAGCAATGTTTAATCTTTTCCAATTTGTTGATGTAATGGAAGCATAGAGTTTTTTTTTTTCAATTTTCTGATGTTGCATCTTTGGCTAGCAGCCCAAGAGGGATTTAGCATTAAATGGCGACCTTTCTAAATAATAAAAAAAGTTAGTTAAAAGAATGCTACCAAACTAAAATCAAAGTCCAAATGTGGTGAAAATTTTAATTGTTTTTAAAAAAATTGGTAATTTTTTTCAGAAAGAATGCGAATATTGTGACAGAATGTTGATTTTTTTAATTATTATTTTTCGCATTTTGGCGAAATTTTGCACCAAAAAAATAAAATGCTGAGCAGAGGTGGCAATCATCCATAAGTTGATTTAACCATATTTGGCTATTAAAAATATGAAAGTAAATAATCTAAGCATCCTTCTATATTTTTGGCTATCTAGCCTATTGGAACATAATATAGAATCAGGCAATTTTTAGAAAATAAATAGAATTCTTTTTCAACATTTGATGACTTAATAAACACTGAGATGTGAAAACTGAAAACCAGCCTCCTTTCAGAACCAGTACTTGAGAGTTGAACCTTTCCTTCACATCTACCAATCTCTTCATCAATTTGCAGGGCGAGCAAAGATAGTGTGGCATAAATTGAACTGCCTAAAACCTACTCAAAATTGAATCAATAAGCATGATATTATTGAGCTAAGAAATTGAACTATTCCTTCACTAGAAACCTACAGTTAGTCTCCTTTTGGAGCTGCCTCGGATGTTCGACTCTTTGCCAAATTGTGATCCATACTCATGTAATTGTGATCTATAATTCATCCTGTCTGCATGGAAGATGCATACTTGCCAACTCTGGAGTTGAGATTCTGTCTTTGTCTCGTTTGGAAGTTAGAAATGCATGTCAGAATAGCAAGCATATGTACTATAGTGTAGTATGATGACCATTGACAGTTTTTTTTCTGCTTATGAGAGAATCTTGTGCCTGTTGGATTCAGTAATGTGTTGAGCATAGGAATCAAAACAGACCTTTGAGACAACAGTAATCTTGTTTTGGGGTCCAGTTCTTGGAATGTTAGGAGGCTTGGGGGAATTTGAGTGGCAGGTTTATGGATTTTCATGTTCCGATTATGGTGGGATTGGATGGGGTGTCTCCAGGTGCAGCAGGATGGATGGGGTTACCAAAACCCAAGAGTGTTGGCCAAGTCAGGATGGGGGGAGTTAGTTGCATTCTTTCCAGATGGTCATAACTTCAAGCCTGAGGTGAATTACTACCCTGGCAATGAGGTTAAGAGTGCTATCATACCCATAACTCCAACTAGAGCATATTGGTTTGTTTGCTAGAATGATTGGTCCTCAGGTCCCCTTCCCTCTTGAATGATCTCCAACAAGCACACTCTTGTGATATGTGATGTTCAAGCTCTTTTTCTTTAGTTGATTATGCCAGAGTCCTTTTGCCTAAGGTTGGTTGGGTGGCAGGTTCGTCAAAGGATCTGACATTGATCAAGGTGGAAACCCTGAAAGACATACATGGATGGTCTTGTGCAACCTTTCTATGCATAGAGAACACATCAATAGAGAACATGGTCAGTAACTCACTCAGATATAGCATAAATTCACATGAGAGCTCATCACAAGTATGTGATGGGGTACTTGTGATGGGGTAACACTTGCTGGTGATGCTTCCCACCCATTAACTCCAAACATTGGACAAGGGGCTTGTTGTACCTTGGAAGATGCAATGTTCTTTGGCAAAAGCTTTTTGCAGCATTGAACCTGAATGCAGAAATGAAGACAAAAACATCAACCATGAACTTTGTTGATGAAGAGGGAAATCTCCAACAAAGGATTGACACTGCCTTTCTTGAATTTCAAAGAGTGACATCCTGAAACACATCCACTTGCAGTGGAGGCATATAAAGTTGGAATGCTTGTGCAATCAAGGTGGTCTGTGATATGCTTCTTATGAAACTGGTTATTAATAGCCAACATAAACTGCAAAACAATTCTCCAACACACCATGTTTGGTGTTGGTAAGCTCCCAACAATTGACTCAAAGCCTATTTAGACTTCATGCAGCACAAACTGCAAAGAAAATCACCAATGTGAATGTTATCACACAGGATTCTGCTCTGCTACACATGCCTGATATTTACTAAATACATGCAGGATTCCTCAAACTAGAAATATGTAACCATCCATTCACTTGTAATACTTTCCTTGCAGGATTGCAAAAAACTGTAGCAGCAAAAACTGTCTTTAAAGAATAACTAATAAATAGCTTTTTGAACTTGTTCTTTAAGATATTCAGATATATAGCACTAGTATCAGCAAAGAAGAATTTGATATACCCATACCAACAATGGCTACAACAGCAATAAAAATAAGGTCAAAATTCTCTTCTGCACAATATGCAGCGTATTTTTAAGTGATTTGCTAGTCAACAGCATTTTCCTAAGGCCAGATTGGAATCCAAGGATTTTCTTCAGCTGCAAAAAGTTTCAAGATCTTCAGGTGGCACAGATGCACAAGCTCATACATGCATGTGTGAAGTGGGTTGGAACTACACATGGAACATGGATGTATGAAAAACCACATTGATCACCTTTTTGTCTGGACAAAAGGATCATGCTCAATGAAAAGCCAAGCCACCAAGTCAATTTTAACATGGTAATTTCAAGATAGGATGGAATTTCGTTGAGCAACCCCACATGTTGGACACGGAAAACAAGGTCCAGTGAGTATGTCGTTGTGACTGACCTCTGAAGTGTTGAGCATTCACTCCCACCCATGTAGTTCTGTTGACTTTGATTTGCTGGGTGACTTCTGCCTGATGTCATCAAGCAGGTCCAGCATTAAACATAGAGATCTGCAACAGCAGAGATAAGAAACCAGATGACTAGAGAGGAGATGGATGGGGGTCATACTTCTGGGCCCCACCCACTCTCCAGGCCATCAACTGCAACTCCAAAGGAAGAGGACCAGCCAATGGCAGTGTTCTATGGTCATCTTCCAGTCCCCAATACAGTGTCACTAGAAACTCCTCATTTTCCAGGCTATACATATACATTGCTTGCTCCTCCTGCAAAAAAAAGAAAACCACCAGTTTTTTGGTACTAGCAAGGTTGTTTCAACCAGGAAAATAATAGGTATTGATAACAGTTGCCTGAACAGGTCCACTACTATCTAGATAATAACTGGAATCCAGGCCATTGTTACTAATGATCAGATTGATAGCTTGGTAGATGCCAAGCATTTCTGGACACTGTAAAACAAACAGACATGTGTTCAGCAACCCAATCTTCCCCCCAAAATACTTAGAAGTCAAGTACCTCAGGCCAGGAGCAAAAGTCACTTGGGCAGGCTTGCATTATTTCAGCAGCTGCCTGTCCTGCACACCATGCCACCACTTCAACTCCAGCATCTTCTGCAGAATCATAAAAAACTGTCCTCAACATGAACTCTGGAACAGCTTCACGGTCATCACAGGGGCCACCACAGAAGCTACACATCAATGAATTCAATTGCTGGAAGGCCCTGCCGCATCGTGCATGTGAAGTTCGCACCTGCACATCCTCTGGACCCAGCTTGCCTATACGTACTCTGCACACCTGTCCAGGCCAGGATTTCAAAGTGTACCCAAACACTAAGCAAATTCCAGATTTCCCCACTTAGTTCCCAATCCACCTAGTTATCTGCTTGAGGCCTGGTAAGGGTAGGCATAGTAGTTTGACTTTCACTGGTGCCAACTAGCATGTGCCTAGAAAGGTTTCAACATAACTACAAAAAGCTTACATGGGAAGTTGAAGAGGTAGAAGAGAGTGAGGACAGTGGAAGAATTTGGTGCAATGATGGTGATGATAACAGGGCAGGGAGCTGTGTTATATTGACCAGCATTGCTTCTGTGTCCTTCTCCAGCCACTGGCCCTCCACCCTAAGAACCCCTCAAAAGTCCAAGCACAGCTACACCAGCATCAGTGTGGACCTAAAAACAGTATCATGTAATTAGACCCATAGTTTCTTGCAACACTGTAAATGGCTTGCATCTGTTGAAGTGTTCGGCAGTTAATAAATTGGATTGGTATCATCCCTCTTTTTCTTTATACTGAAGTTGGCCCATGTCTTCAGAATTTATATACAGGATTTGGGGTCATGCCTGTAGGAATTACAATAAAGAAAACACAAAAGACAATACATCACATGTCAAAAATGGATAATGGATCATAGGCAGACCTGCCATCGCCACCAACAATGGTGGTCAGACCTGTCAGAAAAATCACATGACCCACAAAGACCTTTCCAGCAGACCTGCAGCAAAGCCACATGAATTGACTTATCTCTTCAAAGTGCTTTCCCTCTATCATTCAACATACTGTCAAAGCAGCAGAGACGGCCAAGATTAGCAAACAAAGTCAAGAAAAGATAAGTACCAGCGCTCATTAAAGTGCAGCTTCACATCCACAAAACCTGTTGGATCTTGGAGCCTTAAGAAGAATGTCCGGTTACTATGTTCTTTCTGCTCCTCATTACTCTTCACAGCTGGTGCTCCAACTGCCCAAGTGACATGTGCATAGAGTGCCACATGTGACATCCTTGGCTGCAAATGCCCAATTAGCAACTGCAAAAACAAGGCCAATGAGAAAGAAGTCACCTAAAGCAATTGGTAACTTAACATCAGGGTCTTAAACAGCTGCTGACTTTGCCTCATTACTACACATCCACTAAGGCTAAAATCTGTACTGATACAAACAAACACGCCAACTACTATATCAAATTGATGCAATGATCAGGGTGTACTACGCATCAACAGTAAGTTTTCCACCACAGATATCACCCCACCTTAACACTGGATTGTGGAGGAACTTTAAGCCAATATTGCTGTCACAGAAAATCCAGTTACAGAAGTGCAAAAGGTCTCAAATGATTACCACTAAGACCAGGAACATACCCGATATGGAAAATTGTTGAAGTCAACAGAACCTTGAGAATCACGGGGAAGCATAACTTGTGACATGAACACACTTTGGTTCTCGTCTTCTCTAGGGCCACAACCTGCCAGCTGCTCTGTCCTATGCTTTGCCCATTTGTTCACAGATTGAGAGCTGCCAACTGTCACCTTCAAGACAAGCCCAAACTCATGTTCATGGCTAGAATTGTAGTATACATGCCACTTGTTGTAAGTACTGTATCTGCTTGACCAGTCAAAGATAGCAAGCTTCACCAAACAAACCCCCAAAACTTAACATGGATACCTGCAGATCCAAAACATGTGTGGGATCAGGGATCCCCAGGGATCCCACAGTACTTGAAATCCTATAGGAATACATATTTCAATGAAGGTTCAAACAGTATGATACCTGCTCCTCACGGGGAACATATGGAAGTGTATAGAGGTGGGTAACACTGCCATACTGCAGGCAAATGGGAGCACCACTTTGAAGTCCACAGTCCCAACCTGTTGCAATAAATGGACGCTCAAGTGCAACCATGCTCCCTTCACTGTCCTCTCTCAACCCAAAAACACAAGGCAAAAGTATCAATAGATCTGAACATCACACTCACTCTCAGAAAATGCTGCTTCTTTATGCTATGCATAGTGAACATACCTCAAAAGACTAGAGATTGAAATCTGGTCATCCCACAGCACCAGTGGTAAAGAATCCCCAGTGTCATCACATAGGGTGATTACTTGATGTTTAACATGGTTGTGCTGCCCTTCCACTGTCACCTCCCCTTTCCTATCCAACCTGTCCACTCCCAGCCATATATCCTCATCCATTTGCAGGAGTGGCAAATGCTATCTCACAAACTGGAAAAAAATCACCTCTCAGTATTTTGCTATGTTTGGGTTGGGAGGAAGCTCTCAAGAAAACACCAGCAACACAGGCAATTCAATGGCAATTTGAATGTAGTGTAAGACACAAACCTGGCATAGAAGCAAAACTCAAGGTTGGACTCAGCTAGATCAAGTGGTATGTTTGCAAAGGTGTCAGAGCAGAACTTGGCACCCAGCAGCATTGCATCGTCCTCTTGTTCCTGTGCATGGTGACAAAAACCCCACTCTTCAATGCTAATGGTCAAAGAGAAGATATGACTGCAACCTAACATAATGTGCCTTGGATGCCATGAACTTGATATAGAAAACAATAGCATAAAATACAACTGAAAGAATCAGTAGTATTTGGGTTCAAAAAGTTCAAAAGAAAACTGGCTCTGGTTGCTTGAAAATCTCTAACTCTCATACCAGCTAGTTTCCACAATGCCAATCACACAAGCAATAACTCCAATGTAATCTTGGTCATAAATCAGAAAGTTGTTTCATGAAAGCTCAATTACACTAAAAAGTTTGTTCATCTCACAGAGCATTTTATGAGTGATTGCGCTGCCAGAGCAACTCAACATAGACCTGATTGGTGACATGACTCTTGACCAACAGCAGCATCCAATAGGTGTACACCATGGAGACCAACACATTCTTGACATTTAGGTCTTAATTCAAAGTGATGTAAGGGTAAGCGCCCTCTGGATGGGTGCGTGGGCCAGGAGCAGAGCTCAAGAACTCCACAAAGAAAAACCCATCTCAGACAGTTATTGCTTTACTGCACAGACGGGAGTTTCCATATAAATTACATGATCAATTCAGAGCTCAGAAACTCCAGAAAGAAGTAACCATCTCAGCCTGTTATTGCTTACTGCACGGATGGGAGTTTTGGTATCAGTCAGATAACAAATTCTGACAGAAACACATTCCTTGCTTCTGTCCAGCTACAATTGTTCCAAAATTGCATGATAGGTACTCCTCAAACCAGGTTGGCACCCAGTTGATGATAGCCACCCAACATGACTAGGGTCACCTAGCTGCAAGTTCATGTAGGAGTCCAACCAATGCAAACCTCATCCAGCAGAATCACTAGGAACTCAGTTGGAAGAAGGCGGGGCTGTGCCAACCCAGGAGCTGATCGCAGGCGGCAGCCTGCCAACCGTATCTCGCGGCCAGTCTTGAGAATGGCATTATTGGGTTCAATCAGGTCATAAAATCTGCAATCATTGCAAACTCCCAAGAGACTTAAAATGCCAAATCCTTATCAGCTACATCCTTCAACCCCAATACGCACTGACTGGAGGGGAAGACATGAAGCAAAGATCCCATATATGCCATGATTATGGTTCATAGCACAGAAACAACAAACCAACACTGGAAGGGGTGGAAAAAAAAATAATTTAATTACTTGCGGTGAAGATACAAATCAATGGTGCTTGAGCTCCATGTGTCACCAAGTGTCAACACATAGCTGCTCGTTCCTGCAGTACCCAAATCAAACCAAATCTATCTGAAATTGAACAGAAACAAACCCAAAAAAACACCTTGAGTTCATTTAGTGTCAGACCATCATCACCCTCATCACAAAAACCAGAGAAGGAGCTCATCACAAAAACCAGAGAAGGAGCTGCCATGACTACAACCCACTGACTTCATATGCTCCTAACAGTGGGTGCAGATAAAGTATATAAATAATCCACCCAAAATTTCAGGCAAACTAATACACAAACAAAATCTGCATCCTAAGCTTCCATCATGTTTCTGGAAGCAACACGAAGACTCAATTGATCATGCTGTTGGCTAGCACTCAAGAGACATGGCTACAACACTGGCAACCAGTTTTACATGGCCACAGGTGCTCATACGTGAAGAATGCATCCCTTGATGTTCATGCATATGATATCTGAATGTAGCACATGATGTCAGATGTGGCTTTCCATGGAAAGCACCTGCAAGATATAAAGCAAGGGATGGGTTTTTCCAGAAGGATGATGTGAAGGTAGATACAGATACAGAGAGAGAGAGAGAGAGAGAGAGAGAGAGAGGGAGAGAGAGCTGTACCTGGCAGGAGGTGTACAGAAAGGATGACAACCTGTAGCACAGAGTCCAGAGAAACAAACTTCTTCTCATGAATGGAGTCAATGGTGACCATATTTGGCAGCCGTGGAAGCTGCTGTTGCTTTTGTTGCTGGTCCAGTACTGTTGTCAAGGAGCTTCTTATTGCTGCACCACCATTCTTGTCACCAGTTTTCCAGCCATTCCCTAATCTCTCCTTTTCTTGTGCATCCTGCAACAGCAGACAAACAAACAAAAGTGTGCATTTTGTCAGTCACCAAAGGAAGGAAGGAAGGAAGGAAGCAAGCAAGCAAGCGACCCACCTCTTTCTACACAGGAAAGTGCACAGGAAAGAAAGAAAGGAGAGCAAAGAACCCAGAAAACCAACCTGGAAGAGATCAGAGAGTAGAATTGCAGGAGTGACGCCACTGGGGTAAGCACTGCAGCACGACAGCAATCGCATGCACACCCATGCCCAGCTGGGTTCCTGCTGATGCTGCTGCTGCTTCCTCTTCTTCTCCTGCTGCAGCTGCAGCTGTTGTTGCTGATGTAGGAGGAGAGTGGCTCGCGCTTCCTCCACCAGGCGGATGAAGACATCGTCCACCTCCATTGCCACCAAAAGGATTTGCTGCGCTTCCCTCCTCTCTCTCTCTGGTTCTCTTGTTCTAGGGTTGTCTCTCTCGCTCTCTGGATCTGTGAAAATCTTGTTTTGGGTTTGTACTTTGCACACTAGATTTGCGGCGACGTAGTGACCCTCATTGTTGTTCGATTCTTCTCTCTACCCTAATCTTGCAGCAAGTCTTGAGCAGCGAAGAATTAATAAAATTTCTCCTATGATCTAAAGGTATGATGATGATGCTGCGGAAAGAGCTCGCGCACAATAACAGGAGAATCTTTTGGCTATGTCGTATGTCGATCTAAGAGCTCGACGACATATGCAACAGTTGCGCTGCTTCTTCCCAAATGCAGGTGCTGCTGCATTCCAGCAGCAGCTCCTTGCTACCTCGCAGCATCATCAGTTCTAGCAACTCATCTTCCAAGCTCATCACACTCTCCAAGCAACTGCTGCAAGGGTTTTCTCATAGAGCAGGAGGATCATCATCCCAGGTTAGACTGAAGAAGAAGCAGAAGAGCAGCTCCTCTTCTCCATTTTGCGTTGTTTTTCCAGCATCGGCAACGTCTAGAGAAACGACGACGGCAATGGCGAAAGGAGGATGGGCATCAGAAGCAGCAACGTCAAATGCGTCTTCTAGCGAAGCTTTCTCAATGCCACAAGCGGAGCTCTGCGCCAACGATGCACAGTGTGTGAGTGTGGAGGAATTGGAGGGAGTGGAGGGACTGACGCAGTGGTTGAGGGAGAGGTTGATCTCAGGAGCAGAGCAGCTCAATACATGGGGTACTGCACCAGGGACTAAGCGTGTGGCCAATCTGTGGACTGAGCTTGTTGATGGTGAAATCTCGCTGGAGGATGCTCGACCTCCTAAGCGAACTGTTCATGTTGCCAGTGTGAAGATCAGGAACGAATCTGGGCTGTATCTTGTTGAATCTCACCAGGTATTCTTTGACGCACATTCTCTCTCTCCTCTCCTCAATCCCTGTGGCTTCTTCGTTTCCTGTTGTCAGGATCAGTGACAAGTGTGGATCACAAAGTGGAGATGCCCGAGAAAGAAATTGATGTAGATGTGTGTGTGCGTGTGTGTGTTGGGGATTTTCTTCTCTGGATAAATGCAACCACAATGCAATGGAAATGAATCCTGATCTTCATCTCCTCATCCTCCAGAATTCTTCTTCTTCTTCCATCTTCTTCTTCAGAATTGTTGTTGTTGTTGTTATTGTTGTTGCTCAGAGATCCTCCTCTTCTTCAGAAATCATCAGAAGTCTATCTTCTTCTCATTCTTCTTCTTTGTCCAGAAACTTGTTCTTTTCTTTCTTCCGAAGTCTTCTTCAGAAGTCCCAGTTTCTTCTGAGCTTCTTGTTTCATCATAAGCTCAGTTAGAGTTTGGGGAATGATGGGATGTATGCAACCACAATGCAATGGAATGAAGCCTGAACTTCTTTCCCTCCTTCTCCGGAATTCTTCTTCTTCTTCTTCTTCAGATATCTTCTTCAGAACTCCATATTCTTTTTCCATCAGAAGCTCAATTAGGGTTTGAGGAATGACTGGACAAAAGTCTTCAACTTGCTCTGTTGCAGACAATTTTTTTTGGGTGAAGATGAGGACACCTGGACTAGCTTTTGCTTTCAGTTTCTATTGCCTGGCATCTCTGGTGAAAGCTGAAATCAGAAGTGTTTGCTGCAGTTTATTTGCACAGTTGCATAGGTGCTGCTTGGAATTGAAGTAGTGCGATCTGAAGAAGATGGAAGAGTTCCATGTCTCTGATCTTATTAGTTTTGTAGTCAGATGGTTTCAAGTGAACTGAAATCACTGTGGATAACAGTCACACACATGCAAGGAATCTGTGAGAATATGATGGTTTCCAGACTTGGTAGTATCACTGTAATGGATCAATTGCTGCCTTGAACCTGCAAAGAAAAAAGACCATTCAAATGGTTATCTATGTGGGATGGTGAAGCAAGAGATTGTGGATTGGTTTTAGTACCTGTCAGCAATGGTCTTTTGTAGGGTTTTCTCTCCTGGAGATGGAATGGTTTCTTGTGCAACAAGATGCTTGTGTGTTTCATATTATATCCTTTTAAGGTTTTTGTACTAGAATTGCAGCATTGGTGCACACTCTGCTATATACCAACTCTATGGCTTTGATTACAGAGTTGTATGCTGGGGTCTGTCTCACTTGGGTTGCAGGAAATGAGCGATGGAAGGATACGGCCAAGAAATCGACCTTTATCTGAGAAGATGCGACCTGGAGAAAATGTGGATGATGCATGTAGGCGGGGCATATTTGAGGAGCTTGGGTGTGAATTGGGTGCACCAGAACGAGTCGAAATGCTGCCAGAGTCATACCATCGAGATGAGCAAGAACGTGATTCGTTCTCCTATCCAGGGCTATTGACGCAATATGTTCTCCACACAATGATTGCTGTGGTGAAACATCTTCCTGCAACCGAATTCTCCAGCCAGGAGGATGAAGGAGGAGATCACACCAATGGGGGAGCACTGGTAAATGAATCAGGGAATGGGAACTTGAGTGCACATTCAACAGCTGTTGGTGTGAAAAAACATTTCTGGAAGTGGGTTACAGAAAGTGAGCTAGCTGCAATCATGGCAAAATTCTAGTTGGTTTTCTCAGCTGGTTATTTCTGCACTGTCTTGTGCCAGGGTCTTTTTGCCTTTTGTTTCTGTTGTGCTCTTTGTATAATGAGGAATTTAAAGGTGTGTTTGTAAGATGTGCAATACAGAGTCTCACTTTGAGCTTCTGATATCTTGTACCACAGGTGTACAAGGTCTTGAAATGTGACAACCTCATAGTATATAATTAGTTCGCATACTTGTTAGAGATTTGGTTCTCTGAAAGAACCTTCATATTATTGGGAAGCAAACACCCACTTTCAATCTAGAGTGGTGTACGCACTGATGAACTGGTAATTGTTAAGGTTTTCTTGCTATTTCTTTTTCTGTCACAATTTCCTTGACCAGCAATTTTGTTTTCTTCTGCTCTTTTTCCACACATGGATGCACAGTGCTTATGTTTGATACATGTTTAAAGGCTTATAACAAACAAATGAATATCAACTAATTGCCTTTATAACCACTGGTTCTTTATCAGTTCTTTCATGAAAACTGTGGGTTCTTTGAGGTTTCTGAAATAACCAGAACTGGTGGCAATGATGATCTCTTCAGATCTTTGCACCACCCAAAAATAAGATTGTCGTTGTGCAAGCTTCATATCATGTGAAGTGAAATCAAGAGATTTTAGGGTTTAGGCTGGTGTGAAGAGTATAGTTTTACAACTCATCCTAAATGGGTATGATAATAACTAGGGAAGGTTACTTCCAATTTTTTCAAATAATGTGCAAAAAATAAAGAAAGCACTGGAAGAAAAAGCATTTTCTGCTTTGCAACTCAAAATTGTCATTTGTAATTGAAAATTAATTATAAATAATATTTTCCAATTGTAAACAACATTTTTTAAATACAAAAATTAGTTGTAAATGATTTTTTTTTTCTAGTGGTGCAACTAAATAGATAAATAAATATTATAATTCATTTCAATATAAATAAGGTGTTAACAATTGAAATATGAAAATTTATTCAGAATATTTTCAATTTTAATAAAATATTCTCTGAATATTTTATTATATTAACACACCCCTAAGTTCACCTTGAGGTATTGGGTACACTCCCAATATGGCAATAGTGAAAAGAATAAAGAAATATTTGTGAACATGCTCTTTAACTCTTTGCACTAGAAAAAAAGTGTGTGGGAGATCCAAGATGAGATTAGAGCAATGTGATCATCATGGCCACCTTATATAAGTCATTTGCATAAGTCAAATAACGTAAGAGGTTAATACAAATGGAGCCAACTTTGGGTTAGTGACTTGATTTGGATTCACTACACTCACATGGCCCAAATTTGGGAAGCAATTACCACCTTCCTTGTAATATATTCTATGAGTGACAATAGAAGCTACATCAAAATGGTCCCGAGATTTTCAAGTTGTGACTTTTGCAACTTTGTGAGGTATAACTCCCTTCATATGAACTCCAATTGTGAAGCTTCAAATTGCAAAGTTCTAACCTTCAATGAAATCTTTCCATCACCGTGTAACATGTTTTGATTGGAGGTCATTTGACCCACTATTACTTAGGTTTTAATAGTGGACAATCAAATTGTCAATTTGATTTAAGCTTGTTTTCTGTCATAATTTTTAATTATAGTTCCAAATGGAAAATGCAAGTTCATTGTTTATATTGTCACTTCAAGACCTTTCCAATGATTTATTTCAGGCCCAATTTTAACCATGTTTAGTATTTGCACTTTTGTTCCAAAATTTCAAGACCTTTTTTAAGATTTTAAATCCCGAAATGATTTTGGGAATCGTTTCCTTCGCATTTTTTTACATTTGTGGGAGTGTATGTAAACCCAAGACACTCCTTCAATCTACATTTTTTTTCGGTGCCCCAACATTGGTTGTGAACTTAAGGTTAGGGTTGTAATATACATCATATCAAGGACAAAACAAATATATATTTTGGAGAAAACAAACAATAAATTTGACAATAACCATGAACTACACAATTTTATGAACTACACGATTTTATTGTTTGAACAAGACATGATGCAAGGTAAGCATGAAATGGACTAAGAATACAAATGTCACAATCAGTGTTTGCAAAATTGAAGGGTGGTGACTTTCAAACCTTTGTTTATACTATCCAATGGAATCTTCTAGTAAATCATATTAATTTTTTTAAAAATTTCTTGAATGACACCTTTTTAAAACTTTTTTCAATCATTATTTTAATCACATCACTAATCCAAAAGTGAAGTTCAATTCAGTAACCTAAATGATTATGGGACCTTAAAAGCGAAATAACTTCACCCCACCTTAGTCATTTCATTTTGCTTAAAGTTATGTATTATAAGATCATTATGTAATCATCATGTTTTAGAATTAATTGACATAATTAATTATTAATTGAGGTGATTCACTGTAATAAATGGATTTTTATTGATTTTATTGTTTTAAATACCATAGGCTATTGTACTCTAATTTATACTTTAAGTTATTCTTTTTTATTTTAATTTATTTTTCCCTAATTTATTTATTTTTTTTTTTTTTTAATTTTTTTACCCTAAACTATTTTTATTTATTTTAAATTTTTCTACCCTATTTTTTTTTACTTTAATTTATTTTAAACTATTTAACTTTATATTTT
>Ga0116227_10006108_pt1 | contig 24686 bp, 10 predicted proteins | sample S1TSphgellanicum_FD_89693 | JGI IMG/M metagenome (GOLD analysis project Ga0116227, IMG submission 89693) | Host-associated microbial communities from peat moss isolated from Minnesota, USA - S1T2_Fb - Sphagnum magellanicum MG | ecosystem: Host-associated > Plants > Peat moss > Unclassified... | reverse complement strand
TATTATTTTTTTTTTTTTTTTTTTTTTTTTTTTTTTTTTTTTTTTTTTTTTTTTTTTTTATTTTTTTTTTTTTTTTTTTTTTTTTTTTTTTTTTTTTTTTGTGAAGGATAATATTGAATCTTCAGGAATATTTTAATCTTGGGATTGAAAATTTCAAAGTTAATTAATTATTCGACAAACATGTGTTGAAGAAGTTGCCAAGGAATTGTGGGAATCTAAACACAACATCTCCCTCCTTTCCTAGTAATTATTTTCGTTTTTATGATTACCTCCCTCCTTTTTCTTACCCATGAACATAAATATGATAAAAAACAATTTAACATATTATTTTTTACATGTCCATGAAAATTTATTTATTAATTTAAATAAAATTTAACATTGACATAAATAAGGATGAATTATTGAAAACCATATGAAAACATAAAAATAAAAAAATAAAATATTTGATCGTGAGTGGTAGTGTGCAGCAACATGAAGCCCAAATCAATATAAGTTGTCAGTTTTGATTGGTTGTAGAGTGCTTGAAATAAAAATAAATAAAAATAACTTTTGGGCTATGTGTAGGTAGCTAGGACTGGATTTGTCTAGGATTTTTAAAATTAAAATTAAATTAAGATTAAAATATTAAAAAATTAAAAAAATTAAAAAAATAAAATTTATGATTAATTAAATACATCCTTCATAAAGGCATAAATAAAGCCAAATTAAATAATTAAAATCTAGGATTAATTAAATACATCCTTCATAAAGGCAATAAAGCCAAATGCTAAGGGGAGGGGGTTTTTCCATTTGATTCAATTACTTAAAAAATTTGGAACTTGCTAAGGGTAATTGAATGGCGTAATTGGCCCATTTGAATTAGGGGTATTTGTTTAGTTACATGCGGTGGTCATTTTCTACCCCACAAATAGGGGCGACATAGTTGCTGACCCTTCCCCGAAGGCTTTGACACCAACGTATTCAAGTTATTTGGACTATGTAAGAGGCGAGAGCAGCTCAATTATCAAAAAAATAATCGAGCTGCTTGAGCCATGGTACGAGACATAATCGGTGACTTGATGTATAGAATTTCACTCACCCATAATGGATGACTACTCAGATGTCTGGGATGAATGCTGTTGTTGGGGGTTGTAACCCGAGACCTCTCCACGAATGGGGGTGACATGCCACACCATTGATTTCTAGGGAGGAGCCGGTTATGATTTGTGAATGATCAAGAGATGAACATTGCAACCGTGTAGACGCACGCCACTTCCAAAGAGGAAGAAACAAGATACGCTACGTTGCAACCAAGGCAAGCCCACTTCTTCAAGAAGAAAGAAAGAAAGAAAGAGGAGGGAACACGTATAGCACATAAGTTGGTCGATCATTCGATTAAAAAAAAAAACAACGTACAACATAAGCAAATAAGTGATAGAACCCCACCCGAGTGACTGAGAAGGCCACATTACATGGTATAATGAAGATATCGACTTTGACAAATGTCGAAAAAATAATGATACACAATTCAAACAATACTCACACCTTTTAAGGTATGATGACGGACGGAACCATACTCCCCAACACCTCACGACTCTTCTTCCATGGGCCCCTCCCCCCTTACAAAGGGGCCCACTTCCGGAGCGAGTGGTGACAGGTACTTAACCGTCCACCTAGTGGGTTCCATCCATCTGCGTAGCCTAACTTGGACTTCAAGTGTAATTTGTGTAGTATTTGGACTCTGGAGTCACTGGCAGTGTTCGTTCTTTTGTGGGGGAGGGGGTGGTGGTGTTTGAAAAAAAAATTCGTATTTTTTTTGACCTGAAAAATACGATTTCAACACGTACAAAGGAATTTTTTTTTTGGGGGTGAAAAATGGACCTAATTTCGCCAGATTTTGTAAAAAGGACGAAAAATCACCCGCCAGATCTGTACAACAGGTTCCAGCAGGTAGCCAAAATATGAAAGGATTGTTAAGAAATTCTTCCTTCACATCTGGTCTATAGCCAAATTTGGCCAATTCTTCTTGTGGATGATCACCAGTTTGGTAATTAAAAAAAGGCAAAAGGCAAAAAGAAAAGAAAAGAAAAGAAAAACCCTGTTCTGGAGGAGGACTAGGCTACCTAAGTTCTAACTCAATGCTCTTGTTTGTTTTGTTTTTTGTTTTTTAAGAAATTGATATTAAAAAATGGCGATTTCCTCCCCCCCCCCCTCACCCCCTCCCACCCTCCCCGCCCGATACAAAAATTACTCGAAAACAATTTTTTAAAATAAAAAAATCCTAAAAATCAACAAAATGTTGTCAGCAAGAAAAAAGACCCAAAAAACTTGTCGGAGAAAATAAATAAAAAAAATAAAAATAGATATATATTCAAGAAAAGAAAACCGTGGGCTCTGGACTCTGGGCACTGGAGGTTATGAAAATAACCACCTAATTTAGAAAATGAGGAAATTTCCTTTCAAAGGGAGGCCATATGTCATGTAAGCTCCTAGAAATTCTCAATCCCAAATTGTCGCAATTGCCATTGAGGAGGAGAAGGAGGAAGAGGACTGGAGTGGACCCCCTGCTTGCTGCTCAAGACTCCACACCACACTTACATCGCACGCACAGACAACAAACAAACAAACAAACCCAAACCCAAACCCAAGTGTGTAAGAAGAAGAAGAAGAAGAAGAAGAAAGAAGAATCTTGTGCAGAGCTTTCATGGGGCCTTGTTGTTGTTGTTGTTATTGTTGTAGTATTTGAGCTTTTTTTTTCCAACTCTTGTGTCTCTGTCTCTCTTGTTGCCTCTCTCTCTTCTTCTTCACCCAACATACATACACTTACATAATTTCGTCCAATTTTTTTTTTCTTGGTTGCCAACAAAGTTGCCGGCTGTGATTGCACTCCACGACGACGGGACTGATATCAACCTCCAAGAGCTGTGAAATCGATCGATCGATCGATCACGGTCTTGGTTTGGGTACGATGATGCATTTTTCTCATGTTTTATTATCATGGAGACACTTACTTACATACATATATACATACCTACATAAAGATATGATCTTTGTCCACTTGGGTACTAGCTACTCCGATCTCTCTAGTAGTTTTAGGAGACATTTGCCTTGTTTTTTCAAAAGAAAAAAAAGATGGTTTTGGGTGTCTGAGAGATTGATATACGTACATTTGTTGCGTGAGGTTCTGGTGGCCGTCTTTTTGTCGCACTCTCCGTTGTTCAAGCGATGATCTTATGTGTCGTGCAAGTGTTTCTTCTTCTTGTATTATTATTATTATCATTCCGAGAATTTTTCTTGAATATTGTTCAAGAGTTGTTTCTCTGGTTTTGCTACTCAGACAGAGTGGTGATGATCTCTCGATTGCAATCACGTTGTTCTGAAACGTTGTGCATTGGGTGGTACCTGTCGAAAAGGGCGGGGGGTGTCTTTGAGCTGACAGGATTTTGTTGCTGGTGTGATGATAGATACGTTACAAAGTTTAAAGACGTGAAATCTTCTGGCCGATGATCTTAGTTTTGCTGGGCTTGTGGAACACTTTTTGTTTTTTTTCCTGTTGTTTAGGAATTTTGTCTTGTTGGTTTTTGTGACAAGCCCATAAGGGGATTGGGGGAACTCATACTTTGTGATGCTGTGGAGATTGTTCTCCATTTGTGGGTGTGAGATTCTTGTATGCAATCTTGTGTTGCCTGGTGTTGTGCAAACTTTTTGGGTGTCAATTTTTTTTGTCTATCAGATCTTGACACTTTGGAAGAGTCTTTTGGAAGTTGGTTCTAATGTCGCACTTGCTTTTAGGCGGTGATTAGAAAGATTTATTTGTTGTCCTATTATTGTTCATGTGGTTTTTTTATTTCGTGGCATTCTCTTTTTTTTCCATGGGTGGGATGATGTAGGCTATTCAAGAGAGTTTCTGGTGAGGGGTATATGACCACAGATAGATCTGTGCTAACATTATGGGGATGATTGGAGTTCCAATTTCGTGTTTTGAGATTAGGCTTTCTTTGGGTGGGCAAAGGAACATCTAGAGCCATATTAGAACACAATTTTTTCATGTGTTTGTTTTTCTTCTAAAGCTGATCTTGTGCTTGTAACAGACTGTGGTAACCTGAAATAGTATAGGGAATGCTTATGCCTTCTAGGGTTTGTTTCATTGAAGCTGACCTACTATCTGGACTGTTTTCCAGTGGTGTCTGAAGATAACATCTTGGTGCCTATCTGCTGGACTACTGTAGTTTGAGGCAAGAAGAAGCTCTGTACTCAGTTATGCTGTTTCTCACATATTTGGGGATGATATATGTTGCACTAACGGACTTTCTTGTTGCTTTTGAGTCTGAGGTGAGGAAAAAATTAGGGTTTGGTATGCATGGTGATTTAGGTGCTTCCTTGAGCTATTGGGGCATTCTAGCTGTGTTTGGAACGAATCCTTTTACTGCTGCTGAGTTTGTGGCAAGAGACTTTGCACATGTGCAAATGCCAATAAAATGTGAAGCACATTGACAATCTTGTATTGGAACTAAGCATGTTTTTTGTCATTTGTGTTGCCAAAATGTCTGAAGAGTTCTTGAGGGACTTCTTCCTAGTAGTTTACACACATTAATGTGGGGGATTGGCAATCTTGAAGTGAAAAGCAGAGAGTCTTCTTTGGTACTGTTCTGTGACCTAAGGGGTCAAACAGTCTGTTGGGCAAAAGGGTGATTGGTGTAAATCTCACAAATTGTTGGCAAGTACCTTACGTTCCATTGCTCAACTACATACACCACTTTTGGGTGTTCCCATTTGCAGGAATAGATGGTAATTGTCTGACATTTTTGCTTGGTGGTGGTGTCATGATGCCCTGAAGCCAGAGTTCGATGAACAGTGCTTTAAAATAGCATCCGAGTGTTACAGCTTTGCATCAAATTTCAATCCCTGAAAGAAAGGCAGCATAGTTTGACTTCACAATGGAAAAGACAAAGAATAAAGACAACCTTCGAGCTGCAGGCAAGAAACGGGTATGTTGCATCTAAACCCCTATGCATCTCTTTTGTCTTTTCTATTCAATGTTCAAAAGTTTAGCAGTGGTCAGTTTTAGCCCTACTTTGCCCAAAATTCTAGGAATTTCTTGTGGAATTGTTTGTCAACTTACTAAAGCAGGAGGAATCGTAGAAGAAATCAGTTGATTACAAAACTCTGGACATTTTCTGGATTTACTAAGTGGATTTACTCTCTTCTTGCATTCTTCAGCTTCAGGAATATCGGCAAAAGCGTCAACAAAAAGAGAGCCCCAACAACTCTGCAAAGGCTTCTGCTGAAGATGAACAAAGCATAGATCATCAAACAAGTGGCTCAATTTCAGATCCAGATGGTGATGAAGCTGCTTCAGCTGGAGTTGTCTCAACTGAGGAAGACAATAGTACCCTGACCATGGACTTTGCACTAGAAGTTGGCAATCTTCAATTATCTTCTTTGCAACTGACGAGGGAGTCTATTGGCAGCAATGGTGACTTCCATCGATCTCTTTCATTCTCTGAAGATGAGCAAGAGAGATCAAGGAATGATATCACTTCAGATGCTGCAGCCTCTCATGAAGAGCCTCAAACACTGGTATTATACCAGTCAGAGCATGAGAGGCATGGGTGGAATCTTAGAGGGGAAGAGTCCCTAACACTTTTGGGCAAACCCACTCAGTTGGGTGCACAATGGCAAGGGAGCATGTTTGATAGGGTTGGAAAAATTGATAGCAATATGCATCAGTACAATCACATACATGATGGAGTGGAAGAGGATTTGAGCTGCTCTTGGAGTGAAGATACTGACAGCAGGGATGGATCACCTGCAATAGATGGTACAAAGGCTGGGCTTGAGGAGATACAATGCAACTGCTTGGGCATGGAGGTAGTCTAGAAATAGCTCCCCAGAATCTTGTCAGCCATTCCTGGTGGTGTTTTGATTTCTGCTCAATCCTTAGCTTGCACCTGTTTCACTACTTTTATTGATGACTTTGTTCTCATTTTGTAATGTGGTCTTAGTGCTAAAGTGAGGTTGCTTGACTCACGACAGAAATGGAAAGACACCAAAGGCAGGTGCCTCAGGGTGCCACACTGGATGTTCTTCATATAAGAAAAAAATTGAAACTTGTAGATTGCATCAAGTAAGAGAAATTGTGCCAATGTTCCATGTACACAGATAAGAGGCCCATCTCATATGAACCCACTTTGTTCAACTTTGCACAAAATCAGAGGTATTGCTACAATAGATCTTGGGTGGGTGGTCATTGATATGAACGCATTCACAGTCATGTTCAATTGTTTTTTGCTGGGGTGCTCAAACCTTGTGGAAGGAGAGCTCATGCTTCATCCTAATGGGTATAATGTCTTTCCCTTTTGCTGTGCAGTCGAAAGACCAGATTGAAAGCATTCTTGAGGACAGATCAAAGTTGGTGGCTTCTCAGCTTCAAACAGCTCTGGAGCAGATACAAGCAGCTGCTGAAAGTGAGGCCCTTTCTGCATCTGAACTGAGAGGACTTCAAGAGGAAAGACATCATGAAAAGGCTTCATTTGATGCAGAGGTGTGGAAGTTGGTGCAGCAAGGCTTAGGGAAAGAGAGTATTTGCCTCATGAATGGTGTAAATCAACCGTCACAGGTTCAGATCAAAGAGGTACAGGTTGCCAATAAGGTTGACCAAGCTATACTAGAGGGATGTAGAAGGGGTGACGAGCAGATTACAACTCAAGGCAAGGAGCATGCTAAAAGCTTGGATCTTGAGAAGCTCAAGACTTTGTCTATGATGGATGATTTAGGCAAATGGGTCCAAAGGCTAGAAGAGGAGGAGAATAGACAGTGGGTTACTGCAAGCAATGAATCTAGGCATTCACAGCAAAATGAATCAGTAGCAGATGTGACTGGCATGAAAGAAACAGAGCAACAGGAGGTGCAGAGGTTGGAACCGGGTGCAGAGTCCCAGATGGTGCAAGAGCAATTACAGGCAGATGGAAAAATTGGAATTCCAAAAGAGGCAGCATCTCAGGAGGAGAAGGACAATGAGGAAGCAACTAACTCTTCAAGCCAGTTGATGGAACTTCAGCAGCAGCTAAAAACACTGGAACAAGAAAATGAAAAATTAGCCAGCAGATTCCAAGCAGTAGAACAGCTGCTGAAGGAATGCAACAATGAGAATGAACAGTTAAGTATGCAGTTGCAACAGAGAGAGAAGAGGGAGGAAGAGATGTCTGGTGAGCTTGGGACATGGAAGGAGCATGCCCACAGTTTGGAGGTTGAGACACTAAAGTATCTCTCTGTGATAGAGAAATCACATGAACGTCTGCAGAGGTTGGAAGAGGAGAACAAGCGGCTAGTAACCAGCAATGATGAATGTGGTCAATCACTGAAGGATGCGTTGCAAGAGATTATGTTGCTGGCCAACGAGTTAGCCAAGCTGGAGCAAGAAAAGGACTTACAGATGGGAAGGACATTACAGCAGGCAGCAGCACTTCAGAAAGCTCAAGAACAATTACAGGCTGCTTCTGAACGTGATGTTTGTCTTGTGTCAGAACTGAAAGAGTTGGATGCAGAGAGGGCTGAGCTTCAATTCAAGGTACGAGAGATGCAGGTGCAGGTGCAGGACTTGAGTGCGGACAATGTCCATGTGGTGGCAGAAGTGAGGCGATTGGATCAGAAACTGGAAGCTGTGACAAGTGAAAAGAGAGGGCTTGCTAGTCAGGTTGACCAACTTCTTCAAGATAGACAAAGAAGGGACGTGGAGGTTGCAGAGGAGCTGGGTACATGGAAGGAACATGTTCGGAACTTGGAGTCTGAGAAGCTGGAGTTTTTGTCTTCAGCTGAGGCTTTGAATCAACAGATATGGAGGCTTGGAGATGAGAAGAAGAAACTCATAAATGAATCCAACCAATCACTGCAGGAGTTGTGGGGGGAGAATGCTAGATTGAAGAAGGAAATTGGCAAACTGGAAGCAGAGAAAGATCGACAGGAAGGTGAGAGATTGGAACTGGTGGCAGGGCTGCAGACAGTGTGGGAGAAATTACAGGCAGCTAATGAGCGTGAAACATTTCTTACGAAAGAGGTGACAGGGCTTCAAGGATGGAGAGATGCAGAATTGACTGGTTTTGTTGCCAAAATACAGGAGCTTCAGCAACAGCTGCAAGAACTGACAGAAAAGTATGATTTTGTGGTCACCCAATCTCTTGAAACTTCTCGAATGCTGGATGAATTGCAGATGGACAAGGTCCAATTAGGAAAAAAGGTTTCTGAACTTGTGCTTGAGAGAGAAACAAGGGAAGAGGAGATTGCTAGGGAGAAGGTGACATGGAAGGAACAGTTGGAAGCTGAGAAATCAAAACTTCAGTCAGAAAGTGAAAACCTCAAGTCTGTAAGTGAAGATTTGAATGAACAGCTACAGAGGTCAGGAGAGGAGATCAGGCAATTGGGTATGAGGTCTGCTGAACTTAGCAAGATGCTTGAGGAGCTACAGGAAGAAAAGGCACGGTTAGTGGGTGAACTTGACAAGCTGGAGGAGGTAAAAGAACAACAGGAAGGGGAGAGACTGGAACTGGCAGCTAAGCTTCAAGTGGCGTGGAACCAATTGTCTGAAGTACGTGATTCTGAAACTCATCTGACATCAGAGCTTCAAATACTTAGAGAGGAGAGAGAGACAGAAAGGCTCAAGTCTGCTGCAGAGGTACAGGATCTTGAATGTCAGTTACATCAAGTACAAGAAGACAAAGGCCAGTTGCTTATCAGGGTGCAGGAGTTGACACAAACACTGGAGATGCTACATGATGCAAAGGTACTTTTGGGTTGGGGTGTAAGGATGGGATACAGGAGACATAATCTACATTGTCTTAGTTTGTGAACTGTGGGTGTGAAGTTACGAGTTTAGGTTTTATTTTGCAGTTGATGCACACTTGAAGAGCCAGCCAATGAAGGTGTAAGATGAGAATGCTGTTGATGGAATTTGTTTCTATCTCTCTGCAGGAATTGCAGGAAACGAACTCACAGCTATCTATTGAGGTTGTTAAGCTGGAGCAAGAGAAGGTTATTATTGATACAGAACGGTTGCAGCTCATTGGGGAGACACAGGCACTGAAGCTTCAGGTACAGAATGTTGAGAGGGATAAAAGTAAACTGGCGTCTGAGATCGAAGAACTGAATCAGTGGCTTCACAGGCCTGCTGCTGAGAAGAGGCAGCTGGTCACCAAGCTGGATGAAGTGATGCAGATGCTGCACAGGTTGCAAGTGGACAATTCTCAGCTGGTCAGTAAGCTTGAGATGCTTGAACAAGAGATGGAAACAACAAAGAAAGAGAATGAAATGCTGAAGCTTGAGGTTCATAGGCTGAAGGAAGAAAGAAGCAGCTTGATTTCTGAGCATGAAGAATCATATCTCCTGCACATGCAGCAGCTGGAAATGGAGATGGCAGGTCTTGTGAAATCTAGTATTCTGGTCCAGGAACTGGGGGCAGAGATTAGTACCTTGAAAGCTTATGTCTTCATGTTGGTGGAGGAGAAGGGAAACTTGAGACTGGCTATAAAGATGGATGAAGTGACACAGTTGCTGCAGATATTGCATGTGGGCAACTTCCAGCTGGTTGGGAAGGTTCACAAGCTTGAGCAAGAGGGAGAAAAGAGGACAGAAGAGAATAGGAAACTGAGCCTTCAGGTTCGGAGGCTGGATGATGAAATGAAGAGGTCCAATTCTGAGCTTGAAGAATCACACCTCCAGCTGCAGCAGCTGGAAGAGGAGATGGCAAGCCTTGAGAAATCTAGTAGCCTAGTGCAGGACCTTGGGGGGCAAATTAGCGCCTTGAAATCTCATGTCTTTGTGCTGGTAGAGGAAAAAGAAAATGTGTTGTCTGATGCGAGGGTGGTACAGGAACAGATCCAAGATGTAATCCAAGAGGGGGGCCAGGTTTTGTCTCCAAACATCATTTCACAGGAGGAGCACCCACAAGAGCTAGAGATGGTTAATGACCACCTTGCCAGCACACTTGTGCAGTCAGAAGATGAACTAAGAGGGGAGAAATCGGAGCTCACTGAGCAGTTGGACAGTTACAAGCAACATGTGAGTTCTGTCAGGCGGTTCTTTTGCCACCCATTGTCCCTGCTAGAGTTGCCTTGTTCTCAAAACTTTGAACCTGATCATGTCAACCTGTGATCTTTGTACTGCTTCATTGGAGACTTGACTAGCGAGTTTACAACGGCAGTTTAGGTATATGAGCATATCTGTTTTGATTACTAGTAAATTTTCTTGTCACTGAAAAACTGAACAATTTTGCAGGATGCCAGCAGAATTGCATTGGAGAATTCAGGGGATGTAACTGACTCGACACAGATGTTGTGAATTACTCACAACCCAGAAAGCAGTTGTCTCCAGGGAGCTCAGCATATCTGAGATGAGGGGGACGATCTGTACTGATGATCTGGCAGTTGCTGAGAGTTCTACTGGAATGGTGGTCAGAAGAGGCCATAGATTTGCAGCATCGGCATCTAAAATTGAAGAATCCAGAGGGGGACAGTTCCTTGGTAAGGACCCAAAGAATATGTTAGAGAGTGGGGAGGAGAAGTAAGCTGAGCAGGTACTATAACGTAAGAGAACAATTCAAGGAGGCAAGAAGGCAGGAAGGAATTGCTGTGCAATTTCCGAAGGTGAAATATGGACAAAAACAGCCTGAGAACTGAAAGCAAACATTGTGGTCAAGTGAAATCATTATGGTGTCATCCCCAGTCTCAAGCATTGCTAGCCAGTGTACCTCTTTTTCCTGCATCAGTTTGTTTTCATGTAATAGGCTTCAGGGCGTCATGTCCATGATGGGGAGCACATTGATGATCAAAATACTGGAGGTCAGTGGGTCTCCTTCTCTTTGCTACTTACCCTAAGAATCATCCACTTGGATAATTGATGTGAGTGTGAATGTATTGAGTGGAGAAATTGCCTGCTGCATTTAGGTTTGTTCAACTTTTTCTATTGAAAAAGAGAAGTTTGAAGTCCTGTGCTACAAAGCATCTCAGCCTGCAAGGAGAGGTAATCAAAGACTCTCTCTGTGGGGTTGGCAAGAGGGAAACTTGGGTACTAGCCAAACTGTATCTGTTATACATGCTAGTGTGGCTTTCATTATTCAACAATGTCATTGCACTCTCTTAGCTTCATGTTCAGCAGGTTCATGCTTCTGCTGTTTGTATAGAGTTCATCTGCCATTGTATGGCTATAGAAAGGAGAAGTTTTGTGGAACCTCACAGGTCTCAAACACAACCATTATCTTTGAAGGTACTAAGAGCTAGTGTGCAACTCTTTCTCTGCAGGTTGCAATAGTAGGGAATCAAATCAGCAGGAAATCAAGTCTGTTGGTGGCACTTGAGGACAGACTCCTTATAAGATGTCAAGATATTTTGCACATGCTGTCAGGTTTTGCCCGTTTTTTGAGCTGGATGATTGCAGGAGTTTTTTGTAAATCCCTGACAGTCATTTCAAAAGTGTTAAGCAGTCAGGTAGGACCTTGTTCGGGGCAATTTTTTCATCACTGGCTGGAATCTTAGGATTTAACAGAATAAATGAATTTGTGCTCAGTTAGTGTCTGCAGTTCATTTACTTCACCTACCATGATTTGGTTATGTTTCTGATTCATAAGGCATGAAGGATTTGTCCATTTGTTTCCCCATGTAGCTTCCCCACAATGTTGCTTGTCCCCTTTCTGTTTTGGAACTTCAGGGCAAGATAATAATGTGTAGAAGCTTACCATCTGGCTTGTTTCTTCTGTCTCAGATAGTGGTGCAAAACATTGGGCCTTGTGTGCATCCTTCATTCATCACTCAGATGGTGGTGCTGCAGAAAGATGTTGCAAGTTTTGGTGGGCTCAACGGATTCTGAGGTGAATTGAATTTTTTAATTTGTCTATTACATGCTTTGTGCTTTCTTGCTTTGCAGAAAAGGTTTTGTAGTTAATTCATAGGATTGTGAGATTTATGTTCAACAGGTTGTATTGTTGTAGGGCTTGCTCATAGACAGGTCTATGTAGTTGTTAGGGTGCACAATATGATGAAACAGTTGAGTCCTGACCCATGAAGATGATGTTGTTGCATGTTGTGTGCTCTTACCAACTTGCCAAGTTTCAATTCTGCAATGAATAGGACCACCCATTCATGTCTTTGCAGAATAATACTGCCTTGTGTGTCAATAGTGGTCTTGACATTGCAGCTGTGCAGGTGCAATCCATGAAGCAACACCGGGCAATTTGTAACAAAGAGAAAGTCTGCAAGAAGAAAATATATGTCAAAGGGTGGGATGCCAAGAAACAGAAAACTAATGTGGTAGCATTGACAAGGAATCTGTGATTCTTCTGGAGGAGAATGATACAGCTTCGAATTCACAATACAGCTTCGATTCAAGTATCCAGGAATAATGTTACCACATAATATTCATTGATGGAATAGTGTCATCAGGGCCAAGGGGAGAGGCCTTTAGCTCCTCTCCAAGAGTGGAAATGTCTGGGGCTTAGGGGTCAAAATCACATGAGTGTCTATGTATGAAAAAGGCCAGATAGAGGAGCCGGTCAAAAGGGAAAGTGATGGGACTAAATTTGTGGAATTCTTTTGCTGGAGTAAGAAAGTTCCAACTTTGAAGTGGAGAGGCGTCAGCTTGTGACTGATTTGCAACCCAAATCTCTACGGTTTGCAAAATTCTGTTCAGAGCCCACTTTTGGATCTTATGGAGTAAAAGTTTGTTGTGCCTTTTGGCACAATTGTTTGAAACAAAAAAGGATATTCACCCTGTGGCCAGTATTCAGCCCATTTCTTTTGAATAAAGGCCATTTCTAGTTTTCAAAAAAGGAGAGAAGGATCTTCATGAATCTGCTCGGGTTGTTGGAAAATTCAGACCACTGGACTCCCTGGATTGCTGTTCCTTTTAGCTGTGCATTGATCTCTCTGCTCCTATATGGAATACCAAATTTGCAGGTATTTTGTCGAGTTCACTTTTCCTATTTGCCAACTTCAATTTGAAAAATTGCAAAGTCCACATTGATATGTTTGGACTTCAAATTTGAGAGCAAATTCCAAGACTTTTTGAACATATTGAGAACAAATTGAAATGTTTGGCCTTCAAATTTCACGTTTTTTTAATCCATTTTTGTGAATGATGTGGATTTGAAGCCATCCTAATGGGATGGAAGTCAATCCATTCACAAAAGTCATGAAATCTCAAGATGAAATAAAGTGAGTAGAAGAAATAGAATGCAGTTTTCCAGAAAGTGATTGCTTTGTTGGGCCCCATTTTTATACCCTGGTTGTCTCTTCATGTGTATTTGCATGTTATTCGTGGAGTCCCCAAAATAAAAAATAAGGGATAGATCCAAAAACTTAACATGGCATCCTCAAAAGGGTTTAGGGTTTAGCAATGGTTGTGTATTCAATAGTGATGGTTAAAATTCCTCCTAAAGATTTTGCATGTATTGACTAACTGTAATCAACATATATTGACTCACATTTGCCATTTGGCACCATTGATTTATTTTAGTCACTAAGTTGACATGGATGCGGATTTGACAATTTTTTTGATTAAATATATTCAGAGTCAGCCAATTCACACTTTCCATTTTGCAGAGCTTGATTAATTGTAGTGGACACTATCTACCAAGTGGCAGGTAGAATGTGACTAGGATTCAGTCAATATGCCCACTCATATTTGCTAGTTAATAATATGAATAAAAACTAATGGGAACAGTGCAAGGTCTTCAATTAAGGACTTCTGTTATTTATTTGGTTCATTGTTCAATGTTCAATTTTATTATTATTAAGATCTAATCAGTGCAAGGTTTCCAATTAAGGACTTCTATTATTTAGTTTGTTCATTGTTGATTAGAGTTGTATACTTTCCATTTTATGCTTGGATTTTAAATGATGATAACAATGTTTATTGCTGAGGATTATAACATAAGTCCTTCAAACTTGGAATATGAATGAATTAAGTTGGAAAAAAAAATCTATTTTTTACAAAAAAGAGCTTGTTGCCAAATTTTGGATAAGGGTTTTTGCTTATTGAATGTGATGATGTGGCACTTTGACCAAAATTTGATTGATTGTGTGATTGTGTCATAACATGGTTTGTCTGTTGTGAAGTTAGTCATCAATCATTAGTTAGATTACTGACTACGTTGACATGGCAATGGCATTGTGACTAATTATGTGATTAAATGTGTTGACATGGCATGACAACATGACTGTTTTTGATTGAGTGTGATGATGTGGCATGCTCATTATGACTAAGGCTATGATTGAATGTGATGATGTGGCATGTCCATCATGATTAATCATTTGATTTAATGTGGTGAGCTATAGCCTAACAATTTGGTTGTGGGTTTGAGTTACTAGCCTTAATCTAACAAGATGCAATGATGGTAATCAACTTGGATGATCTTAATGTGTGGATTTAAACATGTATAGAACAAGTTACTTTGTTTCAATGTGTTATGTGTTTGGTTATGGAAAATTTGGTAATTGCTTAACATTGGACACATTGCATTATGCCATTATTCATTAAGGTGGTTATTAATTTTGAATTTGTAAATTCAAAAAGATTATGCGTACATGTAATAAACAACATCGACAACTTTGGATGTGATTATAGGATGTGTTATTTTTCATGTGTGGAAAGTTTTATCTTTTAGAGTGTTATTGTTGGAGGGTTGAGATGGTCAGACATGGAAGGACCATTTGCGTAATTATGCATGATGGTATTTTTGCAATGTAAATGGCCAAATTGGCCCATCTTTAATGATGATTCTTATTGGCCTACAATGTATGTTATGCAAACAATCTTTAGGAATCATCATTATGTTGATTTGTTACTAATGTTTTCAAGGCTAGCGTATGGGATGTCTTATGCCACCCTTGGAGGAAGTGTTAATTAACAAACGGTTTTGCCTTTGGTGCACCAAGTAGATTAAAGTTCTTAAGGTTGGATAAAGAACTAACCTCAATGTTTTTTTTCATGGTGATTCATATTTGGTGGGGAATTTGAGGGATTATAGCTAGGCGATTAATGATGGGTTCATATTTACATTTAGCTTATTGATCTTTTCACTTCAAAACCAAAGTGTTCATCCATGATGGATTTCCATGAAATAGTTTAACATTGTTATCTGGCTTAAAGAAAACTTTAACCTTAGATAAGGGGGACAATTTGGACATGGTGTGCCATTTACAATATTTTCATGTTATGTTTTGTATGTATGATGATAATGATAGTTGTAAATGTTAACATAGGATTGCATAACAACTATCAACTATGTTAGTGTAACTACTTGGTTAAATTTCAATTAGTTAAGGATAAATCAGGTTAATTTAATTGTTTGAATTTTTATTTTGAATTGGCTTAAGTGTGAATAAGGTTCAAAATATTTGTTAGATGGGATATAATCCGAGTTTTTATGATTTCAAATCAATTTTGGTGATTTAACATTCCAACACACTTCATTGTTGTATGCAAATTTCTATTTGTTTTGTGCACGATGTTAACTTTTACATTTTTGATGTGTAGATTTGTTATACTTGGATTCCTATTTTCATTGCAAGTGAATGACCATTTTGGTTTGAACATGATGCACCATTCAAAGTATTTTCATGTTATGTTTTGTATGTGGTGATTATGGTAGTTGTAAATGCCAACATAGAAATACCCAACAAGATATTGAAAATATCCTCAAATACGATGAAAAAAACCTTTAAAAAGACATAGATTCAAAATAATGTCCTCTCATGCTTATTTACTTAAGAATGCACTAAATAGATTCCAGTTTAGAATCATTGAAGTGATGAGTGCAACTTATGGAACCTCAAGTTGTTACACCTGAACTAGCTTCAATCAGTCATCATCAGTCATCATCACTGGAATTCACCTAAAACACCATTACATGTTCTTAACAAACTATTGTATGTAAACAAGGTATCAAAGGTGTAAAAAATTCTGATATTTTACATCATTAGGAGGGGAATAGGCAAGCATATAGCTTTCCTTCACCATCACCCATGTTTTCAAAAACACATATATGTTACATCATTCTGTGCCCCAGCAAAACATTGTTGGATTTTCAAACTTCATTACTCAAGGCAACAACTCTGATCTTCACACCTCTTGCTAGGCAATAGTGGCAATGCACATTGAGTTGGAGATGATCAACCATGTATATTTACCACAATAGTTTCTTCCCAATCTACTTTACCTACCCTGAACTCAAGCAGCAGGTTACATTGATCAAGCAACAATTCAGTATTGGAAGTACAGATGCATCTGTCCAGTAAAACTTGGCCACCTACATGTTATTGGACACAAACTAAGGGAAAGCATCCTAATAATGAAAATGAAACTTATATGATACTCCCACATCTTGTTTCCAACAATTTGAACAAAAAAGTGAAGAGTCAGAAGCAAACAAGCCCTTTTAGTACCTTTAGTGTACATCATCAAATGATCCCTTTGGTTGTTGAATCTATGGTAGCAACCTGAATGGCTGAAAGCAAGAAACTTCATCTGCTAGATAGACAATGTAGCATAGTGATTCATACTTCAATTCCTAGTTCATCAACAACCAAAGGAAAGGCTGACAATCAGGATGAACTGCAGACATCCAATCTTGGAAGTCATCAAAAGACTGAAAGCATCAGGGTTTCTGATATACTGGACTCATTTGACATGTCACTTCACTTCTCTTTTTTTTTCCTTTTCTTTCCGCAGTGGAACAATTGTCTCATAGCACATTTGGACCTGTGAAACTATCTTTTACAAAAAGGATATATCCTAGCACTGTTGTCATAGAACAGCCTAATGTGCACATTCAACAGACATTATACTATCGGAACAAGGGAGGCAACACTGCATGTGAGTCAATGTCCAGCTGCTCCAAAGTTCTGCAGGCATGCAGTTTAAACTCATCATTTGATACTTATTGCAGATGAGCCAATTCCAATTGTCAAAGCATATACCATGCACTTGTCAATAATTCCTCATGAAGAAAAGGAAAAGATAAATTAAGATAAGCTTGGCATTGTCTATTTTCAAGGGGTGGTGTTTTTGTGTAGAGTTCCATAACAGAGTGCCCAAATAATGTGCTGAAATGGGATACCTTTGAAGGATAACAAAGTTTACGAAGTGTACCTGCAGACATTGTGACCTTGTTCTAATGAGCTGGCCACAAACCACAAGCGCCGTAGTGCTGATGTTTCCATCTGTATGAAAAAACCATTGCTATTGCTTGCCTTCCACTTCCTCGATCCTTGACCTTTCCACACCTACCCACACAATGTCTCTTGTTGAAGCATGTGTTGTGGGGCCTATCCAGTATAACAATATTCCAACTTAAACAGTCAGCTCACCACAGATGTTAGCTTTAGCATACCTGAGGAAATGCGATGGCGTTTTTGGGAACAACAAGGACAGCAGCCATTGATGAAGATTCAACTGCATATCGTCGCAGAAAGTCTGCACAACTGTTCACTGTATCTGGAGACTCAAAGGCCTGCAAAAAAACTTCAGTGTGAGAAATCTGGTAGGGCCCCTCAAGCACAAAGGAGCAATTGTTGATGCAAGGGGACACATCAGCTATTGAAGAAATAAGGAAATTCAGTTTGATTGGGACATTGCAATGATTCCAGCACAGAAACCAGTCCAAGAGCAATTATATAGAACCCAAAACAAAACCTAAGGATAGACTACCTTATCAACACCAACAAGTGGAAGAAACTCTTTTGAAGTATCCTTTCCCACACAAAAGCGTACCCCAGCATCCACCTTTCCATTACTGTCATTCCATTCCTTCATGGAGGACTCAATTACTTCCTTCACAAAACTCCGGACTTCCTCACTGGTTCCTGGAGGAATAGCTCCCTGCAGCACCTGTATCACAAGGATCAAGATGACAACCTCATATTTCCAGTTGTTCAACAAAACCCAGATAACTTTTGATTTGTCAAAAAAGTAATATAACCTCTAATGTAACATACAAGCTCTCTATGTACATCAGTGTACCCCATAGAGTGGGTCAAGATGCTCTCCAAGATAAAGCAAGTAGAGAGTCACAAACTACAAATTCTCTGATTGGTAGTGATTCAACCATCAATCTGCAGGTAAATAGATAAGTACCACATCCAACTGCTGGTGTTCGTGTGTTGTTGCAGATTGGGATCCATTTACTTTCTCTGAATGCTTGTCAGATACTGCTGCTGATTTGGATCGCTTTTTCTCTCTCACCAGTTGTGTCAACCTCTTTATTTTTCCTGCAACTTCAGCACTCTGAGGGTTCTGCTTCAAGGCTTCATGATATGTTGCCAGTGCCTACACCCAAGTTCACATGTTTTACTACTGATTGTTAGCAGATAAACTTTGGTGCATTGAAAACACCCACCCTGCTTGAAGTGTTTAAATATAAGAGATGGATTTACAAACTATGAAAACTGCAATAAAGAGTTCAGGAAGTATCGATTGTCACCATCAACTTTGCTACTGGTAGATTACCTCTTCAAAACGTTCCATCGCTTCCAATACACATCCTTTCCTGAAATAGCCCTAACACAGAACACCATTCACTCTGCTTCTATTAGTCCAGTGTACAATCCCCCTACCAAAGCATGAGACCTTATCCTCAGATAACAATCCGAAAAGCTTGAGCAGGGGTGGGGGGTTGCAAAATTAACAAGCAGGCAGGAAATAGCTACGAGTGGAAAATAGACAGCACCTTCTCCCATGTAGGTCTGAGTTTGATTGTCATTTCGGCGTCTGCAAGTGATTTTGTCAACTTAACTAAATTTAAGAAAGCAGCAGATCGGTTGCTGCAGAGAAACACAACATCACACACATAGATCTGTGTTAGCTCCATTACTAGATTGAGAGTCCAAATGTGTCTTTCTCCATAACCTAATTGTACTCCAGGTAGAACTGCTTTACTTGCTTGCTTTATTTTTGCCACTCTAAAGAGATTACATGTAAACTTCAAAATATGTGAGGGACAAAAGGATGGTAAGAACCGATGGACTGATTCAGATGCAGCTCCTGCAATGATGCAGTCCAAAAGCTACACTAACTAAATTCATCTGAGAACCACAGGTCCAAGAGACAAAAGTAATAGCAAGTGACAGACAGACTTCACATATCCACATGATGAGAATGGCCAATCTATTTTAGACTTTCCAGACAATATTTTCTTGTCAACTATAATTTGTCAAGCCATTAAAGGCACACAAATGACCAACTTTGGTGCAGAAGGAAAAGAAGCAGAACAAAAATGTACACTGTCAAGAGTAAGTTATTGTCTCTTCAGCTTAAGGGCTAATTCCTCTATGCAGATGGTGATGGCTATTTAGTAGCCCTTACAGAGACTGCTAGTCTGATCATCTCTAGTCTGATGCTTTCATGGGAGAGGTGACTAATTTCTAACAGCCGTCACCAGGATAACTTTGGTTGCCCTAGTCTTTCTACCTGCCAGCCCCCAGAAAACCAAAATTGTGAAGAAGGCCCTGAGTCTCTGCACTTTTGGTGACTGATTGACGTACTTGCTTCCATTGCAGCTGGATCGGCTACAAGAGGTAACGTCTCGCATGGCATTTGCGGGATTTGAATCAATCAACACTCAACAGAAATCGATAAACTCTCTCACCCGAATATTTGGTCGATCCCTAAGATTGTAAAAGATGCCGACCTCAGAGTAAACAACACTTGATAATCCGAGCCAACACAAACTCACAGCCTGTTTGTTCACTTGCTGGAATAATCGTAACCTAGCTTCTTACCACTGCAAGCAAAGCAAAGGAAAGAAAAAAAAGAAAAGAAGATTTCCAATCCGGATCCTGAGCAACAGCATGTGGTGACGGAAGAAGACCTAATTGTACACCATACAACAAACCAAGAAGAAGGAGGAAAAAAGGGTTTTTCGACCAGACCACAAAGAAAATGCACCTGTAGAGCGCTGCATTTTCAGGATCCGCTTTGATGGCTTGCGTGTAGACTGCTGCAGCTTTGAGGTAGTTTTTCTCCTTGAAGAATGCATTCCCTTGCTCTCGCAGCGAAGGCACCGCTGCTAGTGGTTCGGCCTCCATCGCTGCTCCCACGCGAACAACGAGCACACAAAACAAACTCACAAATGCGGCAATGGCAAAACGCGCTCCACAACTGACCTCGTACAATATTCACATTATAATCTCCACACTCACTCCTTCGTGGATGACACTCTTCATACTACAATGTACTACTCAACATTCATCTCTTAAGTGGGCTTTCGTTACTACGACTGAGAGCCTTCATTGTTTGTGATCACCCACCAGTGCACAATCCACTGGATGCCTGTTATGACTCAGTTGTGGATGATCCTCAGCTGAGTTACTACCCGGTTTCATCTTGGTAACTCATTCTATAAGAAGTTGGCCTAACATATAGACAGGTAGGTAACAAAATAGGGGACCACTAGGTAAGCAGATAGTTTACACATAGTAGGTAGGAGCTGTTTTTACTACCTACCTAGGTAGGTAGGTAGTAAATAAAGCAACTGAGCCAACCACCATGGTTAGTTAGGGAACTGGAACCCAACAGAAAACTGTTTCCTGATCACATATCATCCATCCTTGATGGTGCACAGGTGAGGGGTGCTGGTTCACTGTGGCCACTTTTTCTTTTGCAGTTTGCGAGATGTTTCAAAATTTGGAACGCTTGTTCTGTTTTTTAAAATGCCTCACAATTTTTTTTAATAATTTTTTTCCACCAATACCCATCAAGGATTCTATAAATTATTTTTGGTGTAGGTCTTTTGCACTTGGTTTAGCCTTAAACATTATGACAGGCTCAATAGTTTCAAACTAAGGGGATTTTTTACTTTTTATAGTTAAAAATTATATATAAATAAAAATATAGGGTGTCATATATTGGTTCTTGGATAAATTTATAATGTAATTAATTTTATAATAGTGTTATGTTTATTATGAAATAAAAATATAATTAATGTAACATATGTGTTAATTTTTGGTAATAAAAAAAAAGGTTATGTACTAAAAACTAAAATTAATATTAATTTTTAGTAGGTTCAATTAGTAAGTTAATAAGTGAATTAATATTAATAAGTTTAACTAATAAATAAATAAATAATAATAAATGAAGTAGAAATGAAATGGAGTGTTGTGAGGAAAAGATGATGATCACAAATTTAACATTCAACAATTTAGTAATGAAAATTGTGCGAAGTTCATTCATTCATAAGTTTTTATGTTTCATGCATAAGTATTATGCATTAAAAACACATTTGACACATGAATATATTAGATGATATGAAATTCGTTCATTCGTAGGTTCATATTTCATTTATCATCGCATGTATTCATGTGTTTTAATGTGTTTTCAATGCACAATGATTCATGTGCAACATGCATGAATCCATCAATGAATTAACTTCACACAATTTAGATTACTAAATCATTGAATGTTAAATTTGTGATGATACTTGAGCTATGAATTTAGAGATGATGAAGATCATATTAATAAAATGTATATCAATGTTCTTTTCAGACACATGAACTCTTTCATTTTTTCATCCCATAATCTCATATGTCTGAATTATAAATGGAAACTATTCTAGGCGTACTTAAACCTTTCTAGTTCTAGACTTACTAAAACAAAAAAACAATGAATATAGGATATTGAACTTGGATGTAGAAATGAAAATAAAAATATATATGATGATTGAAATATGTGCATATTAAAAAATTAGATAATAATAGGGTGAGAAAAAAACAATCCTTACCTAATACACCCCAAAAATGCTTCTTTGACACAAGCAATTTGGAAATTTAACATTTAATGTCCTCCCTAGGGCTTCAAAATGTTCATATTGTTCTCACTTCCTTTCATTTCAAAAGACATTAAAAATTATTTCAATAAAGATTATAAGAATTTTTTTTGATTCAATTGAAATTACCAATAGCATTAAAATTCACCAATTTTTTTACTTTAACAAATCATATATATTAATTCACTACGTCTGTTTGTCTATTTGTGACAGTTATAACAATTATAAATTGACAAAAAAAAAATCAGCAATAATCTAATATTGTGCGTTGGATATCTCCTGGCCGTCCAAATCAATGAGATCTGACGGTGTAGATCTTTGGAATTATTTTGCTGATCGAACTGTAACTATTTTGCAGAAGAACTTAACCTGACCTTAGGGGTTCATTAACTACACCTGGGTCTTGGTACGGTTAGGGTTTGGCGCTCCTTTTAGGGTTTAGGTTTAAGTCTCAGTGGTTGTACAAGACGGTTTCTTTTGTGTCTGTTTTTTTTTTCCTTTCTAGGATTTGGTTTGCAGTTTTTGCGTCTGTGGCTGTCCCCATATCGCAGTAGCGATGCAGTGCGACGTCAAGATGGTACTGGCTCAGAAGGAGGCTGATGTGCAGATGATGCTGGCTGCCGATGTTCATCTTGGCACCAAGAATTGTGACTTCCAGATGGAGCGATATGTCTGGAAGCTGAAATGGCAGAATGTCGTTGACCTTTAGGGTTTCAGGGGTCGTCATCAGGGGTCATCGCTGCTTCGATGCCGTGCTGTGCCTTGCAGGCATGGGTTACCACTAGTTTATTATAAATAATAAAGTAAGGAACTTTTCAAATTTTAAACATATATTACAATTCATATTCAAAACCATTTCAATTTTTTTATATGTTGTAATAGAGAATTTGTTATGTTAAATTAAGTGAAATTGAATGTCTCTTATTCATTAAACAAATGTATTTTATTAACATCTTATAATCAATGCTTTAAAGAGTCTACACACAACTATAAAAACACCTTCAACAACAAACTATTAGCAAGGGAACAAAAACTGATTTTGCCCCCATCGCAACATTTGCATCACCAAGAGAACAGAAGCCCTAAGATTTTTCTAGCCTTACTTCGACAATGATGTGTAACATGTCGTGGTCAAAAGTAATCTTGGTATATTGTTTATCTAAACTTTTGATGTGTTGTTTTGTGCTTTTGCAAGTTTTCTCCACCTCAAAATCCTTTGATGTTTTGTCTTTTTATGATGTTTCATTTTGTGTCTTTTTGCAAAGTTTTCTTCGCATTTAATGCTTTGGATTTTTTTCCTTTGTCATTTTATGGAGGTTTTTCCACCTCCAATCCTTTTGTTGTTTTGTTTCTTTTGGAGGTGGAAACCTCCAACATTGATTTGTTTCTTTTCTTTTGTGTAGGTTCTTATAAATAACATATTTGTGTCATATCACAAAAGGAACAACTCCATGACCATTACATGTGAAAGAATGAGATTAATTATGAAGTCAAGTTTGTTGTTTCATGTATTTATGCATTTGCACTATCATGTGGGGAAGAGGGAGGTCAAGCACAAAGAGCAAGGTTCATTCTAATGCATTCACCATAAATGGTAGCTTTTTTATTTTTTTAAAAAAATAAGCTGGTTTTATCTTTTCTCTTTAAAATGTTTATTGCTTATTCAAAATGTATACACCAAATTCATGATTGTTTTATGTTCTCCCTTACTATTTTGGAGGCAACACCTTTGAGCTAGATTTTTTGGGTTCTTTTGATGGAGGAATTGCGTGTATTTTGGGCAAGAGTTATGTAATAAGGTTATATTACATGGTTGTAATGGGGCACAATTGGGTTAGATTGGTTTAAATTGGGTCGAATCTAATAAATTCTTCACAAGCTTTGATTTTGTAAGGCAAAATTACCAGTTTGTAGTGGAGATGTTGTTACACTTAAAATTCAAAAAAAATAACATATCAAATCAATTGACAAATATACAAAATTTACATCATAATTTACAAAATTAAAATTCAAACCAATCATTATTTAGGAAAACCTTGCGTGATATGTAAAAAACTTGTTGCAATAATGTGAAATAGATCATGTGATATTTCAATTAATAAGATTTTGAAACTAGTGTCCAATGAGTAATGGCCATCAACCTCCTATCATACTTGGACATGATATCTCTCAAAACAAGAAAACTTTCAATAAAATTTCAAAATGTTAAAATTTTTTCATCATGCAATTTTGAAATTGATGTGGATTGCATGTTAATTACATATGGATTACAAGTAATTACCAGAGTTTGAAACTAATGATTGGAATTGTTATAGGTAGAAAATTGGTATTGATTGATTATGGATTAAAAAAGTTACAAAATAAATTTATAAGGTTGAAAATAGGAGATTTTGGATGGTGACCAATTTTGAAAGGTCACTAAAAGGGTGAAAGCATGGTGTGATGGACCAAAATTGACACATGCAAAGTCTACACAAGAGTGCACATTTTTTTCAATCCCTTTGTTAGCCCTTTCACATGACTTTTAGGGGGGGGAGAGCTTGAACTCTTGTAAACACCCACGCCACTAAACGACAACAAGTCCTCTAAAAAAAAAGTGGTGAAGATCTGTCGCGCACATATCAGTCGATGTGAACATAGAACGGTCACTAAGCGCGCCAGTCAATGTAGAACGGTCACTGAAGCACATCATGAATGTCAGCTCTAGTTGAGCTTGACATCTCAACACTCCCCCTCAAGCTCAACTCCAACTCCATCACTCCAAGCATGTTACGGAATCGACGATGCTTCTCAGCTCCTAAGACCTTGGTGAAGATGTCAGCAACTTGATCCTCTGTGCTGACATAAGTAAGATCAATCTCACCTGCCAAGACCTTCTCCCTGATGAAGTGATAATGAACCT
>Ga0116227_10006105_pt1 | contig 24691 bp, 18 predicted proteins | sample S1TSphgellanicum_FD_89693 | JGI IMG/M metagenome (GOLD analysis project Ga0116227, IMG submission 89693) | Host-associated microbial communities from peat moss isolated from Minnesota, USA - S1T2_Fb - Sphagnum magellanicum MG | ecosystem: Host-associated > Plants > Peat moss > Unclassified... | reverse complement strand
TCTCCCCTTTTCTCTTTTTTTCCCTCCCACCCAAACACAAACAAAAAAATTTGGTATTTTTTTTAATCCCCCCCCCCCCCCCCCTCACTTTTGGTGATTGAAATCCTTCAAAAAAAATTCATTTTCCAATTTCAAAGTTCTAATTAAATCTTTTTTTGGCAAAATTTTGCCAATAAAAGAAAGGCTGATATGCAACCCATGAAAAATAGACTATTCATTCCCTTGCAAAATTTGGCAACCTGTTTGTCAACCAACACACATGATAAGTCTGACAAGGAGAAATGGAATTGTGGCCTTCCGAATTGTTTTGGCAACCCATTTGTCAACTTTGAGAATACAAGTCACACAAGCAAACATCAAGACACAAAACAATCAATGTAAAATAATTGGAAAGAAATATTGTGCAAAAAGCTCATATTCAAAGGACCATCACAATTGAGCAATCCTCTTGAAAGTTTCACAGTCCCATGTTTCTATGATGTGCTTCATCAGCCTGAAACTTGAAAGAGGTTAAATTGTCAATCAAGACAATCTGTTTCAACACTTCTTTCTTGAAGAATTTTTGGACTTCTTCACTAAACCACCCCACTCTCTTTGATGATTATTAATATGATGGAGTAAGCTCTATGATTGAAAAAAGCATAACAACAACAATCTCTACAGATGCAGCAGCAAATGGACGCTGACACTAAAAGAAAAACAAACAAACTCTGATCATAAATAAATGTGATTGGTGAGAGAGAGAGAGAGTCTACTATAAGAGGAGCCTCCAGAGTCCTCCCTCTTCACTTCTCTTGTCTTGATTCTAGTCTTTATCCCCATGGGAAAGGGAAAAGAGAAGAAATCCAGCTACCCAAATAGTATCACACATTTATTACTTACCCCCCCCCTCTTTGATGAGAGAGAGGGGAGCAAGGGTTTATGATTGTTTCTTTGTCAAACCTGATCATAAATTTTAATCTCCAGGGCTCAGGAGGAGTGAGCTTTTATCATTGACAACAGCCAATATTATCATCATCATAATCACTACTAAATAAATAAAAATATTCCAGGTGAAAGGAAAGGAATGCTGGGGGTATGGAGTCTGGAGCCTGGAGGATCCTTTGATGCAACAGCAATCAAGTCAAGTCATCAATAATACTAAATAGCAAAGTGCAAGAAGAGGATCCTGTTGCCAAAGTCCAGACCTTTTGGACACACACACTGAGTACACTGCTGTGAGGAAGGAGAGAGAGAGAAGAGAGAGAGAGTACATACATTGAATTGAACTACATTGCAATTTGCATAGAGAGAGAGAAAGAGAGAGAGAGAGAGAGTGTGCGTCTGGGCACTGTGCATATGGATTGCATATAATATGTATGAACCAGTGTTGTCCAGTTCTTAGTTTTCAGGAGAACCTCTGTCTTGGTATCAACTTTCTTTTTACTTTGAGAAAAGTTAAAAGGATTTTCTATGATCTAATTTGCTAGAACCTCCAGTCTAGTTCCAGACCCAGTTCTTCACATTTCAAGACTCTATATTCTTGATTCTTCAAACACAAATCTTAGGTAGGTCCAGTTCCAAATTGAATCCAGTTTTGCCTACTTAAAAAGCATAGTTTCAAAACCATAAATATATTTTCTAGTTTTACCTACTAGCATTGTACAACCACAAAAAAAAAACTTACCACCAAATGCCTAAACTTCCTTATCCCAAAGCTCTTCCAAGTTTGAGTCCAGCCGTAAGACGACTTATAAGCCCCAACAATTGCAGCCATTGGTTTGAGATGATCTAGGTCATTCAATGTAAAAGATACAGATGATGGGAGAGGAAACCTCCTCTCCTCGGCTTGGGTTGGGTTGGGTTGGTTTTGAATTTGTTCGAGAGTTGGTCTTGTCTATGGACCTGTGCTTGGTATCAACACTATGACCCTACCAGTCTGCTAAGAACCTGAGTCAATACCAGCCTGCTAGTGACATTGAGGTAATAATAATAGCTAGCCTTGAATCAATTTTACACCAGTCACAATACCAGGCATATACCTGCCTCATAGCAGCCAAAAATCTGTCCCAATACCAGGACCCAACTGGTTAAAGTTTCTATAAAAGTACCCAGAGCCACAGTTGCTGGTTCACTCTGACCCCCAATACCATCACTAACTAACCTGGTATGAAGAAAGGAGACAAAAACACCCCAAAGCAGGATTAGGGTTGGTACTTTCGCCAGTCTATACCAGAGCAACACGGGTCTTTACAGAAGAGGAGGCCTTATCCCTTAGGCCTTCCAGACTTGAAGGAGTGCCCAGGAAAAGCCTGAAGTGCATTCAGTCAGGCCTTAATAATCCCACCGATCTTCTTCTACATTTGAGGGAGGGCCCTTGCACAGACCCTTATTCAGATTAAAGCCTCAAGGATAGTCAGGCCTTCATTCCTGCAGCCTTTCCAGGTTTGAGGGAGGGGTGCAGGAAGAGCCTCAAGGGCTGTTTGGGCCTTAAAATCCTGTGGCCCTTCCAGGTTTGAAGGAGGGGCCCAAGAAGAGCCTCAATTGTGTTCAGGCCTTTTATTCCACACAGACAAAGACCTTCCAGGATTGAGGGAGGACTCACAAAGACCTTCGAGAGGTTTGAGGGAGTACCCAAGAAGAACCTCAAACCTCTGGAAGGTTCGTTCTCCCGCAACAGACCTTCCAGGTTTGAGGGAAGGCCCAGTAAAAACCTCAAACCCTCTGGAAGGTCCCTTCTCTGGCAGACCTTCCAGGTTTGACAGAGGACCCAGTAAGAACCTCAAACCCTCTGGAAGGTCCCTTCTCCGGCAGACCTTCCAGGTTTGACAGAGGACCCAGTAAGAACCTCAAACCCTCTGGAAGGTCCCTTCTTCCACAGACCTTCCAAGTTTGAGGCCCCCAGAAAGAACCTCAAACCTAAGGTTCCTGTGTTCCTCTACTCCTCCTCTAGGCTCCCAGACAGACTCCAAGTCTGCTGCTGCTGTCAACTGTACTCCAGTCTTAAACACATTCCTGCCACCACCCTTTGTGAACTTCACTTCCTCTCTCTCTCTCTCCCTTTGTTTTCCCACACTGTTGCAAAACTCTCTCTTTTGCACTACTGTAAATGATTGTGGTTGTTTGTGTTTTGTTGTCTCTTTTGCAGAATGTGTTTGTGTTACTGTCAACTAGTGTTTGTGTTGTATCAAAAAGCTTCCACTTTTCTCCATACCTGCAAAACCCAAAAACACACCAGCTCCTTGTCGAGCTCACTGAGCACTCCCCCCCCCGCCCCCTCTCTCTCTCTCTTATTGTCTCTTTCTGTGTGTCTGTATCTCTGTGTCTGTCTTCTCTCCGTGAGCACATTGTCGTCCTCTTCTCAATCTGTTCTTGAGCTCTAGGGAGAGAGGGAGTTCTGAGGCCTGCTGTTTTGGGGGAATAGACTTGAAGTACAAAACATTTGTCACCTTGATTGTTTCTAGCACTAGAACTTCTTGCTGTTTTGTCCATAGATCTCAAATTGTTGTAGTTGTAGATAAATTCCACCCTGGTGCAACTTTCATAGCTCTGAGGACAACTTTCATTGCAGAAAACTCATTGAGCTTAGAAGTTTGCTGCATGGAGTCTGAGCTGGAAGAAGATTTGGGTTTTGAGGTTTTACAGTAATGTCTTTGTTTTGTGGGTGTTTGTGTCTGTGGTTTCTGCAATGGTTGCGCTCAGGGATTTACATCATGCAGGTGTTATTGTTGTGGGAAGATTAATGCAGTGGTGAAGAAAAGGATCAAAGTGGTGAGAGAAAACATCATGGGTGGTCATCGTCATCATCAGGAGCAGCAACAGGAGCAGCAGCATGCAGTGGTGGAGGTAGTAGAGGAGAAGGAAAAACCAAGTCTGCTGCTGCTACAAGAGGAAGATGAGAAGGAAGACGACGAGGAGGACAGGAAGAATGTTCTAAGGAGTAAGCCTGCGAGGTTGACTGATCATGGACAGGGGGAGATGATGACGACAAGGATGATGGGTAGTAAGAGTGAGGTGGGATCATTGGGCTCAGGAGTAATCAGTCCCAAGTCTGTGATCACTCGCTTTATGAGTCCAGGTTCTTCATCTTCCAGCAGCATGGAGCATGGCCTGATTGGAGCCAGAGGAGGAGGAGGAGGAGGAGGAGCATTGGTGGAGAGCAGTAGTGGTGGTCAGTGCAAGTGGTTGCCACCGCGGCATGACAGGGGGTACTCCATTTCTGATGGAGAAATCAGCGACTCTGACAGCACTTTTGTCGAGAGCTCCAGTACAACTCGCTCTTCCTCAAGGGAGTTTGCAAAGGTAAAAAAATGAAAGCAATGTGAAAACAAAGACCTCCTCAAACTGCAGCACATGTGCATGCATGTCACCTTGCATTCACTTAGATTGAGCTGCAGGAGCAGTTGGTTCAATGGTTTTGGAGATGATGCATGGGTGCATTGGGTTTTTTCTTGACTCAAGAACTTTCTCTCATATCTTTGAGCTTGCTGCTGCAGAGTGGTCCATTAGAGTCATTGCCAGAGACACATTCTTTGGCTCTTGATGCTGCTGTCAGACCCAATCCTGCATCAATCACTGGAGCAGCAGCAGCAGCAGCAGGTACAAGAAGAATGGTGCATGATGATGATCCTTGACAAGACTTGCTCAGGACAATCTAGACATTTCTTCTTTGATTGTATCTGAGCATGCATGAACTTCTCAGTGATGATGGGTTTGTTTTCTTTTTTCTTCTGCAGGGGTTGTGTCTACCACAAATGCTCCTCTGGCTTTTACTGCATCTGCATCAACTATGGTGTCTATGGAGCTGATGCAGATCACAACTGCACCTGCTGCTGCAAGTGTTGTGGAAATTGCGGATCGATCTTCAACTCAATGCAGGCCGGATCATTGGGTGCAAGCAGCTGCAGCAGGAACAACAACAACAAGCCATGATCACCAACATTCTGCTGCAGAGAGTGTTGACAAAAAGAAAAAACTGGCCTATCTGAGAAGAAGCCAACCTACCACCGCAGGTGTGATGGGTGCCAATGAAGAAGCAGCAGCAGCAGCAGCAGCTCAGGCTCCTCCTCAGACTAGATTACAACAAAGCATGAGGATAATGCCTTCTGCTGCTGCTGCAACGGATCATACAACTGTTTCTGTGACAGAAAAATCCTCCAACCACAATGCCAAAGCAAAGCAAGCAGCTCAACAAGCTGGGCCCCAGGCTACTTGTTCTGCAAGTATGGGTAATATGATCTTTGCTTACCCAGGAACTCCACAACGACTCTTTCCTGGAGCTTTGCAGGCAATGTACTCAGGAAGTCCTACAGCTGTTGGGAGTCCAAGAGCTGGTGGCAATGGAAATGGGTTCTACAGTCCTGTAAGCTCTTCAGGTATGCAAATTTCCATCATGCAAAGAAGCTCAATCTTTGTATCTGGATCATGGGGGACGTCTTGAGATCAGCAGCTGCTGTTGCTACATTTTGTGATCAATTGGTTCCTGCACAATCCCAAAGATTCAAACTCAAGCACATGCATGCATATTCAACATTGCTGTACATACAAACTTTGCTTGAGCTTGGTGATCATGGTGGTACATGGTTGCAGATCAGAAAGGTGCAGCAGGCTTGAAAGCTTCAAGTGGCACCAGTCGCTTCCATCAAGGATTTTTTTCAGGTCCACTCTTGAACCCCATCATTTCGTTGAAGCCAACACCATCAAAGTGGGATGATGCGGAGAAATGGATTACAAGCCCTGGCCATCATGAATCATCATCACCTGCAACAGCAGCCTCTGGGCACTCTCATCAGCAGCAGCTTCATCATCACCATCAGCAGTATCATGAGCCAATTCTCACAGGTGTGAATCACGATACAACAACAACAAACAACCCTCAGGGGTGGTTTTTTCTTGTTTGCAAATTTCTTCTTGGACACTCCTCACAACCTTGAACCTCCTCACATGTAACAACGCACACAAAACAAATGCCCTGTGCAGCAATCCACTCTCAACAACAGTTCAACAACAACAACAACAGAGTTGCATGATCTTGAATGACTTGATCTTGATTGTTGGCAGGGAGAAGGCATTCCATAGCAGGTGCTGCTGATCAAGGGCAGCTGCTTGAGTCAATATGTGATGGAGCACCCGGCAGTCCTGAATATTCAACCTCAAATGCAGAGAAATTATCTGTGTCTCCAAGGAGCAACAGTGAGGCGATTGGCATTGGCAAGGGTCATATTAGGCGATCAATTCCAGCTGCGCCCATGACTGCTACTACTACTACAACTCAAAAGAAACGCTCCAAGACTTTGTCATTTGGTGATCTTTCAAAGCGGTTTGATCTCTCTCGAGCAGTGGTGGGCCCTGGGAAATCAAATTCCAATTCCCAAGACATCCAAGACGATGTGTTGTTTGAAGAAAATAGACAGCTGTCACGGCCACCAGCAGACCATCAGCATCATCTGATGATGATGCCAAAGTACCTCTCCTCAGACTACAATGTTCCAGCTCAGTCTACTTCCTTCAGGAGGTCCATTGCATCCAGTAGAGTCGTGGAAGGAGCTGGTCCAGGATCTTTACCAAACTTTCCTCATCAAAAATTGCCAGTTAATGTATTATCTGTTGATGAAAGCAAATCTCCAAAGTGCGCCCATGATGCTTGTGACAGTAGTACTAAAGAGCAAGGAAGTTCTGAAGCACCTTCTTCCTCTGATTCCTGCACCAAAGGTGAGTTGCTCTTCCATGGAAAGTGCAGAACTATTACAAAAGAATTCATTGGATTTTTTGATACCTTAGCAGTCTTGACTGTGCAAAGAAGAAGCATGAGATGATGATGATGGTTCTATAGATGACATTTCTTCTTCTGCCATGGCCGAGTTTTCTAACAACAATGTGGGGATTTGGTGGCACAGATGAGTTTTGCAGTAGCAGCTCGATCAATGTGCAGATACCAAAACAAGGATTGTGCTCTGTATTGATGAGGGAGATTGGCACCGATCCTCCAACTCCTCCTATTTTGCATACCCCACAACCGTCATTAGGTCACAGAAACATGGCCACACAATTGACTCCCATAGAAAGCCAGAAAAACTCAATGTGTACAACACCCAAGTTTATCACTTCACCCACAGGAAACAACAACAATACCATGACACCTGCTGCAGCAGCAGGTTGCTTACTGGGTACAACACAACCACCTTTGTCCTCATCATCTGCATCATCATCCCTACAGCAGCAGCTGCAGCTGCTGCCTGGGCTTGATTTGCTTGAACTCAACAGCTGCCACCTTGCAAAACTTGAACATTGCAAGTTAGCATGTGGTGATGATGATGACTTAGAGCTTACAATTGATCGAAACCCAATTGCTTGCAATGATGATCATACCACTCCTCAAGAGGATGACATTGAGTTGTTGGAACGCACTGCAAGCCTTCGACTGTATGATTTGGGAGACATGGAGAGGGGAATTCTGGCATCAAGAGCCACCGCATGGGAGCAAGCTGAGCTAGCCAAGTGCACAACTCGGTAACTTCAAATCTTCTCAAAATACATTGACATGTTGCTTGCTTGCTTGCTTGCTTGATGATGATCTCAAGTGTGCAATGTAGCGAGGATCATGATCTCAAGTGTGCAATATAGAGAGGATTGTGATCTCAAGTGTGCAGCATACAAGAGGACGACAGACAGGATTGCATTATGTTCACCCAGTTAAATCTTTCAGTCTCTGAATTGCTACAGTGTTTGTTCAGATACAACCAGAAGGAGGAAAACATTCTTGCATGGGAGGTGCTTGAGAAATCCAAGGCTGAGACTGAATTGAAGAAGATGGAGGTACACAATGCAATACAGTTGATTTTACTCTAGTATTTCTAGATGGAAATCTTTTTGTTGTGCCTTCTTGCAGAATCATTGAGGTCCTCAAGAATTGCAGAAGAATATTTGCACATTTTCCAAATCATCTGTGTCTCATTTGCCACATATGATGATTCCATGATTTCATGAGCTTAGTTTCAAGTCGAAAAACTGGGGGTTCTCCTGAAGTGCCAGATACTGAGCTCCCCTCTGGATGTGACTCTTGCTGCAGTTAAAGATTGAAAAAATGCGGGTGCATGCAATTGAGAAGATGCAGAGTCGAGTAGCTGCAGTAAGCCAGAAAGCAGAACAAATGAGAGCTGTGGCTGAGAGCAATCATATTGAGAAAGCTGCAAAGACTTCAGCACGAGTCCAGCAGATCATCATCACTGGCCAGCTTCCCAGGCTCTCTCACAACCCCTTTAGATGTTGCTTCTCTTGATCATCTGGTCTCTCCTTCTTCATTCCTTCTCTTCTTTCATCATCATTTTGTCGACCCCTTCTTTGTAACACATGAAAGGTTCCATACTTGGAAGGTGTTTGCACAAATCTACATCCTTTGGACATTCACAACATGTCCCTTGCAATTTTTCATGCAATCAGACCAGTGTGAGACGCTTTCTCACCGAGTGGACTCTACCCATGATATGTAAGGTTCCATACTTGGAAGGTGTCTTGCACAAATCCACAACCTTTGGACATTCACAACATGTCCCTTGCAATTTTTCATGCAATCAGACCAGTGTGAGACCCGTTCTCACAGAGTGGACTCTACCCATCATATGTAAGGTTCCGTACTCCGAAGGTGTTTGCACAAATCCACATCCTTTGGACATTCACAACATGTCCCTTGCAATTTTTCATGCAATCAGACCAGTGTGAGACCCTTTCTCACCGAGTGGACCCTACCCATGATTTGTAAGGTTCCATACTCTCTGAAGGTGTTTGCACAAGTCCACATCCTTTGGTCATTCCCTAACATGGCCCTTGCAATTTTTCATGCAATCATCTTGGTGTGAGTCCCTTTCTCACAGAGTGGACTCTACCCATGATATGCCAGGTCTATATTGTGAAGGTGGTTGCAGAAGTTCACATCCTTTGGTCATTCCCCAACATAGTGCTTGCAATTTTTTATGCTATTATGCAGGCATGAGCCCCTTTCTCACTCAGTGAACTCTACCCATGAGCCTACAGACATGAAACTAGCTTCTAAAGGTGCATTCACACTTGGTGTTAAGGACTCTAGTATTAAGTCCCCTAACACCAAGCTAGTCATTTAGAACCTAAACCTATTTACCACAAAGGTTTTATGTTAAGTTAACATTCACTTAATACTAAATAATCACCCATTTAACATTGGGTGCCACCTAAGATGCCACCTAGATTTTCACTTAACACTGACTTAACATTATGTGTGAATGCACCTTAAGTAGAAAAAGGAGTGTTTCTCTTGTCTAGATCTAACAACCCACAATTTGTAAAATTTGTAAACTAATCTAGTTCACCACTTGTGAAACTTTCATGTTTTGGAGTCCTACCCTTGACAACCCTCTTCCTTTTCCCAAACTCTACACCCCACATTTTGACCCCTTTACACCATACCTTAAACCCTAGACAACTGTGACCCTTCTCCCAAAACTGCACACCCTAGATCTTGAACCCTTTACACCATACCCTAAACCCTAGATTCACTTGGTTTGAGGTGTTTGAAGTCATTTGGAGTTTTGAATTTTTTTTTGAATTCCCCTTGCTCATCTTTTGCAATAACATTATTTGGAATAGACTAGTGATGTGGTTGCAAACATGAACATGATGAAGTAGAATAATGTAGGAAAGTAATGAACATGCGTGTGGCTCATGGGTGGCACAATTTTTTTGCACACAACAATATAAAATGTATCCTATATTAGAGCCCATAATACGCTTTGAAAAGAAGGGGCTTGGAGTGTCAAAAGCTCCTCCTCCATTGCCTATGCACTTCTCAAATTACAAGAGCATTGCTACCATTCTAAATAATTCGACATGATGTGTGAAATTCACCACCCAATAACCATAAGGACCAAAGGCCTTCTTCTTCTCTTTACCCCCTTCAACAAATTTACCCCATCAACAAATTTTCTCCTCCACATGTTCAGCTACAATTTTACCAAAATGAAAGGGGAGAGAGATTTCTTGCCATAGGGTTTATAGTAAGAACCTCTAGAGCTCTACCTTGCAACACAACCCCATTTGCAAATCTACAAATTTTATTGTACTTATCACCTCCAAGCTCCATGGCACCATTTGGTTTGTTCAAAAACTATCATGCCTTGCTTTGCATTCCAATTGCAATAATATATTGGGAACTAAATCAAATCAACCTTCTCAAGTCAATAGTGAAAATTTTATGAAATATGTAAATAAAAATGTCCAAAATGAACAAGATTGCCTTCACTTTGACATCTTTGCTTGTCAAAAGTCTATATGAGAAAGGTATATATGATAAAGTAACTCGCTTTTATGAAGCCTTGTGTGGGCTACTTGAGTAATATCTTTGTCAATATTTCACATCATATTGATTTGACAATTTGGATATGATTGAAAGGTATGGATGTGGGAAACTAGGATTTGGGGGCAAATGTTCCTTTCACTACAAAATTATAATTTTATGACAAATGAAGCTATGTAATACCATATGATTATTTGGGAAAATTAATTGCAAATAAGATGTTTGCATGGGTTCTAATCATGATTTTTTTGGGTGATTTATAGCAAATAGGTAAGTTAAAAAATGGTGTGGTGAAAATATTTTTTTAATATAAAAAATCACCCAAAACATTCACATATGTTAACGTGTATCCAAAAAAAAGAGAAAAGTGATGTGTGTTTTCATGCTCCATTGCCAACAACACATTTAAAGTTTTAGGTTTTTGATTTTATGGTGCCATTGTAGGATTTTTTGTGCCAATTCATGACCATATGATTTTGTAGGTCACCTACTTGTGACCATCCAAAACCCTAGCTTGCCTAATATTCTTTTAAACTTGTAGCATGTTTAATATGTTTGTTCAATGTTCAAGTGAGTTCATTTCTTTTGAACTACAACTTAAAAGATCAAGAAGATGGCAACAACAAATGGTCATTGAACATTCATTATGAATTTTTCAAAAAAATTCTTTCACTTAATGGATATAAAAATTGTCACATTTCAACAACATAGTGTTCTTACAAATTCACAAAATGGATTTGGGGGAGGGGGTGGGAGTTTTTTGTAGCTCCATGGCAATTATAGAAGGAATTGGGAGCTTTGACATTGATGCACATAAGAGTGTCGAAACCCACAACATATGCTTGTTATTATTCCCCTTTATGTTTTTGCTTCTTTGATTTTGCATTACAAACATTTAATTGTTTTTTATTTGAAAACAACTTAGATTTGACAATTTTTTTATTTTTATTTTTTATTTTCTTTGATTTGAAAGGGTCAAAACTTAGATTTTATATTCTTTCCAACTTCCAATTGTTTTTGATCCCACCATTGAAATTTTTTGAAAATTTTCACTTCAAGCTTTTCATTTTTGGTTGAGGTATTAACATTGCAAACGCAATATTGTTTAGTTCTCCCCTTCTTGAGCCAATGTTTTTTTTAGCCCTATAATTCTAGCCTAGATGAATCTCCATTGAAGAAACCTAAAAGGTCTTATAATAAGTCTTGAATCTTCTAGGATTCTTTGGCTGTCAAGTTTGCTTAGGTAAAATTGATTATAAGGAGTGGGGGTTGTTTGGTTTCCAAATCAAATACAAGGTTTGTTCAATTGTTGAAAGGAAAATTTGTTGTCATCAAAGTAGAATACATTGCATAAACATGTTATGGAGAAAAAAAACAATTGTTGATTCTTTCAAAGTTGTTGGGGACTTTTATTATAACAAGGATTCTTCTCATGGAAATAATGGAAGGATGTATGTTGGCAAGCACATTGAATACATCTTGAGTTTGATCCAATATGGTGTTCGTTTGGGGTTTAAGAAAAAATCATTTAATTTGTCACAATTTTTCCAGGAATTTTAAATTTGAATTAATCCAGGAATTGTTTTGCATTTTGAAAATAAAAAACAATCCTAAAAGACATTGGATGAATAGTAATGGATGGGGAATCGTTGAAGCAATGCATGATATCATCTTTAGTAACACTAAAAATGTTGTGCACAAAACTTATTTCTTTTATATAAGTGCAAATGAACACAATGGATTAACATCCATGTCTATGTCATGAAAGATTGGTGTCAAGTTACAATTTTACTAACGTTGGAACGTGTAAAAGTGAGTGCAAATGTAAATAATATCAATTCAATCCTCTTGAAATGCATGATTAATATGGAGGATTTTCAAATGAGGAGCTTGGCTCAAGGTGGGTGTGCCTACGTAGTGACAAAGATTTTGTGTTCCAAGGATATTGCATTTGGATAATTCATGACTAAAATCTAAGCTTGTTTTTTTATCAATGTGCACATTAAACTAATTTGGTAATTGTTATACATGTTGTCAAAATTGTCTTTGGTATCCTATATTGAATCCATCCTATAAGGTTTTTACTCATTATTTGCTCACAATCCTAAAAAGTTTTTAGAATGTACTAAACTTGTTGAAACTAACCATGATAAGAACAAATATACTTGTGACAATTTAAAACTATTATGTGACTTCAAATTGATCTTGGGTTTATCATGTTTCATGCCCATGTTGGAGGTGATTCATACCATTATAAAACATGCCCAACATTGAAATGTCTTTATCATGGGTTGTGAATCTCGTAAATCTTGTTGAAGTTGAGTTGTTTTTTTTTTATATTAATTCATTTACTAGTTTTTTAAAGGTCACTATGTCCCATAATGCAAAGGGGGTAATGGTTGCACATTTAGATTTGAATCTAGTTTTTAAATTATGAATGAAGATTGGGTTTTCTATTATTATAAGTCACAAACTCAATGAATATGTGAAATTGGTGGATATTGGGATGGTTCAAATGTTGGGTTTTGTTGAGGATGAAGGAATGTTCATCAATCTTTCATTCATGAAGAACAAGTTATGAAAATGATTAAATCCTCACCTTGACCTATGTGTTAAGATGTTAAGTCAAAAAAATTCACATTGTTTAACTTCCCATATGATAATGCAATTGCATTGTGAAAGGAAGTTAAGGTGAGATATCAAGTAGATTTGTAAATGTGATGGTGGAAAAATTGTTGTTTTGAAGTTTTTATTCATGCATTCAAAATTTGTATGGCATAGTTGCTCATTGGGTGTTAGGGTTGGATGTTTGAAAGTTGGGTGGGGTTTCAATTATTGTGTTGGTGCAAGAATCCTTAGTTGTAATGAGTAAAACCTTTTATGGTCAAGGTTTAATTCCCCCAAGGTAGAACGATTTTAAGACAAATGTTTTTCATGAACATTTTTTGTTTGAATGCAATATTGAATTTGAATAAGGTGACTCATTACTTGAGAAAACTAATAATAGGAAGATTAAAACTTATCATGAACAATTGGTTGCTTGAATGTAGTATGGATTGACTCATGGAAAAAAACTAAAAACTAATTGTGTAATTGTTATTTAAAAAAAAGAAATTGCTTGACATTTTTCTTAGTAAAAGTTGAACTATCACCAATGACTATAAATGCAAAATTAAAAAATATTGCCAAACATAAGATAAGTGTGAAAACAAAGGAGCCAAATATGCTTCATTGAAAAAACTAGTTGCCCAAATGTTATTTTTTTTAAAAAAATGTAGCTTCAAATTTCTTCATTAAAAAATATACCTATAGCAAAATACACTCAACCTTCCAATTGAGGGTAGCCATTTTGGTACTTTCCATACTTTGAAAAAAAACCCTTGGTTTTGATGCATATTATTCAACTTTTCAATACTTAAAACTAGAAAGCTTAATGAAATTGGGAAAAAAAGACCTGCTTTTGAGATAGTAAAATTCATTTTCAAAAAAATATTTCCATTTGTACATATAGATTTCAAAATTTCCAAATGATGCTTTTCCTTTTGAATATATTGTTATTTAAAAAAACGTTTAACTTTCTCAAATTCCATATCATTTCATCAAGTGTTATTACAACATTTTCGTCTTTGTTGAGCTATATGCAATGGATGTTGTCTTGTTTAATTTTCAACATCCTTCATAAACATATCATCCAATGTCAAATTTCCAAGCCAATTAGTCTCATTTTCAACCATTGTTCAACTTTTTAAAATGTTTAACATGGTTATCATTTAAAACATCTACCATGTTGCATTCACATGGAAGATCAAATGCCTTAGAAAAAAAAAAAAAAAAAAACCATAAAAAAGTTTTAAATAATAAAAAAAATTTATCAAAAGATGTTGATAAATTTTTAATATGAATAAATGGTAAAATAGTTTCCATCATATTTGAACCATTGTTCTTTCTAATCAAAAAAATTATTTTCAATAAGCACAAAATATTTCTTTCAATGAAAGGCATTCAATTTTAAACATAACTAGAAGAGGTTCATATAAAATCATGTTCAAACAAATTGGGGAATTTTTTAAAATTAGGTATATTGTTATACATTGGCAACATTGAACATGAAACTTGATGTAATAATTTTAGGGGTTTTACAACAAATGATAAGGATGAATTTGAAACACAAAGATGCAAAAAATTGTGAAATCTTCATCAAATATGATGATAGACAACCAAAAAATTAACAAAAAGAAAAAATCAATATTCAAAGTCCTTATATAGTGAAAGAAAGGAAAATGATAAATGAAATGATTATTCATCATGAAATACTTAGTGAACTTTTAATGTTATTACAATTTAACAACAAATGCCTTCAACGTTGATTAATATCAAAAGAAACAACTAGCTTGATGTTATTTTAGTGGATTTCAAATTAATAATTTCTTATCCTTTTAAAACATTTTTGAAGAAATTTTTTCTTATTTTCTTCCCTAACTTCTTAAAATTTTCACTTTTTACATATATCTTTATTTTCTTGCAAGATTGCAATGTCATTATTATCAAATTTATAGGCACTTCCAACTTTCATATGGTTGAGACAACATTTGCCCTTTCATGCCTTTCATGTGTGCATTAATTTGTCAAATCCAATTACACTTTTTTGACTTGTTGCTAAATCTAATGATGCAAGTTTTATTTTCCACTTATTGTGGATGTTGGTCCATTTTTTTCAACAAGTTTCAACATACATTTCTTAAGTATAAATGAAATCTTAAATAATTGCATTTTTCCATATACGTCTACTTCACATTAAGACATGTAAAAAACCAATATTAAGAGGAAAAGGATATTGGCCCATGGTCATATTAAGAAATTTTAATGTGAAGTTGTGTAAATAACAAACATGTGATTTATTACAATAAATGCCATGATAACATGTTATGACATTTTAGTTTAAAATAACACAACGATGTATGGTTGACAACTAAGCCATATTTGATTAATACCCCATCTTCACAATGTACTTTGGGCACCACATAATTTGATGGGATTAATCATCATAACAATTCATGTCAAAATCATATTGGCATGAATAAAAAGTGTATAAGGACAATGAAAGGAATGAATGGATTTACATTGAATGTTACATAAACATGAATTAGAATCCATGAGGATAATGAGAAAATGGGTTTATGTTGAACATAGGATGAGCATGAATACAAATGCATAAGAATGATGGAAGTAATGATTTTTATGTCATTCCTCACATCAACAAAAAGTGTATGAAAATAATGAAAGTACAGAAGAACCCACAAGAATGTGAAGGATCCATGAGAAAGATCACTAGGGTAGTTGTTGTTGTTGTACTATCAGCTAGTGTGCAGGGTCAGGGTGAACCGGGACCCACACTAGTAGTACCTTCAGCTTCTTGAATCATGATGTGATTATTTACCATGGTTAGAAGCAACCTTAAAAAAACTTCAGGGATTTATACCATGGTACCAGTGTGGGTACTGGTTCACCCAAGGCCAAGATGAGGCCCACTGAAAAGGAAATGAAGTTTTGGATGGACCATCATATATTATGATTGACCCATGTGGTGCCCTTTAAATAGTCTCTCACTTCATACGGTTCACTTTTTCATGTTTGTAGCCAAGGATGCAAAATGTAATAAATGTTGATAGAGGCACAAATTGGGGAGTGGATGGACCGTGGGTGAAGATGCTTTAAGAAATAAGAGGAAAAAAATCCTACTCGATGTATAGTGTATGTGGTGAGGGAGAGGTAAACATTAACATTAAATTTGGATTTTCAGTGATGCTTTGCTTAGTAGGTATGTGACCCTGAAAATGATTTCTCCTATCCAAGTTTAGTTATTTACTTTTTTCCAAATCCACCCATAAAACTAAAATTGGGACTACAAATAGGTGGGAGATTACTAATAGCAACCCACCTGGACCAATCATAATGATTGGTGAATCAGAAACAGGGAGCACCAGTCAAATCTATCCATGAAGCAAGGTAGTTTGTTTTGTTTTGTTTTGTTTCTCCTGCTGGGATCTCACAAACAGTAGCCCTTTCGTGCCCTGCGAGCAGGACCTTGGGAAAGCTCTGGATCAGCAAGGGTGCACCCACTTGGCTTGAGACTGTTTGGAGTTATGATGTGAAGCTATTGATTATTGAATCATTTTCTCAATGAAAATTAAATAAAATGAAAACTGAAAACTGTATTGGAAATTGGGGGTGTTCTCGATGATGTTGTTGGAAAGCCCTTAGCGGATCAGATTTAATATAGTTTATTTCACAATTTTCAGAGCTAAAGTGTGAAAGATTTTGAGATTTGGGACCGGAATTTCAAACAAATCGCAAAAATTGGGTTTGGAAGGAAAAAATAGTTGATCCCTCAATGCGTTCACGTGGCCGAATTAAAAAATAAATAAAATTCTGAAAACGTGAAAAATAAAGAATGTGTTCACACTTGGGCCAACAGCACTAGTCATATTTATTACACTCTTCTCTGGCAAGTGTAAGGCTTTGGTATGCAAATCCACAGGCCCAAACCAGCGAGAGAGAGAGAGAGAGAGAGAGAGAGCGCGAGAGAAGAGACACAGAAGAGGAGCTCAGGGTTTTGACGACTTGGAGAACCCAGCAGCTGCAGCTGATCATCATGTCTAGCGTCTTCCACCTGATTTCCATAGGTTGTTGTTGCATCCGCTGGCCTTCACATGTACCCAGCTAGCTGCTTAGAACTTCTGTCCAGTTTCATCATCCTGTTCAGAGTTTCTAAGCTGAAGCTGATCCTAGCTCGTAGCTGACGTTGCAAGGTTTCTTTGTGGTGCAGGTCCATCGCATTATTGTGAGAAGGTATAGCAGCTTGCTTACCCATCAAGCTCTTTCCATCAGCTTCTCGTGTCTTCTAGGGTTTTCCATTGGCTCGTTGTGAGTTTGATTCTGTCGTTGGCAAAAGGAAGCACTGAGATCTGGAGCTCAGCTGAGAGAGAGAGAGAGAGAGAGAGAGAGAGAGAGAGAGAGAGAAAGGTTTGAGATAGAGAGTACAACAGATACTGAAACGAGTGTGTGAGTTCACTGGGAGTTTTCATGCCTGCAGGCAAGATGGGCACTGGAAAGAGCTGGGGTGATCTTCCAGGAGACGAAGCATATGGTGATTTTTCACATATTTTACACAAGGTGCACATGCCAGAAATCTCTTGCAGAACTAGTCTCTCGAGTGTTCCATCATGACTTGCCTGCATTCTTTGTTTCATGATCTTTGTTGCAAGCTTGTCTCTCCACACTGATCAGGCTTGCAACAGATCATCAGTGTAATAATCTCTTAGCTCTTCACAAGTCAAAAGAGCTATGAGAGTCCTCTCCTCCTTCAGGATCAGTGACGATATGAAGAAACATCAGAAGCTTGTCAGAAGTGCACAAAGAATCAGATGCAAAAGCACAGCTACGGCTTTTTCTTGAAAGAACTATTTTCCCCCTCAGTACTGCAGCTTTATTGTGATGGTCTTGGATTCTGAAGAAACATCAGAAGCTTGTTAGAAGCACAAGAAGAATCAGATGCAAAAGTGAAGCTATTTCTATGAAGAAGACCAAAGAGTGCATTGTCTAATTTTACTCATTGCATTGTTACTACTACTTGCATTCTATAATAAAGTAGAAAGTAAATGCACATGTTGTATGTACCTGCATCAATTGTAAATTAGGCATCAATTCTAGATGATTTGCACATGAGAAGTAGAAGATGATGCACAATGGTGATGCTGTGTGATCATGCGACTCATGAAAAACTTTGTCTAGGGGTCTGGGAGGAGGAACGAGTTGTCCGAAGCTGGTGATGCAGGGAGCTGGGGAGGATCAGCAGCTGGAGGGCAGTACAGGAGACAGAATTGTGCTGCAAGAATCAACAGACATTCTGAAATTTGCTGATAAAAACATTGCAGACAAACATGATCGCCTCTACCCTGACGATCCTGAATTGCTGAAGCTTGTTGAGTCTTGGGGTGAGTTGGATGAAACCCTAAAACCATCTGCTCACAAGCTGCTTGAACATGAAGCTTGATGTCATGTCTCATGGGGGGCAGCTTGGGGTAATCTGTTGGTGTGGTGGCACTGTGATTTTTTTGTTTTGAAAAATCTGGAGCAAAAATTGAAAGCACAAAACCTGCTCACATGAAGCTTTCATGAAGCTTGATGTCATGTCTCATGGGGGCTTGCCGGGGCTCTCTGTTGGTGTGTCATGGTGGTGTAATTGTCTTGTTTCGAGAAATTCTAGAGCACCAATATTCCAGTTGATGGGATGTTGTTGGTGTGGAGATATATATGGCAGAGTCAAAATTCGGGAAGAACTTGGGTCCAAATGTGCGGCGTTGGGCTTACAGTTACCTTCTCTATGACAAATCAAGCTACCGTCTGATGACTCAAGGAGCATCAATAACAGAGCGGATATTTGCATGGATTCTCATGCCTCTCATTCGACTACTTTGTGGCAAAAACTTGAAACTCGATAGACCTGGAACAAGAGAAAGGTCCCTTGCAGTGGTGGAATCCATTTTCAAGGAGGTATGAAAGTTTTCCCTCCTCCAAGATATAGACTTTTGATCTCTTAAAATCCATTGAAATGTGTTCTTGTGCTGGAAGGGTTATTGATGATGATGATGATTGTCTGACACTTCGTGAGCAAAAGGACTCTCGTAAGGGTTATGACTGCACTTATTGTCATGTTATCTTCAAATTTCTCTGCAAATTTCAAAGCTACTATGGGCAGGTTTGTGCTGGAATTCAATTTCCTTTCATTTCTCTTGCTGGACAAGCTTCTTCATATGTATTTTACCTGGGTAGAAGAAGTACTTGAGGATTCTTCTTCTGTCAAGCCCACTAGAGCTCTCTCTCTAATCTCTATTGTGGGTGATTGCTTGGGTGGGAGCTTTTGAGCAGGTGGATGAGTCACTTGCTAATGGTCATGCATTCATATGTGGAGACAGATTTACAGCTGCAGACCTCACTTTTGCTGCACTTGGTGGGCCAATGGTCGTTCCTCCAGAGTATGTCATGTGTTTCTTTTTTCTTTGCAGCACTTCATTTCAGTCACCATCTTGTATTCATTCCCACCATGCACCAATACCATGAGTTTGTTGGCAACTCATGTACATGCTTGCTTGCACAAGGCAAAAAATCTGTATGACTGTAAAGCAAAATTTGTTGTGTGCAAAATCTGTATCATGAAGTAGTAGTAGCTATGAATGTAAACCCATTCTTTGTTTGCCCTACTCCTGAACCCTAAACCCTAAACCATGTTGCGGGACAATGCCCTCTGTGTAGCTGAGCTTTCGGATTATTCGGGGTCATGGGATTGTGAAGGTATGGTGCATGGGCACCTTCTATCGAGGAATGCCCCAAAGAAATGGCTTCAACAATGCTGCATCTCAGAGATACTGCTGCTGGCAAAGTGAGTTCCTGAAAGTCTGATATTGTAACTGGATTCAATGTTGAGCCACATAATATTCTCTTTGGGTAAACTTGCAATTGTGTCAAGCTGCAATGATGTTGCACTATCATTCTTAATTTGTTGCTTCAGTTGGGACTGCAAAAGACATGTACATATGCAGTTGCATGTGTACTACTGGTCTTTGCAGTTTGAAGGTGTAGGGTAAAGCCCCAGGGTGGGTGCATGCCCCAGGGTGGGCCTATGATGAGGCAATAGCCAAGTCCATTTTGGGAATATACTCCCTCCCACCCATGGGCTTTACCTGTTGTAAGCACAAGGTGAATGTCCTGATGTTTAGGCAGATCACAAGGTGTAGGAAGGGGAGGGTTCTTACACCTACTCAATAGTGGGAGGGAAATTCATGAATATAAGATGCCCTCCAAAAACACCAGGAAATTTTCTCCGAGTGCTTTACGAAACTCACAATCTAAGATGGGTTGGTTGGGGGTGGGTGTTGCTTGCAGCACATTCTAAAGATGTATGAGACAGAGCGAGACAAGGTTGTATACAAGCAGTCCCAAAATCATTAGCAAATGCATTATTTATTATTCAAGGTCATGAGGTTATGACCACACTTATTGTCATGTTACCCTTCCAAGTGTTTGTTGTGGAGATTTCTTGGCAACTGATCTTATAAGATGTGCTTTTGTGGAAGATTACATATATATATCTGATTACTGCAGTAAGATTAGAAATCCATTAGCATCAAGTTCCATGAAAAAGGTGGGTACAATAATCCTGGATACTAAAGAGAGAATTTGTCACTTGGCAACCTATCCTGTAAAAGCCTCGTCCTTCCACCTCACACTACCTATGTAAGTGGGTGGGCATCATAGGTAAGTGGGTAGGGTATGTAAGTAGGTGCTTGGTGGCTATTAGGGAGGCAGATACATGTGGATGATTTGTACATAGCTAACAATGGACCTTCCCCTAGAAGGCTCTTCCCTCTGAACCTGCCCTTCATGTAGACGTCAAACCTTTGAGTGGGGTGCATTGCTTTCAAGCTGTGTCTGAATGCAAGGCGTCATAATTGTAGACTAATTGATTTTGGGAGACACTGGACACAACACGCCCCGTGGAGCTCTCTGTCCAGGCCTATTTTTGAAGCACTGCATGGTTCTATTTGTTCTGTACAGTTTGTGCTCCCCTGCCTCACAAAATTAAAACTTGTTCTGACAAAACAGTTTATTTTTATTTTTATGTCCTGCCATCACCTGGATTCTTTCCACGCACTGCAGGGAGACCACTGACAGTTCAAACCAGTAGCCGACTTTGCAGCAGTTGCTAAGTGGAGGTGTTTCCTTTTTATTTCTTTTTGGGCAGAACATAAGACAAAACCTTTGCAGAACCATGCACTGCCATGGACTGTCACCTGCTCAGTGTGCTGGACAGAGCTTGATGGTGGGTATTTAGCATTTTTCATGGATCTTGAATTAGTGCAGACCAGGCTGGTTGAAAGTTGAAACCTGTGTTGCTTCCAGCATCATCCAGTTGACTTGGTTAGGTACTTGGTTTGATACCTGTTTTGGAAGGTCTTCCATCAACAAATTCCAACTGTTGCTGTTGCAGCCGCTCTTCTGTAGTGCAAGAATTTCACCTAAGATGGAGTGAACTGAAAGTTTTTTCTAAATTGAATGAAAATTGGCATGCAATAAATCTCTCTTCAAATTGGTCAATAATCCTTCTTGCTACGAAGGAATAAAATCACCTCCTCTATGTGAAAAGATTGAAGACCTAAGGGTAGAGCTTCTCGATCCTTGATATTGGGATTAGCATGAAAGTTCCAAAATTTGTCTACTTAGATGGAAGTCTTTTTTGGTACAAGAGCATATTCATGTTATATTCTGAAATTGCAAGAGAATTTCATTGATTCCATGAGAAACAATCCTTTTCGGGATATTGGTAAAACAAGAGTTGCATAACAAAAATTTCAAACTCTGCATATCTTGCAACAAATAACACATTTTGTTACTGTTTTGTTTGATGGAAGACCATGTGGTGTGTACAACAACCACTCTACTGTAATGGACCTTGTCCTAAATCTCTCTACATGTGGAAGCAAATGGCCTGAGAAAGTCTATGATCCAAGATACTACCATGTGAGGGTGCCACCCAAAGGCCTAAAGGCAAATAATGCTTTGTTGAATATGTCAGCTCTCCTAAATTGTGCATTGTAATAAACCTTTTTTTCTGGACCAATTTCCTTTGTAGTGTAGAAAAAGCAATTTGCATTGAACATGTTTTTGTTGGCCTTCTCTACCAAGGCAATGATATTGTTGTGTTTAAATTCATTATAGATTATAGTAGCTTAAGGGATTTTGGCACCTAGGTAATAGGTCTACTTTTATATGAGGATTTTTGAAAGATGATATTTTGGCTTGTGTCGAAACTTGAGATTAGTTATAGAGTTATAATATTTTGAAGGATTTTGGCTTCTTTTAGAGGATATTTTGAAGACTATATAAAACAGATTTCTCTGTTGCAAGATTCCTTTTTTAATTACAAAAAAGTTTGCCAGAATTTGATGGAAATTTTTTATTTTTTATTTTTGCCTCAATTTGCCATATTTCCGCATTAAGTCATAGCTTGTTGCCATAAATAGCTGGTTTCTTGACTTTTACTACTTACCATGCCAAACCTGGCTAAGACTTTTTGTGGATAGTCATCAACCCACTTACCTTACCTCACAAAATTACGGGAAAAAAAAATCCCCTTTTAGGGACATATCGAAATTTTGTCCCTATTAGTACCTTAAATGAATGACAATATGAACAAATGGGATATATTAAAAACCTGGGTTGAGAATCACAATATATCTTCAAAAATTAATATTTAAAAAAATATTTCTGGCTCGAAACTGGGGTGTTGATGAGCAAATTCTTTTTGGCTCGACTCCTAACCATCCACATGCATCTACCTACCAGGTAGCCACAGAGTGTCTTATGTATTAACCTACCTATGCAGTAACCACTTACATTCCTAACCAACTTAACTATGGCACTTATTACCCACTTACATTGGTAGTTGATAATTTTTCAAAAATTCAACAAAATGAAAAATAATATAATTCATGCCAAGAAGCCGCCCATGTACTATGGTAATGCTTACTTGTTTAATTCATCAAAACTTGAACTTCCATTGCAATAGGAAACACTGGATGAATTTTTTAAAAAGTGTAGTTGAATGGTTCAAAATTAGGTCAAGATTGAGTCCACTCAAATGAAAACTTGACACTACCTACTGGACTTAGTCAGGGTGATCCAAAACTCTTCCCTCTTCCCTATGCCATAAGGGGACCTACAGGCTCTTTACAGATCAGGTGTGATAGGAAAAAAACAAATGATTTTTTTCCAACCAAAAAAAAAATGTGGCTTTTTGCAACCAAAATTTTGGGAAAATTTTGGGATTTTTTTTCCTTAGTAAACTTTTGAATGGGTTTTCTCTTTAAATTTTATTTTCCCAATTTTCTTATCTAAAATTAATTTAATAAATAAATAAATAAATAATAGATTTATTTTTAAAAAACTCCTTGTTGGGATCCATCATAACATTGTTGCATATGCTTATGCACACTAGTGTTCTTTTTTTCAATTTTCTGATGCAGCGTGACCTTTAGTGATCATCACAAAAAGGGTAAAACACAAAGGAATTCATGGCATTGACAATTCCCCCTATATGATCGTCCCCTTGAACACACTCTAGTTGGACCCGTCACCATATGGTGGAATGACATCTTTGCCATACTGAGGTCAATGTGTTCCTATGTGGAATAGGCCCTACTGGGCCGTTCCATCATAAATATAAATAATTAAACGGGTAAAATTTTCATTATTTCCATCACTTATTTATTATATACATTTTACATACCAGGAGTTGTGGAGTGTGATATTTATCGTGTAAAGCACTTTGAGAAATGTGCTAATGTATTTGGAGGGCACCTTATATCTATCAATAATACTAATGTAGCTTCAAGTGTGAATAGCGCTGTGTAATTGTTCCAAAGTGAGAGTGTGAACAACACCTTGATGATAGAGCCCAATTGTGAATTTAAAAATTAAAAAAAAAAAAAAACTAATTTCCAGTTTCAAATATTACTGAAAGATCAATGTTTTCCCCATAATTAGGTTTAAAAATTTCTGAAAGGCTATGGTTGGACAAAACAAAACAAACTACCTTCCTTCATAAATAGATATCCTTCCAAGGGAAGAAAGAGTTAGGGTTACTACACTTTGTGTAGGTGTAAGATCCATCCCACTCTTAAGAGGGCTGAGTTCTGTAAGAACCCTCACTCACTCTCCTCCACCTCTTGAACTTTGTCTCAAGCTTTACCTTGGAGAAAGCCGAGAGGTGTGGGGGCATTCTATTCCCAAAATGATGGGCTTTAAGACAAGGGTGTTATCTAAGTAAGCCGAATTTTGGGAATGCCCATGGTGCTTTAGGGTACACACATCACCCCGTATGCAGATGTGTGGGACCGAAGACCTTTTCTCCTATTTCATGGATTATGACAAAGTTGTCCCCAAGTTGTCCAAGTCTTTGCTCCAGGATCCACACTCACCCCAAAGAGCAAGAAATCTTCTTTTTTTTCCTTTCCGTCCGTGGTTTGGGTATACGTGTGGAACATAATGGGACCCATCCCCCACCCCCCTCATTGGTGCATTGATGTCTCACCACCTCAAATGTGGAAAGGACTACTTACTAGACTGAAAGCCTGGTTCAAATCCTTTTTAGGGGCTTATTATATATTTCTATGCTTCACAAATAGAAAAAGAAATCCATTGCATTTGTTTTTTTTTTTTTTTTTTTTTTTTAAAAATAAACAAAAAAATCCTTTTGTTTTTTTTTAAATTATTTTTTTGGCAAAAATAAACAAATAAATCTATTGGTTTTTTTTAAATTTTTTTTTTTTT
>Ga0116227_10006104_pt1 | contig 24691 bp, 12 predicted proteins | sample S1TSphgellanicum_FD_89693 | JGI IMG/M metagenome (GOLD analysis project Ga0116227, IMG submission 89693) | Host-associated microbial communities from peat moss isolated from Minnesota, USA - S1T2_Fb - Sphagnum magellanicum MG | ecosystem: Host-associated > Plants > Peat moss > Unclassified... | reverse complement strand
TAATAAATAATTAGTGATATCGACGTGTAAATTTGTGAGCCCTTGAAAAGACTGTTGCAAAAGTCTTCTAGGGCTCATACTACCCCATGAGCTACTTATTACCTTAAATTTACTTCACTTTTATTTTTACTTGTTTTAACTTACTACCTTTTACTTACGTAATTACTTACTTGCCTTTGCTTACGTAACAATTCATTTACTTTATTTACTTTCATTATATTATTACTGTTGTAACCAAGGTCAAACAAAACTTTAAATGTCACAATAATTTTTTATTTTTTATTTTTGATTATTTACCACAATTAACTGCCCTAGAAAATAGTGGTAATAACTGTCATGTTGTTGGGGAGATCAGGTTTTATAGACAGACAGACACACTAACAGACGTAGTGAATTAATATATAAGATTGTGAGTAAAGGTAAGAACCCAAATGTTAACCATGCTTGAGAGAATGAATATGACCAAGCTAACAAAAATCTATGAGTGAATGAACATTTAACTAGTTAACAAGCATTCCCACCTTCCCATGTACACAAGTTCTTCCAAGGTGGGGAGCATATGTACCCTTGTGGGAATGCATAGTGTTCCCCAAAATGGCCAAAAACATTCACATGAGGGCACATGGTCTTTGGTGCTCCAATGTGGAAGTGAGCGTTTCAGTTGGAGCACTGCTGTGCATGGAACATAAGCCCTAAACCTAAACCCTAGATCATTTCGTTTCCAACATGGGAACACTTGATGAGACATCATCGATTGTTCACAAGCATGGGAACGTCATGTTCACAAGCACGGGAATACTTCAATTTGGGGTGCCCGCTATCATCTGTTGGTTCCCGTCGAAACTCAAAACCCTAAAACTCTCGCCTTGCGTTTTCCTTCGTGGCTGTTGCGGGGTTTATGTGCGCTCTAGTTGGGGCTGTTGCGTTGCAATCGCATGTGCATGCTTCCCCTGTGTGTGCGCGAGCGCGATTTCTTCTGTTCAAGGGTTTTCATCTTCTGCTTCTGGTGTTGTTTCTCATGTGTAGTTGTGTTTGCTGGCGGTTTGCGAGTGGCGGGGGATTAGGATTTTTTTCCCCCTATTGTTGTTTGTTCTTCGGTATGTGCCCTGTACATGTAAGACAGTATGGGTGGTGGAAGATGGGCGCACTTGAGACTGTTCCGTGCCTGTGCAACTCCGGCGCTTTACCTTGCTGCGGAAAAACTTCTGTTGCCTGTGGCTGGTCCTGGGGTTCGGCCTTGGTTGCGAAGAATCCAAACCAAGTCGTGGATTAGAGGAGATCACTCTGAGCTGGGTGGTGGGTTGGCTTTTGTTTTCCAAAGAATTTCTTGGTCCATGTCTGTGTGTCTGTCGCTTTCTTTCTTTCTTTCTTTTTTGCATTCTCCTCTCTCCCTCGTGTTGTGTGAAGAAAAACCTTTTGTCCTCCCCCTCCACCATCCCTGGGACTAGATAGTCTATGGAAAGGGTTTTAGGCTAAGGGTTGGATTGTTTCTTGTGGGAGCCTTAACTGACATGGTTCCTCTGATATGAAGGAAAGTAGTGCCATGTCTTGTCGGATTCATTCACCAAATTCTGCTCTTCATTGCAGGCCAAAAAGTCGCTGTTGAGAACCTCTGGCGGGATTTCTTCTCAGATCCTTCACAGTGGATTGACAACAGGCCAGAGAAGGTAAGTGACATGGATCTTGCTATCACTGTTAGTTTGTTGTTGATGCAGGATTGGGCTCTAGCACTTTTCATCGCCAGTAAAATTCCATGCCGGTACATTTTTCCTTTGTTGCAAGTTCTGCTAGCCTGGAGTATGTGAAGCTTGGGATGAGCGCAGTGGTGATCAGGTTGTGATTGTTTTTGGTTGTAGGTGAGTGTGACATATCCAGATTTTAAACATAAAGTAACTCAAGAAGCTCTCTGGCTTGATGGCAAACTTAACCCCCCCTGGGTGGAAACAGAGCTGGCTGTGATGGCCCCAGGGACTGCCTGCATGGACAGTTTCTCTAGCAGGGTTGCAAGACATGTCAAGAGTGGGCAATATGCCATGGCATTGGAGCTTTTTCAGCAGATGCAACAAGAAGGCATTACTCCAGACAGGTGCAGTTTTGTCCATGTGCTCAATGCATGTGCCAGTCTACAAGCACTTGAAGAGGGCAGACGCATCCACAATCAGATCAGAGAAAGTGGCTATGAGTCAGATGTCTATGTGGGTGGTGGCCTTGTTGATATGTATGCAAAATGTGGGAGTATTGATGATGCTTGGAGTGTCTTCAATAGGTTGGCCACACGGGATGTGGTTTCTTGGAATGCGGTGATTCTGGGATATTCAAATTGTCAGCAAGGGCAGAAGGCTTTGGAACTATTCCGACAAATGCAACTTGAAGGGTTGGAACCAAACCTTGTCACCTTCATAGGAGTGCTTAGTGCATGTGCTAATGTAGGAGCACTAGACGAAGGAAGGACTGTTCATGAACAAATCATTCAAAGTGGTTGTGAGTCCAATCCTGGTGTGTGTAGTCACCTCGTTGACATGTATGCCAGATGTGGGAGCATAGAGGATGCTTCAAGGCTGTTCAACATGATGCCCACACAGGATATTGTTGCATGGAATGGAATGATTTTGGGACATGTAAAATGTGGACAAGGCCAGAAGGCTTTAGACTTGTGTCAAGAAATGCAACAGGAGGGGGTTCAGCCAGACTCCATCACCTTCATGGGGGTTTTGAATGCATGTGCAAGTATAGGGGCTATTGACAAAGGCAGGCATGTGCATAAACAGATTATTGAGAGTGGTTATGAGTTAGATGTTGGTGTTGGTAGCTGCCTTGTTGACATGTACGCCAAATGTGGGTGCATAGAGGATGCTTCGAGATTGTTCAATAGGATGACCACACGGAATGTAGTTGCTTGGAACTCAATGGTTCTGGGATATGTTAAATGTGGCCAAGGGCAGAGAGCATTGGAAGTTTACCGAAAAATGCCACATGGAGTGTTGGAGCCCAATCCTGTCACCTATGCTGGGTTGCTGAATGCATGTTCTAGTTCAGGGGCCCTTGAAGAGGGCAAACGCATCCACGCACAAATTGTACAAAGTGGCATTGATTCAGATGTTTATGTGAGTAATGGCCTCATTGACCTGTATGCCAAATGTGGGAGCATAGAGGATGCTTGGACAGTGTTTCAAAGGATGTCCACACACAATGTAGTTGCTTGGAATGCCATGATCTTGGGATATGTGAAATGTGGGCAAGGGCAGAGGGCTATAGAGTTGTCTCGACAAATACAATTGGAGGGTGTGGAGCCTGACCATGTCACTTTTGTGGGGCTGCTTAATGCATGTGCCAGTATAGCAGCACTCAAAGAAGGAAAGCATGTTCATGACCAGATCATTGAAAGTGGTTGTGAGTCTGATGTCTTTGTGGCTAACAACCTTGTTCACATGTATGCTAAATGTGGTAGCGTAGAGGATGCACAGAGTGTTTTTGACAAGATGCCCACACACAGTGTCATCTCTTGGAATGCCTTGCTTGGAGGATATGCCATAACTGGGCGAGGTAAGGAAGCCCTTCAACAGTTTGAACAGATGTGCCGAGAAGGTGTGGCAGTGGATAGTGTCACATTTATTGCTCTTCTGACAGCTTGTAGCCGTGCAGGCCTAGTGAATGAAGGGTTCTGCTACTTTGAAATGATGGGTTCAGTTCATGGTATTTCTGCAACACCTGAGCACTATGCCTGCATGGTTGATCTTCTTAGCCGTGCTGGCCGTCTGGGCGAGGCAGAGAATTTGGTCAAGACAATGTCCTCTGAACCAAATGCTCCAGTTTGGAAGGCCTTGCTTGCTGCTTGCAGAGTCCATGGCAATGTCGAAACAGGAAAGCAAGTAGCAAAACGAGCTGTTGAATTGGACTCTACAAAAGCTGGGAGCTATGTACTGCTATCAAATATCTATGCTGCTGCTGGTAAGTGGGATCTCAGCAGAAGTATTCAACGGCAGAGATTGTCAAGGGGTGTGAGGAAGGAGCCAGGGCGCAGCTGGATTGAGGTCAATGGTAAGGTTCATTCATTTTTAGTAGATGACTTGAACCATCCACAAAGAGCTCAAATTCGTGCAGAACTGAGGAGATTATTTCCGCTGATGAAGGAGGCAGGGTACATACCAGATACCAAATTTGTGCTACACAATGTACCAGAAGAAGAAAAGGTGATGCGTTTGTGTCACCACAGTGAAAGGCTGGCAATGGCATATGGGTTTATAAGCACACCTCCTGGTACTATACTGCGAGTTTTCAAGAATCTGCGGGTATGTGGTGACTGCCACACTGCCACCAAGTTCATGTCGAAGATTGTGGGGAGAACTATCATAGTAAGAGATGCGAAGCGCTTTCACCATTTTGAGAATGGTTTGTGCTCTTGCAATGATTATTGGTGATAACAGCCATTAAAGCCACCTGCTTTCTATTGGTCGAAATTCATGGAGACTCATTGCAGTTGTCTTTTATGCAAAAGATTGATAAAGACCTGAATAAAGCTGTTGTTTGAATGCTCCAATTTGTTCTGATCTGTGTACTGGCTTTTTCATCATCCGGAGCTGTCTCATCCATGGACAGCTACAGAAAAATTGTGTGGCTTTTTGGTGTCTCACTAAGGATTGCTTCACCAATTTAGTGAGGGGTAGATGTTTGCTCCACTCTAACTGCATCCAAAGGATAATCAATCTTCATGTTTGCAGTCAAATTGTAGTCAAGTTTCACCACTGAATCCCTGCCGACAAAAAGAACTCTGAACATATTGAGGACCCAATTTCCAAAATCCAGGGAATATATTGCACATGAACTAGGGGGAAGAGGAAAATAGGAAAGGAGGGATTGATGGTCAAAAGGACATGATCTCGCATTGCTACATTAATTGGAGGTAGTGTACGACATGGCCCATGTTCTAGCACCCTACTTAAGGATCTATACCTGCAACCACCACCCATGCATCCAGTTCCTTCACTACGGAAATTAGGGCAATTTTGTGATTTCAAATCTCTAGCCACACACAGCACACAGCTTGAAAGAAGTGTCAAAGAAAATTCTACTTATGATTTGTACTACCTGGTACGGACCATAAAAAGCTATAGCAGCCAACTATGCAAGAAAAACATTGCAAAACAGGTTATGAATTTTGTTAAAAATGGCACAAAGCATTGGTCTCCTGAACTCTGGCATGGTGATTTAATTCATTTCAGTGAGCTACGTACAATAGAGATATCATAAAGTCAGGAAAACACGGCATCACTACCCTGAGTTGGTCACACACAAGGTGAGATTAGGAAAAAACCTGCGAAAAAGTATATTAGCATTCAAGGGGGGGGGAACTCAGAAAACCATCAATTTTGATGGTTTCACCCTGTCTTTCTTTTTTCCTGAGCTCCTCCACTGCTGCTACATAGATTTTCACTGCTCCTACCTGTACAGCTACCATAATCCCTCTCGAACCTTGTGCATTAAATGTTGAGTTTCAGCATTTCATACTGAGATTTAATAAAATTTCCATACTATACGGATACCATTAAAAGAGGGGTTAGGGGGTGAAAGGAGGCACAAAGACAGGGTGAATTTGCAGATATCTCTAATGTCTTTTTAGAAGATCAGCTTTTCATCTATATATCAGAAAATTTATTTCAAGCATTTAATTTTGTACAAGGCATGGATATTGTGTTGAGAATCATTATAGAGTATAGCAGCTTAAGGGATTTTGCCCCCCTTAGAAACCAGGTGAGATAATTCATCCTAATTTAGTTGTAAAAAGATTCACATTCATCTTTTGACATTTTGTTTTCTCTGCCACCTCCTCAAATGTGCACTCAACCCCAAGTGACTTTGTTACAAATCCACAATCCACAAAATTAAATATGAAATTACTTTTTTCAAACATGGTTATGGCACCCATCATACTCAAAAATTCATGTAATTCTTTCAAAATGTGACAATGTGATTGAAAACATTCAAATACACATGTCATGACGAGTCTTTTTTTAAAATTTTTAAATTTTGCAAAAATGTGAAAAATAAATATGAAAAAGGATTTTTTTTAAATGAGAAAAAAATTATTATATTTGCAAAAATTTGAAAATCATGTTGCAACATTTCCCTATTGGTTTTGGTTTGCTAACAATTTTTAAAATGTTAAGATAGGTTTCTAGAACATGTCAACATTTAATGTGAGATCCTTTATGGGTTCCATAAATCTAATGTGATGTTAATAAATGAAAAAAAAATCATGACAATTTTTCTTCTACAACAACACAACGATGTACATTAAAATAGATTTTTAAAAAACCCCCCGATTTATCATACAATATCAATTGTTGATATTAAATTAATGCCAGGGCCATTGTGTATAACACATCTTACACCTTGTTGGTCTTCTGATGTCAACTTCTGTGGTTGTGAGGCTGGGAACCTTACCTCTCTGAACTTGGCAGAGTATGGTGGAACTGTTGCAGATCTTGTTTCTGGATACAATTGTTGGGGTTAATCATGCTTCCATTTAGAGATATGATGTTGTTGTTATATATTCATTGAGACAGGGCAATCACAACGAGTTATCATCAGAATGAAATCTGAGCAGTCAACCTTGCATTGTGAATTGACCACAACACTTACACACTATTCATGCAGCCCCAATGGTGAATACCGAATACCTAGCAATGTCAGTTGAATTATCAAAGCATTTAAAAGACAAGCCCATTTTCTTAAAGTTGACCACCGGGTTTTCATTGTTCCTGAAAGTTCACCAATGTCATGGCATGCATACTTGTTAGCATAGCCTTGTTCAAAATTAAGAGCAACATTTTGTATGCATGCAAAGTTCTCTCTGGTTTTACATTTTGTTTTGCACAGGTCCTTTTCTTGAATTCGTGTCTTGTAGTTTGTTAGATGCTCCACACAAGAAGCATGCTTCCCTTTTTCTGGGGGTTGATGGAAAGAAAGATAATTATAACTTCCGATGCTTAAATGAAATTCCCTTTACATCTTCTCCACTAATATTGCAGATGTGCTTCACAAAAGGGTGTTTTGTGAGGATTGACACACCATTAAAGTTGACCATAATTCTGTGTTCACTAGCTGCTACTATTCCATTCTTTTTTGGGTCTCGTGATGTTGTGCAAAATGGTTTAGGAGGAGGCTGGGCGATTTCCAGAAATTCTGGACATAGGTAAGGTCACGTCACTTGTCCTTATTTGAGATGCCAAATGAGATCTTAAGAATTGCCAATTTTCCTCATCTTGTGTTTTTCACCTATGCCTTCCTCAACCTATTTTCATGAATTATCTATAAGATTTAGAAGCAAATGGAATGATTGGAGACCTTTGGTAGCTTTTGTGCAAAGACATAAGATCATCAAAACCCTACAAAACTTTATTTATAAAACACACCGTAAATTTGGAAAATGTACAAAGGTATTAAATAAAAGGGAGAATTTAAAGGATCTCAAGTTAGCACAAATTAGATGTTAAAAACTCTCCATCTCAACAACCAATCGCTTGTAATAGGTCAACCATGGCAATGGGGGTGTGTCCCGAGGAAGTCGAGAAATAATTAGGCCTACTATTGCTGCCTGACTTAAGATGAAGGATGCTTGCATCATTGGCAATGTAATTGAAATTTTTTGTTGAAGAAAAGTAACCAAGACACAAAGGGCAAGGCCCTTTGGCCTTTTTAGGCTCCAAATAACATTGGCATAATTGTGTAAGAACACATCAACTTATTTGTGTAAACATCCAAATATTTCAATTGCTAGAGGGAAAAATTGATTGGTGGGGGTGTTGGTTGTTATAGTTCTTTTTTTTAACTTGAGCTACATTGGAGGTAGTAAATCTTTGAGTTGTGTAAGATTGAAGAAGTAAATATGCACGCATTAGGTCAACTATGACAACATCAACTAGGGTGTGAATTTTATTTTTGGTGAACACAAATGTCAACTTGTTAATGGGAGGAATTCACTATAGCTGAAGGTTGCGCTTATCACAGGTGGAAACAAACATCTCGCACAATGGCTCCAAAAGTGTTATGAATTACATCATGGGTCCCCATGTGTTCATTGCCACAAGCACAAGATTTCATTATGGTTTATGTTTCATTTTCTTCCATCTCTTGTTTATAGTTTGGTTACCATGAAGGTTACAAAAGGGAAGGACATTTTGAAGGGGAAGGACAAGGATGTGGTGTGACGGGTTACAATATCGGAGAATGAAAAAAAGAAACATTATGTGGGGAAATTTGTCAACTTACTTATTGAAGACGAGTTGCATGTGTTGTTCAAATATGATGGAGGTTCAAGAAGAAATGACAAGTAAGAAGCCCATCATTCTTCGGGTGTTCATGCTTAAAATAATTTTGGGATATGGTTCACCCAATTTGAATATGAGTTCATCACAAGCCTATTTTGCTGATTTGAATTGAAACAACAATTAGTTGACATGCTTCCATGGAAAAGTTTCCAAAGTTCTCAAATGATCAAGAAGGTATGTTTGTTATGAAAAGGATAAAACCACTCTTTCACAATTGAAAGTCGATTTTCATCGAAGGATTACAAAAAACACTCTCATTTGTGACATGCAAGTTTGATTGAAAACCCTTGAAGACAATGTTATTTGGAAGGTTGATTTCATTAAAAAGGGCACCAAAGTTTCCTTGAGAGCCTTCATGGATTATGTGTTTTAGTGCACTTTTCAAGTAACATGTTTGGTCGGTTCAAATAGTAACATAGGTGTGGAGTTTTTTTACTTGAAACTACTCTGAATGGATATGGAGCCATGCCATACAAAAGAAAATTCACAAGAAGTTACAACTCTCATTTTTGGTGAAACCCTTGAACTTAACCTTGGCTTTCTAAACATGCTATGAAAATTGATGGCCACATTTTCATCTATTAGTAGATGAGAAGTTCATTTGTTTTCACCTATTTAGGTTGCATTTGCTTTGAATGACTTAAGGCATTCAATGAATAACAAACTTGGGAGGCTATATAAACGCATTTTTGGAATGAAGTACATCAATGTCATGCACAAATATGAGAGTGATTAGCTATCGAGCCGGAATAGAAAGCAAATCTTTCAAGAACATACATAGTTCAAAAGTGAAATTCTGCCTATTTTGGTTTTTGTGGTTTTGTTTTTTTGTCTTTCTCTTCCTTAAGATGTTCTAACACATACTAAATAGTTTGATGAGTTTTTGTACATATACATTATAGTTAGTTTGGTGGGTTCCCATACATATATTACATAGTTTGATGGGTGTTGGTATATATTGGATAATTTGTTGTGTTTTGATACACATTAGATAGTTTGATGGGTTAGGTACATATTAGATAATTTGATGGGTTTTGGTAATACATATTTCTTTTGGATGATATTATTATAGTGCATTGTAGTAGCTTTGGAAAAAAAAAAATCTTCCATGTTCTTCCTTATTTCTCGTGATCATAAGAAAGATTTCATTGTTAAATGTAAATAAAATAGTTTGATTGGTTTTTGGTAATACATATTTTTTGGGTGTTATTATTGTAGCACATTATAGTAGCTTTATAAATATGTTTTCTTAAAACTCCTTGGATCTCCTTGTATATGTCTCCTACAAAGACTTTGGTGATAATCTTGGCACAAAGGAACAACAACAATGGGAAGCATGAGCAGGAGGACTACTATTGCACATGGTTTGTATTTAATTATGCCCATTAGGCAAGTGAAACATTATAACAAAAGGTGTCCCTATATGCCGAGTGATTTCACTGGATGTTGAATGAATTCATTAGCCATAATGAATGGAATTTAGTGGGGAAGTAGTGAATTCACTGGCCTAATGAATGGAGACTAATGAACTACACCCACATTTTGTAGTAGTGAAACAAGAAAGGGAGTTGCATATGTTGTCGGAACCTATTAAAATCGGATCCAAAGATGTAAGCCTTTGCACCCTTTCATTTTTCTCCTTCATGATTTCTTAGTTAATGATGGAGCGCATGATGACTCTTGGAACTATGAGTTTCCCTCCCCCCATTTTTACTTTTCATTTTAGTAATAGTACTAGCATGACACAAAATTGGCTTGTGATTTTTCTGATGATTTGTAATTATGAGTTTCCCTCCCCCCATTTTTACTTTTCATTTCAGTAGCAGTAGCATGACATGAAATTGGATTGTGCTTTCTTGAATGATTTGTATAATCATTTATTTTGTATTGGTGATATGGCAAGTCTAGAAGATCTTCTATTGTTTAAGGGCATGGGGATAAATTGGTAGTTTAACAATATAAGTAATATGGCAAGTCCAAAGGGTACTTTTGTTGTTTAAAGCCATGGGAACAAAAGTAGTAGCCCAGTTATATATGTGAATGTCAAGTCCATAAGGTACTTTGTTTATTTGAGAAAACATTATCGCCCTTGTTCTGAAACCCAAAAACAAATAGAATGCCACATGTGACTTGCCATTCACCTACTAAAAACCTGACCTAATTTGTAACCTACAAGAAGATTGTGTTTGGTAAGGTGTGCCTTGTTATCAATGGTGAAGGTTCCACTTGTTAAGGAACCTTTAAATGCAAAGGAAAACTTAGGTAAGTTTTGAAAACAAGAATAATATGTAGCAAGAGTTGTTATTGCATTTGGTTTACAGTCTTCATTTTGGACTTGAATTTGGGGACACATGTGACTTGATTTGGCAACAACTGTTTTTTCCATTTACTTCATCAACAAATTTGCATAGAATGGTTTAACATGCCCTCTCTGTTCTCCTTGCTAACCAACGGATGACAATAAAATTCACCTAGTTCTTTTTTATTATTTTCCTCGTTCATTGTTAGATCATTTTTCTTCTAAATTTTTGTGACACTAATCGAAAACATATTAATGAAAAATTGGAATGGATGTGAAATTTTTTACCAATGTATATGAAAAGATGGTTGTGCCATTATTTTACACCAATGAATCTTTTTTAGTGTTCTTCTTATAGCAATGGTTCTACCCAATTAGAGAAAGCCATATACATGTTTGGAGGGCTTTGCTATCATTGATTGTCCATATTGATCAATTCACAAGTGGTAGATGGGGCATGCATACTGGGCATCTCTCTTGCTCTCTTATGTGTTCTCATTAAAAAATATTTTGCATGATTTGATAATAATCATGGTGATTAACTTGCTTCCACTAACGTTGGATCTGTTGTTATTTCCTTAAACATTAGTTAACATTTGGCTCCCATGCTAGGAAAACATGATATGCAAATAATAGGAAATAGGTCCCAAGTAATAGTGGGTGTTGGGAAGTTGCCAAGTATTACAACAATGGTTATGACCAAACTCATTCTTGTGATGTTATCTTCAAAGTTAGGGTGTAGTTTTCCTTGTAATCTCATATGTATCTAGGTGGGAAGACCAATGTACTAGTTGGCATATTTGTAGTGACAATTATTTTTGTAATTTGATTCAATTCCTTGATTGTTTTCAAATTAAAGGATGTAGAACTTGAGCTCCATGAAAAGGGTCATTCCAAATGGAACTTAATGTTTGCATTCTATGGTTCGAAATTTTTGTTTAACAATTTTTTTGGAAAGTCTTCAATTGTATTGATTTTGTGATGTTGACATCTTTCTATTGGTGGTTTATTAGGTAGTGGACAATAACTTCAAGGATACTACAATTGTAATGCATGGTGTGCTTAAAGGATATGTTCAAGGTGTAAGAGGTTGCACAATCACTACACTCTATGTAGGCCTCTTTATGCCTTTGGCTTAGATGTTTGCTTATATAGGAAAAACTAAAAAGTAATGTGGCTTATCCTCCAATAACTTGTTGCAACTTCAATGAGGATGGTATTGTTGATTCTGATATTAATTATGTACCATTACATTTCTTTAACCAAAAGAAGGCAAGAAAAAAGGCTGCACTTTCCATAAATACAACTTGTTGAAAGTATTGTGTTTTATTCATGTTGTTGTTGTTGACATGTGTTCAGATGGATGCTTGCCCTTCCACATGATTCCAATTTTTCACAAGCGTCAGGATGGTCAAGTAAGTTGAACTATGAGGACATCGACCATGGTCAATTAAATCCATAAATGTGCAATACGTATGTTGTGGAAATCTCTGACATTTAATGGCATTATATTGTGTCCATGTATACCTAGTTTGAATCCATTGTACTTGTGGAAACAAAAATATATTATTTTCAAATGTGCCACTTGATTTGAAAGCCTTTTGAGGTAGTTGGATTTGGCACTCATGATAATCCACAAGGTTTTACACACCATACACCTTGAAACTACTTGCTTATCATGTATATGGTTGATTTGGGGTTGCAAGTCCAAAGGATTGTGCCTAAGGACCCAAATGCAGTGAAAAAAATCATAGAGTGTGAAAAGGGTAGTTACAAAAATCAGGTTTGAAAAAGAAATTGTTATGGAGGAGCATGAATGACACTTAATTGTTTTATCATTAGATTTTTGGGAATAAGTGTTAATTATGTGGGGATTTTTTAATCAAATAGAGGGCATGAGTTTGGTGAAACCATTCAATAAATCTTGATTTGTGTTGTTGGTGTTTTTTTGGTATATTTTTACATTGAGATCCTAAAAAATGAATTTATTTATTATTATTATTTTTAAAAAAATTGTTGAAATTTCTCCAATAAACAAATGGCTGATGGGAGCTATTTAATGCCTTTCATGATGACACCATCCATGGGCATTACCATGGCACCATTTCTTGGGCATTGATGTTGGAATTGTTTTATTTACAATGTTGTCATACATCTACAAACAACATAAAACAATACACATTCATAACAAACACCAATATCATTCACCAATTGATAATAAAAATGAGATTTCTGGAAAGTTAATATTATCAACAATTTGTTATATATTGACAATATGTCTACTTACACATATTTATAAGATTATAACAATTTTAAAGAAGATCACCATTACATTTATTTCTATTTAAAGAAAAAATTAACACACTAACACATAATGGAATGATAACCTTTAAATATTGTGTGAAAATATTTTTTATTTGATTACTCGATGTAATTGTTTCTTGTAATAATTAAAACAAAAATGCTAGTAATTTCATAATTAAATTGCTTTTGTTTCATTTATTTATGCATGAAAAGTTTTGAAATGGAATGGAAGATGACAATTGATGCAGTCATTAATTTTTAAGTGTCACTCACAAGTGTTAGACCATGACACTACATGTTAGATTTATAGGTCATGTATGAGATTGACATTTTGCTACAACAACCTACCTCAACACTTTGGATCATATTGCATAAATAGTTGCACACTAATGGGATACTTATAATTCATTGAATTGATGAGTTTTCACACCAATGCATCAATTCATGTTACCCTTTCCTTTCTATGTACTTTCCTAGGTACCCCATCTCAAATAACGCCTTATCTACCAACCCTTCCTTATATAACTATCCAATAGGCCACCTCCTCCCACCAAGGGGGGGCCTAGGGCCCCTAGTGGCTCATTTCATTTACCAACATTGGTGAGGATGTATAATTATTTCTTGATAGTGGGATGATTTTCTTTACATCATAATTGCTCTAACCATTTGAGCAACCCAATACTGTCCTTAGAGCTATGAATCAACTCCATATTCCATGGTTATAATGCATGCAAAAAATATTTTCCATTATTTTTTGTGTAATTGGATAATACTTTAGTGTGTGTGTTTTCTTTTATGCCATCTACAAGGCATTTCAAAAAATAGAATATTTGTTGTGGCTTGTGTTCCATTTTAAAAAACACCCTACAATTTTGTTTCCTTGGGTATCATGGAAAAAAGAAGGGTTGTTTGTCATTAGTCTTGCAATTATAATTGCTTTTGTAATACTTGAAATATAGTGGGATAAATCACAAGTAATTTCCTACACCCATTAAGCCTCTTAACTCACTAGAAGGTTAAGAAGTTTCTTCAATTAAGGTAAGAAGATTCTTCACCACATGTGCAATTCCCTCAAGGACTCTTCTCTTTTTTAGTTTGCAATCCAAAATGATTTTCTAGGATTTTTTTACTGTGTGAGAGTGCAATAATTTTCTTTGTTACTTCTTTTCTTACAATGCAATTCATCAAGGGTAGAAGGATTTTGATTGAGGAGGATAGTTTGTAAGGCATATGGCATATTCACATCAATTTGTCTGTACCAATTCGAATAAGTTGGCAACCATTTTGTAATTTTCTAGTTTGTGTAACATTCATAATAACATTTTTATTAGAGCATTAGGAATGGAAAAAAAATTTGTTCACAAAAATATTTTGTTAGGGGAAGACATTGTTATTAGTGCCTTCCCTTGGATAATGATCAAGGGTCTAGTTGCACTTACACAAACTTTCCTTACATAAGAACAATAGCCCAAATTAGTTTACAATTTTTTTTCATGTTTTTTTAAAGGAAACCTTTTGCTTTAAGTTGACAAAAAAATTGTGCTTAGTAAAACACCCTATAAATACACTATGCACATTTGTTGAGGTCATTATGTGTACATTAAAGAAATGTGTTGCATTTAAAATCCCTTTTCAAATTATCATTTCAACTTTCAAATTTGTGTTGTTTTGTTCATTGTGAATAAAAATTGTTTGATGCAACTTTTAAAAATGTTTAAATTCACATAAAAGTTACACATGTGCAAAGGTTTTGATCTATGTTTGAAGGAAATAACAACATTTGCATGAAAATGAAGTTGTATTTGAATAAGGATTTTTTTTTGTTACATTTTTTTAAAAAAAATGTGTAAATAAGAAACTTTGTTAACATTTTACAAATTTAAATAAAGGATTTGATTTTAAAAACTAAAACTAATAATTTTCAAATTATGCAGACCTTTGAACTGTAATAAAATATGTGTCAAATGGTTGTGTAGAAGTTGATGTGTTAACATTAATTATATGTCTAGGGTACAACCTAAAGGTAAGGGCATCACCAAAGTAAGCGCATGTGTGAGGTGTAAATTGATTTCAATAATGTTTTTGCCCAAGGGCTTTAATACCTAGTGTAATTAAGGACCTAACATAAGAATTTTTAAAAATATTTTTTCATTTTTTGCAATTTGTTTATGGTGTTTGATCGTGCTTCATTCATGTTATTGTCGATGTGCTTTTTGATCATCATTTGCAACAAATCTTTGAATATAAAAAAATTATTAACCATTAAGGACAAGAACTTTTTGAAACTTCAAAATTGCCCATCTAAAAATGAAAAAATGACTCCTATGAGCAACAACAATTGGCCTTCATAACATGCCTTCTAAACAAACTTGAAATTTTCTTTAAGGTCTTCTTTATTTGGAAATTTTATAATTTTATAATCCATTATTCTTTTAGAAGACTTTCATAGATCTTCATTGTATTGTTGCACAAGAACTGGGCGTATTGATATATTAAAGTTGTTGGAAATTCTAGACTTTATAATTGTTTAGACAAAATGTTTGATATTTGTTTTTAACAATTGTAACCTTTATAATCTTTTAAGGTTTAGTTGAAGGGTTTTGAACAAAAACTTTAATATTTACCAACAATCCCATTATTGTAACCCTCAGTTGAACTTAATATTACTTAAACCTAATGTAACTTTCTTTTCAAGGAAAGAAAACGTTGATTTTGAGTTTCTGTTTTCATGGACTTTAAGTTCACTTTTGAAACGTAACTGTTTGATCTTCCCCAAGCTTTTTGTTAACACATTTGCTCTCATATTTTATGTCCCACAAAATATGATTTGCAAGTCCTTTTGTGCCACAAGTTTTTTTATGAAATGATGTTTGATTTCAAAAATCCTTAGATCATGAATGATACTTTGAATTATGACATAGACCAATGGCACTTTAATTGTCACAAAACACATATGTTGGTTTTTTTCTCCCACTTATTTTCATAATAAGTGTAACCAAATTGCCCCTTTAATAACTAAGGTCATAGAAATATATTTAATTTCAATAGAAAATAATGTTGTAATGTTTTGGCATTTGTTTGACCAACATATAACGGTGTTGGAGAGGAAGAAACAATAGATAGAAGTTGAGTGAGAGTGTCCAAATCACTAGCCCAATTTGCATATGAAAAACCTATCAAGGAATTCTTTAGTCTTTGTTGAATGGTAGTTCAATCCATGGTGTAGTATTACTTTGAGATACCCAAAAATGCACTTCGCTGCTTTCCAATGAACAATTCCAAGACTTGATAAAAACTAATATATCATTCCAATTGCAAAGGGAATATCAAGACATGTACAAACCATATAGTGCATTAAACTTCCAATTGTATTTTGATAAGGAATTTTCTTCATTTCTTTAAGTTCTTGAATAGTTGTTGGAGCTTGTTTTTTAATTAGCTTAAGTCCAACTTCCATGGGGGTCATGGCTAAATTAATACTTTCAAAATTAAAATGTGTTAAAATTATCTTTATGTAGTTGATTTGATGTAAAATCATGTGGTTGTTTCTATTTATGTCAATTTGAATTGCGAGATATTACTCAATAGGCCCCAAATCTTTCATGTCAAATTCAATTAACAAACTTGCCTTTACACGCTTCAACAAGCCATCAAAGTCATTACACACTAATAGAATGTTGTCCACATATAGCAATAAGACTAGAAATTTGTTATCTTCTTGATATATTAGTTTATTACATTGAATAAACCTGCATGTTTTAAAGTAAAGATCAAATCTCTTGTTCCATGCTTGGGGTGACTATTTAATCCAAATAAAACCTTTTTCATTTTGCAAATTTTATGTTGACGATCAAATTTGACAAATCCTTCTAGTTGCTCCATGTAATTTCTTCTTGAAGGAATTTGTTCAAAAATGTTGTCTTGACATCCATTTGATGTACTTCATAATTTTTGTTTGATGCTAAGGCTAAAAGTATTCTTATTGATGCAATTTTCACTACAAGGGAAGAAGTTTCATGATAGTCAAGTCCATGTACTTGTGAATACCCCTAGGCTAAAAAGCTTGCTTTATATCTATCGATGCTAGCATCTACTTTTAATTTCCTCTTGAATACCCATTTACATTCTATTTTATTTTCACCCTTTGGCAAATCCATTAATTCCCACATTCCATTTTGAATCTACAACTTATATTCTTTAGCAATAACATTTTCCCACTTTTGTTTTTTTAACTAGACATAGCTTCTTTATATGTTATTAATTCAAACAATTAACTAATATAAATAATGCTCTAATGGCTATCTTTGAAAATAAGTTTATTTGGAGGTTTATGTTGTCTTTGAGATCTTCTTGGGGTAAATGCTTCATTCATCTGAATTTTTTCTTCTTCAAAGAAGGTTCGTCTAGAATGATCTTCATCTCCAAAACTTGAGTGCTCTTGTACTTTTTGTTGACCTTCAGAATGTGTTGTTGGAGTTGGAGATTTATCTATGGACATTTTCTGATTTTTTTTAATGTTTAAATTTTGATTATGTTGAATAGGAGAAGTAAAGTCATTCATGTCTTCAATTACTCCAACATTTTTTCCTTTTTCCTAAAAGACTACATCTTTACTATAAAATGCCCTTCTATTTTTAATATTGTACAATTTATATCCTTTAATCCCTTTTGTGTATCCAATGAAAACACATTCTAATGATTTAAGTTCCAATTTCCTTTTTGTTTCCTTAGGGATGTTGCTATAGGCTTTACACCCAAAGATTTTTAAGGTAGCTATTTAGGGTTTCTTTCCACTCCAAACTTATTTTGGATTATTTTTTTAAGAACTGATTTGGTTGGTAGTTTATTTTGAATATATGTAGTGGTTGCAATTGCTTTAGCTCAATAGTCTAATGGTAAATTAACATATTGTAGTATATTAAAAACACTTTCTTGTTACATTTTATTTTTCTCTCAGATATTCCATTTTGTTCTAGATTATAACTTATAATTAATTATCTTGCTATCCCATTTTCTTTACAAAATTTATTGAATTCAAGAGAAGTATATTCTCCTTTGTTGTTAGATATGAATATTTTAAGTAGTTTCCCAATTTGCTTCTCTACCAATGCTTTGAATTCTTTAAAATTAAAAAAAATTATTTTTAAAATTTAGAAAGTTGACTATTGTTCTTCTTGAAAAATCATCAATGAATGTAACAAAATAAAGTGCCCCACCAAGTGACATAATTTTCATAGGACCACAAATATCGAAATGAACTAATTGTTTGGCCCCCTTCTTTTGGAAACTTTGTTATATGATTTTTTTTAAAAACAACTTTTGCAAATTTCTAGGTTTGTTACTTTTGATAATGAAAATCCACTTATTATATCAAAATTTTGTAATTGTTTCAATTTCCTTATACTTACATGGCCCAATCTTCTATGCCATAATTTTGATTTTGACATTTGTGATTTGCTTAGAATAAGTAATTATTCAAAAGTTTGTTTTAACCTATAAAAATCATCTTCTAAAATTGCCTCGAACATAATTTTTTCTATTTCATTTTGTATTGTGCATGTATCATGTTAGAATAAAACTTTCTATCCAACTTGAATTATTTTTTTCATTGAAAGTAAGTTCTTCCTTAGACTCAAGATACACAATACATTTTTCACCAAAATTTTCTCATTATTAGACAATCTAAGAATGATTTGACCATAACTTACTATGGGTAGTTTGTTGTCATCTCCTAATAATACAAATTGATATGGTGAACTTTCTTTGTACTTGTCATATGTTGTGTAGCCCCAAAGTCTATGTACCAAAATTTTTGTTGTTGTTTAATAGTTATTGTAAGATAAACAATGAAAAGAACTATTTGTTGCTTCTAAGAGATAACATTCCCTTGTGCTTCTCTCCCTTTAATTTTTCTTTCATTTACAATCTTTATTATACAATCCTTAACCATATGACCTAGTTTTTTGCAATAGAAACATTTTAATTTGGTTTTCAAGTGGTTATTATTATAACTAAAATTCTTATTTGACTCAAGAAAATTTTTATGTTGCGCAAAAAAATTTCTTTTGAAATGAAGGTTTTCCTATATAAAGTATTTTCCTTCCAACCAAATTTGAAAGACCACTTTCCCCTTGTCTTACTTTTTCTTTGAGTAGAATACTTATGACTCCATATATTGTAAGGCTAGCTTGACCTAACAATAATACTACCAAACCATCATATGATTCTAATAGTGTCCCAAGAAGTAATATTGTTGCTTCGCTTTCAGTAACTATTGTGCCAATTGGTCTTTTAATTGATTTAATTTATTTAGATGTTCATTTGAGTTAATTTTTGCCATCTTCAAGCCATAAAACTACTTCATAACATGTACCTTTGACAACACATCTTTTGTTTGAAAGATGAATTGCAATTGATCCCAAATATTTTTAAATGTTTTCAAGAAACTCACATGATGTAAATGGCTATCTTTCAAACTCATCTACAAATTTGCCCTTGCTTTTGCATTGTTCTTATCCCATGGAAGTTGATTGTTTATTGTTGTTGGTTTAGGAATTGATCCATTAACTATCCCCCATAGATCCTTATTTATTAAAATAGCTTCCATGTGAATTTTCCATGTATCATAATTGTTATCATTAAACCTATATTCAATTTTTAGTTCTTTAGAAAGAAATCTATAGATGTAGGAGATGATAATCCTAAACTAGAGGCCATGATTATTAATTTATTACTTTCGCTTTAATACCACATTTAAAAATCTGAAAGTCATGTACATCCCATTCTTCTCTTAGAAGACTATCATAGATCTAACTTTACTTTTGCACAAGAACTAAATGTATTGATATATTACGATGCTAGAAACTCCAAACTTTATAGTTGTTCAAATAGAATGTTTGATGTTTGCTTTTAAAAATTATAACCTTTATAATCTTCTACGGTTTAGTTTTAGGATTTTGAACTAAAATTTCAATATCTACCAATATTCCTCTTTCTATAAAAACTTGTTATAAAACTTTTAATGTATTTGTAGGTCACATTCTTGTCATGTTATAGAGTGTAATCTTATTTCAGCCAAGAGGTGGGCATTTCAAAAAATGAAAGTGAAATTTTTGCTCTTGTGATAGGTGTGATGGGCATGTTTCTATTTTTTGAAACACCTATTACTTGTTTTTTTCCCCCTTTTAACCCCTAGACAAGCTTGTGGTTATCATAGTGGAAAATTATCATTATTATTTTCAATAGGTCTGTAGTCTTTACCCTTGGAGGGCATTCCCCGAGTAAGCACCTCTTAACTCCACGTTGAGTAGGTTTTCTTTGAAAGTATTTCTGATGGTGTTAAGTATGTGACGTTACAAAAATATTTTCAAATCCAAGTTTAGTTCTATACTTTTTTTGCAACCCCACCTATAAAACCAAAATTAGGACAACAAATAAGCGGTGGATTGCTAATAGCAAACCACTTGAACTAATCAGTATGATGGGCCAATAAAAAACACTAAACATCAATTAGATCATATTCATTATATTCTTTTCTACAAGTGCACAATGTTGATGCACCTTTTACCAACCATCACAAATCAGGCAATTATGCTAAACCAAAACCATTTTCTTGATCCAAATCGACATGTTTTAATTGTTTTTCATCAAATTTTATTGTGTAGGATCACATATTAAACATTACTAGAGATGTTATGAAGGTATTACCTTACATTTTGAATTCAAATAATGTTCAAATTTTCATGCAAATTTTTTAATTGTTTGGCCTTTTGTCATTCATATTGCTTTTGACCATTTTTTTTCAATTAGCTTTTGTGAGGCTCATGGTCTAGCTTCACAAATGTTCAATTTGGTTGCCTTCTAGTTTACTTTTTGGGTTTCTCTCCTCTTGTTGTTGCCCCTTGAATGACATCAAGGTTTTAGGCAACTTGTTTGGTTTTTTTTTTTTTTTTCCCTTTGTAAGATGTGTTAAATGAGGATGTTCGCCATGTAAAGGTGTTTTTGAAGCTAGTGGATGTCCAAGTTGTTTTTGGGATCCTTCTTTGGTGTTTTCCCCAAAAGCCTTCCTATTTGCTATATTACTTCCCTCCTTTATCAAATTTTCAATGCCAACTCATCGAGCCTTTAATTTGACCCTCATGCAAGCTTTTGGGAAACTCTAGGGCCCAAGCTTTTTAGATAGCTCATAAGGCCTTTTAGTGCGTTGACAAGTTGTTCTCCCCATTTGTCATGGGAGGATCAACATCATTTCCACAAAGGTCATTGCATCGATGGCCTATTTGGGGAGTTGGGGAATTATTGCACCTATCATCGTTGTTAGATTCCTATCGAATCATCACCTGTTCTGATTGGAGGAAATAAGTGCCATTAGTTTTAGTCCATTCACTTTTTAAACCCATTTGAAGTTCGTGTGGGAGTTCCTTCCTTTAGATGTAATGACATGTGCTTTTCTTTTCATGCAATTTGTTGATAGGGGATCATATTGGCTTCAAGAAAACATTTCAGACATAAATTGCACAACCATTATTTCTCCAAAATCATTTTTGAAATGGCTTTTTGATTTGCACCGCACACACTTGAGGTCTTGTGTGAGTTCGAGGGCAATTGCTTGACTTTTTGTTAAGTTAGTCATTCCACCTTTTTGTTTAGTATCCTATGTTTTCTCTTTTGTATTGTGCACCAAGTTGGGCCTCCCACATCCTTTAGCTCTTGGGGTGACCCATTGCATTTGTGGTGAACCCTTAGATCTTGTAGGGACCCACTTTCTTTGTTATTGCCATGGTGGGGAATGGACTACATTTCACAATGTAATTTGAGTTGCCTTTGCATCCATTGCGAAAGATGTAAGGTTTCATATTTCACACGATCAAACCCATGTCCTTCCACCACCTTCCTTTCCATCTTTTCATCAATGGGTTGACATTGTGTTACCAATTAGTTGCACTGCCACCTTGGCTTTGGTGGTCATTACCAATCCCACCTGAGTAGATTTGGTTTTTCGAATTGTTTCATCTCATGAGGTGGCCATGATAGTGGCAATTCTAGCAAAGGAAGGACTTTATCATGATTGGCACTTGACATGTGCATTTCTTCCCTTTGCCATCCAGGTTTTTGGGTGCTTACACCACACCAAGTGGATGACTTTCTCCAGTGAGGTATTAACATAGTGTGATTAGCAAATAGCATTGGTGGCTTTTCTTTGGCAGTTCTAGGTGCCTTGTATAAGTAGAGTGTCAGCAACCTTGCAGAGAGTGCATGCTGAATCTATTTTTTATAGGAATTTCTGTTTGTAGCTAAAGTGGTGATCATCCCTGGGAAGATTTAGCCAAATGTGACTACGTATAAAGTACAAACCTTTAATTATCCTTCTATATGTTGGGCTACACAATGGAAAACCCACATTTACAAAAATGATGATTTTATTTTTTCTCAGTTCTGGCGACTGAAGACCTCCGAAATCACCCTTTCTTTTCCGAATTTTTAAATTTTAATTTCGCCAGTTAAAAAAGGGCTGGTCTCTACTTCTTGAAAGTTATACCTCCTGTTTCACCTCTACACGGGTTTCGACACCTCGATCTTTGTGCAGCATTAGGAGGAGGACGGCGGCTTGGTTTTCACACCTCGGAGGAACCGTCCGCGTGGTTCCAACGGGTGTCAAACGCCCTTTTGGACGCAACTGGTTTCGAGAACATCTTTGTTTTTCTGTCTAGCCCGTTTCTCATCCAACACATCAACGGGAAATCTGGTGGCCAATAGGCGCGCACCTCGAATTCAGCTACATCCAATCAGAAATAAGCAAAGCTAAAGCCGAAACGTGGCGCGATATTGGTCTGTAAATTGAAAAGGATAGGGTGAGGTGATGATAGGGTGATAGTTAATGTCTAGACAGCAGCCGTGAAGTTGGCGTGGGTTGGCGTTGGCGGTTGGCGTTTGGTGGCGTGGCGCTGCGCTGCGCACTTCCCTTCTCTAATCTCCTCTTGCCTGTTGTCGTAGTCTGTTGTTTCTGGAGTGTGAGAGAGCGCAATCGTCGACGACGAAGAAGAGAGCCGAAGGAAAGGAAGAACGCAAGAGAGAGAAAACAAGGAAAGTATTACACTATCAGTGACTATGGCGACTGCATCGGCCTGCAGCATCAGTAGCTCCACTTTTGCTGGTCAGTCTGTGTTCAAGGCGCAGTCTGAGCTCTCACGGAAGGTCGCCAATGTCGAGGCTCGTGTCTCCATGCGTCGAACTCTCAAGTCCACTCCCGAGAGCATCTGGTGTGTTGTAGTAGTTCGCTTTCGTAGACCTCTCTGTAACCTCTTCATTCATTCTTGAGTAGAACTAGTACACTAGTACTGGATGGTAGTAATGGTCATGATGTTGTTGTCGTCGTCCTTGTCCTTTGCTTCTTCACAGAGCTTAAGATGATCACATGAGCTTTGCAGTGGCTCTGTGCAAAGGATCACAGTAATGCAGCATCTTTTGTGTGTGTGATACGGCTTTGGAGAATTTGCAGGTATGGTCCAGACCGGCCCAAGTATTTAGGCCCATTTTCTGAGGCCACTCCAGCGTACCTGACGGGAGAGTTCCCAGGAGACTATGGCTGGGACACGGCAGGGTTATCCGCGGATCCGGAGAGTTTCGCCAAGAACCGAGAGCTGGAAGTCATTCACTCGCGTTGGGCTATGCTTGGAACTTTAGGGATGGTGTTCCCCGAGTTGCTGTCCAAGAACGGCGTAAAATTCGGCGAGCCCATCTGGTTCAAGGCCGGATCCCAGATCTTCTCAGAGGAAGGACTGGACTACTTGGGCAACCCCAGTCTTATCCACGCGCAGAGCATTCTCGCTATCTTGGGCTCGCAGGTCCTCCTCATGGGTCTCATCGAGGGTTACAGAGTGGGCGGAGGGCCCTTGGGCGAAGGCCTGGACCCACTCTACCCTGGTGGCCAGTTTGACCCATTGGGTTTGGCCGATGATCCTGATACCTTTGCTGAGCTAAAGGTGAAGGAGCTGAAGAACGGCAGATTGGCCATGTTCTCCGCTTTTGGCTTCTTCGTGCAGGCCATTGTCACTGGAAAGGGCCCACTGGAGAATTTGTCTGACCATTTGGCCGACCCTGTGGCCAACAACGCATGGGCATATGCCACCAAGTTCACCCCAGGAGCATAGATGATCAATTGCTGCTGCATAAGATCATTTGAGTCTTGTAGAGGAGGAAACTCTAGACATAGTCTGAGTCTGTAGAATGGAGATTCTAGACTTGCTGACAAAGGATATTCCATTGTGAGGGAGGTGTGGTGCAGTGTGGTGTGTGCACATTGCTTTGAGTCATGTGTGTACATGTTGTGATGGAGCTCAAAGGTGATGTGTAAACAACATTCACTACATAGATCTTTCTTTTTTTCAAGTCATGCAAAATCTGTAAGCAAGTTTTGTTTTTCCACATAGAATCACCACCCTCTTGTCTTTTTTTTGCCATTTTTGGTCAGAGAATCACATCATAATCAAGAGCTCCATGATGATGCAAGAAGCATAGTTGTCATTGTCTTCATGTTCATGAATTGTGTGCCCCCCAGCTACCTCCCTGGTTGATGATTGAAGATCGATGAAGTTGCAGAGAAATCTCCACAACAACAATTGAAGGTAACACGACAATTAGTGCAGTCATAACCTCATGAGAGTCGCTCACAAAGTGACAGACCATCACCTTCATCACAAACAGCAGTGACGAGCTGCCATGACTACCCACTGAGTTCATCAGCTCCCAACAGTGGGTGTAG
>Ga0116227_10006103_pt1 | contig 24694 bp, 21 predicted proteins | sample S1TSphgellanicum_FD_89693 | JGI IMG/M metagenome (GOLD analysis project Ga0116227, IMG submission 89693) | Host-associated microbial communities from peat moss isolated from Minnesota, USA - S1T2_Fb - Sphagnum magellanicum MG | ecosystem: Host-associated > Plants > Peat moss > Unclassified... | reverse complement strand
CCCCCCCCCGGCCCCCCCCCCCCCGCCCCCCTCTTCGCAAATGGCATTCCCAGTCCCCCAATAAGAACCGTGTGTCATCAGCTATCATGACACGCAAACCATAACACACAATTCCTTAATTGACTGCATGCTCCGCCATGATTGTGCTCAACCTTTGCATATGCCTTTAATGGATTCTCATCATGTCGAGGAGTGATTAAATTTAGATGGTGCATATAAATTTGGCGTTGGGAAGCGGTGGTGTCGTTTGCATTATGATTGATTAGTGCTGCTGTTGAATATATCATGATGATCATTTCTTGTTCCATCCTTCTCTCCTCTCTGGATCACGCCTGCGAATTGAATGAACATATTACCCAGTTCAACATTGAAGTCCTCCATTTTTTTTTGAATCACTGGTTTCTTGAAGCTCATGATTGCAGTACTCCTTGTGTGCAGCCTTTTTTTGTGCTAGCCAAAATGCTATATTAAAAATTGAAAGTGCTCAAATCATGTGCTTTTTGAAAATTTCAATAGCCAGAATTTGTCCAAAATTTAAGAAAAATCGTCAAGTTGTATATATGGTTCATCAAGTACGTAGCCAGAAATATAAAAGGATGCTTTCAAGAAATTATTTTTATATATTTAGCTTGAAGCCAAATCTCGCTAAATCTTCTTCTGGATAATTGCCACTTTGGCTATAACAAAAAATTGCCAGAAAAAAAATACTGCTTATGTATGATCAACATACGTTTTCCTGGGATGTCGTCTCAGGATACTGTCTCCACTCTGGGGCTACTTATTACTACTACTACAAAATTTCTGCTACTTAATGAGAATCTACAATTTCTGTCTTTGCTGCTATCTTCGCTGCAACATAGGAGGATGTCGAATTGATCGGAACTTTTCACACCCTCGGATTCCCGGCAGCCTTTTTTTCGCTGGCTATATGTAGCCAAAAAGCTATTAAAAAAAATTAAAAGTGCTCAAATCAAGTGCTTTTAAGCATTTTGCATTCGGCAGAATTAGAATTTTTTTTGGAAAATCGTCAGATTTTTATGCATGGTTCAAGTAGGGTAGCCATGAATATAGAAGGACGTTTAAAAAAATTTACCTTGATGTTGAGCTTGTAGCCAAATTTGGCTAAATCTTCCTATTAATCATCGCCACTTTGGCTAGATCACAAAATTGACGACAAACAGACTGAAATTTCCCGGAGCCCCGGTGAACGAACAAGGAAAGAGTGGACCCGCGAGCGGCGTTCCCACAATCATTGACCAATATATTACCTGTCGGCTGCAAGGGAGACAAGAGAACGTGGAGCCCGGTTGTCTCGAAGCAGTGTGGCCAGTGGGAACTGTGGCCGTTGGCCAATACCAGGACTGTTCCCTGTCTCCCTTCACGTGAATCTGGATCCCGCTCTCTGATTCCAACACGTGGCGTGTCCTCACACGCCTATTGCAACACTTTGACTGCTGTGACGGCAGTTTCCCGATCCCTGTCAGGGGGTTTGTCGGCCATGACGATACCAAGATCCAGCATCATTCTAATCTCATACATACATACATACATACATACATATTTACATACCTACCTATTTTGTCTGTCCATCTACCTACCTACCATCTAAACCAACCTTGTTACGTTCCGAACTTCCTACGTTCCTACTTGTAGGACATGGTCATCATGAACATGGAGGGCTGACAACAGGAGCAGACAGGACGGTCGCATCCCAGGTGGGGGGAAAGTAGTAGGGTAAGTGGTAGACCGTAATAGTAGGTGGGCCTACTTTACTTTGTCCTTATGTCTATTAAAAGCCAACCAATATGCCTGTAGACCCGTAGGTTGGTAGGGTCTCATGTCCTTTCTGTTTACTATTATTTTGGGGGGGTTGGTCATGTCCTTGAAAGCAAATCCCCTCAACCCTTCAATCACCCCCTACCCTTTTTCCCCAAAATATTTATTAGGTCATAAAACCCTCTCACCCTGTTTTCATTTTCTTGGCTTTCACTTACCCTCGAGGGTTTCTTTTAACGATTTTGTGATGTAGCCAAAGTGGCAAGAAAAGTAATTTAGCCAAATTTGGCTATGTATAAGATATGAAGATAGAAAAAATATTCTTGACTACCTACTGGAACTTATCATAAAAATCTGGCGATTTGAAAAAAATTCTTCAACATCTGGCGAATTGGGGTCATTTTCTTCCATGAAAAATCATTTGTTTTGGTTGAAATCATATTTTTCAGATCGAAATTTGGCGAAAATTCGCCAGTAAAAGAAATTCTTTTACCCTCCCCCTCCCAATCCTTGCCCACATTCCCAAATAGCACCTCCCCAAAAGGGGAAGAATGGAACTTATTGTACTTACCAACTCCCTTGCATGTCATGAATCCAAATGAAAGTTAAAACGGTTTTGGTCACTCTCATGGGTGCTCCAGGTACGATGTAACCCACCTTGTATAGTGTAATGTACTGGGGTCTTGAACTCTGCATTTTAGAGTAGGTACTAGGTACCTGCCAAATGGTGATGGAAACCTGGCAAATACGTTTATTGCAATAGAATATAGGAAGGGAAGAATTGGAAAGGAAAGAAGAAAGGACTTAAAGTCCTAGCTCAATTTAAGAAACAGCAACTAACATATCAGATATATAAATGAGAATGGGAGGTGGGCCCACAAAATTTACCTACTGTGAAAAAAAAAAAATTGTTGCAGTGGTCAGCATCTTGGCTCCATTTCCATTCTAGCTTTTTCATATTTGCTGAAAGTTTTCTGCCCAGAATTCAAATCCACCTGCCTTTTTCCAGTAGTATTAAACAGACCCACTTTGCAGAAAATTTTCAGTAGAAAAGCATCTTTAATCCCTGTGTGTTCTGTTGTTTTCGCATTTACCTACAGTGGCAGCAGAGACTAATTACAGTTGTGCTTGTTCATTCATATCTAACCCTGGGCCAACTGACCAAATCCATAACTATGCGTCTCTTCCAATAATGAGACTGCCATGGATCTTTCAGGTAGCATTTTGGGTGTAGTTTTTTAAAAATATCATGTGTACATATATATATATATCCAACTTCCTTCACCACTTTCTCTTTGTTTTTTGGGTCTCAAATTAAATAGCATCTTAAAACTCTTAAATGTTCTTTGGGTTTAAGATACATACATATATGTATATAAGGGGGGTAGTAATTTGGTTTTAGTAAAAGAGACTTCAAAGTTGTCATTAATAGGTTTGTCTAGCGTATAGAAAGCTGCCTTGATCAGGCAGGCAGCAAAAGAAAAACTAGCCAGGTAATGATGTTGCTCATCATCATTTTATCAATATTCATTGCCTACCGGGAATGAATTAATGAATGGAACGGACTTGACTGAACTGACTAACTATTTGTAGCTACTTCTTTTATCATTACTGATGGAATCAGCATGTAATGTTCTTTTAATTTAATTAAGGAAACGAAAATAATATTCTATGACAGCAGCAGCCCCACTAGGTAGACTCTGATGATTGGGGGGTGGGGGGGGGTTTCGGGGGAAAACACCCCTGGCAGCATCCTCACTAGACTGTAATGATTGGGGAAAAAAATTTCACCTGACCTTGTTGGGTACATGAGAAAAAGTATATTCTCAGATCCAGTTGATTCTGCCACTAGAGAGAGAGAGAGAGTCATGATCAGCGAATCGCACTAATTCTTTGCAGTAGAACTTGCATTTGAAGGAGACAGGTTGAGAATCGAAGTGTTAGCTGATCAGTTTAGTAGAGGATCAGAGAGAGAAACGTTTTCTAGTTTGAATATGAAGTCGAAGTGATTGTCAGTTGCCGAGTTTGAAATGATCATGAGTTTACAGTAAACAGCCAAGGATATCACAGCAAGAAAAAAATTCTAGTTTGAATCTAAAGTCCAAGTGATTGTCAGTTGCCGAGTTTGCTGATCAGTACCACTACAGAGGATTTCTTGAACTTTCTTTTGGAAAAAAAATTGTTGTGCAGGTTTTCGATCTTCCAGTGGAGCTCGTGATTGAAAAGATCAAGCTTGCAGGAGATCGATCCTTGTCTGCATTGTAAAAGCGCGAGAACATACCGATTGTGATTTTGGTACTTCATGTGTGGGTTGCCAGCCGGGTGAGGACAACAACACTATTCATGAGAGAAATTTGCTAGTGAATGATGCAATGTCAAGGGTTTGTTCTTGTGTTTGCGACTTCTTTCCTTCCGTTTCAACGTCGAGTAACCGGCCGGGAGAATGTGGAGTAGGTTACTCGACACTTTTAGAGCAGTAGGGACGTGGGTTTTATGATAGAGTTTTTCTTCTTAAGATTGTTATGTCTGCTCCGGCGGCCCTTCTGGTCATCTTCACGAAGAAAAATCTTGCTGCATGATTGTGTACACATTATGTTCTGGACCTTGATGATCTAGTACTCAGGCAATGTCAATGATCAGCTGGTAGCGTGCGTTGGAACTGCCCCTTTGCAAGGATCCTAAAATACATTGTGGGTTCTGAATGGACAGAGTCGTGCTGCTGGGAAGATATTTCTTCCCTGGTGAGTCGTGCAGAGCTGCTGCATCTAGTTTTGAGCACGGCAACGCTTGAAGTTATACGCGGCTCTTGCGACTTGTACGCCATTTTCCATTGCATTGCCAGCTTGATCGGAATAACTACGTTGGTGTTGCAGCTCGCTCCTCTCGTCACAGGCGACGAGGAAAAGGCGGGTATTGATCTTCACTTCTTCCTGTCTTGTTCGGTCCTTCTTGCGTTTTTCTGCTTCAGGTGCAGTTTGCTCTGCTGCGTTTCATTTGCCAACCTGAAACTCGGCCCTTAATCATCTACCCCGAACTCAAAAGGATGACCATTCTTTGAGTACAAAGTTGCATTCTCAAAGTTGTAATTGTTCCTTCAGAAGATCATTTCTTGCTTTTTGTAGGATTGTAAAATCAGGCATGTCTAGTTTCAATGATCAGTTCAAAGCAATGAGTTTGCGCTAAAGTTTATGAGGCAAGATTGACTCAATGATGAATGCGAACATGTTACTGCAAATAGACTTCGCCAGGCTATTAGTGTCAGATCCATGCGTGGTTGATCGATCTTGCATTTGTCCGCGATTCAATCTAGACGCAGTCGTTGAGAACAAATCACGAAGACATGAAGAATAATGTTAGAAGTTGCTCTAGTGTACAAATCTTACAAACAGATGAAAGAACTGCATCATGACCTGGACAAAAACCTCCAACAGAAATGAAACTAGAGGGATACAACCGAGCGTGAACAAATTGTAGCACGATGCAGCAGCAGCACGCTTGATTGTACAGATATTGTCGCTCTTTATCCTTTGGAGTTCTTGTAGACAATGGCATTGTAGCATCTCTAGACACTACACATGATGTGCCTGCTGTTGAAAATCATGCGGGTTCTGATTGTACAGGGCGCTTAGAGACTCGAGCTATCGAAGGAGAAGCGCTGGGAAGTAGGAGTTATTCCTACTCGTGTTTCTCATCGTCTGCACATGAGCAAGGCGATATGGGACGTTCAAAGGACTCGACAACACATTCCGAGAGAAACTGAATCCTTGATCCTTTCCCCTTGAACCTGAACTTTGCCGGTGGCCTTTTGTGTTCTGAGCTTCTTGGTCAAGTTGGGCATTGCCTCTCTTCTCTCGACGGTCAAGAGGGCAAAACGGAGATACTCAGCTAGGTTTCTGAAGAGTGGTTCGATTCGTTTTATCGGTCTTCTAGTGTGGCAGAAGATTAAAGGTTTGAGGTTTCTCGAGATTGCCGAAGAAATGTTGTCGCTAGAAGGGAAAGAGAGCGTGCGGTTGGAAATGGAGAGAATGAGAGAAGAGATGACTACCAACTTTGGCTTCAGTGTGGAGATAGGAGCACCATATGGCTGGCCAAGGCAGTCTCCACCGGTGCAACTCGAGCTGCTTCCCATGAGATCGTCGACTCATGAGTCGGAGACGAACGCCCCGGCCGCGCCAGGCTCAGATTCAATAACTAAACCCTTCTCGTGGGCGCAACAACAACCAGTATTATCCAGGATGAATTCAAGCAGTGGTGAGTGCCTTCACTTTTACAGTTTCTGTAGATCACTTGCTCTCCAGGCGAGCAGTGAGCACGAAGCAGTTTTTGACTGCATCCCTTTGCACAGGTCTACAAAAGCTTTTTTTGTTTTTTCTTCCTTCTTCCACTGATGTTTGGCATTCTGAAACTAAAAGTTTTTGCTTACTAAGTGCAGGTTACGATCAGGACGGTGTAGTGGAAACTTATTTTTCTGGTGGTCGTGGAGCTTCACCTAGAGATATCGATATGAATCAATTGCCTTCGACGTCCGACTGCGATGAAGCTGTGGTGTCGTCTCCCAGCAGCACAGGTATGAAGCGTGAGAGAAAGAAATTGAATTTGTTGGATCCAGCTCATGAGCAAGACAGAGGCTGGGATTTGAGCTCGAGAGGAGGTAGTGATGACGAAGACGGTTCAGGGAATACCAGAAAGAAGCTTCGTCTCTCCAAGGAACAATCGGCGCTCCTTGAAGAGAGTTTCAAGGATCATAGCACCCTCAACCCGGTACGAATATGCCCATCCTATAAACTCTCTTACGTACCTCCGGACCAGCGCCTACATATACATCTGCAATGACATTCTACCCTTGTATTATGCACTTTATGTTCTACCACATGTGAAGGATTCTAGTTTCCGAGGTCTTCGCAATTCAATTTCTGAGTTCCTCTTCGCCGCATGCCTGCCCCCCTACAGAAACAAAAGAACGCGTTGGCAAAAGAACTGAACTTGCGACCTCGGCAAGTGGAAGTTTGGTTTCAAAATAGAAGAGCCAGGTGTGTTTTCTGGAGCATCTTCACGCCTTACATGCATGCAGTCATATAACAGCTCAAGGAACTATGAGAGCTGGTGTTCGCAGAGTCCCTAACATGATTTACTACTTATTTTCAACTCACTTGCAACTGACCAGGCCATATGTCAGAGGCTTTCCAATAGGCTGTTGTGTGTAACTGTGATCAAGACAGCCTAATGGAAAGAGACCATTAGTCTTTGGCTCTGGGTAACTGTGATCACAACCACCTAATGGAAAGAGATCATTAGTCTTTGGGTGTGGGTAACTGTGATCAAACCAACCTAATGGAAAGAGACCACTAGTCTTTGGCTGTGGGTAGCTGTGATCACAACAACCTAATGGAAAGAGACCATTAGTCTTTGGGTGTGGGTAACTGTGATCACAACAACCTAATGGAAAGAGAATCTTAGTCTTCGGGGTTTTTAGAGTTTGTTCGAATTTCAATAAATTCACGCAATTGGGATCTTAAGCTTTTCCGCTCGACGTGCGAGCAGCAGCGAGCTTATGACCGCAACTGTACAAGGAATGGCGATAATGATATTCGTCTCGGCGCAGTGTCAAACTGAATATCCGCATTGATTTTGTTTATTGGACTGATCCGCTGCAGGACCAAACTAAAGCAGACCGAAGTAGACTGCGAGATGCTGAAAAGATATTGTGAGAACTTGACCGAAGAGAACCGGAGACTGCAAAAGGAGTTGCAGGAATTAAGGGCTCTCAAGGGTTCACCGCCTTGTGCTAGCTTGTACATGCCACTGCCAGCTGCCACGCTCACCATGTGCCCCTCTTGCGACCACGCACAATCCTCTCTTATACGCGGTTCCTTTCATTACTGACACAAAAAAGTTTGAACATGAAGATCGACCTAGCTTAGATTGCAGCGGCACTCGATTGAAACATTGGCTCGCCGGCCGCGAGTTGAGGGACTCCAAGTCCTCGACATTTGTAAATTTCAGTTTCTTAAATCCGAGATGAAAATTGAAGTTCTGCAGCTTTTTATAACTGCAGTGCAGAATTTCATCATTGAGTCCTGCAGCTGAGATCGGATCTTAATGCTACTCCTCCTCATCAGGTCTGGTCTGGTCTGTTCTCTTTTGTTGGCAATATATACATTAGTGTGGGTCGGGGAAAGTGCCACACCGCTATTGTTGTGGGCCCGCGCAACAATAAAGTATTTAATGGTAGCGGGAGCTTACATGTCCTGAAAAGCAGCAAAAAGCATCATTGTTTCTCATCACACCCAGCAGCTTGTCTGACAGATCAATACACAAAACTGAAACCAGCTGTGAGAATATAATGCACGGACAATCTTTTGGTGAGTACCCAGGATTGGAAATCTGCCGGCCTGTAAAGATTGGCAAACATTCAGATTGTTGTCGATTACCGCCAGGAAGGATGTTAGATCCCAATAATGTTTATCCTTTGCACACACACACACACACACACTCTCTCTCTCTCTCTCTCTCTCTCTCCCTTCCCCTCTCTATGAGAACACCTATGAGAATACTGGCGCACTTTGGGAATAGAACAGCACACTGTTGATGAGAAGGCAACGGACAGGGTTAACTAGGGGCCGCTAACAACGTACTTGGTTGAGGGTGCTATGGTCCGTGAAGCTTTCTTCAAGAAGAAGTGATTATTCCTTGGAGAGATGTAGCTTCTTTCTGGTGGTTCCTCCATGCATCTTTGAATCATCGATTCCACCTCTCGAGCTCAAATCGTCGGAGTCTCGAATCTCCCATCTCCAAATGACAACTCAAGCCAAAACTGACAGCAGTTGTCATATCCAAGCTCATATAATTCTCCATTTCTACTCGCACGTTCTTATTCCCAGCTTCCGACTGCATCATCAATCCGGGGACATGACTGAGCATATTCTGAGCAAGATCACCCAAATACACTAGCTCAGCTGCACTTATAACTATTGGATCAGCTGCAGCGAACAACAACTTGCAGCACCTGAAGATCCAAGCTGGTGCAGCGCGTGCTTGCCTTAGCAGGAATGTTGATCCAGTGAATCGGCAGCGACTGCACCACCCGTGAAACATACAATCAATCCACTAGTTCTGAAAAGACAAAATCAATAAAACATGCAAGATCACAAATGTCTTATGTCTCAACTCTCGCACTCATAAGGAAGGAAGAAATTCCAGATTTCTGCTAGTCTGCAATTTCTTCTTTCCTTCTTATAGCGATCAATCAAGTGTTGGCTGGGAATTTGATTTTGTTGATATCCCTAGGTTCCATTTTTAAAAGTTATTTCACAATCCGAGAACTGTTGCTTCTGGGTTTCTTTTTTGGGGGAAAAAAACAGAATGAAAGACTCATAAGTTCCAGTTTTGAATTTCTTCCTTCCTTCCTTCTTATAGGGACCAATCTAGCGTTGGGTGAGTAGGTATTTGATTTTCTAATAACTCTTAGTTCTGGTTTTTCTAATATCTCATAATGAGAGAAACATCAGTTCCAATTTTCTTTGGGACAAAAATTAGAATCAGAACTGGTTCTTTGATTTTCTTAGAATCCTGCTTACGAATTCTAACAACCTCCATGATAACCACCAGGGTCCTGTTCCTGACTCAGATATGTGCCCAACATGAGACCAATATCCCCCATCCGAAAAGAAGATGTACATTTAATTTGTTGCTTTTGTTTAATGCTTGTCTTTCCATATGCAGTTCTGCTGATGGGTTTGAATTGTGAAATCATTTTATATGTATGGTAAGGCTGCACCATTGGGAATCTCCAAAACAAAGGACCAAGGAGTAAGACCCAAGGGTATAGACACGGCCAAGATAAGGGGCCTAGGATGAAGGGATTACTTGTGTCTGGCCCCACATTTTGGAATACTCCTTCATCCAAGGCCCCTTATTTGTGCACAGTCTCCCACCCATGGGCTTAACATGAGGTTAACATTATGATGACCTTAAACACATGTAGATCACAAGGCAATATGCATGGGAGGCACCTAACACCTACAGCAAGTATACAACATGTGTACCAGGTCTACTTGTAGGTGTAAGGTGCCTCCTCAACTATTTGAGGAGGCATTATTCACAAATGTAATGAAGTTTGCACCAGGTCATTAAGTTATGCAGGTACATATATATTTTTTGACATATCCTCAAATAAGGATATAATTTTTTTCATTTATTTACCTGTCAAGTGAAGGTATATTACCATTCAAAAAAAATCATCAAGTTAAGGGTCCAGGTATTAAAAATTAAGTTTTTTGGTAGATGGATAGGATTTCGGTATTCCCTTGTCATATACCCTTTTTGGGGGTTAAAATGGGTATGTACGTATTTATTCAGTCAATAAAAAAGGAAGAAAACATTTCACATTTTAGAATTTGATAAAAAAAAAATCAGACATCAAATTCAATGTCAAATTGCAAGAATCTAAGTGTTTGATTCATTCTTGACTACAAATATTTCTATTACTTGTTGTAATTATATATCTTTGGGCCTTTTTCTTTTGGTCCTTGTTTTCTCTTGGCAACTCAATTTTATCCCATATATTTTGCCCAAAGTTCTTTCCTTCTTAGGGTGAAAGCATGGTTAGGTGTCTCAAAAGTGGCATTTGAGAGTTCATGATCTAACACTAGCAATTATCAAACCATAAATTCTATAATTATCCCCTATGCTTTTAATCATAAATATTAATAAGCTAACCTATGAATATCCCTAAACATGTGATTGATAAAAAAAATCCATGCAAAAGATTAATGTGAAATAGAGTCTCAAGGATAAAATTTATAACAATCATGTCATTTAAAATTTTTAAAAATTAAAAGTATATTAGGAAAGTTTTGATGTACTTCATTAATAAATTCTTCATTTGATGATGATTTTTTTTTAAATTTATTTTGGCACTACTTTGACATTTTTTTAAGTCCACATTTTTCATTTTTTCTGTGCGACAAATGTAATGTTCTCATTTCAAAAGTCCATTGCAAGTCCATAATCTTCTTAGAATTCATCCAAAACTTTTATGATGATTCTCATTAATGTCTATCGTAACATGAATAATTAAAAAATTGACAATGTTAATTTTGAATATGGCTTTAAATTTTACATTTGTATGTAATCTAAAATTATTACAAGTGTGACAATCCAAATAGTCTCTTCATGCTTTCACCGCTCATATATATATATATATATGAGCCAAAGGAGAGGCATTACATTTAAACATAGAAACTTTATTTTGAGGAGACTTCAAAAATAAAATAAAATTTTGGGCGCCAATCAAAATGACTAATTGTCAAAAGAAGACCCAAAAAAAAAGCCAAATTAATTTAGAGCCATCACATCTAGTAAATATAACTAACAAAGTTTAGGGTTTAAGTTATAGTTACCTTTTTGTTTTTATTCTAATTACAAAACATATCTAACTTTGGGTATGAATATTTCTTATATACATCTAAAGTTATGAATCACCTACGATTAAGGTTTTAAGGTGGCTCCAAACCCTAACCCGCAAATATGTACAAGCTTGTTTTTGTCTTCATCTATGCTTAAAGTCCAAAAGCGCTATCAACAATCCCTATGTGATTTAAACCAAAATGGTTATTCTTGTATGTTAAATACACGTTTGCATGTGCATTTTCTATTAATATATGTGTGGATAGTTATGATATCCTATTGTTTATCATAGGAAATTGTCTTATTTAAAGACAATTTCCTATCTCAAATCACCCAAATTAACTTAAAGAAAATGTTTCCATTGCTCTAAACTATAATACAAAACTATTTTGTTATCATTTTTGTCAGTTTCTATAAACCATTATTCAAGCAACTTAGTATCAAAACAAAGATCAAACTATAACATCTTTGTTATCATAAATATGTGCTATGAACTCTTCATGATTATACATGGGGGTTTCCTTGAAAACTAACACATGATTGTGGGAAAGCAAAACTATTGTATGGTATTTTTTGGTTCAAAAGCGTGTTATATGAAATTCAATTATCAATAGCCCCTAAGGTTTCCAACCAATCATAGGTTCCACGCAAGTTGCTTCAATACCCATAAGTTCTTGCACTAATTTCACATCAAAATATCTCAAAATCTGAAATATCTTCAATTGTAATATCATTTCAAATGGATGCAATTACCATCAAATGAGTAAAAAATCATGTCAAATCCCAATAAAAACTATCAAATTTTGTACATATGATTTATGTGTTGTCACATGTGAAAATTGTGATAATCATGAAAAGTTGTGTTAAACAAGTAATATAAATGTTGGGGAGTTCAAATTTAAAATCAATATTTAGTTTAATTTTAGGTTTTGTTTTTGGGTAAGCAATTTTGAATTTGAATAATAACTTTGTGTCAATTGAGAATTGGTTTGTGAAGGACTAGACTAAATGAAATTTCAATCAATAGAAAAATTATGATTAAAAAAATTGAAATACTACATACATTCAAAAGACATTCACAATTGGAAATTGGAATTTGAAAAATTTACAATTTGTTTTAAACAAAGTATGTTTTATTTAAATTTCATAATTTAAAAAATCTTTTACTACATGTAAATGGGATGTAATGTACATGACATATTAAACAAAGTTGCAATTTATAATACAAGAAAATGAATTCTAAATTTTTTTTAAACATAATTTAATATGATTTCACTAAGCCAAATCTTGTCCATTCCAACTCATGTGACATCATGTAACTGATATCATTTGCAACTATTTTTGCAACTAAAATTGAAATGATCCTTCATGGCACCCCAATCACAAATGCTCTTAATTAATTGCAGGTGTAATTACAACAAGCTATCAACCAACATTGTATTGTGATTTCGTTTTGTGTATGTGGTACAACTTGGATGAGAGCAAAATGAAAAATTAATTGTTATAAATTACATTTAATGACATTTAATAAAAAATAACTTAGTTGTTTTTGTAACTTGTAATATGTGTTTACAATTACACAAAGTTAATAAACCAAATGTGGTGTCCTATTTTTGAACTAGTATTGCAACTACAAATCCAAATCACAATAGGTAGTATGCTAGTTTTTGGTCGGTAATATGTACATGTAAATTATAGGTAGAATGTAGGTTGGTAATAACCTTTAAATACTAGTTAATAATCACATAGGTATTATTGAATTATTATCTAGTAGGCTTAGTTAGGCCCTAACTAGGTTTAAGTAGCATTTGGGTAGACCAATATTGGCTTTGAATAACATTTGGTAGCCCTTACATAGTTCCTAAGTAGTTTTTAATAGGCCTATGCTAGCCCTAGGTAGGTTTTAGGTAACCCCTAGTTAGTTTATAGATAATATTGGTAAATTTTAGGTAGCCCCTAAGTAGACTAGGTAAGTACTAAGTAGACTTTACATGGGTTCAAGGTTGGTGATAAGTATGTAGTTAGGTAGGTAACTAATACGTAGATAGGTAGGTAGAAATGGAGGTAAACATGTTCATAATAATAAATTGACCTACTTTATGAAAGGTGTGTGGCATTCATTAAGGACCAATCTCTCAAGGAGGTGAAATGTTTAACAATTTATACTTGCAACTTATATTTCACATTATTAGAAGGCTAAACTTGCTAAGGTGTATAGGCTTGTTTAGCCTAGGTAAGTCTACATATCTCCCCTTTTTTACGTACATAATATACATAGGTTTGCATGTCTACATTAATCACAAAATTGGTCACACAAGCAATTATATGTAATTAGTTGCACAACTAATCACAAATCAAGGTGGCATCACAATCCATGTGGCAATGATGGATGAATTGGTGTTGTTGTGATTGTAGATGTGACTAAGGTGACATGGTAGTGCCACTTCACCGTATCATTTCCAATTGGTGTTATTGTGATTGGGGGAATTTATAGTTGTAGATGTCAACTATAATTTAAAAACTAGCCATAAATATAATCATAAATCAACCATTTTTCATGTAATGACTAAATTGGGGTCATTTTTCAAAATGAAATGCAAATTTGTATAATGTTCATAATTTATGTGTATTAAAAAATGATTGATTTATAGTTGACAATTCATTACTACAAAATGTGGGTGCAATTCATTAGTCCCCATTCATTAAACCAATGCATTCACTGCTTCTTCACTTGTCCATGTTCACTACAACAATGAATTCACTCAAAATCCGATGAAATCATTTAGTGCACAAGGACACCTTTTGTTGTAGTGATTGCATTGAAAAAAATCCATGTATAATGAACAAGATTCAAAAAGGTTTTTTTGGAGATAAAGTTTTTGGAAAAGGACCCACAATCCTTCACTACACCAAAACACATCTTAGTTCATTCTGGATTTCACTAGATTTTGAGTGCATTTGAACATTTTTACCATGGTGAAATTGGTCAACCCCCTAATGAACAGCTTGGATATTGAATTAGTCCACTAGTCACTAGTGAAATAAGGTTATTTTCAAGTCAAATTTATCAAGTCATTTCATTTGTTAATTAATTACTTAAGCAGCATGGAAATCAATTAAATTTAAATTATTTAATATTTAATATTATTGATAATTTCATGACTTTCAAGCTATGAATTATTAACACGTGTCATTACTTATGTTAGGTTAAAAACTTAACCTAGGTACATAGGCCATGTAATCAACCTCAGTAAGCATTTACTTTAAGGAATTACATAGCAAAATATTTGGTCAACTTACCACTATTGACCATAAAACACACCATTTATGAGGTTTCATCCCTTGACCTTTAAAATGGAGGTAAACACCCCTACATGTGTTGTGATAATGTGTTACATTACATTCTATTTATCAAATACTTCATTTTAAGCATTACAAAAAAATAAACTTTGAAAATTCATATCTTATTGAGAGTTTGTTCAAATGAAATGATTAGTGTACATAATTACATTTATTTCCTTTTGAAAGTCTAAAATCATTTGAACAATTTTGTTTTGAATATGATTATTCAATAATATTTCAATGATCATTCTTTTGAAAAAAAAATGTTTAATAAATGGATTTTTTTTTGTTAATATAATAATGCTACCTATGTTAAGCTACTTTCGTTTATTTTAGGGCTACTTTTCATTGTTCTAAGTTATTTCACCTTACACTAATTACCATTATTTATGGTTATTCTTCTTTAAAAATTGATATTTTAAGTTATTTCACCCTAGGTTACATTCAATTATTTTATGTTGCTTTTAATTATTTTATGTTACTTTTGGTTATTTTAAGTCATTTCACCTTAGGCTATTTTTATTATTATAAATTATTTTTTGGCTATTGTAAGCTATTTCATTTTAGGTTATTTACGACTATTATAAAAAAAAATTGACTATTCTAAATTATTTCATCTCAGGCTATTTTTGGCTACATGAGGCTATTGTTGGTTATTCTATTGGTGGCTATTGGTTGTTCTTCTATTGGTGGGTGTTAATGGTTATCATACTAATGGTTATTAGAAGTTATTATATTGGTGGCTATTAATGGCTATTGGTAATTATTATATTAGTGGTTATTAATGGCTATTGGTAACTATTATATTGGTGTTTATTATATTTGTGGTTATTAATGGCTATTGGTAGCTATTATATTGGTGGTTATTAATGGTTATTGTAACTATTATATTGGTGACTATTAATGGTTATTGGTAGCTATTATATTGATGATTATTAATGGCTATTATATTGGAGGCTATTAATGGATATTCTATTAATGGCTATTGGTACTTATTCTATTGTGGCTATTAATGGTTATTAGTGATTGGTTTTTTTAATGGCTATTAATAGTTATTTTATTGTTCACTATTAGTGGTTATTTTGAATTAAATTACCATAGGGTATTAATGGTTATTAGTGGAGCTATTTTATTAATGATTATTAGTGAATATTTTATTGGTGGATATTGGTGGTTATTAATGGTTATTAATGGATATTATTGGTTATTTTATTGTAAGCCATTGTTGGTTATTAATGATTATTTTATTAATGACTATTGATGGTTATTATATTGGTGGTTATTTTATTATAAGCTATTGTTAAATATTTTAAGCTATATTATCATAAGCTATTAATAGTTATTTAATTGTAAGTTATTCTAAATTATTTTTCATAGGCTATTATTGGTTATTCTAGGTTATTTCACCTTAGGTCATTATATTATATTTTAAATTATTTTAAATTATTATATTTAAGGTAAAGTAACTTATAATAACATAAAATAAAATAACCTTGAATAACCTAAAATATAACATGAAATAAAATATTAATTTAAAATAAAATAACCTAAGGTATAACTTAAGGTTAATTGAATAACTTAATTTAAAATAGCTTAAAATTAAAAAAACTTATAATAAATTAGCTAGAATATTTTACGGTAAAATAACATATAATAATTTAAGGTATAATAATTTGTAATAACGTATAATAATTTATAATAACTAAAGTAGCCTAAAATAATATAGGGTATATCATAAAGTAACATAAGGTATTTAAAACAACATAAAAAAACTTATTTACCATAATAAATTGTATTAATGAATTGTGTCAACTAGTAGTGAAACACAATGTTTACATAATGATATTATAATGAAATAATTTTACTTAGGGTGAAATTACTAAAGTGCAGTGAAACTTATTTCACTTTTAAGGTCCCATAGTGATTTTGGCTAATGACTTACACCCCACTTTTGTACTAGTGTTTTTATTTAATAATGCCAAATTTACTCATTTGAATGCAATTAAACACAAATGTATAAGTGTTTCCTTGTACAAAAAAAAAATTTCAAAACATTGAAATGATGTCTAAATATATATATATATGTCTTTAACAAGATGAAATACCATTAACACCTTAAGCCTATAACATGTAGTTGAAATAATAGTTGACAATTTTAATTTTAATTTAAAAAATCATTCCCAACACTTGCCACTTAATAAGTTAGCAAATTATATTATATTTTTTTTTTCATTTCAAAATTTAGAACAATTATTGCTTTTGACAATAAATAATTTATATTTTTGTCAAAATATTTACACCCATATTAATGTTTTTTTCAGTCTTACATAAATTATAAATGATTTTGAAGATTTCACCATGTTTCATGCATAAATGAATTATGAAATCTTATTTTGTACCTTGGTTCATCACATGTGATAATTAAATTCAACTAGATTTGTCAATAACAACTAAAAGACATAAAACCACATTACTTACCTTAATATTCAATTTTACAAAAAGATACAACAATTTTAAATTATTTTTTGTTGTCAAAGTTCATGCGTATAATTTGCAAATATACTAAAAACACAAAATGTTTTAATACCATCTATTGTTTTTCTAGGTGGCAAAAAAAGCCAAATAACACCAAAATTGGACCCCTTCTATCTAAGTCAAGGAAATTTTATAAAAAATTCAAAATACTTCACCTAAATTCAAATGTCATAATTGAGGAAGGAGCCAAAAAACATTGTGCCCATCTTCATTTGTCACCTCAAAAATTTGTTCATATGTGAAATACTTTAGCCACATGCCTTCATTTCTAGAGGTAAATAAAAGAAAAATTGCCAACAATTTTTTTTTATTTTACAAAGGAGGGTGTTCACTATTTAATGTTCACAAATCATTGTTAATATTTATTTCATCATGAGCATTGATGGAGCCATTGTTGGGGCTACAATAACTCAAGAAAATGAATTCAACACCACCTCTCCACTCCCAAGTCTTATGTCTTGATTAGTGGTTTTTTTTTCAAATTTCTGAGGTAGGTTGATTGGCTACAAATTCTCAATGCTTGTATGCCCATGTGGCTATTTTTTGGGGGGTAGGTGGATCCAATTGGCTATAGAAAAAATAAATTTCTTTAGATGTGGCTATTATAATTTGTGTGTGTTCATAACTTGCTAGTGACAAATTGCAAAGTGTTGTATGTTCAAGTGGCTAAATATTATTTCTATATTTAAGTTTTATTGGTTATTGGATTTTTAGCAACATTGTAGCATTGTGATGACAAATGCTTCAATATAGCGGGTTTTATTGGCTATTGAATGTGAAGAGTTGTCAATCTATACTTTTTTTGTCAAAGGCCCTTCATATGTTTCTCAAAAGACAATAGACAATGGCTCAATTTGACACCCCATCAAACATGAATGGAACACCCTTTCCTTCCTCCCAAGTCTTTATCTTCAATATTAACATCTCCACCATAGCTATGTTCAATCATGACCATACCATGCAACCCAAATCAATGCAATATTTGTGCAATCTTCTTTGTTCAATTGACATGTAGCAAAATCAATATTGAAATAGTAAGTTGAAGTAACAAACTAAACATCTCAACTAAAACACCCACAAAGTTAATACTACAAATCCAAGAATCCAAGGGGCATTCCCCCCTTTCAATGAAGCATACCATGAAGTTTATTAATGGTTGCTTAGGCTCATTATGCACATTTTAAATTTAAATGAACACCTTTACTGGCAAATCTATTTTCATCCTGCATACAAAGTGAAAGGCTAATTTAGCACCATTGAGCTTCCAACTTCATCCTAGGACTTCCTCTATTTCCCATACACAATTTTTCTTCATTTACAAGATCCCAAAGTCATGAAGCAAATGGTTTACATTTGCCTTTTAAACAACCAAACCTTGTTATAGTCTTCAAGCCATCCCTCCTCTTCACATGCTAACATCCACTTTTCCATCTTCTCAAGAATTTCCTTCCTTGTGGATGCTTTGTGTTTGGCTTGCACTACATGTTCCTCCATACAACTTAGAAATTTTACAGGGTCTACAATGCTTGCAACTAAATAATTTTATGAACACTTAATGAAAATGCAATTCAAAGTCAAGAAAATTATCATTGAAACGATACATGGTGATGCAAATCTCCTATTAACCTGAATCCATCATGGCAATGAACTTCTTTTCCATTGTACTAGCATCTAGCTCAATGTGTGCACATATGCAAATCTCTTCTAGTTCCATTCTCCTTTTCACCACAAGCTCTTTCATTCAGCTTGCTTTAAGAATGTCAAGTCTCTCAACCTTTAATTCAACCTGAAATTCATCAAGCACATAAGGCATGAGTAAATGATACTATTTTTAGTTTACAAGGTGCTGCTAATCAAAATAAGCCTTAACAATCAAAACAAAGTAGGAATCATGCATTAGTACCTATGCAATGGTGTCCATTGAAAGGATACCAAGTTTAAAAACCTTGTCTTCAATTGATGCAATATGGCAAGTGACATGTTAAAATAACTATTGTTCTTCAACTAAAGTGGCCATCAAATTCGAAAACCCTAACTAAGATGTGCCAAAGTCTTGCAATTGTGAGTGCAAGTGAGTTAATTAGTCATCACATATCTTGAAAGGAATTGTGCCAATAACCCAATACTAATTTTCTCTCCAAGCTTAATTCAGTAAAGACAGGAAACACTTTACCTTTATAAGGCAAACCCCTTTTCTTCTCACATAGAATGGATGGTTTAGGGTAGATGGTCAAGTGTGGTATTGCTAATGCTTTTGGTGTGCCTTGGTGTAAAGTCCACTAAATTGGGATGAAAATCAACAAGAATCTAGAAGAGATCCATTCCAAGAACTGTACAAAGTTCATGCACCACATTCACATACTCTAAGACCTTATGCATGCATTCATTCTACAAGGAATCCATCCCAACATGACAAAGGATTATTCACCACAAGAATCCCTACACTTTGTTCATTTGCAAGTTGCTCTCATGTGGCATTGCATTAACCCTATATCATAATTGGTGTTCATTCTAGTCACAAATGAATGAGTAAAAAAAACATTCTTTAAGACATAGAATTTTTATGCATACACCTAGATAACAAGGTCCAAATGTGTAGTAAGGCAATTTTGGAGCTTTGTTTTTATGAAGGCCAGGTTGGAAAAAGTGCACTCGTCTTCCATGCTACCCAACACCATCACCATACCTAACTTGGTTAGCTTAAACCATTCAAAAAGATGGTGGTTTAAAATGACATTAGACCCAAGCCTTTCCCATAAATGTGTAGCTATATTATAGTCATGGGGAGGTAGCATGGCAAATTGGGCATGGTTTTGCATTGTCATTTGAAAAAACATTACTATTCATCAAGAATGATTAGGTTTAGCAATGGCCCACCAACCATAGAAGTCCCCCATGCCTTGGGGTGACCAAAATGAGCTTGGATAATAACTAGGTGATTTAAGAATGTTGTTTCAACCTTAGGAACAAACCAATATTGGGAGCATATCAACCCAATGGAATTTAACAACTCTTGTTTTAGAAACTTCCTTTCCAATTTAAAGTTGAAATTTGTAATAACTTCAGAACATTGTCGTTTCACTAATTCCACATAGTCAGCCCAAACTTGTTTGGCTATGAGGCCCATTGCCTCATCAGTAATTAGATCATGGGTACAACATGTAAAGTTTGCCTCCCAAAGAAAATGTGGCATATTCAATGCATGTGGCAAACTCTTTCCACCATGTCAAGCACAATTGTTCATGGATGTGCTCACAAGGATCTTAAAAACAATTGAAATGTTGTGAAGAAAAAAAAAATTAGCTTCATAGTACATTGTGAAAAGATTTGCTTCACAAAGCTTTAAAGCAAAGATAAAGTCACAAATGAAGGTTTGTTGGCTTTGGGAAAATTTTGACAAACCTTGTGTGAACCATACATGTGTGGTAGTCTCAATTTTTAAGAATTACATCAAGGATATTGGGGTGTGGTAAGGCTATTAAAGGTTTTTAGCAACTTCATGTTAGAATAAGGAATGATAAGTGCACATGGTTACATGGGGGGTTAATTTTTTTTAAATTCAATATTGGATGAATGAGGTGTAAAGTTAATTATTTTCTTTAACAAAAGTTGGTAATCATAGTTTTAGAACTTCAGTTGCGTGATTAGGGTGAAAAATCTCCAAAGGTTGGGGTTAAAAATAAACACCAAAATTTATAATGTTCCACAAAACATTGGTCTTGTTCTAATATTTAATGGGTAGTCGTGTAAGTGAGGATGTTTGAGATTCATGAAGCAATTGAAGGGGTGCCAACGAAAGGTCCAATGGAGATAGAATAATTTTCAAACATTGTAAACGTAAGATTAATTTGAAACAACTTAATGATTAAAATAAATAGTGTGATAGGGGGACAATGGCAACATGGATTTCATGATGAATGAAATTCTTATTTAGGTTATGGATAAGCATAATGAGGAGTTGCAATTACATGTTGAGTCCTAGGTTATGCCATAGTGATAATTCATAACTACAGGAAATGTAAAATGTGTCGAATGGTGCGAATTAAATAATTTGCCTTGCTATTAGGAGGCAATTGATGAATCAAATCACATAACCAACGATAATGTCCAACGTAAAAAATTGAAGGTCATGCGAAGATGGAGGTGTCTTTAGTTTCGTAAAAACCTTCGTAGACAGTTTTAGGTTCATCACTAGAAATGAAGTTGACTTGTAATAAAATCACCAAGGTATGAAAATTCGGAGAAATGCAATAATACCAAGCTCAAAGGGGTTTAGTTTCAAGACAAGGGTGCACCTTTTGTGGTTCGATATCTTCATCACAAGGATGTTGCGTCAATGTTAAATTTAGGGATGACTTTCAAGGTGGTTTTTCATTCATTTGTGCAATTTGAGACCCATAAAATGTGGTCATGCACAATGCCATGAATTCAAAGAAAGGAAAAAAATCTTCGATCAAAATCAATTTGGTGATGAATGTGTGGAAGACTTTGGTACATCGAGATGTGTGTTTGCAATTTATAGGTCAAGGAAAATGAATGAAAGGTGTAAAATAACAGTTGAAAACGATTGTAAAGTAAAACCTTAAAATCAATGAAAAATAAGGTTTAAGTAAAATTTGTTGGGGGGGGGGGGAAGTGAAAAGAGGTGAAAAAGATGTTTTTCCTTCTCCTTCCAAAGGCTACCAAGCTTGGAACCTTCCAAGGGCTACCAAGTTAGGATCTTCCATCATTTCCTTCCTTCTCCTTATCTTTAAAAGCACAAATTTGGATCATTTGGGCTATATTTTCGGACATAACTTTCAATTTGAATATTTGGATATTTATTCCTACAATTTTCCTTGGGAAAAGAAGAGTGATTAATCTTAATAAATGGTGAAGAAAGGGAGAATAAATTAGATAATAATAGCACCTTTGAAAAAATGGAAGTGAGTAGGGGTAGTTTTGGGAGTTTGAAATCTTAGAGAAATTTCATAAGACCTTTCGAATTCTGTGGCACAAACTTTTAGTAATTTAGGTGCAAAGTTTGAAATTTGGTAGGTAGTGCATCTTGTACCTAGCTTTCCAATGAACTAATGCAAGTTAAATTTGGATTACATATGTGATGAAAATAAATTTTTTAGTGACTAGAGGTCTATTGTCAAATTGAACATATTATCAAATCCTTAGAAGTTGGTTTAGGTGGGTGATAGTTTAACATAAGATTTTAGGATTTGGATAAGTTGAATTTAGAAGAAATATTTATTAATTTCAAATCATAAATGATGCATAGGAGGCAAATTGTTGGTTTTCAACTACAAATGCAATTTAATATATAGAGACACACTTTGCATCTTTTCTTCACCAATAGCATATGTACCTCCAAATATAATCACCTCGTAGAACCAAAAGTAAAGGGACATGAAGTCGCCTCACACCCTGCACCAACTCTAACAAAGGAATGATGCAAGAAAGACCCAACAATGTTTCAAGTCACATAGGAGTTCATAATTGGTTTTGGTAGAGTCAATAATTACACTATCTTCAACCATTTTTATAACCAAAGCTTTGTATTCATTAAGGACTTTCTTGGAAGGTGATAACATTAAGATCCATCATGTTTTAATGTCTTTGAAAATTTTATTTCCTTTGCATTCAAGGAATTCAACCAATTTACTTGCTTCAAGATGGTGTTTAGGACTATGGGCAAAGTAATTGTGCATAGATGAACAAATTTTCAATTTTTCCCACCAAATTCAAATTGCTCAAAGTTTGGATAGCTAGGTTTGTGTGGTGTGCCATATAATGCACACCATTCATAAATAGAACATCCAGTTCTACATCAGTTTGTGGTGACATCGTTTTTGAAGCCCTAAAAAATTATCAATCCATTTACTCCGAAGCAAACCAATTTGTTTGCCACATTTGTTTCAATCATGCCTCCAAATTCAACAAGATTCCACACAATAAATTTAGTCAAATTAGTAGAAGTTGCACCATCTAAAACCCTTTGTAGGTTAATCAAAATTAAGACCTGCTTCCACCCATCAATCACATATATATGAATTAAAAGTTAACTCTGGTTGCTAATAATGGTGACTTTGTCATAACTCACTTAAATGAATAGTCTTATCTAGATAGCAACCTTTATGGCTCATAACATTAGGCTATGCATTGCTTTAGGCATTGTTTAGCTTGTGGTATCTGATCAATGTTTCCGAGGACAATGTTCCATTTTTAGGAACTAGAAAAGCCTCTTGAAATCTCAAAATCTACCATCAGGTGCCTTTATTGCAGCAATTGGGAGATTGCAACAAATTGTAGGTATTTTTTTTTCTTTTCTATTTTGTCACCATTTGCAATTTACACAACAATTGTATCACATCCTCTGGAGGCATGTAGTTTTTCATTTTTCACATGAGCATTAGAAAGACAAATAAAAGATTGCCTTAGAATAACTCATGGTTTAGCCTTGCTACATTTCTTTAGTCCAAAATGTTTAATGAGGAAATCTAGTTTTAGAATTAGAAAATTTTCCCTCCCTTCAATGTTAAAGCAAATTTTGCATCTAACCATTCTCCTTTTCCTATTTGGTCCACATATTGGTTCAAACCAAGGGAACCTAGTTGCCCATTGATCTTGAAAAACTCTCTTTATTTCTTATTCAAATATCTTTGGCTTCTTCTTCTTTGGTTCACTACATTCAGGGTTTAACATATGATCTATAAATTGAGATGTGGGTGTAAATTCAAAAACTAAAAAACTTTTACCCTTCATTACAACATGAGATGTAGGTGACAATGAAGAGGGAGCTAAACTAGTAGAAATGTTAGGTGATTCACTAGGTGTGTGGTTTGTAGTAGAATTAGGTACTACAGAGGTTGAAAAGAAGAGAGGAAACTTGAAGTTTTGTGGAGGCTTCAAAGGTGCCATTTCCATAATAATGATTGCAAATTTGATAAGGAAAAAGAATTAGTGACCTTGTGTTAAGCGGATAAAATGAGTACATGATTTTGGATGAACAAAGCATTTAGGATAAAAACTGATTAAGGAACTTTGTTAGTTTGAATTTTGAATTCTTGTTGGTTTTGATCATGGTGATGTGACTTGGGATAGTTCGAAAAGGGAGAGTTCTAGAAAACAAAGGGGGAATTTTTAGACACAAAGTTTTGATAAAAGAGTGAGAGGAGTTGTAGGTACTTGTGGTAAAAAAACCATTGATTTTGGTTTGATATTCCACAAATTTGAATTGTTGTTTTGGTATTTTTTTCAACAAAACATGGGATTTTGTTGTAATTTTGATTCATGTTTTCAATAATATAAAGAAGCACAAACTTTTGTAGTGAATTTTATGTTTATATTATTGTGTGAATTCTATGTAGTATTAGAGTATGATGAAATGAATTGTAATCTTATTTCTAGAGTTTTTTATAGTGTATTTTTAAATGCAAATTATGGTTGTATGAAATAACCATGAGTTTGGTGTTTTAATGAATGGTAATGTGTTAAGGGTGTTGAGAAACAAAGTAGAAATTGAGAATATGTGCATGTGATGTGCAAATTTGTTGTTATAGTAGTGTGGAATAATTTTGTGGGAATTAAATTTCATTTTTACCATTTGGCAACCATCTTGTGGGGAAGTTTTTTTTTTTTTTTT
>Ga0116227_10006102_pt1 | contig 24695 bp, 17 predicted proteins | sample S1TSphgellanicum_FD_89693 | JGI IMG/M metagenome (GOLD analysis project Ga0116227, IMG submission 89693) | Host-associated microbial communities from peat moss isolated from Minnesota, USA - S1T2_Fb - Sphagnum magellanicum MG | ecosystem: Host-associated > Plants > Peat moss > Unclassified... | reverse complement strand
TAGTATAAGTGAGAAATTCAATATTATCATCTAACAAAAAAATATTTAGAAGGGAAAAAAAACACTACAAACTATAAAACCATATATATATATATATATATATATATATATATATATATATATATATATATAAATATAATTAATTAATTAATTAATGTTGAAGCTGCCAAGGTACTATGGTATTTGTACTTTTTAAGCTTTTTTCCTGTTTTGGGTTTCCCTAAGTTTAATGAGATGTAACATTGGTTTAACATTCCGTCTTGGTGGAGTGGTCTGCAAGCTAACCCCAACTAATGAATGAATGAAGAGAAGAAATAAATGTGAAGTTAGAACAAAGTTCTTCAGGAGCTGGCATTACTGTGGGCAATGACCACTTTTGGCCATCTTGCATCCTAATTTCCAGTGCTGCAATCAATATTCCACATTTCAAAAACTATACTTTAGGTTAGTAAATTTCAGAACTGTGTCTTGAAATGAAATTCACAACATAATAGTTTGTCAGCCTCATCTTTTATCTTTGAGAAGGAAAAAAAATTCAAAGAACTTAAAAATTTTATTACATGGATTTCACATACTTACTGTCTGAAACATCATCATGCTCTAAAGACAATGCAGTTTATATTACAATTTATCTCTACTTATCAAACACAGCTTGAATTGCATCATAATACAAACAATCTATGGCTCACAAAACTGACCGCATGTGATTCAACAATTTGTTTGAACATTAAGATCGATGTGAAGATCAGTTCTGAACACATTAGGAAAAAACTTATTGCTTTTTGGACAGATTCTAAGGAAACTCACTTAGCATTCAAATTGGCCTCCCCATGGTCACATGGTTCCATCATCTCATGATTTTCTTCAAGAAGAACCGACCATATCCATTAAATGATGAACAGCTTGATACACTAAATTTTCAGCAGCTCCCATGGGGCCATGGCAGGGCTAGGGATCATCGCCTGCTAGTTTGTTACTGTCTCATTGCAGTAAAGTTGATCTCGGTCGATTGATGGTGGGATTTGGTTACAGCCCACTTGCCACAACAAAAGAAAGATGAACACTACACCCCTAGAAGAGTCTGGATTGTCATGATTGACTGAAAGCCACTTGTATCGAGCACAAGGAAGGCAAGCAAGGAACAAGTCGGTCGTAACTCATAACACATGTTTGTTGCATGATGTCATGGTCGGTCATCCATCTAGATAGTGTTAAAGTTTGATGTTCCCATGGGTCAAAAGAGGTTAATAGGATCCAACGGGATTATTTTATAAAAAGAATGTGAGTTATTTTATATTTTTTTAATAAATTAAATATGTAAATTTTGTCAGCTTTTGCATTTCATCTTTTAAATTTATCATAATTTTGAATCATATCAAAATATGTTAATTATTTTAAGTTTTAGTTTTTTATATCCATATGTTATGACGTTGTTTTATATGTCATGTACATTACACGCATTTACATGTGGTAATATTTTTTTGAAAATTTGAGATTTTGAAATATACATTGAATTTTTAAAATTTCAAAATTTTTAATTCTAAATGTTTTTTTATTGTGAGTAATATAGGTTACTATCATTTAAATTATTTTATCATCCAATATTTATTATTATTATTATTATTTTACTATAATCTTTTGCAAATTGACTACTTTTGATGCGACTATTCAAATTTAAAAGTCCTTTACTAAAATCAGAACCCAAAATTAAATTTAATAATTTTTTTTAGTCATTTAACATAACTTGGAATGAATTACATAAATTTAAAATGTCAAAACAAAGACATATCTACCATAGTTTGAAAATTTCAAAGATTCCCAACACCCTTTTTGGCTCCTATTAATAAATTATGACTTCCATGGGATCTACTACCATGCTTGCTTGCCAAGTTAGGCAATTTCTTATATTTATTAAATAATGAAAATTTTATTATGCAAACAAACTTGGAATCTATTTATAATGGAAAGTTGTTTGTTTCTCACATTAAGATTTCCCAAACGATGGCACCTCTTGCCACACAGTTGGTACCAATGGAAAGCCCTTGATAAGTATGAGTGCACCAAGTTGGTTTCATAATGTTTCAACCTACAATGAAACTATTGAATATTGAAAAAATTCATCAAATTTTTATTTAAATTGAAACTAAAAATTATAGAAGAATTTGGGCACATTCCTATAATACTTAAAAGCCCTTAGTGAATAGGATTTAATGAAGGTGTTTGAAATTTTTGAGACATAAGATGTAAGAGATATTGAATTTTGAATAGTGTTTTATCATTATTAATTTAATTTAATTACAAAAAGTGGTTTTGGAAAGAAAAATGAATTTGGTAACTAGTTCACACTCGGGCTAATGGCATGAACTACATTAATGTTAGTGAAATCACACATTTAAGTTGATTTTTAAAAAATTAGTTTAATCAATCGAAGATGGTGGAATCAACACATGGGATTTTGACTTTTAAAGTGGACAAATACTTAAGCTTTGACATCAATGTTATGAGGTTTTTAAAAACAACTTATAAACATTGGCAATTTCAAGTATGGAGTTGGTCCTCTTATTTTTAATAAATTTGAAAAGTTGTCCCCACATGGCATTGTTTTTTGTAAAGGTATAATGTGTTAGGATTTTAACTATCAACGTAGATTATTTATGCATTGTTCCTACTTTGAAATAATTGTAAATTATTAGGGTCTTTTGCAAATTCTTTGAAAAATTAGACAAATTTGAAGCATATTTTCAAAAATTACACACATTAGATCATTTTTTTTTTCAAATTTGTGAGGTCAATGGGTTGGCAACCATCCGTAAATGGTTTTTGCCAAATTTGGCTACAAACCAACAATATGTTAACAAACTTGTTATGCTTTAGTGACAAGCTAGCAACTAATGTCTAAATATGGCCATTTGAAGAAAAAAAATGTTGAAAGATGATGAATTTGTGTAATTTTTTCCCAAAAAATCCTTTGGGCTCTAAACGTGCCCATTTTTATAGTTGCCAAGTGACAAAATTTTGCTACCAAAAACAACATTGCTCTAGATGAATAATTAATAATTAATTAAAAAAATTCTTTTGATGTAATTTAGACCTAATTTTGGTAGACATGTATGATATTATAGTTACATTGAGGTTTTTTTTAAATGAAAAAATCATTCAAAAAAATATTAATTTCACAACTAACCAAAGGAATTTGCACAATCCATGGCCATCAAGAAATTGCAATCAATAACATAATGTGATATGGATAAAAAAAACATTTAGGTCAAAAGTTGATGTTGGTGTGATAGAGATCTCATTTATTACATTGTAAATATGCATCCTTTTCAAAGGTGAGTTAGAGTATAAGCTTATTGGATTGAAGACACACCAAGGTTGATGTTGAGGAAGATCGCATGTGTGTGTCCAGGTAAACATGAAAATGTACACCAAGATAGATGGATGATGGGGGATTTATAAATTCAAAAAAAAAAGTCTTGAATTTCAAAATCAAGTTGCAATGAACTTGGTGGAAGCTAGAAACATCCTCTAAAAGTCCCCGAAAACACCACCCAACATAAGAAACCAATACTAATGTCTTTTCCATTCTTGTTCATTTTAGCATTCTCACCACCATCCTAGATAGAACTAAAGATATGATTTTTATAAAACCTAAACATATTACATAAATAAACAAAGATGCATTAATTTCTTTACTTATTTAATTTTTGGGGACATGCATCATGCACTAGAATGTTAGGATGGGTATCCAATGACATCCCTTGTTATTATGCATGACATTTTTAAGGTAATTTGGGAGAGAGTGCATAACACATTGCATATCCAAAATCAGAGGATCTAAAAGCATGACAAAAATCTATTGTTAAAATTATGAACAAGTCAATCAATTGGTTGTGTTGAAAAAGGGAAATAACCATCCCCATGAATTCCAAATTTGCACAACCTTTGGATAATGTTAAGCAACCACTTAATTCAGAAGATTGTTTGATTTTATGTTCCTTATTTTTAGTATCATAAGATGACCCCCAAGGATTAAATTGTCTTGAACTCCTATGATGAGGAATGTTTAATGGCCTTAGGTTTTATGATATTGGTGTCACCCCAAAAGGGATGGCGTATAGAAACTTCCAAACACAATAACACAAGAAACATTCTTCACAAATACAAATCTTGATTGGTTTAAATTGCAACATCTTGGCCCTATGCATTAATCTTGATACACCTTTTTAATCTCGCATTTTATTGCATCTAATCAAGTGCAACATTTTGAACAAAATTTGATCCTTGCTCCAAAATTGTGAGAATGCATGAAAATATGGGCAAATAATAAATAAAATGCCATGTTAAAACATCAAGGAATTGTATTATAGTTGCAATTTATTTGCAAATGGGACATCTATATGGTGTAATGTACTCATTATACATACAAATGTAGTCAATCATGTTTGACTCTTTGGAAAAGTTGTACTTTAGTTATGTGACAATTACATTACAATTGATGTAAATGTAACACCTAATCAACAATTACATTGCAACTAGTGAATAGTGTCGACACATACAATCATGTCACATGTATGCATTTCCACCACCCATTAGATATGACATTTGCAACTTACTGTTAACTATGATTGCCATTAATACAATTAGTTGTGCCATTATGTGCCACATTAGAAATATTACTTTCCATTATTTTGTGATTATTGTTCAACTATTAATAAGTTAATAGTTAAACAAATTCATATTTAATCCTGAATATTTAGTTAAAATTTTAATAACTAACTAACTATTACATATTAATTAATATTTAATAGTTAATCTGAATTTATTAATCTAATTTAAATAATTTATTATTTGATAAATAGGTAACTGACCTATTTAAATTATATTTATTAATTCAAATGATTATTTTAGATAATTAATTCACATATATAATTATCAATTAATTAATTGTAAAATAATAAAATTTACAAAATTAAAAATAAACACAAAGAATGTGGAAAAACCTTCTTTTAATTACAACCCAATTTGCAACTAATGTGCAATTAATGTGCAATTAAAAGATTTAACCCATAAGTTTTTTTTCAATCTCATTTCACAAATTATGCAAAAAAATGTGGATTTTGTGCTCACATTAAAATACATGTGTCAATTTGGGATGAGCTCAAAAAAATTTAACCCTAAAATAAATTAATAATAATAATATAATAATAATATTTACATGGCTACTTTTTAGTTCACCTACCCTTCTACCTTCCTACCTACTTGTCTACTTAGCTAAGTAAATAATTAGTCCTAAATTTTTACCTACCTACCTCAGTAGGTAAATAGGTATGTAATGTGTACAGGTTAGTATGTTATAACCTAGGTATGTAGGTATGTCTTACCTACCTAGTTTTACCTACCTACCTACCTTTGCACATGTATTGACTTACTTAGCTACTTAAATAGATTTTTATTTTTATTTTTTTCAAATTTGAATTAATATGCTACATAACAACTTTTAATTGTGCCATGTGTCACAATCTAAGACCATATAAATGAACAATCTTAATGGATGGCAAAGATCAATGTTTAAAAATAAAAAATAAAAAATCATCCAAAAATCTCCATAATGCCATGTGTTAAATTTCGATGGATTAATGAAAATTCATATTAGCATGATGTTACCATGGTAGTTGCATTAGAGTTACACAATGGTAGTTCTTACATAGTTGTAATTGAATTACACAAATTTCATGTGCATACGATTTCACATACTATGAATTACATCCATTGCAACTCATGCAACTTGTTTGATAACACTCATGCCCATATAAATACATTAAATTGCAATGAATTGCAAATAGTCATTGCAACTAAAAAACCCAATTGCAAAGTTAATTGCAAATCACCCCTTTTTCTCATAATGAATTGTCATTAAAGGAAGGTGACAAGGTCCAGATGGCATTTTGGGAGATAGATGCACATGGGAAAAATTGTTTGTATCAATGGTGGTTTTTGTTTTTTAATTTGAAAATACCCTTAGAAAATTCCATCAATTTATGGATTAGATGTTGGTGAATTTTGGTTTTGTCAAATGATACATTGATAATATATTCATCTTTAGCTTAATTCCAAAAGATCTCATGTAACATTTACATGAGGTGTTTGAAAGACCAAATGAACATAACCTTAAGTTACATCTTGACAACTATTAGTTTTCACATATTCAGGTGGAATACTTGGTTCATATGATTTATCCAAGTGGATTAAGGGTTTAGAAGGCCAAGGTTGAGGCCAAATTTTAGTTCCTCAACCATCAAATGTTAGTTGGTTATAAGCCTTTTTGGGCTTGTGTAATTATTGTTAAAATTTTGTTAATATATATAATATCATTATTAAACTTTTAACCCAATTGATGAGGATTGACCATAAATACATTTAAGCTGAAGCACAAGAGTAGGCTTTTCAAAAATTGAAAATTGGGTTCACATTAGCACCCATTTTGCAATGACCTACTAGGGGGTGACCTCTTAAATTGTATGTGGATTAGAACACCTTAAGGTTAAAATCAATGTTTACATACCTAACTTGATGATGATGGTTGAAATTTCATGGTAGTTTATACCAATTGACCCAAGAACAATTAAATGAAAACCAAATACAATTCATATGAAGGGGAGTGCCTTGTTGTTGTTTGGGCAATTCCATCATTCCAATGTTATTTTTATGGTAGCCCATTCATTTTGGTTACAATTCACCAACCTTTGAAATTCATAATGGAATTAGATTGTATCACAAGAAAATTCACAGGATGGGCCCTTATTCTACAAAAATATGACTTTCACATAGTTCATAGGATTAGTAGGGTTAATTGGGATGCCAATAGGCTAAATTGGAACCCAAGTTTCAATGAGGAAGATATATACCAATGGGTTTTGTTGGCATGGTGAAAAGGATTTGGAAGCAACTATAAGTTGACATGCCTTTACATACCTATGTATCTTGTTAGGACTTATTGGGATGTAATTTAAATAAACATGGGTAATGGGGAGTCTTGTGATGTGAACATTAAGTTAAGGGGCGATGGTGCCTTGGATATTCATGAAGATGCATATATTATTGCATATTTGCAAGCATGCAAAGTTCTAGTTGAATTGACAACTAGCAAGTGTGATTACATTATGCATTGGGCTAAGTTATTCAAGGGCAATTCCTTCCTATAGATGTGGATGGATGGACAAGTGCAAATTATGTTTTGCCCATAACAATATGAAGGCCTTATGTGACATGCTCATGAGGAGTTGGGCCATTTTGGGTTTTAACAAAACTATATTTTATTCCAAGCATAATATTGGTGGTGAGGGATGCAACTACAAGTTCAACCATTTTTTTTTGGTGTGTGACATATGATTGAATGTGGGATCACTTAATGCACCTACACCTCAACTACAACCATTGCCCATCACGGGGCTTGGGTATTGATGGAGTTTGGATTTTGTTGGCCAATAAGTTTGACAATCTTATTTAATCGATGTTTTGGTTATGATTAAACATTTTTGAAAGTGATTAAAATTGGTGTCAAATTGTTACATTGTAATAATGAAGGTGTTGCTTATGCATTTAGGGACATGGTACTCATAGGTTTGGGGTTCCAATTGAAGTAGTCAATGATTAGTCATGTAATTTTGTGGAGAATTCCAAGAGTCATTATTGAAAAACATGTAACTAAACCACAAAACATATGCCCCATTTTTTTAGTGGTACATAAGAAAACCATTATAATGCATTGTGACATTCCTTAATGCTTTCAACTAGTGGTTGGTCCTATGTGGTAAAGGACAACCATTGAAACATGGTTTCAATGGCTACCAATGCCATTTATAAATAAGTGGGGATTTCTTATATATATATAAAACATGTAAGTGGGGTAGGAAGGATCATTGGTTGTTAATTTTTGGTGGACTTTTGGTGGTAAATTTTGCTATCATAAAAGGATGGTTTTTGAGTGGTTTATTGAATTTTGATATAAGCAGTTTCCTTATTGGTTTTATCAATGGCATTATGGGTGGTGAATTCATAGGTTTTGGTGGTGGTTTTGTGGGTGGGGGTATGGCTAGGTTTATGGTGGTGTATAATGTGGTAAATGTATTTCACAATTTCCACCCAAAAATGGTATTGTTTCAAATGGTTCACAATTTAAAATGGGTGGTGATGGATTTGTACATTACATTATATTTTGTTGATTTGTTAAGGAATATTTAACATTATGATAAAAAAAAATAGAAGGCCCCATGAATTCACCACTGTGGAAGGTCATATCAACACCTCCAAGACTAGTAGGTGATTTACTAACTATTGAAAGTTTGATGTTTGAAATGGTGCCAACCAATTATACGTTTTGCAAACCAACACAATGTGAGTAGAAGGTCAAATTGCATATAACTATGAAAAAAACCTAAAGGTTTATTAATGGAATTCCATTGAGTGTCATTCTTATGCTAAACTACAAATAAGTTGAATGAAAGGGCCTAAAATTACCTCATTGGATTGATTACCCATGATTTTGTACCAAAGGAATTTCCAAAATTGATCCACACCTTCTGTCATGGGCACAAAAAACTACAAGAATAAGAATTATGCTAAGCACACAGTAAGGAAAACAAATCATAAGAAATGTAAACCTAAGTTTAATCCAAGACTGGAAACACAAAGACATAAGGCAAAAACATGGTATATCCTAAAAGATGACTCAAATGGAACTTTATTTTGATGATATTTCAAAACAAAGGTCAAGACAAATAAGTGTACCTAAAACTAATGTTGGACGGATTGAAAGTAATGGAAGGTCCTACCCCTATTTATACCCCATTGGGGACCTGTTCAAGGAAGCTTCCATAGAGATTTTCATAAAGGCTTCCATGTGTGCACCAACCAAAGAAGTTTCTTGAAAAGCTTTTTAATTTGAAAAAACTTTCATAGAGGTTTTCATGTGTGCATCGACCAAGGAAGCTTCTTAAAAAGTTTCCTAATTAATAGTGAATTAAAAATTAACTACAGTTAACAATGTTGTAAACAATGATGCAAGTGACTATTTTGGTGCAAATGATGATGCAAGTGATGATGCAGGCAATTATGTTGGTGCAAACAATGATGTGAACGATGGGTGATGGTGGTGTCTATGACACCTTCACACAAAAGTCTTTCCATGCAATACTTAAAAACCACATTGTCCATCAAATTCAATTATTAAAGCCAATGAAAAATACTTCCAAATTTGAAAAAAAACTCAACTTATGATCTCTAAAATAAAATCATGTAAAATGTATGTTTCTTTCTGTGGACAACATACACACATTACACAAACACCTAGGGGTGCATTCTTCTAATTAAATAAACTAACATCAAATAATGGATGGACTTTTATTGGTCACATATATACAAATATTTTTTAGAAAATTAGATTAGTTAGGACCCCATTTCAAGTTAATTAAGTTATTTAGTTTAAAGTTGAATTTTGTAGTTTGATACATACATTAGTTGCAATGGAACATGAAAACACTACAAGCTTGGACAATCAACATGTTTGAGGAGCTAAAGTTCCAAACAAAATTTCATGTTTCTAATAAGTTTAAATAAAATTAACATCAAATAATGGATGGACTTTTACAATGAATGTATTTACTTTTTAGAAAATCAAGCATAGGACCCATTTAAAAAATTAGTTGAATTGCTTAATTCAAAATTAAAATTAACTTGCAATTTGATATCATGTCATTAGACTTGTATTGAAGTATGAACACACTAAAAGAGGGACAATGTGTTTTATGAGCTAAGGTTAGACCCAAATAGTTCCATGCCTTTAATTAATGTAAATATCTTAACAAGTTGACAATTTCAAACTTGGAAGTTCAAATCCATGAAATGAATACTTGCATAAAGAAAAAAGGATTGTTGTTTTTAAGATGTTGTAAAAATTATTATTGATAATGGTTGTTGGTGGTACTTATGGTTACTTATGGCCCTAATTTTTTTAATGTTGGTGTTGTGATAACTACACATGCTGATGACCTTGCTTTTGTTGCATAGTTGAGACCTATAACAAAACCAGAAACCACCACCAAATTAAGGAGTAATTTTTAATCACCCAAATTCCAAAAGTGTAAAGTTCAAACATTCACAAGTTATTCCTTTTTGGATGGAGAACAAAATAGATTTCAAGTGCATGCCCATACTAGTACAAAAGCCTCTACCCATACTAATACAAGGGAGAAAATTTTGACCAAAAAATGGAAAAGCTTCAAAAACCACAAACATAAATTTGAAAAATAATAATTGATGCACATGTTAAAACCTTAATTTGTAAAGCTATGCCATAAGCAAACCCAAATTTGGAGGGAAACTTTGAAATTTGAAATTTTCCCTTCACCATATGCCCAAAGCAATAAGGTTCAACAACTAATAACACAAAAAACATCAAATCACTTTCAACAATAATAACATTTCAAGAGTAAATCATTTTAATCAACAATAACAATGTAATAACATCAACAACGTAAAAAAATCAACACAAAAAACATGGTGTTATTGAAGCACATGCTAAAACTTTGAATTAAAAAATTAAGCAACCCCACATCTGGAAGGAAAATTTGAAATAAAAAAAAATCATTCCATAATATGCCCGAAGGAATAGGGTTCAGTAATTAATAACACAAAAAAACCAAACTTCTCAACAATAGTAATATTTCAAGAATAACAACATTTTAATCAACAATAAAACATCAACACCACAAGAGCATTAGCACAACAATACCAACATCAAGTGAGTAGCACCAACTAAAAATGCTTGAAAATCTTACACCCTAATAGCTACCTAGTCATTCCCACATTGGGGAACTTTGTAAATCAAGTTTCCATGCTTGCAAGCAAACTCACTACACTTGCAACAATCTCAATTCCTACTATGTTCCAAATCTATGAGTTCATGCCTTTTATGGACTAAGGCATTGGTGGCAACATTCACCAAAGAACTATAAATTGTAACTTGCATTTAACTTGGCAAGAGGCAAAAGAAATTCAAATGGAGTGAGGTGGAAGCTTCCAAGAAGCAATGGGTGGAGGTGACAAGGTCTTGGGCTTGCACTAGTTTGGACCAATGCATGGAATGGGCGGTGGGAAAAAAATTAAAGTCATGCCCTAAACAATACCCATATAATTTCTTCATATTTAATTAACAACCAAAATTTGTTAGTGGGGGCAATCATTGAAATGCCACTATAGTGGTTTAGTGGTGGACTAGGTCCACTCAACCATTAATTTTAATGGTTTGGGTTTTGGGAAAACCACCCAAACCTTAATTGGGTGGTTTTGTATGGTGATATGTTTACACGTTTTCTAGTAGTGAGTTGTGTGAAAAAACACTAATTGATCATTACACAACTTCATGAGACCATCTTGAGGCATATGGGTTAGCTAAACAAATGGTGTAGATGATGAAATAAGCTTTGCAAAAGTATGGGCTTTAAAAGAACCATACTAAATATTGGGACCTATAATCACCATGGTTAACCATGGGATATAGGTTAAGTTGGCAAGCTTCTCTTGCATCCTTTTCACCATATTTTTTATTATATGGGCATGAACCCAAGCTACCAACATTAATCCAATGCGATGCAATGATAATAATTAATTTGGATAATTTGAATGCATGGTTTTAAGCATGTGAGTAATGAACAGTTATGTTTCGATGTGTAATGCTAATGGTTATGGAAAATATGGCAATTGCTCAACACTAAAATATTTTATGTTATGTCACCATTTGAGGAGATGGTTATTTGACCTCAAATCACAGTTGGGAGATTATGTATATTTATAATAAACAACACCATGACTATGTTGGATGTGATTACATGAAGTGTTATTTTGCATGTCCAAAAGGTTTACCTTTGGGAATATTGTTGTTAGAGGGCCAAGACGGTCAAACATGAAATGACCATGTGCAAAATTGCACATTTTGTCATCTTCCTAACGTGGATGGCCAAATTGACCTTTTTTTAACTATTGTCCAAGCTAGTTTTTGATGTATGTTGTGTAGGCAATTTTTAAGGTTAACAACTATGTTGGTGTGTGATCAATGTTTGAGAGGTTGGCATATGGGATGCTTAATACCATCCTCGAATGAAGCACTAGTAAAAAAATGGTTTTGTATTTGGTGCATGACATAAACCCAAGGACTTACAATTAGGTAATAGGGAGTAGTAACCTAAGTTTTCTTCCGTGACAATGCACATTTGGTTAAAAATTTGGGGGGATTACAATTAAACAACTAATGATGGGGCTCACATTTGCATTGACATGTTGGTCCTTCCACCTTAAAACCAAGGTGTTCATTTTTGGTGCATTTATAAGAGGGATTTTCTAAGGTATTATTTCACTCAGAAGGACTTTAACCCTAGATAGGGGGGTGTTTTGGAGATGATGTGCCCATTAGGGTGGTTTTTGTCATTTGTGATGTGTGTGTAGATTATGATAGTTGTAGGCACCAACATGTTACACACAACAATTGTTAAGTGTGTTATGTTAATTATTTTGTTGAATCATGGTTAGTTTAACACTAAGTTGGCCTAATTTAATTAATTTGGTTTAATTGTTGATTAGTGGCAAACTAATTCTAATGTGATTTGTTTTTGGTTATTTCGAGGATGGGGCTCAAAACCAGTTTGGTATGGGTCACAAATTGAAAACATTGAATATGCATTTTGTGTTGCACCTTTCCCTTACACTAAAACACTTGGATCACAACTAGTTAGCTCTATAAATGACCAAGGCCAATTCTAGTATTATTTAAATTGGCTTTTTATCACACCTAACAATCGAATACAACAATTTCACAACCTTCCCACACTTCACAACCCACTCATGTACACATTCACCTCTATATATGAACCTCCAAATCTTGTTGGATGCCAAATTATAATACATGTTCCTAAAATTTCCCCAAATTTTTTATAAAATACTACATTTCATCCCCATTCCCTCAATATTGGAAAATGTTAAAGAGGAGCAACAAATTAAATGTGACATTGGTCTTAGCACAATTGCAAGATAATGTTTAATAAGAAAAATGTTTTTGAATTTTTTTGACTGCACTTGAACTATTATTAACATTTTAATTATCTTTCTTACACAACATTTCCACGAAAAAAAAGTGATATAGCGGTTAGAATTTCCCCTTTCAACCAAAGGGTTTAAGGTTCAATCTTTTTATCAAATTTTCTTTTTTTTCCATAAACAAAATGGATGAAAAAAAAACCTTTGGGTAACTTCTTCAAAGTAAATGCCTTGGGGAAAGAAAATTGTTTTCTCCTTTAGGGAGAAGGGGATTAAACTACCTTCCCCCTTAGGGAGGAAGGGGATTAAGTTGTTTTGGGGGAGAAGGGAACTTGGAAATTTGATCCTTAGTTTTTTTTTTCCCCATAACTTTTAGCTCATAGCTTCAAATAAAAATGAAAGATCATTTTAGATATTTATGCTTCAATGGTTTTCCAATGGTATAAAGAACGTTCGATTTGGACAAATTTGATCCCCTATATTTTCTTGTCAAACATTTGAAAACTTGTTCCCCAAGGCAGTTTAGTCCCCTTCTCCCCTAAAGGAGTATAGGGGAGTCTCTTTCTCCCCTATGAGAGAAAGCAATTCCCTTCCTTTATGGGGAGAAGGGAATTTGAAAATTAGACTTGTGTTTTTTTATCATAATTTTTAATTCATGGTTGCAAATCAAGAATGCAAGATAATTTTAGATATTTACACTTTGAAAGCTTTTCAATGGTATAAAAAACATTTGATTTGAACAAAATTTACCTCTTATACATTCTTGTCAAATATTCAAAAAGTTGTTCCTCAAGGCAATTTAGTTTTTCCTTAGGGGAACATGGTTGGAACTACCATTTTGTCTCCTCTCAAAGGGAAGTCCCTTTTTCCTTAAGGCATCTAGCTTGAAGAAATTGTCTTGAGGCTTTTTTTTTTTTTTTATCCATAAAAGTTCATGGAAGCAAAAAAAACATTTGACAAAAAAATCTAACCCTAAACCCTTTGATTGAAGGGGGAGATTTTAACTGTTGAATCACCTTTTTTTTTCTTTGGAAATATTATGTAACAAAGATAATTAAAATGTTAATCGTAGTTTGGATGTAATAAAAAAAACTAATTTTTTTCCTTGTTGGGCATTGTCTTGCAACTGTGTTGAAATTGGTGCCACATTTAATTCATTGCTCCTATTTAGTGTTTGCCCCCAATATCTCACCTACTCAAAAAATAACGTCATCTTCTACATATTAAGAAATTTTCATAACCTTGGTTTTTCCTCTTTCACATAGGTTATTAATGCCTTCAGCATGAAACTTGTTTTGCACTACCTTCAAATCCAAATATAATGCCCTCACAAAACCAACTTGTCATGCCTCACACATTGTCTCCACCAATTGCTCAGATGATATTACCTCCTTATACCACCTCTTCCCTTCATACCATTCACCAAAAACCAAGAACACCATATCTTTTTCTAGACACATTACAAGATCCGAAGTCGGCATATAGTTGTGGAATATATCCACTAGAACTTGACTGATGATCAACATGATGAAAAGCAAAACAAAGGTGGATCTCCATCACAATTGAATTGTGATCCAAAACAAGAAATTACTAAATCCACTATCAAGATTGCAATATGTGTACATGATGTGCTTCTTCTATAACCAAAAGAGAGGTCCACAAACAACACTACACCAGTCTACAATAAGCATCAACTAGACACACCTAAGTTTTGCTTTTAGCAAATTTCAAATGAGTTGCACTACATTCCACATGCATTTATTCTAGCAAAGGTAAGCACCCTCTAGATCTGCATTATCTTTGTACTGAATCTAACAAAAGTGGATGTGCTGTGTATACGGATCAAACTCTCCAAGAGTACCATAATTATATCTCATTCCTCGCGGCAACCACCTAGATTGAAAAACCCAACAGATTGCATGCCTTATTCATGAGACACCACACAGAGCCAAAAAAATGACTGGTTCTATCCCCACTTTCAAAGATCCCAAATCACATCAATATTTCCCAAATAATTGATTTTCCCACATAGACTGAAACGATACTTCTGTTCAACATAACATATTGAGATCCAAGGTGGGTTACAAATCCCACTATTTTTATAGAAAATGCAGCTTTCAGAAACAAATTGAAGTTCAAAATTAATCACTCTGCAGACCACCCACAATCAACAAACAAGAAGACATCTATGACTTTGCTTGTTGTGCATCATGAATGACGAACTTCTAAACTTGATCCCACCTTACCTTATAAACCCCAACGCTTCTATAACTCTGCCCGAACCTTAGCATACCAAACATCTGCAAGTCCCCAAGGTTCCTTGCATACGTTCATGAATTTTGCATCAAAGATTGATTCTCCATAACAAACCCCAATTTTGGTCAAATCCCCAATGCCCGCAATAGACAACCTCACATAGACCCTGGTTTATCTCACATCCATCATCACCTCCCTGGACCACTCCATGTTATTATGCATACTGGTAGTTTACAAAGTTCAGTGCAGTGGAAAACTAATTTTTGTACTACTGCCAGCACTAAGCAGCTCATGCATCCCCAAAGAACAAGAAAAACTTTCCTGACCAAAAACCTACCCAAAACAATTGCCACCCAATCTCCATCTCTAGCACTCTAGCAATTGAATGCATCCTTATCTTCCCAGTTGCTCGAGTCAACTTTGCCACTTAGGAGTCAAGTTTTCTGAGTTGAGAGCATTTGTGTGTTTTTAGAAAAGGCTGAGGAGGATTGCTGTCAAGCTATCAGGATTAAGTGTGATAACTAAAGCTGGACAGAAGTAGTGGAAAGCTTTGGAGTAGAGTTCAATTAGCATGAGAATTGTTATGAGGACAAGAGGAGTTCAACTAGCATGAGAATTTCAGTTTCTTGTTTTCTTCTATTTCCTTTTGTTGCAGATTGTTTCTAAGTTGTCTACCTCTTGAAGTCCTCGCAATCCAGACCAGATCACTTTGTTCACAGTCCAGACAAGCTTGTATTGATTTTGTGAATGAAAACCTGGAATTTGTGGGACAAAAAAATCTTCTCCAGGTGGTTTTGTACAAGCAATGATCCATTGGGAAGATCATCTGAGGATTACAAATGCCAATTGGCAGCATCAGTTGGCAATTAATTCAACTGCACATACCAGCATATTGGTGATGTCTATTGATGCTTGAGTGTTGTGGAATGGAGCTATTTTTCTTAAGCTTGTCTGTTCACATGTCTGAAATGATGGTATATTTTAATGTTAGTATTTGGCAGCAAAGGCTGTTCAATTCCAATGGCTTGAAAATGCTCTCTCGGTGGATGGAGCAGTGCTGATTTACTGGCCTCACCTTAGTGCTGACATGTTGCTTTTCTAGTTTCTTCCTTTCATTTCATGACTGAAAGCTTTGCAGGTAACTAGTGGAGCATGCAGCTCAAAGGAAAACCTTGTGGAGCTTTGAGCAGAACTTGCTTGCTAGAGCTGGAAGACACTTCAATTCTTTTCATGGATCTAAGTGTTGCATGTGTGGATGATTATTCTGTTGTGCATGAAATAAGGCAGATAGAGCACATAGAGTTTGGGAGCTCAAGCTTTACTCCCCAAGTCCTCGTTGTTGCAATTACTGACCTCGATAGGTGTATGTTGCCATGAAGTGTGGGTATGATAGATTTGCTCAGTACATACGCACATTACATATTCTTTTGAGCATGTGGTTCATGCATTGCAGCTTGTGGTGCTCTAAGGTTTGTTAAGTTGTGTACTCCTTTTCATCAAGTTTGTGCCTAAATAGCACAAAGCAGTAGGGTAGGATGAAGAGTCTCGAAGCTCAACAACTTGATGCTGACTGCCTAGATTTCCTTCAAATTTTAGGTGAAAAAATCACCCAAGTTGAGAGTCTCCCTTAATTATAAAACTAGCAGGCTCATGGCTTGTTTTTTAGATTACTATTTTTTTGGCGATGACCAACACTTGGAGGAGCTTTTCAAAACTGATGAGGTTTCAGGATTAATGGCCAAGTTCATTGTGCCTTGAAACTTTGTGTTACTTCAAGATTGTTGTTTCTGGAATTTCAAAAACTATGTTTCTTTTCAGTTGTCACTTTTATATAAAAACCTCTTAAATCTTGAGTGATTCCAAGTTACGTGTTCCAACTGAAGACATACGGATACAAGAATTATTCTGTTTTCACATTTGCCAATCTGGAACTTTCAGCAGATTAAATGCTGTATTGAAATACTTTCAACAATGTGCACCCTTGGAATTTCTGAAAAATTTCAACATCTAATTATGTTATTAATTTGTCATGAATCTGACCACACAGTAGGGTAATTGTAAGTGAGAAAAATCATTAATAATGAAAGTGCATTATGGTAACAGACAAATTGATTATACTTTTGAAGAATAAACAAGCCTACATGTTTACAGACATGGTGAGAGGAAACACTGAATTTGGCGTGAACCCCCCAACAGCTTAACATGAGTTGAATAATTTGATACCTTTCAGAAGCTGCCCCATCACAAGACATAAAACCACTTCTTGGTTTCATCAGCCTAATGGTTATAGTTGGACATCACCAACATGAAAGAGTTTTCCATAAGATCAGGAAAACACAGCACCAGAAGCCTGAGTTTGGTCCAAAACTGAGCTGAGATATCCATTTTTCCTGAGCGCCTCCATTGCTGCTACATGTATTTTCACTGCTCCTACCTGTACAACTACTATAATTACTCTCAAACCTTGCTGAGTTTCAGCATTTCATACCCAGATTCAATAAAATTTCCTAACTTTGCAAACCTCACTCAAAGTGGGGGATAGAGGATGAAAGGCTGCCCAAAGCCAGGGTGACTTTCCAGCAAACTTTAATATCATATGTTTTCAAGCACCAGGACAAACACCTTGTGATCATGTACCAAGTCATTGTCAATAACCTTGCAAAATTTGTGTCAACCTATAAAATAGCATCATAACCAAAACTTGCATGAAATGGCTTCATGGTGCCTCTTTGGTGCTCCAAGGCATCTGCAAACTGTGTGGAAACAGATGCAAAGACTGCTTTTTTCTCCATTCATATAGAAAATACAAATGAAAAGGCTGAGAGATAAGATGCAGCTGCAAGTCTCTATTGCATAAGGACAAAAAACACCAAACACAAGCAAGACAGTTCCAATCCCAACTTGCCAGCACACAACTATGTAGTCATATTCATCACTTCACTATTCATTGATGGTTCTAGTTGAGAGCTTTGGAGAAGAGCTCAGAGCACTCTTTGTACTTACCTGTTTCAATGAATCATCTATAGATAAGATAACACCTGCAAGCTAATCAGTTTGCACTCAGTACACACAATTCTTCACAACTCTTTGATAAGTCTCCTCATCATCTCAGCAGTGCATTTCTTTCGTACACATACACAAAAGGCAAAAAGCTCACAAAGCTCACACAAACTGCAGCTGAGGCCTGGGTTCTTGCAGTACCTATTAATGAATGTCAGGGCAGGACACAAATAATGTCTATCTAACATGACTCTTGTAAGCATATGCAGGTTGTTCTTGATAGTAACCCATGTGAATAGGTGACGAAATGCTGCCAGGAGGTGAAGATTCTGGACTTTCTGACACCTCCATGGGTGTGGGCAAATGACACAGGAAGCTCCCTTGCATGTGGCCATTAGGTCTGTCTGTTGAGTCTGTCCATCATGGAACCAACATTTAGAATTTGACCCTCCTAGAGTATTTTGCATCCTCTCCCTAAATCTCCAATCAACAGGAACCAGTCTTCAAAGTAATCTCTCTCTCTCTCTCTCTGATAATATGCCAGACAGAATACTCACCAAACAATGTCTTGATTGATGGCCTCTTTGGCTTCCCCTTCTTTCTCAACTCAGCTGCTCCACCAAAAGGTGTAAAAATTAGTCTCTTCTTCCTTTCAATAAACCACCCTTGGTTCAAATGTATTCCCTTGCCCTCTTCTATACATCAAAATGTTGCATCTGATTCAGAAACTTCTGAAGTGGAATTCCTAAGACAAAGTTGACTTCAATTGTACTGCTTTAAGTCCCAAATTTCCACATTAACAACTGACAAGTCATTCAAAATGTTTTGATTGCCCTGATTTAGCTCATATCAAGCTTGAATGGGTAAATTGAACATGCTAGTGCCAAAATAAACAACACACCCCAGCACAACTATGGCAACAGTGGACCACATATGAACACACTGTCAACGTCTCACATATTCCTGCCCATTAATCTAAAATTAAAGTGAAACCAAGGCACTCACCAACACCAGGAACATGGACATCTTGGACAATCTCAAAATTTTTGTAGGTGTAGCCCACAAAATTTACATCCTTTGATGATGACAGCATCTGCAAGTGCCAATAGTAGAGGATGGGAAAGTTCCACCGGAGCTGTTGTAAGTGCTATCCATGCACAAGGAGAATCTTGACTTCAGGTCACTACTGACCTTTAAGCTAGTGCAAGGCTAAATATGTGAACACTAGCTTTGCTGCTTTTTGCTGCCAGTCTCATGCACTATTGCAGAGGAAGAAAGAAAAACCCATTCCTGCAGTACTAATCAGAAACCCTCCAAAAAGCAGAAATTGTGTACCTTTCTCCAAGGGCCTGACTTTGATGATGGCTGTGGTTGGGATCCACTCTGCAAAAAATGTGATCCAAGTCACCCAAACAATTCAGCATGTGACCTACTGATTACGATTTACTGTCCAGAAACAGAAACTGAGCTCAATATAGGTAAGGAGGCTCCCTTCAGAAAAGTGGCATATCAATCACAAGATGACTAAATGGACAGAATCTCAAGAAAAAAGACAGCAATATACAGAATGAGGAAACATGATTGGAGAACCAGTCAATGAGTTATCTCACTGATTACAACAGAAGATGTCTGGACATTTAAGTTGCTAGAACAAATTCAACATTGAAGTTCAGCAATTGAGACAGGATTGTTGTAAGTTGGCAAACCTCTTCAAATTTTTCAAAGTTCTGGGTGTCCAACTCATTTTTCACCTCAGGCTTGAAGGCTGCCTCCATATCATACAGCTTCTCCCAGGGCAATCCCTTAAACCATGGATGAGCCTATGTGACAGCCAAAAACAGCAGGGACGTCAATGCAAAGATGGAACCCCAAAGACATAAAAACCACTTGAGCTGTTGTGTGAAAAATTGCTGGGTGACCATCTCACAACCTAGCATGAGATGCTTAAAAACTGTGTCAATTGCAGAGGCACAGGCAGCTGACCTTGATCTCAGCAACCCCCCTTGTGCCAAGGCGATGCTCAACATCACAGAGCAATTTACTTATGAAATCCTTGGCCTCCTTTGAAAGCTTCGCCTCTTCAGGAAATTTCAGATGTGTTCTCCAGTTGACAATCTATCAAAGAACATCAACCCTGTCAATTGTTGTGTTCACACACATGTTGGACATCACATGCATGAGCAACAATGTTCCTATCTTCAGGTGTACACACTAATTTGGTAAGAACTGTTTGAAGCAGGCATTTGCCAGAAATGTATGCAAGTATGCACAAACTATCAGCAGACACAATCAGACCATCTCAACAAAGTGTCCATGTCCCTCAAATTCAGGTGGAAAGCGAGCTCATCACAGCACATCTTCAACACTTCAAGGCAGTAGAAAGACTCAGAAGTTTAAACCATCTTCTTCACTGAGAATCTCTACAGTGGAATATTAAACACACTTGGGAAAAGTCACCCTTTGGCTAGACAATTTTCTGAGCAAGAGACAGTACACTCTTTTTTGCTGGCAGGCGGTAGTTGCCCTGAAGAAAATACATGTTGCTTACCTTCCGGCATGTTGACATAGGCTCATCAGAATAAAAGGGAGGATAGCCAACCAGCATCTCATACATAATTGCTCCCAGTGACCACCTGCAGTTCCCCCATCTTAATTCCTCTGCATATGCTTCCAACCAGGAAACAATTGAGTGATAAACTGATGATGTCCAAAGAGTCACTCATGAAAAGACAAAAAAACCATAGGACAAGAGATAAACTCTTACCAATCACACTCCATCCCATAACCTTTCTTGAGTAGTACTTCAGGAGCAATATAGTCAGGTGTGCCAACAGTAGAAAAAGCCTGCATGGACAAAAAGGATCATCTTAAGCCTTACAGAACAAGCAAAACTGGATATGTCCTTCAATTGCCTAGTAGTGATTGAGTACAAAGAGACATGAATTACCCATGAATACAATAATCCAACAATAGTTGCAAACACAGTGCATGACATTGCTTGTGTCTCTAGTTTTGAAATTTCCATTCCTCATGATTCTATGTGTATTCTGAGGTGGACATAACCTCAATCACAAGCTTCAATGTGTCACAGAGCAAGTCTGCCAATACAGAGACATTTTAGACTTACTAAACCACCTGCCTGCTGGCATTATTGTACAGCTTCTGCACAAGTGGTGATGAGAATCAGCATTGTCACTTTCAATCCCACTGAGACTTAGGGTTAGAGGGAAGAAATTATTGCTCAACTAGGCTTCTTCAAGCTGATTGTCCATCAAAGGCTGATGCTTATCTTTAACCATAATTTAGGGTCTGATATCACATGTTATTCAAGTGGAAGTGCAGTTGTGCTTGAAAGTGTTGCCAGCACTACCAAACACAGAGAACCAAGTACAATTATGGAAAGGGGTAGGGAAAATGGAAGGACCAGCATTCGCCGGTTCTTTTGCCAATGGAGAAGTTGCTCCTGCTGAGTGCGTTTGGGTGTAGGAGATGCAGCAGGCCTATACCGTCCTGTGGAATCAACACCTTCTCTCATAGAATCATGACCAGGCTCACTCACTTGCAAGGCTGGGAGGTTGCTGCAGTCTAGAGGTTTACAAAGACCAAAATCAGACAACTTCATGTGACCATCTTTATCCAGAAGCAAATTGTCTGGCTTTATGTCCCTGCCAATTCAAGTCCCACCCTATGGTTAACATCCTTTTTGACAAATAAGTTTGTTTTGTATCTCATCCTTCTGTCACCAACATGCATATTGCATGCTAGATATTCTCTATCCACAACATGCCTAGAAAAACAAGGAGAGGAAGAGAAAGGTGTGAAAAAATAACAAGAAGCACCTGTGAATATAGTTGTGCTTATGGATGGATTCAATGGCCAAAACGGCCTGTCCTACATAAAACCTTGCCTCATCTTCAGTTAAGGTGTCCTTGCGCATAAGTAGTGTCATCATATCACCACCAGGCAGATATTCCATTATCAAGTACAAGTACTCCTCATCTTGAAATGAGCAGAACAACTTCACAATGCAGTTACTATCCACTTCTGCTAGGAGATTCCTTTCAGCCTTCACATGCTCCACCTGCCCACCCCACACATGCCATGATTATGCCACACAAAACAGAATAACCTTGCAAAACACAAGTGTGCATAGCAGAAACATAGCTCATATCTAGCCATAAAAGAACATCCACCTGGCCTCGGCGGAGCATCTCAGACTTCTTAAGCTTCTTCATAGCATAAACTTGTCCTGAAACTTTTTCTCTGCATAGTCTGACCTGCATAGTGACAAAGTCCCACAGCAAAGGTATCAAGAAATCAAGCAATGTGTAAAACATGACCAAAACTTGACTTGTTATATCAAGAACAATTGCAATAATCAACAAGTTGGGAACAGAAGATGAAAAGGGACAATGAAAAAAAATCCTCGCCCAATCAAAGAAGGGGAGTAAAACCTCTCCAAATGCTCCCCGGCCTATTATAGTCAGCAGCTCAAAATCATCCACCCCCATTTTATGTCGTTGCAATCGCATATACTCTGTCTCTCTCCGTTCTAGATCTTTGAGAAGATCATTTTGCTCCTCCTCAGTTACTTCAGCATCTGCCAGCTTGCGCTCCAATGACCACCTCCTGCAAATTGTATTCCCACACTGAAATACTTTCCTTGTTTCCCTTTCATAATGTCAACTGTGGCATACTTGGCTGCTCTCAGCTCAATCTCTCCCCATACAGGTTATACTAGGTCTTCAAACTTGTGCTCAAATATAACACAAAAGAAGTCCCTCTCCAGTTTTGGCGCTTTCCACACAATCTTTCACAGCCGAGTTTCAGCATTTCATATATATACAAGAATGCACAGAAATCGCAGTGAGGTGCCTCTACTAATTCAAAGTGAGACTAAGGAATTAGGCATAAGGTTGTCCAGCCCTACTGTCTGCAAACCCCATCCTCTGCTGCATTGAGCATCAAGAAACATGGACAACTTCAAGGGAGAAAAGAAAGAAACAATTGCCACATATTGCAGCTCCTCCCTCAGATGTTGGAGGGTTCCAGTATGCGCCCTAAGAATTGTGCGAGGTTTCTTTCTTGAACTCCAGTTTCGAAGTTTAGCAGTCAAACTCACCGCTCTTTACGCTCTTGTAGGCTCTTCATCTGTGACTTGTAATGGTTCTCGATATACTGCTTCGCTGCTGCCACTTTTTGCCGCGTGATGCTGGACGGCAATTCCTCCGCCTCGCCTCCTTCTCTGAAACCCTTGAGGCTCTCTTTCCCGCTGTCCGAGCTGGCCGATCCGTCTTTCATCTTTCCTGGAGACCCTTTCGCCTTTTCCCGTGGCTGAAACCGATTGAACCAGCTTCTCGTTTGCTCCATGCCTTCCCTTCTGTGTGTGTGTGTGTGACTCTCTCTCACTCTCTCTCTCTCTCTTGCTTTCTTCACTTCTCTCCCTATTTGTACTCCCTGTTTTTTGAAAAACATGTCCCCGGTAAGGAAGTCGGGTATGATACTCGACACTCCTCCATTTTCTTCTTCCACGACCTCCTCCTTCAACTCCACTTCAAAAACTCTGGTCGTCGTTACGCTGATCCGATCGTATCTTAGCTACTATTCTCCATTCCCCCATGGCTCAAGATCCTCTAAACCTCACTCCCACATCCTATCCCACTGCGCCCCCACCTCCGCTTCCGCATCTAACAAGCACCATGTCATGATCATCATCGTCACCCCCAACGAAATGTAGCTCCTCCCCTTCATTCCTCTTCTTCATCGCCAGCGAGAACACACACGAAAAAAACATCAGAGACTGAAAAGCCGACCATCTAGCTTGCTTGCAACACGATCCTGCAGAAAAGCACCGGAATTCAAGCAAGAAAAACCGGGGAAATGGCGAAAAAACTAGTAGAAAACAAAATTGGCACGTTCAACGACTCACTCGCTTTTTCTTCTGGTTAACAGTAGTCACAGTTTTTCATGCTTCTCAGCAAGCCTACAAGTACTGCAATTTCTTTTGATGTAAAAAACAAAAAAAACACATCAAAAGAAATGCAACAGGAAGCAACAAACGAACTCCGCCATCGCCGCACAAGCTTTCTTCTTCCACCCACCACGCTCTTTGCTCCCTTCGCAACCGGTCTACTTTCCTACCTTGTACCCTACTCTATTTACTACCCACCCACAAATCTATTTACTACCTGCCTGTCACACTACTTTCCTATCACTTTGCCTAACACTCTTTGTTTTTTTTTTTTTTTTTTTCTCCCTCCCTCTTTTTTATTAACTCCCTTCCTTTTGTTGGGCAGGGCTTTTTTTTTTTTTTCATTTTTTTGTTGATTTTACTTAGTTGATGTGGCGAT
>Ga0116227_10006101_pt1 | contig 24699 bp, 22 predicted proteins | sample S1TSphgellanicum_FD_89693 | JGI IMG/M metagenome (GOLD analysis project Ga0116227, IMG submission 89693) | Host-associated microbial communities from peat moss isolated from Minnesota, USA - S1T2_Fb - Sphagnum magellanicum MG | ecosystem: Host-associated > Plants > Peat moss > Unclassified... | reverse complement strand
TCGATCAGCACCATCCTGTGGTCGGTGCTGCGCGTCCCCGAACTGCCGGTTACTCCCGAGGAACAAGCCCGCATCGCCGCGGCGCCGCGCTCGGCCGCCGCCACGCTGGCGGAAATCTGGGACGCCATCGTCACCATGCCGCGCGCCATGCGCCAGATGGCATGGATGAGCCTGTTCCAGTGGTACGCTTTTGCCATCTACTGGGCCTATGGCGCGCTCTCCATCGGGCGCACCGCCTTTGCCACCTCTGACAAGGCCAGCGCCGCCTTTCGCGATGCCGTGCTGACCACCCAGCAACTGGGCGCCTTCTACAATCTGATCGGCTTTGTCGCGGCCTTTGCCATGGTGCCGGTGGCGCGCAGGCTGGGCCCGGCGCGCGTGCATATGGCCTGTCTGGCGCTTTGCGGGCTCGGCCTGCTGTATCTGCCTCAGGTGGGCCCGGCACAGGGAGCAGCACCCGCTCTGTTCCACGCTCTGGCCATGCCGGAACTGGGCCAGCATCTGGCTTTGATGATCCCGGCTTTCGGGCTGGGGCTGGGCTGGGCCAGCATCATGGGCAACCCCTATGTCATCCTCGCCGGATCGATCCCGCCCGAGCGGACCGGCGTCTATATGGGCATTTTCAACATGATGATCGTGCTGCCGATGATCCTGAACGCGCTGACCTTCGGCTGGATCTACCACCATCTGCTCTCCGGCGACCCGCGCATGGCGGTGGGCGCGGCGGGCGTGCTGCTGCTCTGCGCGGCGGCGACCATGCTGCGGGTGAAAAGCCCCCATGACAGGATGCTTGACGGGATGATCGCAGCATGAGCGACATTTATGCCATCCTGCACTCCCCCGCCTGCACCGCCATCTGGGAGGTCCGCGCGGATGAGGCTCCGCTCTGGCGCTATTGGGGCCCGCGCCTGCCCGATGGCGTGGTGCCACCCGCGCCCTTGCGTGAGGAACGGCCCGAGCCCAGCTTCTCGCTGCATCACGACATGCCGCTCAACCTGTTTCCCGGGATCGGCATGGGATGGTTCGGGGCGCCTGCTCTGGCCGCACATCGCGCCGGGCGGGACTGGACGCATGCCGCAACGCAATGCCGGATGGAGACACTGGCCGAGAACACACTGCGGTTCCATCTGGTCGATGCAGTGGCCGAACTGGCCATCGCCATCACCGCCCGGCTCGATCCGGCAAGCGATGTGCTGACGCTGTCCACCACGCTGACCAATACCGGCGTGGATGTGCTGGACGTCAATTGGCTGGCCTCCGCCTGCCTGCCGCTGCCGCCCGATGCGCAAAGCGTGCTGTCCTACACCGGGCGGCACAACAGCGAGTTCGTACCCGTTGAAGATACGCTTTCCCGCTCGGGCTGGCGGCGGGAGAACCGGCGCGGGCTCACCAGCCATGATTGCTTCCCCGGCGCGCTTGTGCGCTGCGCGGATGGCACAGCCTATGGCGCGCAACTGGCATGGAGCGGCAACCATATCCAGTCCATCGACTGGATCGACGATGGCCGCCGCCAATGGCTGCTGGGCGAAGGCTTTGCCCCCGGCGAAATAAGGTTGGCCCCCGGAGACAGCATCACCACGCCCGAGGTGCTGGCCACTGTCTCGGCCCACGGTATGGATGGCGTTTCGCAAGCTTTCCACCGCGCGATCCGCGCCCGCATCGCCTGGCCGGGCGGCGCGATGAGCCCGCGCAAGGTGCATCTCAACACCTGGGAAGGCTTCTATTTCGACCATGACCTCGATGCGCTGAAGGAACTGGCCGATGCCGCCGCCACCATCGGTATCGAGCGCTTCGTGCTCGACGATGGCTGGTTCGCGGGCCGTGATGACGACACCTCCAGCCTTGGCGACTGGTGGCCTGATCCGGTGAAATATCCCGAAGGATTGGCGCCGCTGGCCCACCATGTCACCGCTCTGGGCATGGAGTTTGGCCTGTGGGTCGAGCCCGAGATGGTCAATCCTGACAGCGGGCTCTATCGGGCTCATCCCGATTGGGCGCTGCATGTCGATGGCCGCCCTCGCCTCACCGCGCGCAACCAGCTGGTGCTGGATATGAGTCTGCCGCAATTGCGCGATTATCTGTTCCACGCCATCGCCCTGTTGCTGCGCGAACTTCCCATTTCCTATCTGAAATGGGATCATAACCGCGACCTCACTCACGCGGGCAACCATGCGCAATACCGCGCCCAGGTGCTTGGCACCTATGAGCTGATGGCCCGGCTGCGCGCCGCCTTCCCCTCGGTGGAGATCGAAAGCTGCGCCGGCGGCGGCGGGCGGATCGACGCCGGGATCGTCGCCCACAGCCATCGCTTCTGGACCAGCGACTGCATCGATGCCGTGAGCCGGGCGAGCATTCAGCGCGGCTTCCTGCGCTTTATGCCGCCCGAGCTGATGGGCAGCCACGTCGGCGCTTGCCCCGCCCATTCCACCGGGCGGATGCAGGGCATGGCTTTTCGCAGCGGCGTGGCCCTGCCCGGCCATTTCGGCGTCGAACTGGATCTGCGCCATCTGAACGAGGCCGATCGAGACGAGCTGGCCGTGGCCATCGCCCGTTACAAGGCTCTGCGCGAACAGTTCCATCATGGCCATGTCTGGCAGGGCGACGCAGACGACCATATACTGTGGCAAGCCCATGGCGAGCCGCACGACCTGCTGCTGCATATCACCCGCATCGCCCCTACGAGCTGGCGCCATGCTCCGCATCTTCGCTTGCCGATGCTCGATCCCGATCGGTCTTATCGCGTGGCGCCCGAACAGGGCGAGCCGCGTGAGATCCACGGAAGCTGGCTGATCCAGAATGGCCTGCCTTTGCCACCGATGAAGGGCGAAGCCGTGCTGATCCATCACCTGACAGCCCTCTGACCAGCCCGCACGAATATGCGAAAACTTCCCATGCAATCAACAAATGCAAACGATTGTTGCAATCTTATACCTTCACGCCTAACCTCATCGCCACAAGACTATTTCCGGGAGCAGATTTCGTGACACAGACGGTCCAGAGCGTGCAGACTTCGCCATGGCGGGCCGACCATGTCGCGGCGATCGGAACGCTCTGTGCAGAGGCAAGGGCGCGTCTCACCATCCCGGCCATTGATCTGGCCAGCCTACCCCCGGCCTTGCCCGGCCTCGACCTGTGGGATCTGTGGCCGCTGCAGAATGCGGATGGCTCGACGGCTCTGTTCGATGGCTGGTCGGTGTGGTTCGTGCTTTCGGCCCCCGTCCTGCCCGATCCGGAAGAGCGCCACCATATCGCCCGCATCCGCCTGGTGACCCAGCGCGAGGGCCTGTGGCAGGATTGCGGCAATGCCCTGCCTGATGGCCTGAACCCCGGCAGCCGCGAATGGGCAGGCAGCGCTCTGTGGTATGCTGACAGCGGTCACATCACGCTGTTCTACACCGTCGCGGGTTGGCCGGGCGAAACGCAGCCCAGCTTCGCCCAGCGCCTGTTCCAGACCACCGGCACGCTGACTTGCAAAGATGGCCACGCCGCCATCACCAACTGGTCCCCGCCACAGGAAAGCTTCACCTCCGACGACGACCATTACATGCTGGTCAATCAGCGCGAGGGTAAACCCGGCTTCATCAAAGGCTTTCGCGACCCAGCCCATGTCCGCGATCCGCGCGACGGGGCGACCTATATGCTGTTCACCGGCTCGCTCAAGCAGTCGGATCAGGCCTTCAACGCCTGCATCGGCATCGCCCGCGCCGACAATGCGGCGCTGACGCAATGGACCATCCTGCCTCCGCTCATCAGCGCTGACGGGTTGAACAATGAGCAGGAACGCCCCCTGCTGATCCCGCGCGATGGCCGCTATTACCTGTTCTGGTCGACCCAGCGCAAAGTCTTCGCTCCCGATGGCCCCAGCGGCCCCAATGGCATCTATGGCATGGTGGCGGATGATATTCTGGGCCCCTATCAGCCGCTCAACGGCACGGGACTGGTCGCGGCCAATCCGGAGAATGCCCCCTACCAGGCCTATAGCTGGTGGATCGACGAGGATCTGATGGCCTCCGGTTTCGCCGATCTGCCCGGCGTCGCGCCTGGCGGACAGGTCGATGATGCCGCATGGCGGCGCGCCCATTTCGGCGGTCGCCCGGCGCCGCTGTTCCGTATCGGGCTCGATGGCACAAACGCGTGGGTCGAGCGGGCATAATGGCCCAATATGGCTTGATCGAAGCCGGCGGCACGAAATTCGTGCTCGGCATCGCGGACGAAACCCGCTCCATCTCCGCGCGCCATCAGGTGCCCACCACCACACCGCAGGAAACGCTCGACGCTTGCGTCGCATGGTTCCGCGAACAGGGGTTACGCAACCCCGAGGCCATCGGCATCGCCAGCTTTGGCCCGCTCGATCTCAACCGGGCCTCGCCCACATGGGGCCATATCACCCGCACGCCCAAGCCGCACTGGTCGGGCGCCGATCTGGTGACGCCTTTTGCGCAAGCCTTCGGCTGTCCTGTGGCGATCGACACCGATGTGAACGGTGCGGCCCTGTCCGAGCACCGCTGGGGCGCGGGGATCGAGCACGACTCGCTGCTGTATCTGACCATCGGCACCGGTGTAGGCGGGGGTTTCGTGGGCGCGGGCGGCGGGTTGCTGCGCGGGCTGACCCATCCGGAAATGGGCCATATCCGAATGAAGCGCCACCCGCTGGATCAGGATTACGCCGGTTTTTGCCTCTTCCACGGCGATTGCTTCGAAGGGCTGGTCGCCGGGCCAGCCATCAAGGACCGCTGGGGGGCGTCGCTTTCCGAACTGCCTGCCGATCATCCCGCCACCACGATCATCGCATGGTATATCGGGCAGGCGATCTGCAGCTTTCAGGCGATCATGGACCCGGCGCGGATCGTGCTGGGCGGCGGGGTGATGCATGCACCCGGCATTCTCGACAAGATTCGCGCGGCGGCTTGTGAGCTGGGCGCGGGGTATTTTATCGGTGATCCGCAGGAGGTGGTTGTAGCGCCTGCTCTGGGGGATAATGCCGGCTTGTTGGGGGCTTTGGCGCTGGTTTTGAAGGACGATAAGTAGGTCATGCGAGGGCCATCGCCCTCGCGCTCCCTTTCATGTCTGCGTAGGGGCCATGGGTTCGGCGTTGCGCGCTGCTTGCCGCGCCGCAGGCTTCTATCATGAAGGGTGGGGCATATTCACTGCCTGAGGCGCTTTATGTCACGCAGGTGGATAGGTCGGGTACAAGGATCGTGCACCACTGCCGCTTCGCCGGAAGACGTCATGGGAGCGCGAGGGGGTAACCCCCTCGCATCTTCCTTTTCAATCCTTTACCCGGACATCCTCACAATCAACCTCGGCTCCATCACAACGCTTTCCGTGCCCTCGCCCGCGATCCGGCGCAACAGCATGTCCACCAGATGGCCAGCGCCCTCGTTCAGATCCTGACTGATGGTGGAGAGACGCGGCACGGTCTGTTCGCTCATGGCGAGGCTGTCATAACCGATCACGCGCACATCCTCGGGCACCGCCAGCCCTTGCTCGGCCAGCACGCGCAGGGCGCTCATGGCGATGACGTCAGAGGCGGCAACAATCCCTTGAGGGCGCTGGTCGGCATGGCCGAGGAAGCGGGCAATGTCGGGATGCGCAGCCTCGGCCACCAGATGGGCGGGCAGGACAGTTAACGCATCGAGCAAGCCCGCGCGGGCCATGGCATCGCGGCAACCATCGAGGCGCTGGGCAATTTCCTGCGCCTTGGGATCGCCGAAGAAGGCGATGCGCTCGCAGCCTTGCGCGATCAGATGGCTGGCCGCCAGATCGCCGCCGAGGCGGTTGTCCGAGCCGACGGAGCAATGCGTCTGGCCGGTGCTGTAACCGCCCCAGACCACGAGCGGGTGATAATGCGTGGCCACGGCATCGATGGTGGCGGACTGGTCAGACTGGCCGATGACGATCACGCCATCGACGCGGCCCGAGGAGGTCATGCGCTCCAGCCAGAGGTCGTCCTTGGGGATGACGCGGCTGAGGAGCAGGTCGTAGCCGCGCTCGGTCAGGGTGTCGGCCAGCAGGCCCAGCATGGTGATGAAGAAAGGGTCGGACATATGCTGCCCGGTTTCGTGGCCCAGCGGGATCAGCACGCCGATGGCGCCGGTGCGCTGGGTGCGCAGGTTGCGGGCCAGAGCATTGGGGCGGAAATTGTGCTCGTCCGCCATGGCCTGAATGCGTTCGCGCGTCTTCAGGCTGATGAGATGCGATCCGGCCAGCGCGCGCGAGACGGTGCCCGTCGACACGCCGGCCAGTTCGGCCAGTTCCTTGATGTTGCGGATCTTGCCCCTGCCGTTCATGTGCGCTGTTTTCGGCGGGTGGGCAGGATTTGCAAGGTAATTCTCAGGCCCGGCAGTGGCGGTCGATCACCTGGGCGTGGGTCGGGGCACGGGCGGCTTCCTGCGCCATGGCGGCGCGCAGGCGGGCGAGCCAGCCCCGCGCATCGACGCCGCGATGGTCGAGCAGCGGATCAAGGGCCACCGGATCGTTGAACTGGCCGATATGCACCGAGAGCCAGCTTGGTGGGGCGAACAGGTCCATCTCGCGGGCGATCAGACGGCCATGGCGGCGGAAATGGTCGATTTTCAGGGCCAGAGTATCGGGGATGTCCATCGCCGCGCAGGTGCGCCACAGTTCGGTGTCGTCGCGCTGGGTCAGCTTGTAGTGCAGGATGATGAAGTCGCGGATGCGCTCCATTTCGGTGGTGGCGATGCGGTTGAATTCGTCGCGCGGGGCAGGGTCGAAGGTGCGATCGGGAAAAAGGGCGATCAGCTTGGCGATGTTGGCCTGAATAAGGTGGATCGAGGTCGATTCCAGCGGTTCGAGAAAGCCCGAGGAGAGGCCAACCGCCACCACATTGCGGTTCCAGTGCAGCTTTCGCCGCCCGGTCGTAAAGCGCAGGGCACGCGGATCGCCCAAGGCCTTGCCGTCCAGCCTTTGTGTCAACAGATCGGCAGCTTTGGTTTCATCCAGATGCTGACTGCAGAAGACATAGCCATTGCCGGTGCGATGCTGCAGCGGAATGCGCCACTGCCACCCGGCCTCCTGCGCCGTGGAGCGTGTGTAGGGCGTGGGTTCTCCCACATTTTCGCAGGGCATGGCGACGGCGCGGTCGCAGGGCAGCCAATGCGTCCAGTTCTCATAGCCGGTCCCCAGCGCCTGCTCGATCAGCAACCCGCGAAAGCCCGAGCAATCGATGAAGAGGTCGGCCTCGAAGCTGCGGCCATCCTCCATGCCGACGGCGGCAACAAAGCCATCCTCGCTGCGCAGCCGGGCGCCCGCGATCTTGCCCTCGATGCGGCGCACGCCCTTGGCTTCGGCATAGCTCCGCAGAAAGCGCGCATAGAGCCCGGCGTCGAAATGATAGGCATAGTCAAAGGATGAGAGCACCGAGCGCGGATCGGGCGACGGATGGGTGAATTTGTTCCCCTTCGCCAGAGCCCATGCCATGGCATGGTCGTCCAGCGGGGCGGTGTCCCCCTCGGCCCGCGCCTTCAGCCAGTGCTGATGCAGTGGCACCATATCGAAATCGCGCCCATGCGGCCCGAAGGGGTGGAAATAGCGATGCCCCTGCCGCCCCCAGTTCACGAATTCAATGCCCAGTTTGAAGGTGCCCTGCGTGGCCTTCATAAAGTCCCGCTCATCCACGCCCAGCGTCTGGTTGAACAGGCGGATGGGGGGAATGGTCGCCTCGCCCACGCCGACGGTGCCGATCTCCTCGGATTCGATCAGCGTGACGGTGCAGTCGCGCTGCAGGGCATGCGAGAGCATCGCCGCGCTCATCCAGCCGGCCGTGCCGCCGCCCACGATCAGCACTGAACGGATAGGCTTGTTGTCCATCATCTCTCCCCTCGCCTGCTTTGTACCATGAAAAAGGCGGGCCGGAAGTTGCCCTTCCGTGCCCGCCTCTGTCCCGCGATGCGACCCGCAGGGCTTCTTTGCTCAGAAGCGGTATTTGATCGAGGCGGTCATCGTGCGGCCCAGCATCGCCGAATTGTCGAAGATCGCCTGATTGGCCGCCAGACCCGGCACCGGCCCCGTAACGGCCAGACTGCCGTTGTTGGCGCGGAAGCCCAGCGTGTTGAACAGATTGTTGACGTTGAAGCCGATCTCCAAGCGCTCGACCGGGCGCGCCTTCACAAAGGCGTTGACGAAGGTGGATCCCGGGGCCTGCGTCACCATATCGCCCAGATAGAAGCTCGACTGGCCGCTGACGCTGGCGCCGATGGCGGCAAAACCCGCATCATAGGTTGGCGAGAGCAGCCAAGTCCATTTGGGCATGGCAAAGGCGGTCTTCTTCGAGATGGCATCCTTGGCGTCGGTGTAGACGACATAGCCGTTCATGCTCAGCTTGCCCCAGGCCATGTTGCCCGACAGTTCGACGCCGCTGGCGTGATAGACGGTGTCGATGAAGGGGTTCTGGTTGCGGCTCGGCGCGGTGAAATCGTAGTTCGATTCCTTGACTTGCGCGCGATAGAGCGTCGCCTCACCATGCACGCGCACCTCGCCGAAGTGGCTGGTGTGCTTCACGCCGAGTTCCTGCTGGGTGACGGTGTTGACCGAAAGATGGTCGCCACCCGCCGTCAGCTTACCATCGGCGGTGAAGTTGTTGTCATTGTAGAGCAGACGGTCGGCGTTGAAGCGCCCGCCGCTGCTGACGCGCAGGAAGACATTGGTGGTGTTGGTCAGCTTGTAGAGCGCACCCACCGACCAGCTGGCGTAGCTCTTGGTGTAGTTCAGGCGCTCGGTCGGCGTCGCGGAGGTGTTGTAGGTCGGTATGCTGGCGCTGCCCAGCGCGTCGCTGACGGTGATGTTGGCGCCCGCCACCGGAGCATAGGCATAGCCGCCCGCATGGACGATATCGACGCGCACCGAACCATCGACATTCAGGCGGCCAATGTCCGATTCCATCTCGAAATAGGGCGCATCATCGGTGTAGTTGACGTTATAGACCCGCCCACCGATGCCGCCCCACTGGTTGTTGAAGCCCGTCAACCCGCTGGCCGACAATTGCGCGCCACTGGCCGAGAACAGGTCGAGCGGCACCGGATTGCCCGTGCTGTTGAGCGACTGGGTGGCATTGTTGATCCGCCAGTCCATGGCGATGGTCTGGCGCATATGGAACCAGCCCGCGCGGGCGTTGATCTTGGCCATATCGCCGACATTGAACTTGCTGGCCAGCGTCAGATCGTTGGCCAGGCTGCCCATGTCGTTCATGGTGACATAGGCCTGCGCGCTGTTCGACACGAAGGGGCTGGTGTAGACCTGACCCTTCAGCGGCCCGTCGGCATAGCGCAGCGTGCCGGTGCCCGCGATGGCCGAGGTCGAGGCTTCGCCGGTCCACTGGTTGCTGAAGGAGCCGCTCATGTCGGTCCAGCGCAGCTTGTCGGTGACGGTGATGTTATGCGCGAATTCGTAATGGAACTCGCCGCCCACCGAGGTGACGACCGGATGGATGCCCTGCATCTGCACCGTCTGCAGCGTGCCATTGGCGGCCAGCACGCGGAAGCTCTGGTTGTAGAGGCCGGTGGAGGCATATTGGCGCGGATCGATGCCGGGGATCATCGAGAAACCGGTGACCTTGTTGCCCGACAGGGTGGCCAGCGCGGGCATGGAGGTGAAGGTCGGCTCCTGATCGTCCATCCGCTTGAAATTCAGGCGGATGTAGCCTTTGCCATCGGCGAAGTCCTTGGTGATGTTCGCCTTGATCTGATAGCCTTTTTCGGCGGTGTAGGGCAGATGCGTCGGCCCATTGCCGTCCACCGCATAGCCGCCGATGTGGAAGCGCACGCTGTCCGAGAGATGGCCGCCGTAATCGAAATCGACGCGGGTCTCGCGGTAGTTCAGTGCCTTGGACAGGCCGATCGAGCCGCCATCCTGCGTGCCGGTCTTCGACACATAGTTGATCACCGCGCCGGGCGCCTGGCTGGCGAAGGTGGAGGCGCTGCCGCCGCGCACGGCCTCGACGCGGTCGACATTGTTGTCGAAGCGGATCCAGTAATCGTTGTTGCCAAAGGAAATATCGCCGAACAGCGTGACCGGCAGACCATCCTCCTGCAGGGCGACATATTCCGAACCGCCGGTGCTGACCGGAATGCCGCGCACGCCGATGTTCGAATTGCCGCCCGGCCCGGCGGTGTCCTGAATGTTGAGGCCCGGAATGCTGCGCAGCGCCTCGGCCTGCGAGCGGGGCGTGAAATTCAGGATCGAATCCTGGCTGACCTGCGTGACCGAGATCGAGCTGTTCTGCGCCGTCTTGCCTGCCGATGAGGCGGTGACGACGATGTCCTTCACGTCGCTGTCACCGGCGGGCTTGGCATCCTGCGCGAAAGCGGGCGCGGCCAGCAGCGAAAGGGTAACGGCGACAAGCGATGCGCAGGGCGCGAGCAGAGACTGCTTCATAAGATCCTCCCCCGGAAAAAATCCTGCCGCTCCGTCATGTTCTGGAGTCGGCTTGGCACCCTGTCTAGCCCAGAAACAATCGATTGCAATTCCGTTTTGCAATTGATTGCATTATTTTTAACTAGGCCAAGAGCATATAGATTTTTATGATTTATATTCATGGGATTATGCCAATATCCTGCCACACTCCCTCCACCTCGCCCTGCGTCAGGCAGGCTGAATCGCACCTGCCATACCCGCCATGGTGATGAATTTTTGCAACAGCCTCACTTGGGACATTCTCGCGCTCGGCGGTTCGAAACTCTTCATCCTCGCAGCGCCACGCGGGCGCACCGGCTGAAACGCTCTCCGTAATTTGGCGCATTGCCGGGTCAGACCCGCTGCGGCAGGCCCTGGCAATTCTTTGTCATCGGGGCGGTGCCGCATATGATTCAGCGTCGGAATTTTCTGTCAGCATCGGTCGCCACGCTGGCCACGCCTGCACTGGCGCGCGCCGAAGCCACAGCGCCCGCCCATGGCAAGGGCCTGCCCGATGTGGCGGTGGTGGGCGCGGGCGTGTTCGGCGCGTTTACCGCGCTGACCCTGCGCGAACGCGGCCATCATGTGCTCAGCCTCGACCAATATGGGCCGGTCTCGCCGCGCGCCTCCTCCTCGGGCGAGACGCGCTCCATCCGTTCGGGCTATGGCGATCAGGCTTTCTATTCGGCCTGGTCGGCGCGCGCTCTGGCCAAATGGCGCCTGCGTGAGGCCGAATATGGCCGCAAGCTGCTCTACCATTCCGCGCGCATCGAACTGACCGACCGGTGGCATCCCGGCATGCTGGCCCAGCGCAAGATTTTCGACGATCTGAAACTGCCCTACGAGATCGCCAGCCGCGAGGAATTACGCCGCCGCTTCCCGCAAATGGGCTTTGACGATGTCGATTTCGCCTTTGTCGAAACCGCCTCCAGCTCGGTGCTGGTCAAAGCGCGCGAGGCAGTGTTGGCCACCATCGAAGCCTTCGAGAAGAAAGGCGGCCAATCGCGCTTTGCCCGCGCCGTTCCCGGCGAAACACAAGGCCGCCGCCTGCTCTCCCTCAAACTCGATGGCGGTGAAAGCGTCTCGGCGGGCAGCTTCGTCTTCGCGGTCGGCCCCTGGGCGGGCAAGCTGCTCCCCGGCCTGGCTCGTCCGCGCGTCAATGTCTGGCGCAGCGAATATCTCTATTACGGCACGCCAGCGGGCGATCCGCGCTTCTCATGGCCGCATCAACCCTTGTGGCACGACCATATCCGCGGCGGCTGGGGCTTTGGCAGCATCGAGCGCGGCCTGAAATACTCCGTCGCCCCCGGCACCCGCGTGGCGATGGCCCCCGACACCGCCGAGCGCCTGCCCCGCGAAAACCTCATCGAGGCAAGCCGCGCCTATATCGCCGCGCGTTTTCCCGCTCTGGCAGGGGCACCGATCATGGAGAGCCGCGTCTGTCAGGTCGACGATGCCAACACCACCAACTTCCTGATCGACCGCCACCCCGATTTCGACAATGTTTTCCTTGCCTTTGCGGGCGGCGGCCATGGCTTCAAGCACGGTCCGATGGTGGGGGACTATGTCGCCGATCTGGTCACCGGCCAAAGCCTCGAACCGGCAGCGCGCAGTCTGTTTGAACTCGGCGCGCATCCAGCCGCCGGGTAAACTCTCAGCGCTTCGCCTCGACATAGCTTCTCAGGCTTTTGAGGAAAATGTCGATCCGCGCCTGCGCCGCCTTGATCTCGGCATCGCTGGCATCCTCGCTTTCCAGCGTCAGGCGTAACTCTGCCACTGTGTCGCGCTCGCTCCGGCCAAGGTCGAAGGCCTCGACCTGCTCCAGCAGCGAAAGATACTCGTGTACCCGCAGCAGATCGCTGAACACGCGCGAGATCGGGCCGATCAGCGCGGGGTTCTGCATCCAGCCTCCCTTCGCGCGGAAGCGATCGGTCGCCCGCTGCCCTGCCCCCCGGCAGTCAAAAGCGATGCAGCCGCCGAACCCAAGTTCGGCCCGCTGATCGTGCACCTTACACTGTCCGCAACTGTCGAGGTTGGGGCATGGCTCCCCCGCAGGCTTGTCGATCGCAAACAGCGTCGAGCGATCGAAAGCGAGCGACATGCAGCACAAAGCAGAGCAATTCGCGCAATCGGCGCGAAGCGAGATCGTCGTCATGGCGCAGCCCCATACCGCAAAGACCGGTGCGATCACAAGGATGCGCCAGCATAAAGCGGTGCCCGGTAAGCCAACGCCCAGCCATGCGCGCTTTCCATCGGCTGCTCGCCACCGGGCTGATGCTTCCCCCGCTCGCCGTTCGGGCCAAGCAGCCTTACATACACCCGCAATGAAGCGAATTAGTGACCTTGGCTGCGGCACACTGCATCGACGACCATGCCCAAGCGGTGAGAGCGAAAGGACGGCCTGATCCTCCCGTGACGTTCAAGCTCGGCAAGCCCATGCAGAGCGGACCAGAAGGTTTCCGTCGCAGTTTCCACCTCATCGCAGAAGGGCGCGATCACCGAGGCCAAAGCACCAAACGTAGCCCGCAACTGGGCAGGTGTGTCCGATCTGGCAAACCGCAAGCCGCTCGGCAGGACAAACATCGCCTCATAGATCGCAGGCCGACGGAAGGCGAAATCGAGGAAGGCTGTGGCAACAGCTTCCAGCGCCGCCCTTGGCGTGGTGGCCGCTTCGGCGGCGACATGCAGCAGATCCGCCATGTCGCCAAAACCCTCCAGGGCGACGGCGCCCACGATCGCATCCCGACTGGCGAAATGGGAATAGACCACCGGCTGGCTGTATTCGATGTCCTGCGCAAGGCGGCGGATCGTCACGGCTGCCCAACCTTCTTCCTCCGCGATTCTGCGTGCGGTGGCGACGATGCGGATTTCGCGCTCCGCCCTTTCGCGGAGCTTTCGCTCGGTGATGCCCAAATCAGCCTACCTCATTCGTTTCCTCGACATTTTATCGAGATGAGAAAAAATATCTACATCAGATTGAATATCTAGCGACGCTAGATTATATGACGTGAAGATATCGAGCGAGGCAGGTCTCGCTCCGCGTGACGGGAGTATGTCCATGCCCAGCCCGATCATCCCTCTGCCAAGCGAAACCCTTGGGGTCTGGCTGGCGGCCACAGCCTTCTTCGTCGGCGGTATCGCCAATGCCACGGGTCACCCCAAAATCCGCGACAGCTTCGTCAGGCTGGGGTTCCCCGCATGGTGGTGCAGGGTCACCGCCGCTCTCGAAGTGGCCGCGGCCCTGTTGCTGCTCATGCCTGGCTGGCGGGCCATTGGCCTTGCCCTGGGCGCCTGCATCATGGCCGCCGCGATTGCCGCCATCCTGTGGCGCAAGATCTATGACCATCTGCCGCCGCCAATCCTGTTCCTCCTCTTGTTGATGTTTGCCAGCTTCGGCCATTCCACCTGACCATCCCTGTGAATAAAGGAAACGCACCATGTCTGACATCGCCATCACAACCGCTGTCGTTTACCACTCGGGCTATGGCCACACGCAACGCATGGCCGAAGCTGTGGCGCAGGGAGCGGGCGCCGAGCTGCTTCCAATCGATGCCGAGGGCAATCTGACGGATGAGCAATGGGCCGTGTTGAACGCCGCCGACGCCATCATCTTCGGATCTCCGACCTACATGGGCGGGCCGAGCTGGCAGTTCAAGAAATTCGCCGATGCCTCCTCGCGCGCATGGTTCGAAGCCAAGTGGCAGGACAAGATCTTCGGCGGCTTCACCAACAGCGCAAGCCTGAACGGCGACAAACTCAACACGCTGCAATATTTCGTTCTGCTGGCCGGGCAGCATGGCGGCATGTGGGTGTCTCTCGCGCTCAAGCCTGCGAATACCAAGGCTGCCCTGCGCGACGATGTTAACCGGATGGGCGCCTATCTGGCGCCGATGGCCCAGTCCGACGCGGATGCTGCCCCCGATGAGATGTCGCAGGGCGATCTGGAAACGGCACGACTGTATGGCGCGCGTGTCGCACAGACCGCTCGGCGCTTCGCAGCCGGCCCGGCAGCCTAAGGGCAATATCGCTTGCTTCAAGGGAGGCGGGCGCGATCGCACCGCCTCCCAATGTTTCTCAAGATCGACTATCTTCGATCCGGCCCTCACTTCATGTGGATAAGCCAGGAATGTGAAAGCTGCCGGTCGTTCGCCTCGTCAGGAAGGGTTCTGATCGAACCTCCGTGGGGCAGTGCTACCCATCAGAGCGGCAGATGCGAATGTCTGCTCGAGTGAAAAGCAGACGCAAGATTTCTGCCCGCAGGGCCCCGCACACACGCGAAGTCTGGCCCTCACAGGGGAGCCGCTCCTCAGTCCGCGCCGGTTTCGATGTCGGTTGCAATCTGCGCTCGCTGGCGCGCCCTCAAGGCCTTGCGCAGAAGTGCTTTGAAGAATGCCGTCCGGCTCGATAAGAGCACCGGATCGGTTACGCCACTCGGTTTCCGTGTCCAGCAGATCGTCAGGATTTCAATTTTCAATGAATTATCGCCATTCCTTCCATGCTGGCAACAGCGCCGATGTCGTGAAGCACAGCCTGCTGATTGCTCTCGTGCACGCCTTGCAGCAAAAAGAGGGCGCACTGACTCTGATCGACATCCATTCCGGCTGCGGGCTGTACGACCTTTACGGCGACGAGGCCCAACGCACCGGCGAGTCCGCACAGGGCGTGCTGCGGGCCTTCGCCGACACGAATCCTTTGCTCAGTGACTATCGCGCCGCGGTCCGAGCGGTGAATGCCGGGTATGAGCCACGCCTCTACCCCGGCTCACCACGGTTTCTGGCGCAGCTTCTGCGCCCGCAGGATTTGCTGATCCTGAACGAAAAGCATCCCGAGGACGCCTATGCCCTGCGCGGTGCGATGCGCGACACACAAGCCGCCGTGCATGAACGCGATGCCTATGAACTGTGGCTGGCGATGGTGCCGACCCGAACGCCTCGCGGCATGGTCGTGGTCGACCCGCCGTATGAACAGACCGACGAACGCGCGCGCATCATCGCCACCCTCGCTGCCGCACACCGCAAATGGGCGCATGGCGTGACGGTGATCTGGTATCCGCTGAAAGAGAGGTCCACACATGCGCAGTGGAAGCACCAGTTGCGCAAGCTTGGCATTCCGAAATTCCTGAACGTAGAACATTGGTTGTACGATAGCGATCAGCCCGGCATCTATAACGGCGCGGGCCTGTTTATCGTCAACCCGCCCTATGCCTTCACACAGGCACTGCCGCCTCTGCTGCAAGCCCTGCGCGCCGCGCTGGCGCCGGAGGGGCATAGCGGCGAGATCACAGCCGATTGGTTGACCTAGATGACCATAAGCTTCGAAAAAGCCGCCCGGCACCGGTGAAGGGTGTCATGCCGCTGCTGGCATGCTAAGGGCATTGCATGCTTTATACGAATGGCCGTGGCGGCACTGTCGAAATTGACGGTTTCAAATATGATTGGGAGCTCCAGAGCGAGCCCCAGCTCTCCTCATCCGATGGCTGGAAGGGCATGACCGTCTCCTTGCGCCAGAGAGATATGCCACGCGAAGCCGTGCTGGAATTTCCGACGCCCAAGCGCTTGTTGAGAGGATTGCCGAAAGGACGTTCCCACATCAATGACACGATTGCCGCGCGAGGTGTGCGGGCGGCATTGTCAGCAGGATGGGATCCGGCATCGCGGGGCAAGCCCACGACATTCATGGTCGATGCCAACGGCGACTAGCACCCGCTGACAAAGCAGTTGTAGCGGGACCTCAATCGACACCTCAAAAGCGACCTTTGGTTCATCGGCCACAGAGTCACACTTCTACCGCCTCCAATCCCAACCACATCGCCATGGCCTTCAGCTCCTCTGCCAAAGCCTCGCGGGTGTGAGCTGGCGCGTCCGGCTCCAGATGGACCGCGCGCACCAGAAGCCTTGCCCTTGCCCGGTCAGCCTTAAGGTCGACACGCGCCACCAGCCGATCACCCAGCAGGAATGGCAGGACATAATAGCCGTGAACCCGCTTGTCGGCAGGCACATAGATTTCAATGCGATAGCGAAAACCGAACAATCGCTCGGTGCGATCCCGTTCCCAAATCAGCGGATCGAAAGGAGCCAGCAGCGCGCGTGCTTCGATCCGGCGTGGTTGCCTGGCATCACGATGCAACCAGCCATGCCCCCATCCTTCCACCGCAACGGGGGTCAACACGCCTTCATCAGCCAGTGAATGAACAGCGGAGCGGGCCTGCGCGGGAGACTGGCGGAAATAATCGCGCAACTCCTTCTCCGTCGCAAGGCCATGGGCCCGGGCAGCCCGTTCGATCAGCGCCCGATGGGCATCTGCCTCCGGCGGCGTGGCGGCCGCCAGCACACTGGCCGGCAGAACCCGTTCGGGCAGGTCATAGACCCGCTGAAAACCACGCCGCCGTGTGGCCGTGGTGATATGCCCGGCCCAGAACAGCCATTCGAGCGCGCATTTGACCTCGCTCCACTCCCACCAGCCAGACTGCCCCTTATGCGCTTCGAAATCCGAGGCTGTCATCGGGCCCTCGGACCGGATACGTTGCAGAATGTCCATGGCCTGGTGGCGGCGTTCGGCTGCATAGGCACGCATTCCGCTCCATCCCGCCTCCCCCCGGTCAGCATGTGCCATCCGCCACCTCAGCAGAGGATGCATGTCAAAAGGCAAAAGGGAGGCCTCATGGGCCCAATATTCGAAAAGCTTGCGCTGACGGGCCGCTCCCCAGGCCAGTTGGTCAAGATCGGTCGTGTCATAGGCGCCCAGCCGGGAAAACGCCGGAAGATAGTGCGCGCGTGTCAACACATTGACACTGTCGATCTGGTGCAATTGCAGCCGATCGATCACGCGCGACAGATGATGGCGGCCCGGAGCATCCGGTCGCCTGGCACCAAAGCCCTGAGCCGCCAGCGCTATGCGGCGCGCCTGTGGCAAACTGATCTTCTCAACCGTCATCGATGCTCACACCAAAGAGATACCGTAGCTGCTGCAGAGGCGGAGAACCGGATCATTGAGCAGCACAGGTTCCAAACCCATCATTCCAAAGAAAGCATGAGCTTGCCAGACTGGGCCAACCTTGCCCACCGGCTTCCTCATCAAATCCAGGAGCCGCTGACAAAGCCGACCTTCGCCGGTCCGATTGGCCTCGTTAAAAGCTGCCGGCCGTTCACCCCGTCAACAAAGGCTATATGCGTCCGGCCTTGAGACCTTTCTGCCTTTTTCGTGCAGGTGGTGTGTCGATGCAGAGAGCGAAGTCCGGCGGCGCCATCACCCTGAGGCAGACAACGCCTGCACGACTTCGGCGATCAGTCCCCTCAACCAGCGATGCGCCGGATCCTGTCGATAGCGAACATGCCAGGCCATCTCGACCGGGAACGTGCCCAGATCGACCGGAGCGGGCAGGATTTTCAGCCGCGGATCCTGTTTCAGCCGTCGACAGATCAGTGATGGAAGCGTCGCGCAATAATCGGTGACCGCCACCATCTCGGCGACCGCGAAGAAATTTGTCACCGAAATGGCGACGTCGCGCTTGAGCTGCTGCTGCGCGAGCGCCTGGAACAGGCCCGCGCGCATCCGCCCGGGCGGCATGATGTTGACGTGCCTGAGACCCTCGAATTGCTCGCGGGTCATCGCCTCGCCAACAGAGGGATGATCCGCCCGCACAGCGCAGGCGAGGCTCTCATCCATCAGATGCTGGACGACCAGATTGTCGGGCGGATCGACGATGCGGCCCAGCACCAATGCGGTCGTGCCGGACACCACGCCCGTCTCGACCAGATCATTGCCATAGGGGGTGAGCCGCAGCTTGATGCCCGGCGCCACCTGCTGGAGCCGGGCAACGATGGAAGGCACCAGAACGAATTCGACATAGCCGTTGGGGGCAATGGTGAAGACGCGCTCGGCCCTGGCCGGATCGAAGCCCTGCTGGCCCAACACCGCGTCATCGAGCCTGGCCAGAGCATCGGCAATGGCAGGTGCAAGTTCGAGCGCGACGGGCGTGGGCTGGATGCCGTAACGCTCGCGGATGAACAGCTGATCCTGCAACATCAGGCGCAGGCGCGAGAGCGCATTGGACAGCGCGGGCTGCGTCATCCCGACGCGCTCTGCCGCGCGGGTGACGTTACGCTCCTCCATCAGGGCGACGAAGATCGGGAGCAGGTTGAGATCGTAGCGCATCCAGTCATAATGTCAGGCGCATATCTTAAATCAACATAATAAACTTCTAGAATATGTCGAAATCGACCAACCTGCATACATCCGCAGCGGTTGCGGCACATGACACAGGAGGTTCAGATGACCCAGGCGAAAGTGCTCTTTCTCGGCTCCAATGCGACGCAGATCGAACTGCGCGTCGGCGGCTCGGCCACGATCGGCCAGTATCTCAACGAAACGGTGGTGCCCGCCATGGCGCTGATCGAGGCCGGCTATGACGTCGTGCTGGCCACGCCCGACGGAACCAAGCCGCATATCGATGCCGACTCCGATAGTGCGGACCATTTCGGGGGCGATCAGGCCGCCTATGAAGGCGCCCGCCGCTTCTTTGCCGAGCATCCCGCCATGAACAAGGTTCGCACGCTGGCCTCGGTCATCCAGGAAGGGCTGGAGGGATTTGCGGGCGTCTTCGTGCCCGGCGGCCACGCACCGGCGGTCGACCTGATGCAGGACCGCGACGTGGGCACCATTCTGCGCCACTTCCATGCAGCGGCCAAGCCGACCGGTCTGCTCTGCCACGGCCCCGTCGCCATCCTGGCGGCCCTCTCCGATGCTCCGGCCTACCGCGCGGCGCTGATCGAGGGCGACGATGATCGCGCCGCGACCCTCGCGAAAGACTGGATCTACGCAGGCTATCGCATGACGGTCTTCTCGGCGAGCGAGGAAAAGATCGCCGAAGAATTCCTGCTCAAAGGCGAACTCTATTTCGACATGCCCAAGGCCCTGCTTCTGGCAGGTGGCAAGGTTTCCGCCGCATCCGAAAATTTTGCCGCCAATGTCGTCGTCGATCGCGAACTGATCACCGGACAGAACCCGGCCTCCGACCACGCCGTCGCCAAAGCCATGATCGAGGCGCTGGGTGGTCCGCGGATCGCGGCATGAGCACACGCATGACCGGTGGCGCGCTTCGCATGCGCGCCACCGCCACCACTTCAGCAAGGACCACCACCATGACCACGCCTGTGAAGATCGTCGCCATCCTGACCGCTCGCCCCGGCGTTGCTGACAGGCTCCGCGCCCTGCTCGACGGCATGCTCGCGCCCAGCCGGGCGGAAGCGGGCAATCTGCGCTATGACCTCTGGCAGGACCAGAGCGACCCCACGCGCTTCGTGCTCGACGAACTCTACACCGGACAGGATGCGGTTGCCGCCCACCGCGCGACCCCGCATTTCCAGGCCTATCTCGCCGCGATCGGGGAACTTGCCGAGCGCAGCGCCTTCGTCCTCGACCCCGTCTCGGTCTGAGGAGGCCGCGATGCGCAAGCTGAAGCACTGGATCGGCGCCGCGCTGCTGGCGCAGCCCTTCTATGCCGAGGAAATCCGGATGATCGGATGCCTGACGCAGACATGGTGCTTCGGCTTGCCACGAAGTTTCCGAAACGGGCGATAACCCGCCGCCACCGTCCCATCGCATCGCCGACAGACCATCGCCTCCGTCCCTTGCCCGACGGGGGAGAGGCGGCGCGCGTACCATTCACAGGAGATCACGATGCCCCGCCACAAGGCCCTCTTCACCCCCGTCCAGCTTGGTCGCCACACCCTGCGCAACCGCATCGTGCTGCCCCCCCTGACCCGCCAGCGCGCCGCCCAGCCCGGTGACGTGCCGACCACCCTGATTGCCCGCTATTACGCCCAGCGTGCGGGCGCGGGCTTCATGGTCAGCGAGGGTGCGCAGATCGAACCGCGCGGTCAGGGCTATGCCTGGACGCCGGGGATCTACAGCGAGGCTCAGATCGCCGGATGGCGTGACGTGACCCGCGCCGTCCATGCCGAGGGCGGCGTGATCTTCGCCCAGCTCTGGCACGTCGGCCGTGTCTCGCATGCCCGGCTGCAACCGGGCGGCGCGGCGCCGGTCGCTCCCTCGGCGATCCCGGCAGAGAAGGTCAAGGCCTTCATCGAGACCTCCCCCGGCGCCGGAGAACTGATTGCGCCATCCAGCCCCCGCGCTCTGGAGGTCGCGGAGATCCGGGACCTGGTTCAGCTCTATGCCCAGGGCGCGCGCAACGCCATCGCCGCCGGTTTCGACGGCGTCGAGATCCACGCCGCCAACGGCTATATGGTCAACCAATTCATCTCGGCCCATGCCAACCGGCGCGAGGATGCCTATGGCGGCTCGCTCGACAACCGGCTGCGCTTCCTGCGCGAGATCGTCGCGGCTGTTGCCGACGCGATCGGCGCCGACCGGCTGGGGGTCCGTTTCACGCCCCTGTTCGAAAGCACCGATCAGGACCGCGTCTACATCGGTCTCGTCGAGCCCGATCCGCACCAGACCTATATCGAGGCGATCAGGCTGCTCGAAGAGGCTGGCGTTGCCTATCTGTCGATTGCCGAGGCCGATTGGGACAATGCCCCCGATTTGCCGCCATCCTTCCGCCAGGCGGCCCGCGCGGCCTTCAGCGGCCGTATCCTCTATGCCGGTCGCTACACTGCCGAAAGGGCCGAGCGCCTGATCGCCAGCGGTCTGGCAGATCTCGTCGCCTTTGGCCGCCCTTTCATCGCCAACCCCGACCTTCCCGCAAGGATCGCGCAGGGCTGGCCGCTCAACCCGCTGCGCCCCGAGACGCTCTACGGCGGCGGGGCGGAAGGTTTCACCGATTATCCCATCCATCCCGCCGCGTGATCCATCCCGATCTCGAGCGGCAGATGTACCGCAACGCCGGGGCCAGCGTGACCGAGATCAAGGGGAGCCATACCGTCTTCATCTCGCAGCCGCGCGCGGTGGCCGAGTTGATCGAGCGGGCCGCCCGCGCCGGTCGCTGACCGAACCACAACTTCTGTTCAAAAAGGACAATGACATGACTGACGGTATCGCAAACAAGGTCATCCTCATCACCGGCGGCAGCACCGGGATCGGCGCCGAAACCGCGCGCCTGCTGGCCGCGCGCGGCGCAAAAGTGGCCATCGCCGCCCGCCGCAAGGAGCGGCTCGATGAAGTCGTCGCCGCGATTATGGCAGAGGGCGGCGAGGCCCGCGCCTACACACTCGACGTCACCGACAAGGCGCGGGTGGAAGCCGTGGTGGCGAATGTCGTGGCCGATTTCGGACGGCTGGACGTACTCATCAACAATGCCGGTCTGATGCCGATCCGCCCCATGGCCGAGGCCAACACGCAGGAGTGGGACGCGATGATCGATGTCAATCTCAAGGGCACGCTCTATGGGATCGCCGCGGCGCTGCCGCGCTTTCTCGCCCAGAACAGCGGCCACATCATCAATCTGAGTTCAGTCGCGGGCATCAAGGTCTTCGCGCCGGGCGGCACTGTCTATTCCGGCACCAAATTCGCGGTCAGCGCCATCACCGAGGGGCTGCGGCAGGAGGTCGGCGAGACAGTGCGCGTCACCGCCATCGAGCCGGGCGCGGTGGAGAGCGATCTCAAATTCTCCACCTCGGGCACGGCGGCCGATACGGTCATGGACTTCTACCGACAGGCCATTCCCGCCAGTTCGGTCGCCCGTGCTATCGCCTATGCCATCGAACAGCCCGCCGAGGTCGACATCAACGCCATCGTCATCCGCCCGACCCGCCAGAGCTTCTGACCGGCGGCGCCACTTTGCCCAACACATACTCAGGAAACCACCATGACCGACAGCATCACGAATGCCGCAACGATCTATGCGGCAGAGGCAGTATCCCGCAATCCGGCCACCGACGCGCCCATCGCGCACTATCCCTATCAACGCCCGGAAGAGGTCGAGCAGGTGCTTCAGGCAGGTGCCGACGCCTTCCACCTGTGGCGGGACATGCCGATGACACAGCGCATCGCCACCTATCGCCGCCTTGCCACGGCCCTGCGTGATCGCTCGGAGACGCTGGCCGCGCTTATCACCGCCGAGATGGGCAAGCCGATCGGTGCCGCTCGTGCCGAGGTTGAGAAATGCGCCGCGACCATCGAATGGATCGCCGACAATGGCCCCGCCATTCTTGCCGATGAACCTGTGGCGGTGGAGGGGAACGATCAGGTCCATGTGTCCTATCTGCCCATCGGTACGATCCTTGGCGTGATGCCGTGGAATTTTCCGCTGTGGCAGGTCATTCGTGCTTCCGGGCCGATCATGTTGTCAGGCAATGGTTTCCTGCTGAAACATGCGCCCAACGTTATGGGGTCCGCCTATGCCTTGCAGCAGGTCCATGAAGACGCCGGTTTCCCCAAGGGCCTCTTCGCCAATCTCAGCACGGATACCGAAACGGTCGCCTGCGTGATCGAGGACAAACGCATCGCGGCGGTCACGCTGACCGGCAGCATGCGGGCGGGCGCGGCCGTTGCGGGCATCGCGGGGCGGGCGCTGAAAAAGAGCCTGCTCGAACTGGGCGGCAGCGATGCCTTCATCGTGCTGGCCGACGCCGATATCGACCGGGCGGTGGCAGCCGCCATCGAGGCGCGTTTCCAGAACACCGGACAGGTCTGCCTTGCGGCCAAGCGCTTCATTCTGGAACGGCCCATCGCAGAGGAATTCACCACCAAGTTCGTCGCGGCAGCGCGCGGGCTGAAACTGGGCGATCCGCTTGACCCGGCGACGGACATCGGCCCGATGGCCCGCAAGGACCTGCGCACCGAACTGCATGATCAGGTGCAGCGCACGCTGGCACAGGGCGCGAGCCTTTTGCTGGGCGGGCGAGAGGCAGATGGGCCAGGCAATTTCTACGAGGCCACTGTGTTGGCCGATGTCGCGCCCGGCATGGCCGCCTTTGACGAGGAAACCTTTGGCCCGGTGGCCGCTATCACCTTGGCGCGGGACGCCGAACACGCCATCGCGCTCGCCAACGCCAGCGATTATGGTCTGGGCGGCAATCTGTGGACCAGCAATGTCGCAAGGGCGCAGGAGATCGCGCGGCGGATCGAGACGGGCGGCGTGTTCATCAACGGCTTCAGCGCCTCGAATGCGCGCATCCCGGTCGGTGGCGTGAAGAAGAGCGGTTACGGGCGCGAGCTTTCGCATTTCGGCCTGCGTGAATTCACCAATGCCCAGGCCGTCTGGGCAAAGGTCCTGGACTGACCCGCTGATGCCGGGCCGCGCAGACCAGCGGCCTGGCCTTCCCCTGAACGATTGGAGCACGATTGCCCCCACACGGTTGCACGTTACCGTCAGCCCGCGCGGCGCCCTATCGATCTCGCGCAAGCTGGGCGAGCATTATGTGGAGCGCTGGCTGAACCTGCATCCTGGCGGGACCCGTCATCACCCGTGACCTGATGGCGGAGCCTGTGCTCTATATGGATGTCTGGCCTGCCGCCGGGTTGATGAAAACACCTTGTCTCGGTGTCCATCAAACCGGCAGCAGGCCAAATCTCCCACAGGTTGCTCATTCCGGCCTTCTCAGAGATGCTGAATCACATCGCCGCCTGCCAATCCATTGGCCTTGGGCCTAATCAAAGACCAAGCCGGATTTTCCGCGACACGCACGGTAGCGTCCCGCGCGTCTGGCATCACGGGGCGAACGATCCGCCCGGCGCGATGTGTCAGCCAGATCCTCGCCCTCAACAACCAGAGTTAAATTCACTCCGATCGTGACAGTCCGGGACGATCCCTGCACCAGACGGAAGACCACCGGAGCGGATCGTTATTTCCCGCTCGGACGTATAGGTTTTTACCGATCACTCAGTCTTCAGCGTCCCCAATGCCTGAATTTCCGACAATCCTGCCAACGCGCCGGTTGGCGGGCGCAGTCGGACGCGGATCTGTCGCCCGACCAAGGCTTCGGTCTCGATGGATCGGGTCTGGCGGTCGTCCTGGCCCTCGACCTGTTCAATCAGTTTCTGCCAGTTGCCTTGCCGGCCCCGCACCTCGGTCTCCACCGACACTTTGCCGGAGGCCGCCGACAGGTCGGGCGTGGTCACCCGCGTGCCGGTCCAGGGCACATGCACCGCATCCGATGTCACCAGCCAGACGTCGCGGTAGAGGCCGCCGCTGAACACATGCTCGCCCGCGCGCGGAGCCAGTGTCGCCTGCCATTCGTTGTTGACGCGCACCGCGATGAGGTTGCGCCCTGCATGCAAGGCGGGGGTGATGTCGACCGGGAAACCGGTGTAGCCGCCGCGATGATGCGCCAGTTCGGTGCCGTTCACATAGACATGCGCGTCCTGAAAAGCGCCCTCGAACTCAAG
>Ga0116227_10006100_pt1 | contig 24704 bp, 17 predicted proteins | sample S1TSphgellanicum_FD_89693 | JGI IMG/M metagenome (GOLD analysis project Ga0116227, IMG submission 89693) | Host-associated microbial communities from peat moss isolated from Minnesota, USA - S1T2_Fb - Sphagnum magellanicum MG | ecosystem: Host-associated > Plants > Peat moss > Unclassified... | reverse complement strand
AGGGGGGGGGCCAGCACGGGCCAGGGGGGGGGCACAGGCGGGGAAGGACTAGGCGAGGGAAAGCTCGACGGGTGCATTATGCACCAAGTTCACATTAGTCATTGATTAAATGAACTCATTATCAGGAATGATTTTTTGCTATTCCATATCAATGATCTATTTGATTACTTGAGAAACTACTTTTGGTATTTATGGATGACATATTGGTATATTTCAAATCATCAACTAAACATGAGAAACATTTCTAACAAATGTTACAAATACCAAAAAAAAAACAAGTTATATGTGAAATGCAATAAATGTGAATTTTTTCATCCTAAGTGAAATATTTGGAATTCATTGTATTCAAGGATGGTTTGTCAACCGACCTTAGGATGATACAATCTATGGTTAATTAACCCACCCAAAGAGTTTAAATAGACTTGAAGGGTTTTAAAACCTTATAGATTTTTATAGTATATTTATTAAATCATTATCCAAGATATTTGTCACATTGATCAAATTGTTAAATTTTTTTGATGAAATCAAATAAACTCGGTGCACTCTCCAACCTCGAAGAACTTGACGTCGGCAGGAACCAACTTTCTGGCAGCATTCCTCTAGACCTGGCAAACTGCAACAGGCTGTCTTATCTTAGTCTAGACAAAAACAATCGGATGGGAGAAATCCTAGTGGAAGTTTCATAGGGAGAACAGCTTGATGAGTTTTTTCTGCAACAGAATGCTTTCCAAGGGACCATCCCTTCAAGCTCGGGAAATTTGACACCGTTGCAGGATTTGGATTTCGGAAATAACAAGTTCAATGGTTCCACTCCAGGAACTCAGGGTGGTCTCACCAACCTTCAGACCTTCAACGTTTCTGAGAATAATTTGCAGGGCCTCATTCCAATAGCTCTTACAACAAGGTTTAATGCTTCATTTGTCGAAAATCCACTCCTGCGTGGCACCCCACTTACGGGTTCACAAGCAATCGGTCATCATCATTCAAGCGGGTCGAGTACAGGGGCAATTGTGGGTATGGATGTAGGAGGAGCAGGGCTACTAACCCTTATTATACTCCCATCTATTTGTGGTATTTGCATTTGTGTAGGTTGGTAGAAAAGAGGGACTACAGGAGCTAAAGCAAAAGTAGTCGCAGAGACACTTATCGTCATGTTTCACGAAGCTATTACTATTGCACATATCCATGACGGCACATGCCATTTTGCGGAAGACCATGCGATAAGCCATACAGGGTTTGGCATTTCGTTCAAAGCCACTCTTTTCAGTAACAAGTCTGCACCAATGATTATCCTTTAGAACGTTTTTCTTTTATAATGTGGTAGGTTGAATTTTCTCTTTCAAACCTCTCAAAACGGGTGCAACTCGTGGAAGCCTTCATTCAAGGTTCAAAGCACAATTAAAGTGCCTTTTTAAGAACACAAAGGAATCACTCCTAAAAATTCAAATTCATTTTTTCTTTCATTTTTCCTATGACATGTTTTATATTTCCTTTTTTTTATGTCAAATGAAATGATTTTGTTTCAAATTTTACATAGGCATCTAAAATATCTTTTTTTTTTTATAAAAATAAAAATAATAAAATTTATCCAATGTGGGCATGTTCTATCAATGGCCCAAAATTATCAAAAAATTCATTTTTTGAAATATTTTATATTATAATAGGGCACTTGGTTTTTGTCAAATTCATATATTTTTTGTACATTAATATTTAAGGTGTTTGGGGTAAGAATCTTGGGACCCAAAAATAATAATTTAACATTATTTATGAATCCTTGAACTTTTTTTTTCTCACAAGATAAAGTCTTGGATTTTTTTCTAGGACTCGGTAAGAATTTTGAAATTTGTTTAAATTTGACATGTTATGTATAGAATAATACTTTAATAATGTATCTATTCATGAAGAAAATCAAACTTTCGATATGAATGTGATATGAAGTTACGACATGTTTCAAATGAAGGGGTCCACTATGTATAAAAAGAAATAGTTGTTTTTGGTACCTAACCACACTTTGACCTTCAAACACATATTTTGAAATTAATAGATTATATAATGAATGAGGTAATCTTATATATAAATGCAAATGAAGAAACTATTAAGGTTATTTTAATGTAAGAAGGCCATGTTGTGGTTTATGAATCAAGAAAATTATGCCCCATTAAACATAATTATCCCACGAATGAAAATGAATTATTAGCCATGCAGTAAAGGTTTGGAAGCACTATCTTTTGGGAAGGCATTTTAAGATTGAAACAAACCATGTTAACTTAAAATTCTTGACCACATAGTTTACATTGAATCATAGGCAATGTCGTTGGGTGGAATTATTCCAGGAAAGGAAAATATGGTCATGGATGTCTTATCTAAAAGGAAATGGATTAATGCCATTTCCATAATTAAGGGTAGCCTCATAGAAAAATTTAAAAAAAATGAATGACACATTCCTATTTTGACACATTTTTTTATGCATTATTCGAAAGGAAAAATTCCCAAAATAATTGTGTAAATATGTAACTTATGTGTTAAAAGATGGGTTATAATATTATGATGGTCACCTATGTATCCATAAAAACACAAATTGTGTGTTGAAGATTTTATATGAATACCATAATATCCTTATTATGAATCATCCGAAATTTCAAAAACTTTATATCACAATTAAAAATTCTTTCTTTCGATTTGGAATGGAAAGGGATATTCATGAATATGTTGAAAGGTGTTATCCCTATCAAACATCAAAGATTGAACAAACAAAAACTCCTAAGCTACTTCAACCATTAACCAAATTAATCACAAAATGACAATCCATAAATATGGATTTTATTGTGAGCCTATTTAGAACAAGGAAGGATAATAATGTCGTATTTGTGGTGGTAAATTGCTTGTCAATACAAACCTATTTTGTTCCCACAAAAACAATGGCCATGGCTAGGGAAACAAACAAATTATTATATATATATATATAGACTTCATGGATTACTTTAAAAAATTATATTTGATAAGATTTCAAAGTTCCTTAGTACATTTGGATAGTGTTATTTAAAGCACTAGGCACAAAACTATGTTTTAACATTACCTACCACCCTTTAATATAATGGCCAGACTTAGAGAATTAATTAGACTTTAAAATATATGTGAAAGATGTATGTAACTTTTAAGCAAAACTTTTGGAAAAAACATTTTCATTTGGTGAAGTTGGCTTATAATAATAATGTCCATATTTTGGTTGGTGTGAGCCCATTTGAAGCTATGTATGGTCAATAATGATTGACATCAGCATTTTGGAATGTTTTTCAATTCAAGTGGAAACATTCGATCAAATGTTGAACATAATGCAATTGGAATAAGAAAACATTAATGATTAGTGGTAACCCTGTGCATAATGCACAGGTGTGTTATTTCAACAATGTTTGGTTGATGTTTTTGGTTTTTTAAAAAAACTTTTCTTTTCAAACAACTGTCCGTGGCCCGGGCGCCATTATCGGGAGATGGGCTGATTGCCTCCGGGGCCCTGTCTGGTCCGGTCTAAGGTAAAGTGGTAGGTACCTAGGATGATCCCATGGCTTCATTAGGCTTTGTGACCTAGGCTAGTAGGTACCTACTACCTACCCTACAAATAACGGCGCGGTGAAAGTCACTAACTGACTGACTGACTGACTGATTGACTTGCTGAATTAATATATAAGATTATATGTTAAGGGTCCATGCAAGAGTTAAAACCTATGCAGATCGAGTAAGGTCTATTAATTTTTTTTTATATGGGGGACATGGTGTTTTTCAAAATGATTCTTAAAAAAAGTTAATCAAGATTGGGAAAATAAAAATAAGTTTTCCTTGAAGTATTGTGGACCATTCTAAATTCTTAAAAAAATTGGAATTGCCCAAGTGGATGGAATATTCACATTGTGTTCCATGTGAGTTTCCTAAGAATATTTGTATCTAACCTTTGCAAACTTCTCTTAAACCTATCACAAATTATAATAAAATAAAAGATTTTGATGAAACCAAAACAAATCTTGGAAACATGAATAAAAAAAAGTAACATGTTTTTACAAAATATTTGGTGAAACGGAAATGATATTTTTTGGAAAATGCCACTTGGGAAAATAAAGAAAAACTCCTTACGAATTTTCCCAAGTTTAAAGGTATTAAGGACAATACCCAATTCTTGAAAGGTACGCAATGCAACAATCCTTTGGAAAATGATATGGAAAAAGTCGAAGACCATGATGGTGTGACTTAGGACATATAAATTGTAAATTTTGTATAAAATTAAAAAGTTATTAATATTACACTAATGTTGCACATGAGAAAGCACAAGAAGGAAGTAAAAAGAAGAATAGGGTAGAGAAGACATATAGAATAGGAAAAATCTTATGAAGAGAGGACCTTGTGCTTGTGGTTGGGAGAAAAACCATTTTGATATAAAATTGTTTTAAAAGAAGTGTAGCCATAGTGTAAATATTTTTTATTTGGTTGCTTTTGCATTTTGGTTGAAGCAATGAAATGAAACAACTAAAAAAGGGAAACATTAAGTTAGTTATTAGAACAAGATGTGAACAACCACCAAAGTGGATAGGGTTTTGTAAAAAAACCTTTCTATGGAAATAACCAATTCACTAAAGAATTATTTCACAAGGACCTTTTCGGCAACAATTTTCCTATTTCTAGTTTTGAAAAGATTGGGGGAAATATGACAATGAACACATATTATTTACTTTACTATGTTTATGCCCTAAGCACATGACTTGTGTGACTATTTGAACAATTTCTAAACCATTATTTGCTTTTAGATTGAAACTGATGAGTCTACACCATCATGTAGTCCACAAATATATCATGTCCAAGTCCAATTCTTTTCTAAATCAAGTTTGGATTAAAAACAAAACACACCCACTCATAAGAGCTCGATCTTTTTTGACAATTGAATACATTCTTCAATTTAAAAACAATTCAAATCAATGCACTTTAATGTAAGCAAATCTTTTTCAAACAAACTAACCTATTCTTTGTCCAAATGATGAGCAAAAGACCAACTATTTAGGCCACTATATGCTTCAAAGTTTTCACCTTGCCATCTATCTTGAATTTCTAACACTGGAGGATCAGTAAGTACTAAATATTAAATATTAAATAATTTTTGATTAAATAAGAAATGAAATTATTAGTCATCATTTTGTAAGTTATTTATTGATTATTTAGTTTTAAATTATAAAAGAAAAATAAATGATGATGATTATTATTATTTTATTGTAATCAATTTATTATTAATAATAATTGATTAGTCAATACTATGTTATAAATATAAATCATTAACTCATAAAAATCTTTTTTGTTTAATTAATTAATATTCCATATTTTACATTAATTAATCAATTTACTGATATTACCATTTTTTGACTAATGAATATTGGTTTGACATTAGGATTATGTCATTTTAATATGACCTTGCCGTTATAATTTAATTATACATTAAAATAAACATGGTATACTTGTTAACAAAGCCAAATATATAATCAACATGAATTTTATTTTATTTTAACATGTTAATAATATGAAGCAATATGTGTTTAATATAAGCTAAATATATTTAAATATGTTAAATAGGTTTTAACATATGTTTCGTGTACCTTGATTACATGTTAAATATACTTTTCATGTGGTCTAAGATGCCTTAATGTACATAAAATGTATAGGCACATCACAAAAAGTAACCAAATTATAACCAAATTTGCAACTAAATGAACATAATAGCCTATTCTTGGATGGAAATTCGAAAAAGTTAATCAATATAAAAAAATTTACAATTTAGTATTAGCTGCATCATAGTTACAAAAATAATATGAAATTTAAAAAGATGATTATTATTTGTAAAAATTATAAAACATAGTTACAAATGATGAATAGTTGCATGTAGTTGCAAATTGGATGGTTACATAATATAAGATTTTTTGTAATGAATTTGGGTATTTCTTATTATGTGTTTAGACATTTAATGTACATTGGGGTATTGTGAATCACATTAAAGATATATTTAACTTGTATTCATGGTATATTAAGCATATTTAACTTATATTTATGGTATTTAAAACCATATATTTAGTTTTTATTCAAAATATACCATATATTAAGCGTACACATGCTCATATTTTGGGTGTATTAGATTTTTTAAACCATTTTTATTTCATATGGTTTAAAAAGATATATACCATGTTTATTTTAAGGTTTGATTAAATTATATTGATAACGAGGTCATATTAATATGATATAATCATTTTATTAAACAAATATTAAGTGTTGATGATTCGTGAATATTTCATTGATTAGTTAGTATAAAATTTGAAATAATAAAACTTACTTACGTATTTTATTTATAATTAATTAATACCAACCAATCTATAATAATTGATTATTTATTTATTTATTTCAAAAATAAAATATTACTAATTAGATAGAATCAAGTCATAATTTGATAAAATAAATAATAATTATTGATGAGTTCCAAGCTAAAATTTGCCCATATCCCCCTTCCAAATTGCATTATTTGTTTCCAAACCCAGAAATTGGGAGGTTGTTGAAAAATAGTCCCTTCATGTTGAATTGCCTCCACCCACTAACAATTGGGGAAACATCATGTTGGCTCTCTTTTGTTGGAAGGTTATCAAGGTCACTTGCCCACCCACACCTAGTTAAGAAAGTACTTGAAAAAAAACCTCCATGCCCAACTATGAAAGGGCAAAAAGGAAGAAGGGAGATGTCAATATAACTTGTTACTAGTCATGTGTATATGTGGGACTTTAGTTTTTGAGACTAATATTTTGGGTATGCCATTAGTTGATCATGCACAATTAAGGTGGTAGGGCCTAAGTAGTAGGGTCATGAGACCATGTGTATGAGGAACATGATTGGGTCATCCATGTCAAGTTTTTGGTATTGTTAGAAAGCCCTTGATGAATGAAGGTGCATTAAGGTGGTTTGGTAATGTTTAAACCTATTGTGCAAGAGCCATTAATATTGAATTTTTTTTCAAAAAAATTAAAAATTAAGAATAAAACAATTTAGGGAAATTGGGGCAACCTCTCGGTGTGGTTGGAAAACTTTTCATGAATGAGAGTTCTTGGAGGCGATTTCATAATTTTTAGACCTAAGGTGGGGGGAAATATTGAATTTTGAATCATTTTAATGATTGGAAATTAATTTAAAAGTTTAAATAACATTTTCTTGAGTGAACTCCATCATTAAAAATCTTGTTCACAAATGGGCTAGTGGCAGCATGCCACACTAGTTATAATGAAAATAATAAACAATTATACATCTGTGAATGTATTGCCCATTTATAGTAGGGTAACTACAGTTTGGACACATCAACACAAGATACTTTAACTTTTTTGTCCAAAATTTTAAAATATTTCAATAAAATTTTATGGAGAGCTTTATATGTTTTCTTGCATGATTATTTCTTGCACATATGACCAACACTTGGGGCCATAAATTCCAAGCCGAATGAATACAAACAATCAATTCTAAATGGCCCCAAAATTTTCATTTTTCTCTACAACCCTAGAAAAAGAATTTTGTAACTTAAAATTTTCCATATGTTTTATACAATATAATTAAGTGCATCCAATCAACATTACTAAAAAGAAGATGTTCTTTTGTTCTTAAAACAAATTTGAAATCAATCACACTATTTAATACATTTATTCTAATTCCTTTATTCCAATTGAAATAGATTTCCTTGAAAAACTTAAATGAATTTTTTTAATGACTATCAATTTTCATTTAATATTTTCATTTTATTAATATGAAATTATTTTAATTGTTAGCACATAAAAACACACTATAATTGTAACATAATAAATACATACATACAATTTTAAAAATAAAATAGTTCTTTTATGTGAACCTAATCATAAACAATAATAATTTTGTGTTAGAAAACATTAATATGAGATTTTTGAAAACAATTTAAATGTATAATTTGAAATCCTCATAAACAAATTTGAATATTTAGTTTGAATGAATTAAATTTTTTTTTTTACCATGTGTAAATGGGGTACAACTTGGTTGCACACTTATAGTGTACACAAAATCCTATCACAATATTGCAACATTGTGATAGGATTTTATGTTTTCTAGAGATGATGTGCCATTAGGGTGGTTTATAATTATTTGAGACGAGTGTGTATAGACAACAATAGTTGTAGGTGCTAACATGGTAGCACACAAATTGGAATGAACACCTACAACAAAAATTCTCACAAAAATTCTCACTTTTGTAGTTCCTTTTCAGAAATTAGGACAAAAATTCAAAGGTTGGCAATGTGGCATTCCATGTTCACTAATGGTGTGGCACTCCACCACCTATGGGTTACAAATAGTTACAAATGCAAACAAATTGTGCAAAACTTACAAAAAGATGGTTACCATATCCATTATAATAGAAGTAGTGGATGAATTTCAATATATTTTGAAAATTTTGATTATTTCATATGGAATAGGAAAACATATGCATTTTAAAACATGAATATTTTTTAACACTAACAATCACATGATTAGTGAGATATTGGGGCAATGGTCAACATGTTTAATAAGTTGTAAAACCATTCAAAAAATTCCTTTTTGTGAGAATGAGATTTTGATCAAATTGACCTTTCAATCATTTTGTAAAATATCGTGGTTCATTTATTTCATTATGCTAGGACATAGATGTTGTTATACAAGAATATAACTCATTTTCAACATAAAGTTGGTTCACCTTTAAATGTTAAAAAAAAAAGAATAGTTAAAACATAGAATTATGTGGTGCAAATTATATTGTGAATGTACTTGCCTACTATAAACCACCATGCTAGTTCACATTAAATGATAATTAAAAGATGTAATGTAATTAGGCTAGGTTTCAAGTCAAAAATGTTAGGATACATAACAAAATGATCATTCAAACATGTCATCACACTTCCTAAATGAACATTATACACATCACCAATCTTCTTTACTAACGTCTTTGTCATCATTGTTTAACATTGCAATCCTTTTGTGGATTCATTTTTTCTCATCATTTCGTTGCTATCATTTTGGACCTTTTCTTTTATCTACATCAAAGCCACATTTGGCAATGTCGAGTTGTGATTTCTATTCATAATTTCAAGTTGAGTGTCACCTTACAAATTGTCCTTCAAAATTGTATGCAAAAATGTTTGTGGTTGTAATCTTAACTATAATCAATTATAGTAAAATTTTGCAAGAAATTTTGTATTCAAATGTTATTGTTGTTTGTTGGTAGTTTCTAGAAATGCCATACTTGTTACTTGAGCTAGATTGGAATGACGTGAACTATGTTGACCATTTGATTGCAATTAATGGTTTGTCCATAGCTTTAAAGTACTCTATTTATGTCTCAAGCTTGATTTTTTAGCTTTGAACTCTTGGATTACCAAATTGTTAGCGTGTATGTGATCAATGTATTGTGTTAACCTTTTCATAATTTCAACTAATGTTGTGAACTTATCAGGTTTGCAAGATTAGAACCAAAGGTTTAGGTCCAAGTGTTTGTGACCCCAACCTAACTTGATTATCTTTTCTTAAAACCAACACAAGAACTAGATCATGGAACTAGTCTTTTGACAAGATCTAGAATCGAAACTTGAACCATGAAAAAACATTTTTGAAATCAAGGTCATGATGTTTAGGTAGGAAAATTGATTTGTTTGAAAAGTTGATAAGTATGCTAAACAAAATAGTTAAGTAGTAATTTTAATTAGTTGTTCAACTTCACACCTACATAGACCAATATTTCAATTTGTTGTGAAACTTTGTACCCATACAATTTCTAGCATTTAGGAGTGTGTAATGCGTACATGGAATTGGACCTACTTTTGAAATTGATCTTGGAGCTTTTTGAATTTGAAAAAATGTGTTAAAATTGAAATTGACAAGTTCAGAAATTGGAACAATTAAGCTCAAACCCACATCTAAAGAACTTCCAAATAAATAAAACAAAAAATTGAGTTTCTTTTAGAAAAGAAGAATTACACTACATTGATTTTAACCATAATGAATTAAAGAACAACTCTTTTTCACATATAATCACGTTCTACATATTGGAATAACTTACATTCTTTTGACATGTTGTAAATCGACAAAATTTAAGGTGGATTAGTATTTGGGGTTTGTAATGGGGTGTTGGCTTATGTGAAATTATTGGCACAATCTGGAACTTATAATGTGTGGTTGAGAGTTGGTCATATAACCAAGTTTCATTAAAATTGGCACCATGAAAATTGTGTAGCTTGTTTCAATTCTTGTATCATACTTCAAACTTTATAGTTATAAATTTTTCATTAAGGTCAAATGGATTCTTGCATGGGTTAAAGTTAATTCTAGTTCAAAAATGTCATCTTCTTCATGTCCATTAAACACTACTAAAAATCTTGTTGTTTACAACCATGTCACTTGTGACTAGGTGCAATTAAAAGTCACATGCAACTATGAATAATAATTTTTGCAACTACTTTTCAAATTTGGATGGGTTTTCGTCTTCTTACAACTAGGTTGCAATTATAGCTTGTTTCATCCTTACATGGGGTGAGTTCTCATGGCATTCTTGTATTTATTACAACATTTTTTATACAATTAGTTGCACAAACAACCAAAATAGTTACATTAGGTTAGGTTCTCTACCTACCCATATATGTTGTAAGTACACAATATGTTTTACTTCGTGCCTATGGAATAAGTACCTAGGCTAGATAGTTGATACCTAGTTAAATTAGGCTATAGTACCTAGGTGGGTAGCTAGACTAGGGTACCTTACCTACCTACCTACCTAAAATGTAATATTTAGTACTTATACTTAGGGCATTTATATTGTAGGATGTAGTATCTAGTAAATAGATCCTTAATAGATACTGAGGTTTAACTATAGGTAGTACATTGTACCTAATAGACCCAATAGGTACCTATTAGGTATACCCTATAGAATGTAATAGGTATTTGTACATGTATAAGTACCAATACAAGATTCATGAGATCCAAGATTTTAAGTCTTCCCACCCTCCCTTCTCCATTTCTGAAATATAACATGGGTTCCATTTTGCTATGCATTACCAATGACAATAAAATGATGAAAAAAATGAATTGTGAAAATTACGTTCCATTTGCATGAAAATATTGAATGACATTGCATGCAACTTGAAATGAATTGAAGGTTAGAATCACAAACAAGGTGCCCCAAAACGAATCACAACTCCATGATGTTGAAGTCCTCAAATACAATTTACATTAGTTTTGAGTATGTGACACGTGCAAATAATTACGTTATGTGTATTTGAAAACATATCAATGTTTTATAAATTATTTTTGCATCTAGCACCAGTTTACATCTAAATGTTTCATATGTGCTTAGCAAAATATTAAATAATGTTCATTTATTAGTCCTTATGCTTGTAGCTTGAAAATATTTGAAGTTTACATTTTTTCAAACATTTCATTATATATATATATATATATATTTCAAGACATATGATATTTAATAACATTTTTTTTTGTGGTTTAAATTTGGTGCAATTTGGCATAAGTTTACTAGTCATATTAGGGCATGTTACCCAGTGTATTTTTTTCCTTGGTTCTTCGAGGGGTGTTTACGAAAATGGAATTCACACACACCTGCCCAGTTGGTTGGTTGGCTGGTATCCCGGGCGGGAAAAAAAATAAAAATAAAAATCAAAGCAAGTTTTTATGCTGGGTAAAGCCTATTTCCAGACGTTACGAGTCATCACCCTAAGTCTAGAGCAAACTTTGATTATCTTTTGCTAGCTGTTGGCTAACCAAGTAATTGTAGAATAAATAACTCCCTCTCTTAGCTTTAGGCCGAGCCAATATAGTCTTTTGTGAGGTGAATTAGGGTTTGCTTTTTTCTTCCAACTCTGATGATCTTCCTTGACTTCTTTTGTCTCTTTTGCTTCTTTCTTTCTAGATGTCACAAAAAGCCGGGGATCAAGGGGATCATGTTTTTTCTATAAAGTTTAAGAGAGAGAGAGAGGAAGGAAGGAAGGAAGGGAGAGAGGGATGGAGGGAGGGAGAGAGAGAGACAGAGAGACAGAGAGAGAAAGAAAGGGGATTGATTGCAAACAAAAATGAGCCACAACTTTATTGGGGAGGAAATCCATGTCTGCCAATCCTATGGATTTTTGCTCAAGTCTCCACACAAAATTTGAATGGTGAGCTCTTGGAATAGGCCCACCATCTCTCCATTTAACTTCTTGTCTTCTCTTTTTTCACGTGATTAAAGGTCAGGCTTGTAGATTGCTTTGCCACGTTGGCTTTGGCATGCAAGCATGCATGCATGCATTCCCCATTTGCAAACTCCTTTCTTCTCTAAGGGTCAGGTTAATATTAATATAAATAAATAAATAAATTTCAAAAAAATTAAAAAAATTAAAAATTTTAAAGAATTTCAGAAAATTCAAAATTTAATATTAATTAAAATTTTTGTGATGTAGCTGAAGTGGTGGTCCATAAGATGATTTAATGAGATTTGGCTACATACTAGACATGAAAGTAGAAAAAAAAAAACCTGAATCCTTCTATATTGTTGGCTACCTACTGGAACTTATCAAAAAAATCTGATGATTTCATGATGAAATCTGGCGAATTTGAAGGTGGAAATTATATTTTTCAGGTTGACATTTGGTGACATTTCGCCAAAAAAGAGAGAAGAAAGAACTGCTACTGCTAAGAGTGCTTTTTTATTAGGGTGTTTACAGGCCTCCGGGCAAAACTAGACTAGAGGTGCCTCCTCTTGGTGACATTTCTTGTCCTTCAAAAGCCATTAAACTTACTGGAACTAGAAATATTTTCTGCCCAGAGTCTAATGACATTTTGCCAATTTGTATGCCATTCATTACAATGCTCAAAAGAAAAACCAGAAAATTTTCAAAGTCTAGTAACTCTCTTCACCATAAATTTTAAATGAGGGATGCTCAACATAGTTTCAAGCAAAAGCTTCCTTTGGGCACCATGATTCCAAACCTAGTGTTTTTGAGAGGAGAAATGATCTTGGCACTATGGTGACATGGTGGTCTTAAAGATGGGTGTAGCTGATATTTTATCAGAATTTACAAAGTAAGTTATATTCTATGGGAGCCAAAGCTAATGTGAAGTAGAAGCCCCCTAAAAGTGCCCAATTTCCCATGTTATCGAACACAATACACAAATCAAAGAGTACCAAAAAGAAGAAGAAGAAAGGTGGTTTCCAAAAGTTCTGGACTCAAAATCTAAGCAAACATCACCAAAAAAAAGAATCAGACCTTCACGTCCACTAAGCAACACAATGATGTGAAGAGTTCTACTAAGGGGTGGAGATGAGCAATTGGCGATCAAGGTTATTCAACCTACTCGCCGCTATTTATCTCATTTTTGCATATCATCCCAGTTTCCATCCACGAATAATCTTCATTTTTGTGAATTGATTAACAATGAACTGGAAATTCTAACTCATACATGGTCTATTAATTTTACATACCTTAAACCCACCACCACATGCATAGCCTAAACCTTTGGGGAACATTGTACTAAAATGATCTCTGTGCCTGGCCCAACACCAATGACTAAAGAATTTGCTAAATTTGTTTTACTAAGAGCAATCCAGTACATGACCCTACACATTAAAATTGGATGAAGAAAAGTCAAAACATGCTGGTTTGGCTCATGAAAATGGTTTTGGCCTAACATAATTTCCACAATTTGCTAAGGCTCGTAGAAGGCCCAAGGAAGCTGTGCACCTGCTATAGAAGAGTGTAATAAATATGATGTGACTCCTGCTCCCTGTTTTTAATTGGCCGCTCATAATTGGTCCAGATGGTTTGCTATTAGTAGTCTCTCACCTATTTACAGTTTCAGTATTATGGATGGGGTTGCAAAAAAAGAAATAACTAAACTTGGATGTGAGAAATATGTTTGCAGGGTCGCATACTGAGGATTGCTAGGGATGCTGCTATAAGACCATATGTTTCAGTAATGCTTTCTCAAGTGGTATCCTAGAAAGGATTAACCCTAAATTTTGAATCCTAAACCTTGGAGAGGATGTCGTGAATAGTAGTGAGGAACCTTAAGTTCTCACTTAGAAAAAAGGGTTAGGTAGTCTAAGTTAAGTGCTGAAGTAGTCTTAAGTAAAATATATGCTTTTTCTAGTACTTTGTCATTAAAATAAGCATTATTGTCTTGTTGCCAAGACTCAAAACTTTAGACATGCACTTACGCCAAAAGAGCACTTCAATGCTAAGCCACTACTCTTGACTTTGGCAAAAGTGTAAGGAAGTACACATGCTTGCCTCGGTTTACTTAAACTTCTAGATGACAACTTTTTTTGAACCCATCTTATGTTGAGAAAGTTCATAAGGTTTGCAATTTTTAATTTTTGATTAAAAAAACAGATTTGTCAATTAAGCAAATTTGATCTTGCATACTCAAGATTCAGCTCTAAATAATTTAAGTGGCAAAATTAGAAGTTAATGTTCCATTAATTTGATAGTCATAGCTTGCAAAGCTGTGTGAAAAAAAGGAATCCTTGAAGGACTCAAGGATGTTGGGTTGTTCCATCACTTGTTTGAAGATCATGATTCATTCCCAAAACCCTAAATCTTGATATTGTTGGCATCATGTGTTTCCAACATTAACAATATATTAACACCTGTTACAGCTTTGTGAACATGATGGAACGAATGTATGAGAGGAGGTCTTGGGGATGCATTACTTAAAAGCTTTAGAATTTGTAGATAATAAGCTTCAAAACTAGGATGCAATGGAAACTCATCCCCTTCTTTCCAAACCTTGAAGGAAAAGTATCTCCTGAGTTTAGTATTTAAACATTTGTTTTACTTTCACATCAATGTTCTATTCTCATATTTTTGTTCATGAATGACCCATGTTTGCTCCCAAAAGTACAAGATCCTAAAAGGAACAACAACATGCATTTGGTAAGCTCTAGGTGTCAACCTTTCAGCTTGCAAAGTGGGTAAGATTAATACTATGTTGTTTCAAACTTGCAAAGAATGGAAACCTATCTTCCATAAGTAATGGATTTCCTCCCAAAGAAAAAGTTTATTTTGGAAAATTCAAAAGTTCACAATGATTTTTACTTTCTTTGGGACTGAAAGGCTCAAACGTTTGGGGATTAAAAAACAAAAAAAGAGGGCTAAAAATCACAGAGTTATTTGTGTCATTCTAATGGCCAAATTTTCAAATGACCACATTTTCTTTATTGGGTTAGTATACAATAGAGAAAGATATTTTGGTAAGAATCCATTGATTGAATACAATAAGACTAGTACAAATGAAGCCTTTTTCTTTTTAGAAAGGTGAAAGTGGGGTAAAAGTGGGGTAGGGAGAGAGAGAGAGGAACTTAAAGATTTTTTTGGCTTTGAGGGTTATGTTCTCCCAAATGATCCCAATAGTGAACATGACGGTGTCCCCAATTTTACCTATGCATTAACTGGAGAACATCACTGGCGGTTAAGCATTTGTGTTTGTGTTCACATTCCCCTCTAAGAGATGCCAATGTACGTTAGGGTTCCCCAAGAGTGTGTAAGTAATTGGCCAGAGAACAAGCACCTACACTCAGACCTTCACCTTCTTGAGTAAGGCCTCTTATGGTGCATTCACACTCAATGTTAAGTCAGTGTTAAATGAAAATCTAGGTGGATCCTAGGTGGCATCCAATGTTAAATGGGCCATAGCTCAATGTTAAGTGAATGTTTAGCTTAACATAAAATTTTCATGGCAACTAGGTTTAAGTCCTAAATGGCTAGCATGGTGCTAGGGGACTCGACCTTAGAATCCTTAACACCAAGTGTGAAGAATGCATGTTTAGAGGATATATTAAACCTGGTAAATATTAAATTTGGACTTGGAGATCCTCATGGCATCTAGTAAGGACAGGAGTATGTCTATCTATGAAGCAAGGTAGTTTGTTTTGTTTTGTCATGTCGAGATTCTCTCAAACCATGGCGCTTGGTGCCAGGCTCTTGGTAGCTTTGATGAGTAGGGGTGCATCAACTGGGTTTGAGACTGTTTGGAGCTGTGATGTGGAAGCTATTAAATGTTGAACAATTTTCTCAATGAAAATTACAGAAAATCAAAACTGAAAAATGTGTTGGAATTGGGGGTGTTGTTGGAAAGCCCTCGACAAATCAGATTTTATAGATTTTATTTCATAATATTCAGACCTAAGGTGTGGAAGATATTGAATTTTTAGTGGATTTTGTTGCTGAAAACTCAAAAAAAGTTGAAAAATTGGGTTTGGAAGGAAAAATCGATTGAGCTGTCAATGTGTTCACACCGGGTCCAATGGCACAGGGTTACACTAGTTTACCTAAAGTTTAGAAGCAACTCAACAAGGGATGTGTCACACCATGGCCTTGCCATTTGCATTAAAAAGTATCTTAAGGCAAAAGAAGAATTATGGAAATTCAAATATTTCACCATGCAAAAATATAATCTTCAAAAAAAATCCTCTATAGAAACCAAAATCCTTCAAGAAAATATTATAACTCCATAACTAATCTCAAGTTTCAACACAACCCAAAATACCCTCATTCAAAAATCCTCATATAAAAATAGACCTATTATTACCTAGGGGCCAAAATCCCTTAAAGCTCCCATAATCTATAATGAATCTAAACACACTATCCTTGCCTTGGTGTATTATTTATGTCTTTTACCATGGTAGTACCGGTGTAGGTGCCGGTTCACCTAAGCCTAAGCTATCCAAGTGCTACTAAATTATCCACCGTGAAGGACTTCCTTTAGGCCTAGCCTAGTTTAAAAGTTCTCTACAGCCTCTCAAAAAAGAAGAAAGAGAAGGCATCAAAGGGACTTTGTGAGCATTTTTGTAGTTAGTTGCATAAGAACATAAGGAGCTAGCTACCTAGAGGGGGGATATTTGCTTTGCATGTTGTATATCTTTCCAACACCAGTCAGCAGTGGCTATGGAAATGAAGGGGGGGCCCAGCAGGACCTCCCCTATTTTGTCCATACCTTGATTGTTTTGGTGTGTCTTTTGGTGTGTCTAATAGTTCTACTACTTTTTGAAGGCTTTTTTCCTTACTTGGGGACATATGTTGGTTCCACTTTGGGTTTTGAAAGTTCCACTTTGGGTTCTGAGAGTTCCACTTTGGGGTCTGCAAGTTCCACTTTGGGTTCTGAAAGTTCCACTTGTGTTGTGAATAGCCTAGATGATGTGGGAATGGGCCATTATGCTCTGGAACAGGCCATGGCAACGCTCCATCACGTAACGGAATGGGGCCTCACCCTACTGGGCTTGACACATTCCTATGAATTGGGCTCATTCTAACCCTACTGACCAATGCATTCCTACATAACAGGCACATTCTATAGTAACTTAAAGTTAAGTGGGGTTATTACGCCCGTTTTTTCAGCCTTGTTTAATATGGCTTAATTGGCTTGGTTTGCCTTGCCAACTATGCAGGCGGTCATTTCCGCTGCACTCATTCCACACTCCCCAGACCTTTTCTGTGCTCCCCACTGCATTCCAAACAGTGGGGGCACCTACCTGCCATTTTATGGCAGAGAGCGAGTTGTTGAAGGCAGATTCTGGTTCCCGGCGTGTCTAGAGGCGAGGCCAGTGACTTGCGGCTGGGAATTGGAATCCACCCTGGGCAGCTCGCTCTCTCTAGCATGTTAAAAGCCAGAAGGGGACATCTATTCCATCTTCCTTGCTTGCGCGGAATTAGCAGTGCCCACTGAATTCCGTAAAAAGTGTCCATTTTATGCACAAGGTTACGCCGCAGTGTGCCAGTCCCAAAATAAAGGGTCCATGAACAAGATGGTAGCCAAGTCCGGCCTTACATTTTGGGACATTATGTCCTACACTCATGGGACTTTACCCATTGTAATGCATGACGCAATGATTATTGTAAACCTAAACATATGTAGATCATGAGACATAAGGATTGGGAGGGTTCTTACACCTAGTCATAATTAATGTTGAGTGGGAGAGATCTTACGCCTACAAGTAGGTGTAAGATCCGCTCTAATCCTAAAGAGTAAAATGAAATATTCCTCTTCTTATTTCATGGATTCAAGGTGCCATCCAATACATTACAAACTTTCTTCAATTGCTTTGTGTATGTACATTAAATATAAAAACATAGAAATAAATAAATAAATATTGATAATACTCTATGTATTGAAGTCTGTTCCGGTTGATTCCACAGGTTTCGTGTAGTACCTGGGCTTATGGGTCCCATTTTACAGGCAGGATGCTAAACACTCCCTTACGAGCTTTGCAGGTGTCAGTGTGCGGTCCTACGTGAAACCCCCGCATGGTTCCATTTTCCAGTACTTCGTAAGCAATGGCCAGGACCCTGGGTAGGACCCTGGGATCTCTCCCCTTCCCATGAGCACTGTTGTTATGGATATGTGCAAAACTGACAATGCCCAATTTTATTACCAAAAAGAAAACAAAAGGCGAGGGGGGGGGGGTGGTTCGGAACTCTGCAAGCCACATAAAAGATTTGACCCACGTGACTCAGGGCTCCCCCGCTCCACGGCCACCAGGCCACAACTGATTTCCCGGGCAGCGGGCAGGGGTACTGAATCAACCACGCTTGCAGCGTGAATGTGAGAGTAATCAGTAACTGCTGTGAAATCGCCCAAAAGTGCACCTTTTTGGTAAAATTTCCAGGTCTCAATTGAAACTGAGTGCGGCTTTTCCTTTTGGTACATTTTCAGGTCCCAATTAAAACTGACTGTGGCTTTTCCTTTTGATAAATTTCCAGGTCGCAATTATAACTGACTACGGCTCAACCTTTTGGTAAATTTCCAGGTCTGAATTAAACTGACTACGACTCAATCCTTTGGTAAATTTTCAGGTCTCAATTAAAACTGAGACCTTTTGATAAATTTCCAGGTCTCGATTAAAACTGCAGCTGTCTCCTTTCCGTAAATTTTCAGGTCCCAAACTGCGACTTTTCTTTGTAGAGTCATTATTAGGTAGAGGGAAAGATAGGGGTACCCGAGGTGACCAACTAACCACGTGTCGAGATTCGAAATGTCAACTGACATCCTAATCGACGAATGACTACTACACAACGAACTCCAAAATCCAGGTGCCAAAAACGCTGCCTGACCGACCTTCCCTCCCTCCCTCCCTCCTTCCCTCCTTCTCCGGAACGCTTTCGGATTTAACTTCCCCTTTTCGCCGTAGTGCGTGGATAGGTCTAAAGGCTGATCTGCACGTGGGCGGTTCCACGCGTCTGCGTGTGAGTCGTTAGTCCCTGCGCAAAGCAGGTCTCGTGGGTAGCAGGTTTGCGTGCGTGGCGATTTGTGGTCGTCTCTCTCCTTTCTTCTTCCTCTTCGTCGTCGTTTGTTTGTTTTGCTCTCTAGTGTATGTTGTGTTGCCTGAGCGCTTTTTCTCTGCCCGCCGCCCGCCCACTCGCTCGCCCTCTCTCTCTCTCTCTCTCTCTCTCTCTTCTGGCGATGTCGCGCACAACAAGAGCATTGCAATTCTCCCTGCTATACGCTGCAATGTGTCCGCTTGGCGTTTCTCCCGGTGTTAGTACACTTGCTTTCCTTCAAATTCCTTGAATAATTTCGGTATTTTTTCGCTTCTTTTCGAGCTTTCAATTTCCACGATTTGTTCTTCTTCTTTGGAGTTGTGTCGTCGTCGTCGGTACGCTGTGGAGTTTGTTTTCCCCTTTCTTTCTTTCTTTCTTCTTTGTCGGGGGTGAAGAATCTCGAGAGTGGAATATACACGAAGCATTGACTTCAGCTCTGGACGACGTCATCGGAATCGTCGTGTTCTTGCGCTGAGAGGCCGCGGAAGTATTGGTATTATTGCTACTTTCGTTGCAGAAACGGAGCGGAATCGCCGTGTACCTCATTCTTGTTGTTGCTGTTCGTTGCATTGTTGGTGAAGATTTCGACACAGGCGAACGAACCACGTTTTGTTTCTTTGGGGTTCGCCTCTTCGTACATCGTTGTTTGTTTACGGCGATGATGTATTGATCATCTATTTGTTGCGAGGGCATAATATCGGCGGCGGCTCCTTATATCTCTTGGCGAGTAAAACTGGAGAGCCTTCGAAGCGATCGTGTTTTCTCTCCAAGTACTTACTTGTTGTGCAACTTGGATTTTCAAAGAGTTTGAAGGACTTGCAGAAGAAATCCAATCTTGATGTGTGTACGCCGTGCCGCCGCCATCGTCTCTCAAGCAAGCACTCTTCCACTTTGATGTCGAAGCTTAGAAAGTGGCTAATGAAGGAGGAACGATCACCCGGAACTCCTGTGAATGTACTAGACCCTGCCATCAAGCTTTTCGGTACTACCATTGGAGTTACCGGAGGAGGAGTCAGTAGTAGTGCGGATGCTGCTGATGCCGGCGAAGTGATCACGGGCAGCAGTCCTACGATCTCTCGGCAGGAATCTCCACAGTGCAGTCAGGTTGGTCGTCTCTCCTTCCCTCCCTCTCCGCTGTCTTTGGTTTCGTTTTGCTCCGTTTCCCCTGTTGTTGCCACTGACAAGCGATGCGAGATCCATACCCCATAATGGCGCATATGTACATACATCATCATGTTCCGCGGAGATCGTAATTCCGTAATTCTTGTTTGGAATGGGGAACGAGTTCCGAGATGCCTAGAGATCAGAAGAGAGGGAAAATGAATCTCAAAGAATTTTTTTGGTCATTCTGTGCTTTGTTCAGGAAAGCAGGGATGCAGGGGGGGAGGCAGAGGATGCAGCAGAAGAGGCAGGAGAGGAAGAAGAAATGGTGCAAAATAATACGCAGGATCATTGTACATCGGCAGGATCCAGAGCAGTGGATGAACTTGGGAGCTCATTAGGTAACAATAGAGCAACAGCAGAGGAGGAGAAGTCATTGAAGTATGGCAAACGGGACAGTGATTCAACAGTGACGGCAGTCACAGGAACTGAAACCGTAGCTTTTGCAGCTGAGGAGATCAGCGAAGGGATCAGCATGGAGCTCAAGGAGGAAGGCTCAGGTCAAGAAATTGTGCCCCAAGGGAAGAGTCCTCTGAAGAAGCCGGATAAGCTAGCCCCATGTCCACGATGTGAGAGCGTGGATACAAAGTTTTGCTACTACAACAACTACAATGTCAATCAGCCTCGCCACTTTTGCAAAAACTGCCAGAGGTACTGGACGGCTGGAGGCACGCTGCGGAATGTTCCTGTAGGAGCAGGTCGAAGGAAGAACAAACATGTAGGATTACAGGCTCGCCATGTGGCAGTAGCAGATGGGTCAGTTGTATCCATGGTGCGACCTGACTCCCGGGAGACTGCACAGCAGTTACTACCCTCCCCTGGGTCAAGAGTATCCACTGTGAAGCATCCTCAGATCCCTGGCCATTGTCCTACACTTCCAGATTCTTGTTCTGGCGGTAGCAATATCACATCATTCTGTCAAGACAGTCGTCCTTCGGAAGGTGCAGTGTTTTTGAGGCATGCAACAGGGACAATGCCTCCACAGCCATATCCTAGCAGCAATCCTTATGTTGCTTCAGGTCTGTGTTGTGTGAACCAACAAAGCCCTTGACAGTATTTGTTGTTTAAAGATGGCTTGGCAGTATGACCTTTGCATCAAGTGTCTTCTGTTTGCAAGCATGGATGTGTTGACTTGTGTGTCCATTCCTACTTATGGGCAACTGGTTGTCTTTGATGTGTTTCCCAGAGTTGGGCTTTGTTGATTCTCTTGATTTCTCAAATAGTTGGTCTTGTCTTCTTTCAGTAAGATATTATGGTTTTCAGTGGATAGTTGCTAGAGTTTGAAACTGGTTACCCATGGACTTTTTTTTTTGGTTTCACACACAGTGAGAACTAAACAAAGCATTCGCTTGTTTGCAAACAGGTGGTGAGATCAGCCTGATGGGAGGCTTTCCGGCATCAGGTAAAGTTCACCAGAAACCAGCTGTGGATGGATCACAAAATGGTGGCACTGGTGGCACTGGTCACACTACTCAGCAACCTTCTGATGTGGATAAGAAGCAAGTTGTCAACAACTGTGCCAGTTCTCTATCAGAATCAGTTTCAACTGCTACCAAGGAAGCTGCCAGCACTGGAGGTTCCATGTTGGTATATCCTAATCTTCAACCTGATGTTGGAGGATTATACCCTAAACTGCCAGGTCAGGATGCTGGTGACTTGCCTGCTGGTGGCACAGGAGGTCCCTTTGGCTTCTACAATGGGGCTTGGCCTTATGGATTTAATGTCGGGTGGAATGGGGCAGTGCCTGCTGTAAGCCCTGGGGTTGTTGGATCTGGGCAGGTATTACCAGGCAATGGATTGGCAACCTGGAGTCCACCTCCCAATGGTGTTTGGACTGGAGCAGGAGTTATTCCATGGGCATCCCCCATACCAGGGATGCCTGCTCTTCCTTGGATTGTACCTCCTGGCTGGGGAGGAGGTTGGACTGTGCCCATGCCATGGGCTGCAGCTGCTGCTCAGGCTGCTGCCTCAACAGCCAATGGTAGTGTGCTGCCTAGTACAACAATGCCAGTGTTGGGCAAGCACTCAAGAGAAAGGCCTGAGGGTAGGAGAGTTGATGGGGCTCTCTGGGCTCCAAAGACTTTGAGGATAGATGATCCCAAAGATGCAGCAAGAAGCTCTGTGTGGAATGCTCTTGGTATGGCAAACCCACCAGAGTCTGTACTGTCGGGGAGTAAGTTCAAAGCATTCCAACTGAAAGCAGAGACAAAAGTGAGGGCAGAAAGTCAGCCACAACAAGTGAAGCAAAGCACTGGCCAGCAGCTGTAGGCAGGATCATAGGGCCTCAGTAGGAGAGCTATCTACAGAAGTTTCAGTGGATGGTTTCTTGTAGATGCCTCCCATTACCATTTTACATTAGTGAGAGCACAGGCACCACATGTCTCATTCTGAGTGGCAGGCATAGCTGCTACGAGGTATATCCTGTTTTCTCCCTTCCACAGTTTCTGGTTTTGTTAGTTTCTTTTGTTGTTTGATATCACCACTACCACTTTGTTGACAGCACCATTAGCTTTGTGGATGTAGAGTATTACACAATGTTTACTATTCTAAGCTTTGCTATCACTCTCTCTTCCTTCATGAGCCACCTTCATGTTTCAAACCTGCGGGCTGAATCTAAGAAAAGGACAGAGTTAGAACATTTCTTCCAACAAACAGGGGACAGGAAAAGAGGAACAGAGTAGGCATGCAGGTTATTTGCCTTGAGCTTATGTTCCTGTATATAAATCTTCTGATAAACATTCATTTTCATCTTGACTTTAGTTTTCTGCCTGTCTAGGGGATTATGATGCCACTAGATAATATTTGTATGAATTGTCTGAGTGGAAATCTTTCATCTTCTAGCCAAATCTGCAGAAAACTTGGAGCCTGGTTTGTATCCTTCTCTTAGTGGCACAAAACTGTGGTGGTGCTGACCACCTGTGCTAAAAAATGTGTTGAGGATGTTATCTTGAAGGATGTGAACCAAGTTGTATACACATCCCGACATCAAAGAAAATTCTTCTCATGACAATGTATGGCAACCCCATGGTCTGAGGAGATTGACCAAGCAAAAGCTTGTTGAGTAATTTGATTACACCAGAAAACAACATGCATCCGATTTTGATATCTATAATGCCTGCAAATGGGGCCAACATGATTTGAAGCAGCAAAGGGTAATAATAGCTCAACATGAAACATGTTCTTAAGGTCCTCCACATCGAGAAATCATTTTCATTATCATGTAACTTAAAACTTGCAATAGTTAGATCTTCACTTCAGGTGTTTATGAACTAGCAATCTTCACCTAAACTCACTATTAGTTCTAGGTCAAGTGTTGGGTATAGGGTTGGTGGAATGCAATTACATGCAACTACATTCAAACCCCATTGGAAAAATGCACAATGTTTCATAACTTTATTATTGTTTCTATTAATAAATAAGTATTATTATTATTAACTCTAGATTTAACAATAGGTAGTAGAATTGTGCAACCAAGGCATGTTCTTTAGTTCAGGACGATTGAAATAAAGGTGTAAGAGTTTAAAGTGATAAGAACAAAATGACATTCATTCCTTGATCATTTCGTCTACTCAAAAATACAAAGGAGGTGATTAATCCAAATTGTAGTCAAAACTAGATCATGGATTACCATAGACTCAGTTGGATTCACATTGGGCTCAACATATTTAAGATTCTATGAAGGGCACAACGACTCTTTGTCTAGTTCTATAATATCGGTGGTTTTGTCGTCCTTGGCTGGTCGTCCTTCTCATCCGTCGTCCTTTCCATCCATCCCTCCGTCCCGTCTGTCATCCGTCCCCTCATCCGTCCGTGGGGAAGGTAGAAAATGCTTTGGGGTTTTGGACATGGCCATAGCTGGATACGGTACTGGAGCTCCTGCAGCAGCAGCTGGTGGTGGATATGGTGCCCGAGGAGCTCCTGGAGCCGGGGGATATGGTGCCGGAGGAGGTACGGGAGCCGAGGGTTGTGGTGCGAGAGGAGGTCCTGGAGCCGGGGGTTGTGGTGCGGGAGGAGGTCCTGGAGCCGGTGGCTATGGCACGGGGACGGGAGGCACCAGTTCTATAATTTCCATGACTTTTTCATTGCCAAAGTCTGCAGCCTGCAAGAAAAAAAAAGGAAGCCTGAGTTGTCCTAAGTAAGTAAGTAAGTACCTCATTCTTTTTCAATGTGCAAACAGCTATTTTT
>Ga0116227_10006099_pt1 | contig 24705 bp, 11 predicted proteins | sample S1TSphgellanicum_FD_89693 | JGI IMG/M metagenome (GOLD analysis project Ga0116227, IMG submission 89693) | Host-associated microbial communities from peat moss isolated from Minnesota, USA - S1T2_Fb - Sphagnum magellanicum MG | ecosystem: Host-associated > Plants > Peat moss > Unclassified... | reverse complement strand
TATTGGAATTTTGTTGTATTTTTACAATTCTTTTATTTTTCAATGGGTGCCTCTTGTACATTTTATGCCATAAACTTGATAATCAATTGGGAGGAAATAACTAGTTTTGGACCAAGGTAGAATTGGGGATCTTGATAGGTTAAAATGTATCATATACAATTCATATAAAACCCCATTTAATATAGGGTTGAAATATTTCATATATAATTCATATAAAACACACATTTAATATAGGGTTGAAATATTTCATATATAATTCATATAAAAACACATTTAATATAGGATTGAAATATTTCATATATATAATTCATCTAAAAACCCATTTTATATAGGGTAAAACTTTGCATTGAGAGTGTAATGTGTAAGGTAAAACCCTAAGGTGGTGGCATTCCCAAAACAAATGAGCTTGGGACAAATGAAATTATTGAAAAGGTTTTGAAATGTATGTAAATTATGAATTAAAATAAACAATGATACTAATTCTGTACACATGTAATCAAATTTATTATGAAATTAGCTAATTATGTAACAAGTTTATAATGTGTAATATTAAAAAAATGTGTTTATATATTTTGCAATAAAAATTTTATGTCACCAAATGAAGTGTTGGTTGAATGGCAAAAGTCTTGAGTTGTGCTTGAAAAGGTGATAGTTCAATTCTCACTTTAAACATGATGTCATCATGATGATATGTTTTGGGTTCAATGAACTTTTAGTAATTAACTCAAAAATAAACATTTTTTTAGTATTATATTCTCAAATCAATTACAACTATTTTTTTAACTTTTAATAATTCAATCCAAAATTATAATTACAATTATTTTATTTTATTATTTATTATTATGATTTTTTAAAAATAATGATTTTAAAAAATAAATCAATGTTGCCACATCAACTAGTAGTTTCAATTATCTTTGTGAAAATGGACAATTGCACATCATCAACTTAGTCAAGGCAAACACTAATAGGCACTCAGTCAAGTTTTTGGGCTAAACAAGTATTATGTTTTGATTGAACCATTTTATTTTATTTTTATATATGACTAAAAATATTATTGTAATTGATTAAAAGAACTAGCATAAACCTTTTGATTTGTAATAATGTTTTTCCATTGAAAATAATGCATGCAAAATAATTGTCATGCATCATTTTGTACAAAATAAAATATGAATTCCTTATTTACAATTTGAAATAGTAATTAATTGTGTAAAAAATAGAATATATTGAACCATTATGTATGAAATATAAAATAACAAGATATTTTGATAACATGGACTATGTTTGGGGCTTTGAAAAAGGAAGTTGGGAGTTTCAAAAACCCATACCCATTAAAATGTAAATACTTAATAAGGTATACAACTAAAAGCACATGGGCCCAAGTTGGCCAAACGATTTTTTAATTTTCATGTAGGTATTTTAGACTTATGAAAAATTGATATATTACAGTGGATTGTATAACCTTGATGGATAAATATTTTATATTACCAAGCCCAACTAGACTTTCTTTTTGGTGTGAAAATTTTGAATTTTTTGGTGACAAATTCACTAATGTTTTGAAGGGAAATTTCAAAAATTCCAAATTTCATAAAAAAAATTTAAATTGCTAGATTTTTATACATGGTTCAAGTAGGTAGTCAAATGTATATAATTGTTTTTTAAATATCTTTTTTCATATTTTAATATTCAAATTTGGTTGAATTGACTTATGGATGATCATCATCTTCACTACATCACAAAATTGGGAAAAAAAAAACATTTAGCATAAGTATAACAATATCTTTACAACTTTGGTGCAAATAAAACTTGAAAAAGGGGGGTACCATTTTTTAATAATCAGAAAAATCAACAAAGGAAATTATCTCTAATTTACTTAATTCTAATAATCATTTTTTTTTAAAAAAAATTCAAAGTTTCTACAAAAATTTATGATTCGAAAAAAAGTGGTTAAATCGTACATCATGTTTATGTAGTTCAAAGTGCCTCCCCTATAAAATGTACAATGAGGTGGACACACATGCCATCTCCTCATCACCATTTCAAACTTGTAAGATGTAATTTCCTATCATAAATTCAATGTGAAAACCATGGGGTATAACCTTGATCCACCAATTAACACATCATATGACATGGCATTCATCATGATGGTCTTAAGTTTCATGATTGAAACACATGTGGGATGATATGGTTGCAATTTTACATTTAGACCTCTTAGTTTTATAATTTTTCAAACTTTCTATTATCCACACAATGACATTTATATTTGAAATGGGCAAGACTCCAAGTTTGAATCCATGAAACTAGCCAAAACCTACCATGTATGTTGAACTTAACAATAATGATTAAACTCCAAAGTCTAACAATGTTTAAAATGGCTAATACATATTATGATTATTGAAATACAAACACAAAAATCTTTTATGCATCAATTAATGACACCATTCAAGGTGGAACCATGACACTTTAAATCCAATAGGCGTAGTTGACAATCTTTACATTATGATAATCATTACTAACAATAGGGTAATTTTCATATTTCACATCCTCGTTCAAAAGTTGTTATTATGATACGCATTACATTTGCAAACTGATGTTATCATATACAACCAATTTCACTTACTATTAATTTGAACATGATAGTTGGTCAAATTCTTAACATAATAATAATGGTTACAAAAAATAATATGGCTTTACACAGAATGATGGCCTCCCCCAACAATATCTTGGTTTTTGTGTTTAGCATCAATGGCGCACATGGTATCCCATCCCATAGGGTGCAATCGACTCCAACATGAATTCACAATTGGGCAAGTTGTTGTCATGTAATATGTACCCATGTCTCTACCAATGTAAAGGATTATGGAAATCAAGCTTGAATTAGGGACATACAAAAGGTTTTAAATACGTTCAAAGGAGCCAAAAACTATGTCAAATAATGATGAAAATTATAAATTTTCTAACATATGTTTTTGTTTTGAAATTTTTAAGTTATATTAATCATTCCAAGTTGTGTTAAACAATTATTTTATTTTAAAACATACTTTAGTTCACATACTATTACTTTGATCTAAATTTAGTATGTTTCAAAAACTCAAATTTCAAAAGTACTTTATCACATGTAAATGGGTTAATGTACATGACATATAAAACAAAGTTGTAGTTTATGATACAAGACAAAAAAAAACGTAAAATAGTTACTATATTTTTGGATGACAAAATGCAAATTTTGACAAAATCTGCACATTTTGAAATTTTCATATTTATTGAACAATGACTAGGACAAAACATCTAATATATTGGGACAACTATCTGCATTTTTAATAATAAGTTCAGAAAAACTTATTGAATATTTATTTCATATGAAAAAATGAAAAGGATTAAAAAATGACTCATAATCCTTTATAAAATAATATTATTAGCTCCTTTGAACATATTTGTGCCCAAAACATAACCACATTATATAATCTTCATAATTTTAATTCATAAATTTCAAAATTTTATATAATCTTTTATGCCATCTACAATTTCCAAAACATTAAAGGCAACTTACGTGACTTCTAATAAAAGCCTAAAGGTCTTAAGGGACACCTATGACTACTTATGATTTTTTTATATTATCCATGAAACATAGAAGGCACATAGGCTTCATTATTAAAATTATAAATTTCAAGGGCATTGTAAGATCATTGTGGGCACATGGGTAGGTTTTAATGCACCTTTGTAAGAGGTAATACTCCAAGCCTCTTCTATTCACTCTTGTCAACACATTTTGAAACTCTTGTTACAATAAAATGAATCATATTGGTGAAGGATAAAATCATTTTAAAAATTATGTTTGACATAGGACCTTGTATATTTGGTATATATGGTTTGTATATTTTGTAATCATTCATCAAAAGCTTTGGTCTAGATATCAATATTATAACCAAATGTGACCAAACACTTGAGTTTTTTGCATCAACCCTTCTATTAAAATCAAGTGTATAATTTTTTTATAACCATGATCAAATTTTGAACTATTTTAATCATTAAGGACATTCAAAAATCAAGATTTAATGTAGAAATTATAATTCAATCCAATCCAACTTTAAATTACTTTTGAAAGGTTCAAGACATATGCACATTCCTATGTACAACACTTGATTCAACAATGTGTTGCATAATAGGTTTGGATGAAGAATAGTAAATACCATGTTGATAATAACATGATTTTATGCCAACATTTGTGTAAAGGATGTTGTGGTTGGGAATGTTAGATTGATTGGTTGTAAAATACTTGTTATTGATTGGTTTGAATGATTGATCCAAGTGGATCTCTGACCTTTTATAATCCCAAGTTCTCATTTGCAAATGGGACATGGAAAATAATAAACCAACCATTTTAAATTTGTAATATATATTATTGGAGGCCCAAATGTCAACCATAGGTCAAATTGTTTTTTAATCTACAATAATTTCAAAACATTTAGTGAAGGTTTGAATAATGAAAAACACATTCATATTTTAAAGATGTTGGAAAAACATTGTTCAACAAGTGATTTCCATTGCTTTAAAAACATTCCCAACACAATGAAACTATGATTCCAAATTCACATGATTCCAACTTCTCACAAGTAAACAAACATAATTCTAAAAAATGAACAAATGATTGATTAAATATTATAACCTTGTGACCAGGGAAGAAGCTATGGATTAATGAAAAGTTATTTAATATCAATTCAATTTATTTTTACAATTTGTTGTATGTGGAAAGACGAAATACTTGTGACACATGGCACATATTTTTCCAACTTTCCAAAGTTGTTACACAACATGTGTTTAGAATCTTTAAATTGTTGGGTCATCATCATCATCATTTGTTACTTCAATAGGTCATAAGTCTCAACAAGGTTATCAACCAACACAAAAATCATTAAGTCATGTAAAACTTCATTTTTCTTGCATAGGGTTACCAAATCTCAATGAGATTATTGACTTACAAAACAATAACTAAATTCATGAAAATTTTCATTTTGTTATTTCAATAGGTTATGAAATCTCAATGAAATTATTGACCTATAAAACAATAATTAAGTCATGTGAAACTTCATTTGTTATTTCAATAGGTTACAAGATCCCAATGATTAATGAAATTACCAACTTACAAAACAATGATTAATTTGATCATGTGATGGTTATGATCAAACTTGATGTTGGTAAAATACTTTACATTGTTAGTAATGAATAAGTGAGTTGGTTTGAATAATGAATGACATGTGATTTTAGGGTTTTTTACACAAAAAGCCCCCATGAATTTGAAAAAATATATTTTAAAACTTGAATATTCAAGTTTCATTAGATTCATAAAAAATAATTGTACTTATATACATCATAAATAGATTCAAATTGTTTAGAATTCCAACACCTCTTTTTTTTGGATTTTTTAGAAATTAAGAATATTTTTAATGTTAAAATAATAAAATTATCACACAATAGTAGCCAAACGTAAAAGTAAAAAAATTGTTGAAACTTGGGTGCCTTAGCAAAGTAGTAAATTAACTATTATATTCCTTGCCAAGTTCCAATCAAGTTCATGCACAAAATTACTTCAAGATGTGCAAATGTATTTTTACACTGGAAATGTTATGCACAAGGTAATGTCAAGTAGAGAAGCATCCAATAGTAGCCTAGTTTGTTGAGTTTGGCATTCTTGATTTGTAGTTTGTACTTCACGTTTGTTCATTCCAAATGGAGGTAGAAAGCTTTCACCAAGCTACAAGGTATATATGGCCCCATTCCAACTTAAAAAGTCTTGTATATGAACAATTTGGGAACAACTCCTTTAATGGAATTGATGATTGTAGTAGGAGAAGCCATTGCACAACTACAATTAGAGCATGGCATGGTTGTTGAATGTGTATATATTGGTTCTTTCATGACATCTCTAGACATGGCAAGTAACCCATTTCTTCACATAACAAAATGAGCTTTGGCACTTGTGTTTATGTCAAAATAATCATATATGTATTTATTGCCCCTTCCATGTGCCCTTTCAATAGGGACAACCATCCTTTTAAATTTATGTTCTAATATATTCTCCTTTATCATGTATACATGGATGTTTCTTTCTACGCTAAAGGTGGATGATTCAATTTTAGATGTTTTTAATTCTCCCACTTAAGCACTAGCTTGACTTGTTGGTGTTGTTAATAATTTTTTTGAACTAACTTATATGGTTTGGAGAACATGGTGTCACTTATTACATCCAATGCTCTTAGGTACAAAAGTTTGTGATAGAACTAAGAGTGAAACTTTAAGGTAGGCCTCATGTTTGTTGAGATGAATTTCAAATGGTGTACTTATGTTGATATTGAAAAACGTGGCTTGTAATCTCTTTTTCTAATTTTGACCTTTAAGACCATGTCCACCAACAACATTGCCTATTACATTACCAATTGCACCACAACACCTAAACAAGGTATTCTGCTCAAGACATCTCCTATGATAGTTTTTTTGTCAGACTAATCAATTGTACCTTGTATAACTATGAATTTAGCATGTTATTTTATCAATACATGATCTTGCTTTTGCTTAAATTATTTTGCAATCCTCATTTTATTGGGAGGCATGTAAAGTATCCATACTAAAGCTTTTATATATTTTTTATTATGGATTAAAGCTTCACCTTTTGTACAAAATAATTGTCCACCACCAATTTTTTTCTAACAAATATTTATTATCGTGTTTTCAAGACAATATATTACGTTCTATCATCCTTTTTATGTCAACATGTGGTTGGAAAAGTGGGCTCTTATGCTCTTGTTGCATTAAATAACATTATACTTTCCCTATATGTGGTAGGGTATGCAAGCTCCAAATCATCCATGGGAATTGACCTCCTAAGGCCAAAAACTAGAAGCAACATCCATCTAGGCAAGTGTAATGGCAATACTTGATCTTCAAGATTCATTGAATGATTGGGACAACAAAGTTAGAGATGGAGATTGTGGAACAATTGTGAGTATTCCTACAATGGACTAACCAACACTATTGATGTGTTCCTAATTAAAGTTACAGATGACTATCCTGAACATCAAGAATGGAGACCTTTCTTGAATTTAAGAAGTCACAAATTGGGGATGCCAATTTTGGTCTAATTTATTGTTATAACATTCAAGGTTCGTCTTCAACATTTCACATTGTAAAATCATAGGTCTTGGTTAAAATAATAGTTTGTTAAATTGATGGTGATGTTCATGAAAAAACTCTTAGAATCTTGTGGATGGACAATGAAGAAACATTTGACCTTCAACCCATTGTGTTAGGAACAAACATCCGTGTTATTATGAATAAACTTCACCTGAAACAAACAAAGGTCGGTAGGACATATAGTGTGTTCACTTGTTTTTGTGTAGATGTCCAAAGGAGCCGAGGTTGTGTTGTAACATATGGAGAAACAATAAATTTATGTGACCATTTTTTAATCATCAAAACTACATTTTATTGGCAAAATGCTTACAAATGTTTTTCTTATTAAACAATTAAGTGTGTCAATTGCATGGAAACAACTTGAATTAGTGATAAATAATTCCTCCTACTACCACATCAATATCAATTTATGCAAATCTATGGTTGGACATATTAATTATTGATGGTTGTGCTCCTATAACTACCCCTTCGATAATGTTATTGAAGTTATGCATTAGTTAGGTTGTTTGATCAAGAGTGTAACATGTGGCACCAATGGGATTTTGTAAAAATTTTAACATTTATAATGCCCATTTCAATAATTATTCACAAGTTTAAAATTATTTGTGGTGACCATATGTTTGTTTGGTTCCAAGCATCCAAAAGAAGTCTTATGTGCATCAGTTGATGATGTTCTTCAAAAGTGTGGCCATTCCTTTGTAAATTTATAGCAATTGGATTGTTGTGCTAATGGTTATGAATAGTACCCATAACAAGAGATGGAAACAATAGCCAAACATATGATCACTGAAAACATCCTCACATAAATAACAATTTTTAATCTTATGGTATGGATTTTTTCATTAGTGATGCAAGTATGACATATTATGTAGAGCAACACATGGAAGCCTAAAAGAAAATGCAACTTGCACTATTTCTGTAATAAAATGTGAGTTTGTCAAACATACAAACATTTTATGTGTCTTGAAGACCATATCAAATTAATTGTTTGATGTGGTTTGTTTTGAAGCCATATTTGAATTCAAAAAGATTGCTTGAGTTATTTATTTCTTGTGTTCCATGCGACATCCACCAATGATGTTGGACTTATGTAACTATTGGCTTTCCTTTTACCCTCAAAACATGAAAAGGCACAATAAGCATGTGGTCATGGGAATAGATTAGTTCAATAATGACCTTAATTATTGTCAATGAGTACAAGCATAATGTGTCAATCTAGTGATGTGAGGTTTAATGAACCCTTGTTTGTCTTCCTTGAGGTCAGTGGCATTTGAATCAAGTGTGGTAATTGTGAGTAAATACGAAGGAACCTTAGCAAGGCACTAGACATTACTAAATGTTTTTATTCCTACATCAATAACTTTGAAAGAGGTACGTAAAGCAAAAGATTTAAACTTGCCATAAATGACATTTCCTTCATGTGTTGAGGTACTACTCTTCAAGGAATTTGCACAAAATGCATATGAAAATATATTTCTCAAGCAACTTTCTTGGTACAATGTGTAGTAGGGATGGATTTGGTCATTGGACTTCCTTTTAAAATTGGGCTTACAAGAGCTTATGTAACACCTTTAAAAGCTCATGGTGCACAAATATATTAGTCAAAGGACGTAATCAACAATTGTCAATATATTGTAGTTATGTTTTCTGTCATTGTAGAGTAGGTTCATTCACGGGGTGAAATTTTCTTAGAAGAGGCCTATATGCACAATCAATAGGTAGACCAATGATAGATTGTTCCCTTGAACATGTCTAGAGTACTAATGGAAATACGCCCACCTTTAGTAGTGCAAAAAGAATAGATGCCTAGTTTTTAAAAATGAAGGATATTTTTTCAGAAAATGAGTGTTTAACATGGAAATTTAAGCCTAGGAAAAAAAGTTGTGCAATTTGTACTAGGAGATCTTTTGGTGTCCGCCCATTTCATGTACCCATGATGTAATTAAAAAAAAATTCATGTTTGGTTATTGAGAAATTTTCAGAAACTAACTGCACATGAAGATTTAGTAGGGGCCTTTATTTTTGCCACAAAGGTAGTTGTTGATGGTGTAGAGGCCACCAAGAACATGCCAACACTAGTACCATCTCATCTACTTGTAGCACATACTTTTTAATTGTTATTCATGATGCTAATATGAGGAAAATGTCCCAATTTTCTTGCTAAAGTTTGCAACATCGACATGACATCTAAAGCATTTTTTTCATATAAGATGTTATAAAGGTGTTAAAGACATGCCAACTAATCTTTAGATAAAGAAAGTTTAATATAAGATAAATTCATAGGCTCTTTCCTCCCTTTGCAGGTTGGCCAATCAAACTATGTGCATGTGCAAGTTCATGCAACAATTCCAAACCCTAGAGTTATGGTAATAATTGCATAGCTTATGGTAGCTACTACAACCATCACACAAGACTTGGGCATATTTTAAGCTTGCATGCAATTTCCATATGTGTTCCAAAATGACACCTTGAACATATTTTTAGCCTTATCTTCTTCAAAGAGCCAACACATAATGATTTATTTTGGAAATACATTCTAATTTTTTTCAAGCTAGACATTAGTGTTATCAAAATACAAAATTTGGGATAAGAGCAATTACAATGCCCCTCCATTTTTGAAGACTAATTGTTGACATGCCCCTAATGCAAACACTCTTTGCAATCATGCAATATGCAGACCATGCAACAAATACTTTGCTCACACCATCCAAGCAAAGCCACTTTTGCTTGTTTTGTGAGCACTACTTTTGGTATGTTTGTTTTACTCTTCTATGAAGCTCTTGCTTTCTTGGTGTAAGGTGTTTTTTATGTTATATGTTCCTTTTACTCTTTAATTTTCTTGAACTTATTTTCTTGGCGCAAATGGAATTGTATGTTCCCATAAAACCATAATGTTGTTAAACATAATGTTTTGTATTATTCATACTTTTGTTTCTTGGTTTAGGGCACTTTCCAAATTCTTACATGTGTTAGACATGAGTGCTACACTTGGTGTCCCCATATTCTCCCACTTCCTTTCCCAAGGCTTTCAATAATATGTTTGCAATATGTCCATTGATGTTACACTAAAACTTTCGACATTGCTAATGATACTTAGTTTTAAGAGTTATCAATTGATTTTCTACTAAAAATATCCAATCTATATATGTTTGAATTGATAAATGTTGCATTCCACTTCCCTTGGAATTGAACTTTGTAAGTGAGCTACATAAATGTTTCAAGGTGCTCTTGGATTACAACTATTGATTATTTATTGTGTATTTAACAATTGTTTGTTGATTTAAAGTTGTTTCTAATTGAACCTTGTGAGGTCATTTCTTGTTATTGAACATTCAATAGAGCCATCTAGTTGCTTTCCTCATTCATGAAATAGCATAATGATCATATTAGTGAATAATCAACACATATATGTGGAGAAAATTTGGAAGCATTTTGCTTACATGTACATGTTTTAAAGCTAACAATGGACAATCTAATAAGCTTCTTCTAACTTCTCAAACCTAGTGCCCATTTATCAATAACTATGGTATCTACAACTATAATATAGTAGAACTTGTTAGTGAAATTGACACTTAATTCCAGTAAAGCCATCATGTGATGGAATGTAAATAACTTAAACATTAGAAGTACAAAGGGGGGTATGGAATGTAATGAAACAACTTGGCACTAAAAATACAAGTGGGGTATGATTGATTGTTGTTCATCTCATCCCTTCCTTCCCCATTAAATCTTGCACACACAAGTCTCACTTTAGTGTCTTAGGAAAGACATAATATTGACTGATAAACATAGTTAACAATATGTTGAAGATTTCCCCATAAGAATGGATTTTGGGTAACATGGGTCACTTTATTTCTGTACACCTTTTCTTTAAACCATAATTATCATTACTGTGTTGCACCAATTTACTTTTCTTTCATCTACAATCTCATTTTTTTTCTTTTCTATGTGGTTTTCATTTTGTTACCATATCTTTAGGAATGTTTCCTAGGTGTTATTGTGAACATTGAGTTCATTTTTGTGGAACATTATGAAACATTTCTTATTTTAATTGTTGTTGGTTTGAAAAATTTAGGAATCCTAAGCTATATTATGAAACATGCTACAACCTATTATCTAAATTTAGCAATTTTAGATTTTTTTTCTTTACAATTTGATGATTTTGGCCATTTTTTTCAAAAATATCCCATGTAAAAGTCATTAAATTTTAATTCATAACCAAGTTGTGTACATTCACCAAAGAGAAAACATAGATGAGAACCACTTTATATTCAATTAACTTTTGTTTTACTAACCAAAATTGTGAAATAACAAATTTGCACTTATCTTGAGGGCTTTTTGATAATACCAAAACCCAAAGGTGGAGGCCCCAAGGTGATCACATCCAAAAAGAAAAACAAACAAACAAATACCTATATATATATATAAGATGATGCACAAATGATTTTATAATGTAAACATTGAAGCTTTTAAAGTCATCTACCAACACCCATTTTTTTAGCATACTGCTTTCAAAAGGTAGCATCTTGGGTATGACCCTAACCGCATTGAAGAAAATGGATACTTTTGAGAAAAGATTCAACTCACCCATACAAAAACAAAATTTTTTTGGTGAAAATGAAACACATAAAATAGAGTTCCTTTATGAAATCTAAAATAATTTTCAGCTCAAGCTACCAAAAAGAACAACTACACTATTACTACAAGAATCCACAATAACGTCATATGGGTTGTGTTCATTTACCTTGTCACCAATCCCCTTCTACATCGAGGAAAACCACATCATCAACCTCCCAAATAAAATTAGTGTAAATCACATCTTTTGATGCACTAAACCATTAACAAAACACACAATTGGCAAACCAAATATTGCATATTGCCTAAACCAAAGAAAGATGATGAGTTATTCAAATGATATCCAAACATAAATACTTTATGAAATCATTTATGTTTCAATTTTAGAAAACTTTGGAATTTGTTGTTAGAAAACCAAACAAATTTCATTGATCTTGGGGCAATAACACCATCAACACCAATGTGGATTTGAGTAACTATAAGCTTTTCCAAAAAAATTCTAGTATTCCCACATTTGTCTATTTGTAACAATGAAGAGAAAATCATAGGTCTATCAAAAGAAATTTGTTGTTGTGTTGCTACCAAAAAGGAAAAGGTAAACAAAGGAAAAGGCAAAGATTCCAACAAGAGAAATATGTTGTTGCCTTATTACAATAATGAAAATGGTGAAGATTTTAGCAAGAGATTTTTTTTGTTGCCATGTTACAATAATGAAAATGACAAACATTCTTTAACATGAAGAAGCTATTGTTGTTTTGCTACAAGAAAGGAAAAATGGCGAAGATCACATTCAAATGTTCAAAAAAATTATAAAATGCTTGGAAATTGTGGCATTCCTTACATTATTACTATAAAACAATGTACAAAAACTTGCTTAGAGCTTAGATTAATCTCTTGCAAATCCCTAGAACTCATATGCCATGTTTTACTCTTTTAATGTTTGGTATTAGATCTCAAGACCAAAAGTCCGATGTTGATATGATGGCAGTTTCCAAGTAGTCTTTTGGTTTAACATCATTACATCAACAATGTAGCAAAACAAAAAAAAATAGTGTTTGCTACATGGAACAACGCAATAGGAACGAAGAAATGCATTCATCGTCACCGCATAAAAGACGAAGAATGTGCTCCTTTGTGTTCATCTAACCACTTGTGCAATCTTTAGGAAGATGATAAACATATTCTTTGGGGTTGCAAGGACCACGTTGACATAAGATTTACCAACAAAAATCATCAATATCAACATGTCATTTGGCTATCACTTCAACAACGATGCATAAATGCAACTCCCACAATTTTAACTACTCTAGCAATGGTGTTTTTTCCATGTTCATTTTGGAGAAAAAAATACAAACAATGTGTCTTTTCATATGTAATTTAGTCAAAGTCAATGTGTCTTTTGATATCTAAAAAGTTAGGGTGCACAAATTTACATGGTTTGAAGCCATATACTCTAGATAAATCTAGAGCACAATTAATGGTGGTTTTTCCTAGTAATGAAAGTACGTCAGTCATTATAATCAACAACTACTTTGGTTCCTTTTACTATGATTAAACCTTTCAAATTTGAACCTTTTGTTTTGCATTATAACCACTTTTTTATTCATCTAAAGCTTTTGATTTTATTTTTTTTAATATCTTGTAATTCATATCTTTAATCATTTGATAAGAATGTAAACTTTTTTCTTCAATTCTATAATGATTTTTGAACATTAGATTATCATAGTTGATCCAATTCAAATTTTGTGTGCAAATTGTTAAAGTTACAAGTAACAATTTACATATTTAAGTATCAATTTGCTATAAGGATTTATGAAAAAAAAAATCAACATCATAAAATAATGGTGATTGTTTTTCAAACAATGGCACGAAACATGACAAAGCCGTTCTTGAAAACAAAGTCTTAACAAAAATCTAACTTAGGAAACATTATTGAAATACCCCTTGGGTTGCAAATGTATGAAGAATCCAACTTATTGAAATAAATACCTAAAATTTTGATCTTATTCCATCAAACTTTCAAGCATGTTAATTTTAGGTTCTTTTGCCCATTGTTGTGGAAGTTGAATAACAATTGAAATTTTAAGGTGACTCGCATTCAATTCATGAATAGTTGAATTTGATGTTGAAAGTTTTGTAAAGTCAAAGTTAAATTTGAGACTAATTATGTTGGAATTCAACATTCATTTCACAAATTTCTTAAATTTATTGTTGATGACCACATAAAGTTGTAACAATTGTGACAATGGAATCTTACATTATGATTCACCAAAACACATTACAATTTGACAAATAACCTTGCCAAAATGTTAAAGACAAGACTTGAAAATTCAAGGAGAAATCTATATGGACATGGCAAAACTAAAGATTTAGCAAGAACTAAAAGATCCACTACAAGAAATCTCAACTTTCAAAACATTCAAACTTGATTACCTTGTTTAGTTTGACTTCAAATTTGGTCAATTTGATTAAAGACCTTGGTTATTGAAGTGACATGTTTATTAAATGGCCTTTTTTTTTTATTTGGTCAAATGACATTCAATTAAATAAGACAACAAATGGACTTCCCTACAATTAAAAAATAACAAAGAAATTGTTAAATGGAAAATGTGTCAATTTTTATGTACATGAAAATTACAACTAAATTTAGGTGTACATTTGCTGTCTTATACATAATGCAAAATGTATATTTATATTTTGATGAAATTTTAATCTTTACCTTCATCTATTTTCAAGTGTTTGGAATAAATGCATAAATTTTAAAATAGTGCACTAAAACAATAGATTGCCCATCATTGGAAATTATAAGTGCAATGGATTATATGTTTTTTAAATGATTAATTTTGTATTGTCACATACAAAATATGTGATATTGAATTAGCAAAATCACATTTTTTTCAACATATAAACATGATTAGATTGTTAAACCTCATTAATTATGAGACTTTATCTAACTAAATTCACCATCTTCAATTGGTAACTAAATTAAACACACAAAATCATTGTTAATTTCATCCATTAACTTTTCATTACCATTACCATCCTTTCTAATTTTGCATATATCACATTTTAACATCATTTTGATATGTTTAAGCTTTAGCTAATTCATGTTTTACAAGTCCATAACCACACATTTAAACATTGGTCAATCATATTTTTAGTTTAAATAATTCACTAAGGTTCATTTTTGGTATTGTTTAAAAATTGGATAAAATAATCCATATACATAATTCCTTTAATTATGAATAAATTTACTAACTATGTATAATAACATTTTAATGTATCAATTAATTACAACGTGAATACTATGTATGATTGTTTTAACCAAGTTTGTAATTAAACTAAATGTTCTATCCTACAATTTGGAGAAAATATTAACTTTATTGTAAGTTGTCATTTAATAAAATGAAGAAACCATTTAATTTTTTTGAAATAGAGGTATACATTTTATAATTAAAATCAATGGTTAGAATGTGGGATATTGTAACATTCAAATTTTATTTATGTTAGTTATAAGCTATTTTGTATAACCAAAGTAAAACTCGTTAAATTCATTCAAAAAAGGCATAGATATATTGAACCTACAAATGAACTTGAAATTTTGTATTTTTATTATATATATGTAGACCTTTGAAAACCTTTGTATGTAATGGAATTTCATGTGCTTCATGTCAACTAAAAATGAGAAAGAAAATACATGTTAAATTTTTATTTGTAAAATGATTTCAAATAAACACTCAACTCAAAAAAAATATTTAGTTTTACTTGTAGTATGTGTTTCATACATGTTTAATATGCATGACATTCATGTACAAAAACTATGAGCCTATTTCACACAATTTTCACATGAGGGGTCATTATGTGTTGAAAAGTGTAATTTGTGGGGGTATTAGGTGGGGGAGCTTGATTTTCTCCCACCCAATTGTTGTTTAAAATCTTAATGCATGCATATATAAATCATTTAAACTTAATTTACTTTAATGTTTGTTTTGAGTTTTCACATCATGTATTTATTTGAATTTTTAATTTTAATTGAAGGTGTGAAGAATGTTGAAGGAAGGAAGGTGACTGTGTGTGACAATAAGCACCATGCATGAAATGCTCAAATCTAGTTTTAAAAACATATTAAAAAACAAAAATCACATTTTAAATGATGATGACTAAGTCTAAAATTCATAAAATCAATACAAATAATGAACATTTGGTTTGTTTCCATTTTAAAATATATAAAAATGAGATTTTGGGTTTCATAAACAAAGCAAACAAGGTTTGCATTGTAACCCAAGTAAATGGACCACCAATAAGTTCATATAGGCCTTCATCAACTTTTTGTCCGAATGAAGTAAATACAACTCCATTAATGCTTCATCTACTTTAAACCTTTAGTGTAAATTACAACCTCTCCATCTTACTAATTAAATATACTAATTCAATTAATACTTCAATTATAAATAACTTGTATGTACATTATATTTTTTCTACTTTTTTAATACCTATTTTTATAATGCATACTTTATATTAGTTATATTTGAATTTTAAAAAAAAACATAATCCTATTATGGAGCTAATTGAATTATAGGTTTTGCCCAAAAACCAATATATGGGAACTCATTTTTTAACCCACATACTTTTCTAGTAAGAAAAAGAGTGAGCCCCCCAAGGATTTCCATCATCAAACTATTGGATGGAAAGTTTGTGACATGTAAGTAAGTGGGTTATAAATAAATAAATATCTACATACCTATAACACATTTATAAGTACTACTTATTCATTAATTACACTTTTTGGTTATTATTTTAAAAAGGTAGGTACATATGACATAAACATACCTACCTACATACTTATGGCCAAAACATTGTGACTTATTCATAGGTAAATAAATTACTTTTATTTTGAACATCGATGTTTTTTTATATAATGGAATTACAAATTTTAGATTTTTTTTTGTTGCCTTCCATTTTAGCCAATAGTTAGATTGACCGTTATTCAATTTGACTAATCAAATTGTCCACTACCCAATTACTTTAAAATAATACCAATTATGTTTACCATGACAAAATTGAAATTAATAAATTACTTAAAATGATCAATTTAAAACTTATGTTCAAAGTTGATATATTTAAACTAAATGAACTATGATTTTTTTAATGACTTTATTGATGGAACATGGCATGGTATAAAGCTGAACTTGAAATGGAAATAGAGTACATAAGCCATAGTTTGTGTTGGCAACATTAAGTGGTAGTGTCCTCAAAACTTTTAATTATATTATGTCATGAAACATTTTAAAGTTCAAAATTAAAAGCCAAATTGTCCTTTGTAACTGATATTTGTAATTATAAAGGTAAATATTGCCAACAACATTTAAAAATTGCAAATGACAATTTTTCTTTTAGTGCAACTTTAAATTGTTTTTGCCAATTAAACTTTTTAAAAACTTTCACCCATTATATATTTTCAAATATTTTCCTTAATTAAACTTTATAGAAGTTTCAACCAACTAAACCTTTAAATATTTTTTTTCAATTAAACCTTTTATAACTTTATAAGCATATTTCTTATATTGTTTAAATAAAATTCCAATAAAATTTATTATCCATGTGTGAATATTATCCCAATGATTTAAACATGGGTTGTGATACCATTAATGTCAATTTTTATGGCATTTAAGCCATGTCAACACCACACCAAACTAGAAAGGTGTCATGTTAAACATCACATCAAATTCGATCACATGCCATGTCATGTGCCACACATTACTACTATTCACACCACGTTAGCTACCAAATCATTGTCACAAACATTAAACAATAAAGGATTTAAAAAAAGAAAATCCTTGAAAAATATGTTTTAAGAATTCAAAAAGATGTAAAAATAGTATAAGCTTTAAAAATATTCTTAAAAATACTAATTCAAAGAAGTTTTTTAAATAAAAAAATCAATGGATTTAAAAATAAAAATAAAAATAAAAAGCTGACATAAACTTTTAAAAGAATAATTAACAAGAGCTTATAGAAAAAGGTTGGAGGAAACTTTTTAAATACATAATCAATGAAAGCTTTTAGAATATGTGGTCGAGAATATTTTTTCTAATGGGCATATTCACAATTAGGGTACCCTTTTTTGGACATAGGATGCAAGGATTTCGTTTTTGCTATCTTCCAATTATAAAATTTACATAGAATAAATGTAAGTGAAAAATATTAAATAATTTAAATTATGATAATTTGTATGGTGGTGGTGATTTTTCACATGCATATGTAATTATGCACAAATATTTTGGTGAAAAACCATAAATGCATAAAATGACTACATAAATTTGTATATGCAACTTAACATGTTTTCTTGCATGAAATTTTCTTTCACATGTTGCCAACACTTGGGGCCACAAATCATAAGCTTAGTGAATGTAAAAAATCAACCAAATGGTGAAAAATAAATCATTTTCCTTGCAACCCTTTCAGAATGGATTTTGTAACTTTCAAAAATTTATATCACATATTAATTAATCAAATGCATTATATAAACATTATCAAATATAGATGTATGCATTACATATTCGTGAAAGAAAATTGAAGTCAATTACATTGTTTAATACATACCTTTTGATTCCTTTAAGATGAAATTTTTTAATATTCAAATTATTTAAAAGGACTTAAAAGGACATCCGTATTGTATCCAATCTATTTTGGATTTTTTTATTAAATTAACATGACATCATGCTAGTTATAATAATACACCAATCCATTATAATCATGAAATTGTAAATGTAATAAAAATTCAAAATAAAACTTAGCAATATTTTTTTGGTTAGATTGTCCTTTTGGGTACTTTAATTATGAATTATGAAAATTTATCTAATTTTTAATTGATGGAACTTTATAAAATGGTAATGATCTCTTAAAATATTTTATTGGATAATATAAGTAAAGTTTTAAAACCACCTTTCAATTTTACTAACACAAATTATCACCATTGTATTATTAATCCATTGTATGCCTAACTTGCATCATGTTTTATTCAACTAATAAAATAATCTAATTATTGTTCATTATTATTATTTTAAAAAAATTCCATATAATTTTCTTCAAGTTGTGTTTTTGTATTATTTTTTATAGTCATTGCATGCATATTTTCCATGTCAATATGTGCACCGCATTTTTAAATGGTGTTCCTAGGGTTAGGGGTGCAAGTTCAATGTTAGGTGTCACATGTAGAAAAACAAACATAACAAAAGGATTTCCAAAATACATGAAACCAACCATGCCAAAGGCAAGCTTGGTTTGAAGTTAAAACACATAATAAAAAAAAACAAAAACATAATATGCAAGATGTAGGTTTTACAAAATTTTATTTTGAAAACATAACTTTTTTTTTAACAAAGCTATGGTGCAGGATTGCAATTTAAATTAATGTTGAATAGACAAAAGGTTATGGAAGGTTTTATTTTTATTAATACCTCTTTGAGGACTTAGTTCAAAAAAAATTCCACACAAGCTTTCATATGCCCATTGTCCAAGGAATCGTCTTGAAAACCATTTTAAAGTATAAATCTACTACAAATGAACCATAAATGAATTTCAAATGAATCACAAGTCAATTATAAAGGGATTACAAATGAATTACAAGTAAACTATAAATAACTTACAAGTGATTTACAAATGAACTACAAGTAAATTGCAAGTTGATAATGGATGCATTTCATCTATTATTAATTAAAAATGAATGGAATTCATCTATGATGATGTTGGCAATGATGATGTCAATAATGACATCCATGACAATACATTTCACACATTTACACTTCTAAGTTCACACCCATGTTATATCCACATCATTTTCTTTTGTAGTTTTCATGCTTCACATATATTGGGCATTGCTTGTTTTACTCCAAATTTGGGAATGCCTATGACAATTTTTTGGTTTTGCATTTTTTTAAAATGATGTAAATCAACATGGCCAATACAAATGTGTTCCAATAATTATGACAATTTTGGTTCCCTATGAAACATCATTGAATTTATTTCAAACACGTTAATGTCCAAAATAAATATTTGTCCATTCCTTTTTCCTTTTGGAATCAATAGGTATCTAATCAACTTTGATGTTTAATGTCTTCCACAAAATGTCCATAAAGGTGATTGTCATTTGCAAACCTTATTTACCATCTCATGTACAAGAATTAGGTTTTGTTATAATTGTAATTTCAATCCTATAATTTACAATATAAACATTATTTTCAATTTAATATTTTTCCTATATGAAATCGACCATGTGGTACATCTTATATGTTTATTTTAATACATAATTGTCTTGCTACAATTCTTCACTTTTGATGTCATTTTTTTTTTATCATTGACTTTTTACCATGTGCTTATGGTTCCCATAATAGTAGCAATCTTGACTATTGTTTTATTATTAACTTCCACCATAGCATTCTCGACTCCCCCCTTCTTTTATAGTTACTTCATTCACCTTCATAGGATTAACCTTCTTATTAGTAGTGATGTATGCATGATTTCCATGTCATCCTTCAAAACAACCTCTAAATAATAATTAACCACTTATACAAACATTTGATTAAAAAAACATTTTCTTATATACTTCATGTGGTTAAGTTACTCACAACTTTCATCTCTTCATTAACGAGAAGGGTTATGAATTCACAAAATCAAGAAATGTTTTTCAAACTACAATCGAGGTTCAAAACTGACTATAGTGTTTTCCCATATCATGCAAGATCACATTCACTAAATCAATATCATTTACAAAGGTTTCTATATATGCGAAGGCATTTGCAAAGGTTTTGATTCATAGAATAATAATTGGTATTCATATTGTTTCTTCACACATTATGTAACTTTTGTTTAAATTTGCATTTAATGAACTTGTGTATTATTGTTATATAGTCAATGCCCATGGTTTAATACACCCAAAGGTGGAAGCCCTAAATTAGACAATGACAAGTTGTAGGTGCCATCCACATCCTTCTTGAAAAAGTTATGATTTCATCAACATTCAAAATTTATAATTTGGCAAAAATTTAGAGTTTCACCTTGGGACTCCACATTTTCGAACATTTTGATGTAGCTTTTGCAAAGAGTTGCAAAATGTATTTCATTTTAATCTCATCCCAAAGCTAAGAACATTCGCTAGGTCATGTCATATTGTTGCTTCATGCCATACTTCTGTGAACTGTTGTGAGTGAAATCCAACCCCAAACAATAATTTCACAAGCACTAACAACAATTGACTAGTATGCCAATTCTTCTCCAACACAAGTTTCAGGGCAAGGTGGAGCACATTTGCCCAGCTCAATAAATTAGCAAACTGCTGAAATGAAGCAATTTCATGATCAGTTTCTAATATGATATCAAAATTGGAAATCATCATTTCCAAATCATTCCTTCAACCTGGAAGATGCAACAATAAACAAGAAACAAACTGCAAGAGCCGCAGAAAAAAGCTGGGTGTCAATTTTAAGCCATTTCAGACAAAACTTGGCACGTGGGATGGCAAAAGTTGCATGACAAACTTGACATCAGTCAGCAGTCTCAGCATATGTAATTGCTGCAGTGGAAAACAACATCGAAGATCATTAGTGGAACCAATCGGAGTGAGCACATAACCAACCATACATAAAATATCCAAGGGTAGTTCTGCAGATAAAAAGTCATGCTTATAGCAAGCTTTGGTGGAGTACCAAATGGATCCCCAATTATTGTTCTGAGAACTCTTCTATTCAGACATGAGGGAAGGGCTATAGTAATAACCCATTGATTCTTCTATCCAGACATGAGGGAAGGGCTATGGAAATACAAACGATTCACAGTTTTCAAGACTATCCGTTCTGTTCACAGTAATGCCAGACAAAAGGGACTATGCCCCCCATCAGTCCCCCCTAAAACTGCAGCAGTTCACCAGAACCAAGGATGTCTGACAAAAGGGACTTATGATACTTCATCCCCCCTCAGCCCTCCTACAACGGCAGCAGTTCACAAGAACTAAGGATGTCTGACAAAAGGGACATGATATTCCAACCCCCATCAGGCCCCCTAAAACTGCAGCAGTTCACAAGAACCAAGGATGTCTGACAAAAGGGACTTATGATACTTCAACCCCCATCAGCTGTCCTACAACTGCAGCAGTTCACAAGAACTAAGGATGTCTGACAAAAGGGACATATGATATTCCAACCCTCATCAGCCTCCTTCAAACTGCAGCAGTATACAAGAACCAAGGATGTCTCCCATTGCATCTTTGTGGGGTTGTTCTGGAACCTGGATTATAAATGGTTGCAAGAACAACAGCCAAAGAATACAGGTGCCAAATGTCCAAAGTTTAGGGCAGAAACAAACAACATATGTGTTGCTCTTGAACAACATCAGCATCTAACATCATGCAATCACTCTGTGACCTGAATTTCAATCAGCATATGCAGAGCCCTGTCTTTGCATAGCTGGAGGAATTTCTTACTCTTCTCTGGAGTTTCCTTCCACAAGCTTCTGGCAAGTCACATGAAGCAAGAGCTGTTTAGTGGGGGAGTGGCTCTGTAGCCTTGTGTAGCCACTCCAAATCAGAGCCTGACAGTAAGGGGCTCAGCTTCTCTCGACATGCAACATGGTACTCATCAACCCAGATTTTCTCAGTCTCAGAGAGAAGAGAGAGTTCCATAAGCTTTGTTTGGTAAGGTGCCTGCATGTGATAAAGATAACATCCAAAAGCTAGGTCAGACGACAAACAGGATTGCAGAAGTGATCACATGCCCATCCTATTGATGTGAATACACCACACATAGCTACTGTCACCACAGCTTGAGAAACAAGAAATAGGTTGTTACTCACCCAGGTAATGTGCTCAAAGGCAAGATAACCCTTTTCACCGTAGTTATACTTCGCCCCTGCCTCATTTACAATCAGCACATTCTCTATACGTACCCCAAAGTTACCATCCTCATAATACCCGGGCTCTGCATTACTCACCATCCACAAACAATTTCATTAGTAAAAACACTCCCATGGGTACACATTGAGATTGTTCTCTACACAAAGGGAAGAGAACCTGGTGGCCCTCTTGCACTCAAAAGTAGGAAAGAGGTACATCATCAAGATGGTATTTCTTTAAGGTTTTACACAGTGAGGTATACCAAACAGCATTACAAAAAGTCACAAAAATCATCCCCAGGTAATGATTTGAAGACATTACCATCCGTTACTGTCATAGTCGCCTGCAGTGCAACATTCCGTGCTTGAGGGCGGAAACTGATTAGGTGGGGACCTGCTCAGCCACCACAGTGAGAGTCAAGTCAATAAGATATCCCAATTTACACTGGACCTTTCCTGTTTAAGAAGCTGATGTGTCACAAAGAGACACAACAAGGAGTTCTCAATTTTAGAAGCTGATAAAACTACAGAGCTTCACCTGCAGCATTACAGGTTGTCACTTGGACCTGATTGCAGCAGTACTCATTTAAGGAATCACCAAAGCAATCACCTGGAACAAAACTTTCCTGTTTCATAGGCGATGCATTTGATATTCATCAAAAGACAAACTTAACCTGTTGACCTCCTACATGGGCTAGGGAGGATAACCATGTCACATGCAACCTAAAGGAATGTTAAAGAATGGAAATTGTTGCACACCTTCATGCACATTCAGATAGCAGCCAACCCCATGGCCAGTCCCATGGCGGTAATCCAACCCATCCTTCCACAGAGGCACCCTTGCCAAAATGTCAAGTGCATGCCCTGAAAAATGGACATGTTTTTCTCACATAAGTTCCAATGCTTGCTTAGAAAGCTACACTAGTAGAAAACTCTTAATTTATCCCTCATCTGCCAGCCCAGGGTGCCTGTCATACTCCCATACTGTTGACTAACTGGCCTCAGCTGAATTCTAAGCTTATGAATCTTGATAATCACACAGCCTCTTCTACCTAAACATCAAAGTGACTGCTTAAGAATTAGCATTTACCCCAACTAGAGCACATCCCTAAAGTCACAATCAGAGCATACAAAAACAAGCTATGTTGATTGCTATACCAGTGGTGCCATTTGGAAACACTGCCATGTCCAATGCAATGTGTCCCTTCAGCACCTGTAGCTCAAACCAGTGCACCTCAGTCACCAATATCAGCCATAAAATTTCCAAGCCAAATCAGGGTTCAATCAACCACAAAGAACCTCCAGTTATATTATATGCCAGGAGGAAAGGTCAAGAGCAGACAGGTATTCTGTACATCCTTGGTCTGTCACCAATGATAAAACCATGAATAAGACCATATTAAATTACACTCAGGAAATGCTCAGCACCACAATCAGGCTGGTCCAGAGATGTGGTACCTGAGTGGCACATGTCTTTTCATGTGCTGTGGGCTTGCCAAAATGCATGGTCCTTGTTATATCTGTGGTCCCATCCAAGTACTTTAACACCCAAAATAGTGTCAACTGATTATATTACTAAATGCCAACTAAAAGACAGCATGAGAATGATGCAAGAGAAAGGACACAAATGCAATGACAACTTTCCATATGCAGGAAGCAACAATCCAACTTATAATCCTTTCCTATTGAATATCTTTCATAAGAATAGAGAAATCTCCGTTCTCACAATGAAGAAGAAACAGCAAGGCTAACACATCCTCAGGAAGCCACAGAAAGAACCAAACAAGGGGAGACAAAAAACAAAACAAAAAACAAAAAAACACACTAGCGGTATGAACAAAAGTGCCAGTCTCACACCTGTTCAGGGACCATCAACAGCAGTATGTATGATAGTGACTTAACTATCACAACTTCCCCACTGACTTCATCATCTCCCTACAGTGGGTAAAGGCCAGTGACAAGCACCATCCTGTGAACTGAGTTTCTGCTGCAATTCCGGAAGCAACGGGAAGACTCAGCCATACTACTGGCTAGCAACAGACCCCACAACAAAGACTAGAC
>Ga0116227_10006098_pt1 | contig 24705 bp, 16 predicted proteins | sample S1TSphgellanicum_FD_89693 | JGI IMG/M metagenome (GOLD analysis project Ga0116227, IMG submission 89693) | Host-associated microbial communities from peat moss isolated from Minnesota, USA - S1T2_Fb - Sphagnum magellanicum MG | ecosystem: Host-associated > Plants > Peat moss > Unclassified... | reverse complement strand
GTACAGTTCTCAAAAAAATCTCAGAATTGGTTGGATAACCTTCTATAAAACTGCTGATTATTTTGTGCAATCCTTCAGTTCTTTGAGGCTTTTTGGAAAAACTGGATCTGGATGTTCTGAAATTGTTCAAAAGATCAAAACCAGACATTCTTTGATTCTCAAATTTTGAGAAAAACAGAACCCATCTTTTAGTTTCGAAATTTCTTAAAAACTGGAGTCAGAGGTTCTTTGATCTCCAAATTTCTCAAAAATCAGAACTGGAAGATATTAAAAAAATTGAGATAACCCCCCAACGCTGGTCTTTAGTCTTTACCAGTGTTTTCCTGGTATACATCAATGGTATGTGCAGTGTCGTATTGGTGCATGATTGGTATCATCATTAATATGTGCAATGTATGATCAGTATCATGCACTTCTAGTGTGAGTGATCAAACCCTAATATTCATACCAACTTAAACCCTAAAATGCCCTCATTTCATCCAGTATAGTATGAAGCTTGCACAACAACAATTTTTTTGGGAGTTGTAGAGATGTGAAGATATTGTCATTGCCAAAAGAATGTCATTGCAATTAAATGTTGCTACCAACATTCATGTCAGAGGTTTTTCCAAGCAACCCTAAGATTTGGTGCGGTTGTTTTACAATGGTTATTGTGGTGTGGTGATCATCTATTTTATGTGATTGTAGCACCTAAAAGGTTTGTGTTTTCTACAAGTTGCACTTTGAGCTTTACTTTGTTCTTTTCTACAATCATCGATTCTCCATGTCGCATTGTTGTACATTTCATGCAATGACCCAATTTGTCTTTCGGTGCTCCTCATTTTGTGGTGGCTTATCTCACTCTTGTGGTTTTCTCTCATTGTGCTAATGGTTTTGGTGGTGTTTGTAATTGGTTGAATGATCATTTTGTGTGATGTGACCTACAAGCTTTGTGCTTAAAGTTAATATTGTTTTCTTTGTTTATCTCACCATCACTCACACAACCATCAACAAGTTCTATTCACAATGTTGATATCATAGTGCGAGTGTAGCTCCTCCTCCCTTGCTACTGGCCAATTACAATCCTACTCAATGTTAAGAAGACCTTAACCTTGTGTTTTTCTTATTTGCTTTGTTATTGCATATCAGTTAGCCTTTTCTTTTGTTGCATGTTTGAAACCATAAGTTTTGGAAAGCAACAAACCTTGCTAACAATATCTATGATTATATGAGGGGGATAATGGGGATGAGGATGGGGAAACAAGGCTTTCAAGCGAGTCCATTCTTCAACCTAAAAGTACCATCAAAGAGGTCCATGTTGCATAGATTGAAGCTTTTTGGGAGCTTTTGCTTGCAATGGGCACTCCAACAAAAACTAAAGCTTTTGGTTTCCATTCCATTGTTCAACAATAATGTGGGCCTTTTTTTGTTTTCAATACACTTGGCTAGGAAATTGATGTGAGAGCTATCGTTGAGTCATGTGATGTATTTTGCATCATTCCACAAAACATATCATAGTAAGCTCCTAGATTAACATCACCAAATCTCACAAGGGTATTCTATAATAATACCCTCTCATGGAAGAAACATGTGTAGAATGGGCATGTTGAAATGGTGTGATACAAATCTAATGAGGTACCAACAATTGATCAAGTGGTAGATCCTAGATGTCATAATAGAAAAAAAACAAAAAGTGGTACACCTTCTACCATAACCTAGTTATTTGAAAATGAGAATCCTTAAAAGAATAATGATCAAAATGAAATTCAACATGAAGTGTCATTAAAAAAAACATAATATTTTTGCTAAAGATTAACACTTGAACTAAAAAGTCCAAGAGAGGTAGGCATGAATGGGACCTTGCATGTGTTGAGAATGGTTTACAAAAACAAAAATTGAAGTCCATATTCAAAACTCAATTTGTGTCAAAAGTAATCTTGTTCTAACAAACTTTGGAATATGGTGATGCCATTAACATGTGTTATGATTGATAGTTGGTACATAACTTTGATCTTAACAAACTTGCATTAGATCCAATTATGCCCAATGATTCATTATTCGAGGCTTTTGCTTCACATGAAAAAAAAAGCAAATGAAGGTTTAATATTATCAAAATTACTTTTGTATTGTCACATTGATGCATATGTTGAGGCTGAAGCTATAATATTTCTTTTATTGTGGTGGAAAAAACATGAAAAGAAATTTCCAAATGTTGAATTCTTGGCCCAACAATTTTTTTGCATTCTTCATTCATAAATTGAGACCAAAACATATCTTTAACATTTGTGGTGTGATAACAACTTTGTTTGACAATGTTAAGTTAGTGTGGAAAACCTTGACAAATTAGTCATAATACAAAAGATTTGGCCAAATGATGTTTGATGTGATTGTCCTATTATAAACAAGGGTGTTGAGGATTTTCTTATAGTTAAATATGCAACCTTAAAAGAGCACAAAAACAAGTTTTAGAAAAATGGCTTTTATGAAGACTTATGTGCAACAATGATGTTAATTTTTTTTAAAAACATAATAGTGTAAGATAACATGGTGTGCAACTTGCAACTTGCAACATGTTACATATTATTTTCTTGGATGTTGAATGTTTATTCTAAATAAATTGATTATGTACTAATGGAAAAAACTACTAGATATTTATAAATGTCAACTATTATATGCCAATTAATAGATCATTTGAAATAATACATATTCATATCAATATTGGCATTTGGCATTTCCTTTCATATATAAAACAATTGTCTCTATTCATAATTCTAAAATATGATTATTCATACCATTTTGGTCTTTCAAATTTCTAAATCTTGTAACACTTGTGTTAGCTTAATATGTCTAAATGGTGATACCAAATGTATGACCTTGGTTTTAACCCTACTTGTGCAAAATTGGCATTCACAAAAAAAGTGACACACAAATATTGTATCTATAAATTCAAAACTAAAGTACGGTTCAAGCTTGGAAAAACACACAAGAATGTAAGTAGACCATGAAAAGTGGGAGTTAAAGAAAATTGCTTTGAAATTCCAAAAAAACAATAGTTCACATTGATTTTGTTGTAAAAAAAGATTTGCAACAAGAGTGTTCTCAAAAAATGTAGCCTATTGGATCAACTATGTATTATTTCCCACATTGTAGAAGCATCATGATTAGTATTTTTTTTTTCTTACAAATTTTGTCACATGTTCAACAAATAAATTGGGGAAATCTTGGAAAATTTTTGAAAAAAACATTAGAAGAAATCTTGTCCATTCCAACCATATGGTTATGACTATAGATACGACTAATGTCCAAATCAACTATTTTTACAACTATAGTTAGGTTAATCCTAAGTGTCATTTTAGTTGTAAATGTGTGTAACCAAATATGTGAGTATTGTAATCACATATGCAACTATAGTGTTGATATAATTGAATGAAGTCACAAATGTGACTATAATTTTTGACTATTACATGTTTGGATAGAAAAGTAAAATAAAAGTTCACATTTTTCATCCAATATTGTGAATGGATCCTTGGATGGATGAAAACCTAATTGTTTTTGAAACTAGGGCCAATAATTTTTTCATTTACAATATTTTAATGATTAAAACATATGTGACATCTTTGGAATTATAATATTTGTTTGATAGTCAATTTGTGTCTAATTGTTTATTGGTTTTATGTACAATTTATTAACATGGACAATACAAATTATTATATTTTTATTAAATATGTTTGAATTATGACCTATTTATAAATATTATATATGATGATTATTTAATTACATATTATATATGTAAATTAAACTTTATTGGTAAAACTACAACTTATTATAGTCATAATCAAATATGATATTTTTTTTAATCAAATAGAAGTTGTCTAAGAAAGATATCATTTATTTTATCATAATATTTTTACCATAATTTTACAAAACTTAAAACTCCACCAAATTCATTCATTATCTAACATTACTAAATGTGATTTGATTAAAGTTTTAAAATATAGAATAATATTATACATCATAAATATTATAATTGATATTATAAAAAATTATTATTTCTTAACATGTGATAGATATATTATCCCTTTATAAAAATAATATTTGAATTAATTAAAATTATGATATATTATAGTCACATTGTGTAATATGTTTTTTTAATGAAACGAAAGATTAATATGTGGGAGATAAATTATTTATTCATTTATATTAAATATTAGTTGTAAAATATTTTTCATTTATAAATCACATGCTTGAAAAAAAAATTCAACAAATCATCATTGAAATGCAATTCAATTTAACAAAATTCATTAAAAAACAATTTCAAATTAATTTACATTTTTGGGAGAAAAATTTATTTAATCATGTATGTCATTGAAAGTACTTTTAAAATCAACTTAATTTTTTTCCATTTGGACAAATATCAATATAATACGAAATATTGAAATTGGTGTTTGTGCAATGTTTAAAATCATATGGGGCTAAATAAAATGAATTCCATTATATTTTCACATCAAGTGGCATGGTTTGATGGCAAAGGAGTTGATATATGTCCTTGGGGTTTAAGGATTAAACTTCACAAATGACATAATTGTGGTCAATGATGGTATGTTGAACATATGTACTCTACATAGTTAAGCTACTTAACCTAGGTGTCCACCTAGGTACCTAGACTAGGTGGCCTACCTAGGTACCTAAATTAGGGTTTTAGTCGAGCTTAAATAGTGACATGTGTCAAGAACTCATAGGCTGAAATTTATGAAATTGTAAATAATATGAATTATTATATTATATTTATTTATATAAATAATGTACTTAATAGATGTTGATTCTAAAATATATTAAATCATTTGAATTTAATTAATTTTTAAATGTTGCCCAATATTTTATGTAGTTGTATATATAGTCGCATAATCTTACGACTAATCAATGGATGAAAAATCCATGCAATTGCAAGTGATATGTAACTATCAATGTGACTATACATGCTATGTGGAATTTTTTGCAATTGGTTGTATTTTGCCACTTGTCCAAGGCGACTACATGGTTTGTAGTCACATGTGTCCATTACGATTAAAATTTTGTCTTTTACAATTAAAATTATAATTGTTTATGTCCAAATTTCTTCTAGTAAAAAACCTTTTATCAAAATTGAAATCATATTCAATACACAACATACCAACAAGCTCAAAATGTACTATGGAATGGTCAAGCCCTTACTCATTACTACCAAGTGAACCCAATCATGCAAGCTAAACAATGCACACAACATAATAGGCAAGGATGAAACCATTCTAACAGACTAAATTTCAAAGTGATAACTTCAAGATTTTAAAAAAAAAATCATGTTCCATAGATATTTTGATCATATTATGAGCTTTATGATCATCAACAAAAGATTATGTCATATAATGTGGTCAAGAAAATGATATAATTTGTCACCCTAAAATTTAATACACATGACAAAAAATAAGAAAGCTTCAAAATAATATTGTCTTTTCTTCTTGTTGAACTAGATAATGTCCAACCCATACAATAAAATTAAATCAAGAAAGTTGGCACCCATTAAACATAGAAAACCACCTCACCTATTAGTAACATAATCTTTGTATCTCAACCAATGTTGGCCAGTTTTTTATTTTATTTTTTTAAACCATTAGGTTTAGGTTTATTGTTTTTTATCAAATGGATGACTTGTTAGTTATGATGTAACCATGATTTATTTCTCAGATGAACAATCTATCATTATCATGGTTTATGGTGTGGAAAGGGAACACCATGTTTGTGTCTAAGCGTTGAAAACCATTGCTTGTTTGTCTTTTATCATTCAATGGAATGGTGATTAATTTGTGAAGGAGCAATGGAAATGGTCTTGGTTCATGGTGGTGCAAGATTTTTGAGATGTGCCTTGTTGTTGTTTTGTTTTTCCTGATATTCTTTCATGGTGCATGGATGTTACTGGCACCAATGATGGAATGAAACTATGGAGGTCAAGGATATAAGCAATAACTTTTAGAAAATAACTATTTTTGCATTATGTGTTTTTTTTTGGTTTTTAAAACATGATAATTTTCAGTTGAGGTTGCATTGAAGGGAAGAATGGCCCAAGATGCAAAGTTTTAAATTACTTAGCTGTGGATTTTCAAACTATCCACTACATAGAAGATTGTGTAGTTGAAAAGTTGGTGTTAATATTGGCATGGGTGGAGTTGATAATGGGCTCTAAGGGATTATAAGGGTTGATTTATTCATGGCATCACAAGTTCAAGTTCTATATAATGACTTTATGCAATGGATTCAAGATGGTGTACTTGGATAAAGAAAATGAATACATGTTGACGTGAGAGCTCCAAATATAACTTCATTGCTTAGGAAAAACTAATTATTGTCTTTGGGTTCAATTCTTAATGTATTTGTGTGAAAAGATAGTTTCTAGGAGGTTGAGGTTATGTTTGTCAATACTTTCCTATGTTAAAATCTCTAAAGGGAGAATTTGAAATTTATTGTTGTCAATTGTTAAAGGAAAGGTTTGATTGTTCAAACCATAGTTGCCAGGCATTCTTGTGGGAGAACTTTAAACCTTCTATGAAAGGTTGATAGATTGGGAGTAACCTTGATGCCATAGGAAAAATCAAGATAGCCTATAAAAAGAGATTGAGAGTAATCTAATCCACTTTGTGCTTTTTTAGGTTTCTGGTTTAGTTTTAAGTAATCCAGAGTTAGTTAACAGATAGGAATAATAGAAATACAGGGTAGTTTTTGAGATAATATTGACTATAAGTTGGTGTAATTTGTTTCTAATTTGGATGCATACTTATCATATACTCAGGCCATGTGTGGCTAATAATTCTCAGTTTTAGCAATATCTATTTTTGGTTACATTGGGTTTTGGAATGGAGTCAACTTTTCTTGATTGACGATTTCAGATTTGACGGTTTGAATCTTGACCAGACCCATGGTTTCACATTCAATTAGGCTCTTCGAAAATAAAATGTTAATTGAAAATATAAAATTCACTCAGGCAACATGCATCCAAAAGGCCCATGCTTTTTCTTTAGGTTGACGGAGCAGCTATGGGGAATATAAGTGGTAGTACCATTTTTTTTCTTTGGGAGAGGGGCATTCAAGATGGCCTTTTCTTTTTCTTTTTTTGGAAGGGGAGAGGAATAAGGAATTGTTGGGATATGGAAAGTACTAATATTTTTTTCTTTTGTGAAAGGGGGGATGGAAATGTGGGGATATGAAACAAACTTGCAATCTAGATGAACCCCCTATCTTGGAAGTGATAAATAAGCTCTAAAATCCGGTGCCTCTCCCACCTCCTTGCTTGAAACTATAATCTGAAGAATCTGCTGCTGCATATTTTGCCCTGATGGAGAGCATATCTTATTAAGATGATAACAGGACACTGGACAAAAGAGGGGACTAAACTATTTTGTCATTTAAAAGCAAGTCTTGTAAGAAGAATATCATGCAAACCTTTGAACCGAACCGATACCCAGTTTCAGCTCACTTTACTGTTACACTCAGATTGGGCATGAAACCAGGATTACAAGGTCGAACTAGGGCCCAAAGAAAGGGTCAATTTAAAGGTCACCTCTAAATATTACACCCACTAAACAAAAACAAGTGTCATCTACAACTTTTCAGGTCCAATATTTTTTTGCTGCTACATGTGCTCATGAAGAGCTTCCCAAATTCACCATCAGTCCGCCACATAAAAGATCTACTGCACAGAATAGTAGGACAGACTACACTGGACCCATGCCCTGCTGATTGTCGTCATTGTAAATAACAAGCCTCTTGGCCTGGATGGACAACTGGAACCTCTGTTGGGAGATCAAGGAGATTGAGTTACAGGAGCTCCACCACCCCACCACCTGTTTGAGCATGTACTCTTGCCATCAACATCCAACATAGAGTAAAATTTATTTCCCCATGACAATCCACAAACATGAAAAATTGAACAATATAAAGTGAGAGACTAGACTACCTGTTTGAAGGCCACCGTCTACACCAACCCTTATGGCAAACCAATTAAAAGCAATCATTTTCTGAATGTTGACGCTTTTACCATCCTAATATCTTGTGCAAATGCTCCACCCACAACATCTATTTGGGCTTCTACTGATGCTTACCATATCGAACATAGAGTCTTATTTATTTCCTCATGCTGACCATAAACATGAAAAATTGAATAACATAAAGTGAGAGACTATTTAAAGGCAAGCAAGGCTAACCCCTTATGGCAAACCAATTAAAAGCAGTCATTTTTTTGGAATTGGCCCTCTTTTACAATCTCCATTTCTTGTGTAAATGCTTCACTCACAACACCTATCTGGCCATGTATCAATATTTATTTCGCCATGCTCACCCATTATAAGGTGAGAGAGTATTTAAAGGTCACCGCCTAGGCCAACTATTATGGCACGCCAATCAAAAGCAGCTTTGATTAAAAACACAAGTCTTTTAGATTCATTGTATCTGGTGCGACTTTAGAGCTTCAAAACTCATTTTTTCACACTATTTAATGACTGTACTTCATTTAAAGTACACTGTCAAATCTTTTGACTTGTGCAATATTTCAAAATTTAGAAGGCTAAACTCAGTTGTACACTATTTAATGTCTGTAGTTCATACCAAAGTACACTTCACAGGTCGATTTTACTGCTGCCCTGTGGAGGGTACTAGATTAGCTACAGTAACAGCGTTTTGTAAGCAGCTGCTGGCAACTACGTCCAATTGTGGAAATGTCTCTAAGAGCCGCTGCACTCGACTGCTTCCATGGTTGAAAAGGGTCTGGAGAGGTGCTGTTAGATTTTTTAACAGTACTTAGCCTGCAGCGTCCTAATGAACTTTGCTTAGACTCATCAGAGAACTGGGTAAGGTCGATTGCTGCCGGGTCAGATCTTGTAAGGAAAAACAATCTCAGAACTAGCTTGGCTTGTCATGTTAAACTAAAAACTATGCTAAACTAGGCTTGTCATGTTAAACTAAAACTGTGCTAAACTAATTAGAGAGTTTAGTGTTCATTAACAGTGAATTTCTTCCTCTCACCTCTCTGGGAAAATGGACACTAATATTTATTTTCACATAGGATATGTTTGTTGGGGCCAACCAGCACCCAACAACACACCATCCACACTGGATGCCCATTATGACTTAGCTGTGCGAGTGGATGAACCTCAACTGAGTTTATATCACCTTGGTACCCAATGGCCAGGGCGAACTGATGAACCCCACATGGAGATCACGGTCAAAACCCCAAAACCCACGTACATGGCCATATTAGGCCCCGAAAATTATAGATTTGGACTCAGGGGCCCTGGTTTAGTCTACAGAGATATATTTATAAATATTTAGAATATTTATAAAAAATTTAAATGGGCTTTGGGGTTTTTACCATGATCCCAATGTGAGGGGGTCAATTTGCAATGCTCTAAGAAGTAGGTCATATTATAGGTAGATAGGTAAGAAAATAGGTGATTACTAAATAGATAAGTAAGTGGTTTTTTAGTTTTTGCATAGGAAAAGGCTGTTTTAATTACCTACTAACAAACTATAAAGTCAAACAGGAAGCTTATTCAGTAATAACTCTGCGTAGCTTTATGGCAGGTTCAAACTAATAACCTCCTTTGCTGGAATTTATTCTTTTTTTATATATTAAAAAAACATTAGCAAAAAATTAGTCAAATTTAAACTAAACAAACTAAAGTTTTCCAAAATTTTCCCAATTTCTTTCTTGAAAAATGAAACACTGCATCTAATTGAGACACATGTAGTTCTACAGAACATGCTCTCTAAGACATGCACGCCTAAAGTTTTTTTTTATAATCTCTTTACATTTGGAGTGGGCTTAATCCCATTCTCCAACTTTGGCTAAGGTTCACTGTGTGTAACCCATTCTCCAAGCTGAGAGAGTGGATTAAGGTCTTGTGTCGTTTTAAAAATACTTTATGCATTGTAAGAAACCTCCATCTGTGCTTTCACATGATCACAGCTTTTTTCACTCAGGTTCTGCCCTTGGGATGGGCAGTGCCTCACTTTACACATAATAATACTTTAGATGGTGTATGTCTGGTTTCAGTACTTAGTGGTTTCCTTTGCCTCCTTTGTGACCCGCCTCTTTTGGGCTGTTTGCTTGCCTGGACTTTGGTCCTTGCCCTTTGTTTCTTTTTCTCTCCCTTTCTTGGATGGTTTCTTTTCACAAAGTTTGGCAGGGTTTCATCATATTTAGATGTCATTCACACATTTGTTCAAGTTTGAGCCAAATTTTTATGCCCAACTCTTAACACCAATACATAGTCTCTCTCACCCTATGGGCAGAGCAACAAAAAGAAAAAATTTAAATGCAACTGAGATAACGGCCAAGGGTCAAGCTAGCTGGGAGCAAGAAACCAACAAAAAAAACTGTTTCCTGACCACTTTATTGGTCATCCATCATGGTATCGGCCACAGTGAACTAGCACCCACCAGCACACCATCCAGCACACCATCCACTGCATGCCTGTTATTACTCAGTTGTGGATGAACTTCAACTGAGTTTAACATTTGGTTTCACCTTAGTAATCAATTCTGTAAGAAAATAGGTCTCATATATAGGTAGTTACGTAGGAAAATAGATAACTACTAAGTAAGTAGATGGTTTATTCATTGGTAAAGCCCCTTTTTTTTACCTACCTACTGACAAACCACAAGCAGCTTATTAGTTAGTAGGTAGGTAGAAAAAAGAAAAAGCAACTGAGCTAATCACCATGGTTAGCTAGGGAACTGGAACCCAACAGAAAAGTGTTTTATGACCACTGAGCATTCATCCTTCATGGTGCACTGGTGGGCACAGCTGGTTCACTCTCCTGGGTCCTTTTCTGGGGGCAAGATGCCAACAAGCATGGGGAAGAAACTGGCGGCAAGGCTTTCTGTGCATGTCCTATGGGTCTAGTATGATAAAGAGGAGATGACAGAAGTTTTTTACAATAGTATAATTGTCAGTTGGCGTTACGTGATCTGTTGATTGGGAATTGTGCGTCACCTTAACGGGGGTGGCGGGGGAGACGATGGGCTCGGGGTGGCGTCGACACGGGACGGTGTTACCTTCGTTCCGATGTGCATAAATAAAGAACCTCTTCCCAATCATTTCCAAACGAGCAACAGATCATCAGCCTTGGTGTGCGTTCTCTCTCCCTCTCCGTCTCCCTGTTCCATCGTACTTAACAAGAGATAGTATGAGTGCATGGCAATATTCTTGGCGAGCTTTTGCCTTATTTCGTTCCGTAGCATGCAGCATTTGTAGCTTGAATTTCTCATTTTTGTCGATCCTTTCTTCATTACTACAGTATGATCTTAGTGTCGTTTAGCTTGACGTATTTGTTATTTGTGTGAGTCCAAAGTTTAAACCAATTTGTTGCACTCGGTCATCTTTAGAGCTGCATCGTTGAGTTACAAGTCTGATCCTTGAGCCCGCTTTTTTGTCGTTCTGCAGGTGAGCTGTTTGGAAATTGAGCTTGTGTCTGTTGATCACGTGAGCTAGGGGAATATATATTGCTGCTTACTGTTACAGGTGAGATCCCCCTCGTCAGCTTTCTCGCTTCTTGATTGATCTAGCTGCATGTCTATACTATACTCTGGTTCTAACAGTCTTGGTTATTTACTTCGTTGTCCGATGGTGTCTTATCATCAGCTTCCGCCATCCTGATCATTGACGTCGTATGTCTACCCTGTACTCTGGTCCTAACAATCAGAAGTCACTGCTTTCTTATGCCAAGTTTCGCACAAGAATAGAGTGTTATTGCATTACAAAAGCTTGCATAGAAGTCAGTTGAATCTTTTCGTAAGAAGTGGATTGTGGAAGAATGGCAAGCTAATTTGAAATGGTGAAATGCAGGCACTTCAACGATGGCAATGGAACGTCGCGTTCTGCACATGATTTTGTTCCTTGCTGTTCTTCTAGTCGCAGCGGCGAGTGTTGCAACTGCTCGTGAGTTGGCCAGTGTTGAAAGAGCTCTGGTAGCTGACACAGAATCTCAGCCATCGACTGTCCACCCTGGCGTGTCCGACGACGACGAATTGAAAAAACAGCAACTTGCCCAGGGGACGCAATATTCAGAAGTAAGTGACGAGGGGAAGAGCGTTGAGGGCAACAACTCGGACGAAGAAGAGCTTGCCGAGGATAATGATGATGATGGCTTCAACGATGAGGATAAGAAGAGTAACCATCATCCCAAACCGCCCAAGAAAACTCATCACCACCCTAAGCCCCCCAAGAAAACGCACCATCACAAGAAAGGTAAGTATGCCGACGACGACAGCAACAGCAACGATGAGACAGAGGACGCCAATCCGTAAGCAGCTCCTGCTGACAATGTAGCAGCACATCTTGACAGAAGTCACCTAAAACAGCAAGACTGCTACGGGGGTCCAGGAGTTTTGCTGCAGGCTAGCTGGAGAAACAGTTGTTTGCCTAGCCTTGATACTAGCTAAATCTGAAAAGGCTTTTCTTTTGATGTGCCAATCTTGGGACTTAGATCTTCTTCTACTGCTATTGCTACTATATAAGTTTAGATACTTTGTGATGCAAGGTTTTGTGGCAGAGCAACAATTATGTAAGTGGGCTGATGGAACTTTTATGTTGTGTAACGAACTTGCAGTAAAGAATGTTGGAGTTTATAAAGGTTTTTGTCTTCATGATGCCATGATGTTTCAGCGGTTTTGCCTTGTGAACCCAGTTCATCCTAACCTTAAGGCAGAAGCTACCAATAACAGTGCTTCCCTTATATGTAAACCACCTGACCTTGGACTTTACAATACACAACAAGCTTGCTCTAAGTGATGTTTTGACAATCTTGGTGGGTGTTGTATCTTCTATCGACACTGGGCTGCATCGGAAATAAACCGCAGCCTTGAGTCTAAATTCTTCTGCTGTGATTTGTCCGTCACACCACACTGACATCCTAGAAAATTAAGTTGTCCTGACAGTTAGAACTTGTACTAGTAAGCATGAATTGTCGGAATTATTTAATCAAATCTGAAAGCGACATTATCACATACACATTCGGCAATATCTGAACTGAGATGTGGAGGGTCACTTCATACCAACTATCTATGGATATGAATTCATGATGACCTTGTCCTCATATTTAGACTTTATTACCACTTTCATTGGCCTTGCTTGCTAAGGGAGGAATATCGTGTTTAGATTCACTATACAGTATAGTAAAATGGAATTGATTTTGACCCATAGGTAGTAGATTTATTTTGATACGAGTATTTTTGAAAGACGATAGTTTAGCTTATATTGAATCTTGAGATTAGTTATACAGTTATAATGTCTTCAAGAATTTTTGTTTCTTTTAGAGAATTCTTTTTAAACTTACGTTTCCATAATTCGTCTTTTGCATTAAGCTACTTTTCATTGTAAATGGCAAGGCCACAATGTGACAACCCTACAATGTGACACAAGTTCAGATAAGATGAAAGCCATCCTCATTGTTTTTCAAAGTTAGATTTTATTGTCAGAAATTACTAAACACAACTGTAGGTAGTACAGGGCACATAAGGGCTGAGCTAACCTGTTGTAATGAGTTGACAGTTTGCTTTTTTTCCAATTTTGTGATGTAGTGAAACTGGCAACCATCCACACTAAGATTTAGGCAAATCTGGCTATATATTAGATTTTTATAATTTAAAGATCCTTTTGTATTTCGCCTACCTGGCAAGTGAGGGCTAGATCTTTCACAAGAATCCTTTCATCCATCAAAATCATATTTTCCTCCAAACAAAACACACTGATGTAACTAGTTGCTAGAGCAATCCAACCCCCTGGTTGTGGAATGAACTGAAGAACACTAAGTGCAGGTCCATCGGCAATTGGAAAATGCCCTGTGCACTGTACTTTAGATGAAGAACATCGTGAAAATAGGTTTAGAGTCTTGGACCTGTAAACTTTCATGGGATACAATGATCTGACAAACAAAACCCAGTAAAAATATTTATTTTTTCAAATCAGTCAACCATATGTATTGATTGGCCAAGCTGATGGATTTCAAATAATATCTCACTTTAGATTGTCTAATTTCTCATTTTTAGGGGTACGGTAATGAAAACAATCAACACGGTGCACTGGATGTTATAAACTCTCTAGTACAGGCCCCAGTACAGGGGTGTGGGTGGACCTGCTCTAATAATGTCTAGAAATGTCATTGATTGGATTAATTGTGACATATGCATCAATCAGAGTGCAATCTAAACACAATTTTGAATCCCTCGGGCCTAGTAAAGATTGCACATCAGTACTCCCTACTCAACAGAAAGCTGGGATGAGACAAAAATGGAATGACATAAACCATATATGTATATGCTTCAAAACAGCACCCCAGAAAAGAGTGGGGAACTAAACTTATCACAAATTCAAATCTAGTTATATATGCAATTAACTTCGACATAATTTAGAAGTACTGAAGACAAGTGATGATGGCTGTGACTGGAAACCTATGTTGCAAATCCAGACATGAAAAACCTGATCAGAGCACAGACACAGCCTGAAAACATATGATGCTGCAAATCTGGAAGCAAAAAACCTGATCAGAGCACAGAGTCGAGGCATCACTTGCACAACTGCGACGGCTATGACGTCCCTCCTTTCCATGCAAAATTCTGACATAAAGCACAGAGAAGCATGGATCTGTGAGACTTTTGGGGGATATGAAATAAAATTTGAATACTTTTTACAATCATTTAAAAGTACACAGTACACAGGAAGGATTGTATTCAAAACTCTGCAAGCAAAAATTCCTCCTCCTTCAAAGAGACCTTCAAACAAATGTAATTAATTCTCCGCAGAAATGGGGATTATGACCTAACCAGCACCCAGCACTGCTCCATCCATTGGAAACTCATTACGACCCAGTCGTGGATGAACAACAAACCAGTTACCAAGGTTCCACCCTTAGTAATCTACTGTCTCAAACGTCTGATGCTCCTCTGACATTACCTATGTAAGTGGGTAGGTATCATAGGTAAGTCGCCTGGGAATGTAAGTGATTATTACGTAGGTAGGCAAGTAGGTAAGGCACTTAATGACTTCTAGGTTGGTCGATGGATGTGTACAGTTAATCAAAACAGTTAGCTACAGCACGAGAATCAAATGAAAAAAGGTTTCATGTCCACACACCATCCATCTACATAGTTTGTTGGTGGGTGAAGGTTCACTCTAGCCGTGAAATGCAGACTTCACTTCACCCCAAAGGGGCTTACATAAAACCATAAATGCAAAAGCAAAGGAAAAACAACCATAAAATACTGATTAGCTATTAAGATAAAGTACTATTTGCACTCATTAAGAATGGGCTTTTGTCATGCCCTTTCATACTCTAAGGGTAGCGTTTGGAAGACTCTTATGTTCATCTTCTTTGTTTTCACAATCATCCATACCTGAAATCTACAAAGATCATTATGTCATTTACATTGTGTCCAAGTAATTCATAACAACAACAAAGTAAATTACAACCAAAAACAAAAAGCCTGAAAGGAAAAGGAAAGGAAAGAATGAAAAGGTCCTTTAAGAAGAGTTATTCAAGATGTCATGATGTTGTGATATGGTGAATTGGAAGTCTCCACCCTCTCACTTTGTTGGTAAACAAGTAGTCAATTGGAATGGTAAGATCACATGATTCAAATTGTTAACAATTTTCTAGATATAGCATAAAAAAGATTATGAGATTCCCTAGAAGTCAGTGAAAGCAAATCTCAAGTTTCCAAGGAAAGGATTTGTTTAATTTTCACTCACACATGATTTAGTTGGTTGGAAAGCAAAATGAGACTATGAGGTTATTGTTTGATGTGAAATGAAATTGATTTCATGCAAGAATTGGTAGGGAAAAGCTTTCGTTAAACCATCAATTAATGAAGCTTTTCCATTGTCAGTTACCTTTGAAGGCTAGTGGATGGATGACATGACATGTTAACCCACAGACATCATCAGTTCCCAACATTGGGTTTTTGGTAAGGATATAATAATCCACTCAAAATTTCATTACACAATCTGAGTCATGGGTTTCTCTCACATTTCCAGAAGCAATAGTGCACTGACATATTCCTTGTCTTGGAAGTGCTGGGTAAATAGCATCATTGATGCTGCAGAACAGAACCTGCAAGCCACCCATTAAACTATCAGCACATTTCACTCTGCACAAATGGCAGAATCAACCAATGCAGCTCACAGCAAATAGTCTAAGGAAAATGCAAACAAAACATGTATTGTTTGAAAAACTCAATGCAATGATGCACTGTATGACATAACCTTCAAGTGATGACCATATACTATTAATAAGATCATATTTGAGTCTGAATTTATGTGACCAGGTTGTGTTTTGATGTCCAACAACATCAGCTATACCAACATTCAAACTGTATCAAGGCATAATAAGGAATTTCCCATGTACCCAAAGTATGGAAGCAGTTGATGGTAGGCTTACCCAGCCATTAACCAATAAACTGAACAAACTGTTCTAAAAGAGCATAGGCAAGGCTGACATACAACCCATGCAATTGCCCTCTCACAATACATGTCAAGTCCTAGTTCTTTGCCCTATCTGGATACCAAGTACAGGATAAGTGATTCACATAACATCAGTGAGATGTATATCTCTCATAAGAACCAAGAATTCTCTGTTCTCAAAACTAAGAAAAGGAAAAACAAGGATAATAGTTTACAGTACAAAGGACCATAAAACAAATACCAAACAAGCACAAAAAACGAAAATAAAAACACTTTCAGTATGAATAACAGTGACAGTCACATGGATGTTCAGGGACCATCAACAGCCACATCAGTGAGATATATAGCATACAAAACCACTGGTGACTCCAGCTGAGCAAAATTCCTTATGGTCAGCCCATACTGAACATCTGCTCCAATATAAATCTTGAGACAGTGGCAATTATATTCCATTGTTTTCCTGCTTGCACACTATTCCTTGTACTAGCTGTGGGATAGTAGATGGACTTTGTCAAATAAGACCTCATACTATGACAGAGTGTCAGCAACTGTACATTCCAATGCTGACATTGCAACACACAACAAAAAAACTAGAAAACCCCTGACTCCAAACCCAAGCTGGATAACTAGGTACTGTGAAACAAATTTGGAAATACATCCCTCATATAGTCTTGTGAAGTAGCCAGTGCCAACAAATCACAGAAATGCAACAGACAGAATTTTTTGGTAGGAAACTTACACATACTATTTGGATTGATGATCATGTCATGCTGGTGCAAGGGTGTACTGGAAGACATGAGTCTCAGAAAGATTTCTATGGTGTTTTGTCATCTCGGCACAGGTAACTAAGTATGGTACATGACATGCTTTTCTCATCAATGACTTTCTTCCAATTTCCAAGAGACTAATTCCTCTTCCATCTTTCAGATCAAGTTATACATGAACAGTGGGATGAAATTCTTAGCATGACAGTACCATGCCAGTAAACCAAAGCTTGTAGCCAAATAACAGAGTTGCTGCTCAGCTAACCGCAACAGGATTAAGGTCTCACAGGCCACACCCATTTCAGGGGCTCAACCATCCACTTTCCTCATCATTGCAACAAAACTTCCATGTATCCAGGCATGCAGACACAGCAAGTAATGAAGCATATTCCAAATGCTTTGAATGATGACAACCATTGGGTAAAAAGAATTCATGTAGGAAGTCCTGCAAGAGCATAAAATTGGATCCAGATCATACCTTACAGGAGCAAGTCACTTGAGAGCAGGGAGGAGCATTGACAACTGACTTTACCACCAGACCACTGAGAAATTCTAAAGGACATTAGATCAGATCCATATCTTTGCCAACCTGCAGGGCCTTAAGATCCACATTATCGAATGGGCAGGAGTTGGGAGTGTTTCTAATAGCTTTCTCTGGTAAGCACTAACCATTGTTTAATATAGGTGACTTTCAGTGTATGATGTATCAAATCCATATGTATCAAATCCAGTTCAAAGAAAGTGCTGCCAAATTCAGTTCCACAGTGGGAGGGCTTAAATTACCCACATCTGGAGAAATTAACCATTGTTCAATATAGGTGACTTTCAGTGATGATTTGTGTCAGAGAAAGACACAACCTGAGACTCTAGTCCGCCATTAGACCTTAAATTTGTTACAAGATCATGAGTGTCTCTGATGTTCATCACAGTGTTGAACAGCTCCAAAGAGAAGCATTAGACTTAAGGGTGAAGAGAAACATCTTCACAAATAGTTCAGAGACTTCAAATGGTCATTCTCCTTATCCATATCATCATGAACTAGACAAGCCATACTGCACAGCAAAGGAACTGGTCAGAACCCTGGATTTTCTGAACGTTTGTGATAATTTCAGCCAGAGCTTATTATCAGAGTTCAATCATGGCCTAATATCATAGTTGCAGTCAACAGTTACCAAATAACTCTCAACGAAATAGACTTAAGAGCAGAGTACCAACTTCCAAACCACAAGCTTAGTCTTTACCTAACATGACCTCACTTTGAAGGAGCACATTCTTTAGCATGGAGTCCCTTTTCAATTGCAGTGCTACAGTAGAAATGATACACAGCAAAATAATATCTCATCTACTAAAAGCAAAGACCTGGAAGACAAGAGAACACCTTGTGAGTTTGCTTCGTGATCTTTGCCTCTTGGTATTTTGAAGAATCATCTCCAAAATGCACGGTATTGTACAAATGACACACTTGGAGTTGACATGCTCGGCAGATTGGATCTGCAACAAAAAAGATCAAACAGACGAGTCCTCGAAAAATGCGGCAGCAAGAACAGGCGGAAGAACTGTCGAAACCACAAAATGAAGATGGAGGAGCCCTGATACGCGCCAGCATTCTTCGCGCATTGAAAGATCATTACGGGGACGAGGTTGTAATCACATTGAAAGACAACAGAAAACACCAAGAAAGGGAAGGGGAAAAAAACCCTACATTTGCCTCAGAGAGGTCGGAGAGGATACCACGAACAGCAGAGCCATGGCGACCTGAATGAAACGAATCGCAGAAGCCACCTTCACCAGTTCCAAAAGCTCGCGCTCCGGGAGAACTGCAAGCGACAGAAGCGCCATCACTTCAGCCGCCTTATGGCAAGCTTAATAGATCTCTCAAGAAAAGCGCATCCTCAAAGGCCACCCTCTCTCCTGCCGCTCTCTTGTTCCCTCCCTCCCTCCTCCCTCGCCAGGAGCGCCGCAAAGCGGCCTGCAACAGCAGCCTTTTCTGAAAGCTTAGGGCTTGATTCCACCTTTGGTACAATTCCACACGGAATTGTCAAGTTGAACACCATACTATTGGGCCCTATAACTGTTTCGCCTAAACCAGTCTCGATTACAATCAGTATTTTTTTTCGAATTTTGGCAAACTTGACGAATTTGTTTTTCAGAAAATGGAAAAAAAAGCAGGATGAAATTTTTTGTGATTTCTACGTTTCTTTTTGCCATTTTTTGAAATAAAAATAATTAATTAGCCACATCTAGACTCTAAACCTAGGAACTTTTTAGGTTGTGACTTGTGACACCACTTTTATAAAAAAAAGTTACACCCTACCTCTCCTAGGACAATTGCCATTTAATGCTAATTAATGTTGAGGATACTCGCCATTGGACTTACTCGAGGAATTTCGATGGAAAAAAAACCCTAACATGGTCATTGGAATTCATTTTTTAACTTTCATGTTGAGATTTTAAATGTTTTAAAATATTAAAAAATATTCTCTATTTTCTTTCAAAAACTTTGGTTCTTTGAAATTTTTTGTTGAAATTTTGAAAAAAAAATCCAAATAATATTATTAGTGTCTAAGCTAGCTGCCAAGGTACTATGGTATTGGATTGTGACAATAATGCATCCTTGAAAAGCAACAAAACAATGTGGTGAAAATAGATGAAATACATTTGCATAAATCAATAGGATGAAATATGGAACTTATAATAGAATTTGATTTTTGGAATTTTTTTAAAAATCAACTAGTGGTGAAGTGATTTTTGTTTTCTCATGATTAACACATGTATGACCAAACAACTTACAACAAGGATTTTCAAGGAGCATACATAGTAGGTGTACGAATAATGTTGAAAATGTTAAAATGAAAAAACAAATAGCTACAAAAGGATTCGTACCAAAACGACCAATTCATCAAAAACCTATAACTTCGATTTTTAAAGAGTCAATAGCCACCTCAAATGATGGCAATCAAATTTAGCTTTTTAAATTTTGAAATATGACAAAATCTTCTTTAAAAATTAAAGGAAAAATAATTTTATCAAAAATAAAAATTAAAAAACTTAAGCTCCAATTTCATTTTTTTTAAAAATATTTAATCAAGTTTTGGTTTTTCTATGGGTATTTTCAATAATCAAATACATAGAATATGGGAAGTATATAAATCAACAAAACTATGTATTAAAAAATTGGTGAAGACTTGTCAACATACATTGACATAAATGGATGTATTCTATTTCAATAATTTGAAATGATATTTTTATTTGTTGGATGGATAAAGAAAGAAGGAATAGACCAATTCAAGGGCATAAATGTGACGAATTTTTCTTTTTTTCTACTTGAAAATTAAAAAGATGAAAATTTTATTAATCAATATGCACCAACATATATCAATTTTCATCACTTTTTGGTTACATATAGTTCAAGTCACACCAAAAGCTAATAGCATCAATAAATTGTCTTTAATTTGACAATTTTCACATATGTTGATATCTTTCAATACTTAGGTGACATGTATCACCTATGTGGCATACTAAAAAAAATTATTAACATGTAATAACCCAATGTTAGGACACAAGCATGGAATTTAAAATCTTTCAATTTTTAAAATTAACGCTTGTTCTTGGCTCTAACAACATTGTCAAATTAGCAAATCAAAAACAAAAATGCTAAAATAACATTGGAACACCATTGGCTATGAAGAAGCCCAACAAAGCATTATGTTGAAAAAACTTGCAAAAAAATGTTATGTTGTTGAAAAAGTGATGGCATCAATCTTGGTGGCAATTGCAAACAGTACTCAATCACAAGTAGGAATACGTTTAGGAGCCCATTCATAGGTCTCAAGTTCACAAGTGCCAATTGTAAATTCACAAGTTCAAATATAAGTAGGAACACAATGGAATGTAGGCAAACCAACAAATGATCAAGGTGGCAACAAAGCAAGTTGTAATGACAACAATGAAAAATCTACAACTCCTCATCAAAGCCATGAGAACTGAGAGCATATGGAAATCTTAACATTAATTTCATGCAAACATGCAAAACACACAACTATGAAAAAGTCAATCAATCAATGAACACAAATGATTCCTACATTGGACAAGATTATTGAAAAGTTGCAACAAAAAACCAAAATCAAATTTCCAAGGAAAGGAACAATATGCAAAAATAAACGGAACTCTTTGAATTTTGATCATAAAATTTCTGTTGACCATCACAAAAGAACCATGAATCATACATGTTTTTGGGATCTATTGTTTGAAGACAAAAAGATGTTTCATTTACCTTGTCAATTTAATAAAAAGTTTTATGAATCAATTGAAGTATTTCAAGGGAGTCATTGTTCCCTTGCATGGCAAGACCATCAATGTTGAAGGCAACAAAGTCCACATACCAATAGAAACAAAATTATTGTTATGCAATACTCATCAATCTCTTAGGATCAGTCTTGTTGATTTTCTTACAAACCATGCACATGACAATACTAAAATTAAAAGAAAACGCAATCATGTTTTTTCTCTTATCATTGAGTTTACAAACATAAACAAATTTTCTTGAAGATGTAATGGATAAGATCAATGTTATGTAATTTGATAATCATGATTGCAACTTGAAAAAACACCTACATCACCTCAAAACAAAAGATTAAAATAATGCATTGAATGAGCAAAAACCAAGTGAAGTGTATTCAAACTTGTATGCTCAAGCCAATTACCTAGTTCATAATTTGTAAGTATTATTATCACAAGTGGTTATTAACAACATAAACCAATTTAGTTTGGTTTGACTGAAGTTTTTAATAATCTAATTATTGTGTGACACATGTATGACCCAAGTAGTTTGTTTGAGTGAAATCAACTTAAAGTTAGGTACACAAAACCAATGTGAATATATTGGTTCAACAACAATATATGCATACATACATCCATAGTTTTTCATTTTAGGGTTTGAGTTGATTTTAAGTTTAATTCTTCATCCAAAATTTGAACACATGTTGAATTACAAGCTCTACACATTGGAAAAATCAAAACTTGTTGAATAAACATTTTTGATGGGATTAAAACTAGAATCAAATTTTAAATACAAAACCCAGCTTGGAATTGGCACAAGGGTACACAACTTTTATTGCAAACTCCAATTTTTTAAACAAGTTTCAGTGATTTTCAAGCAAACATATGTATATGTTTCTAGAAAAGGTTGCAAGTAGATTTTATTTCTTAATTAGGAGGCCAATTTGAGTTGGTTGTACATGAATGCTAGTTATTCAATTTCAATATGTTTGGAACTACTAAACCTAGGTGGATTACTGTTGGAAGAACCAGGAATTGAAGGTTCAAAAATGTGAAAATTTAATTTTTAAACTTGTCTAGAGGAAAGAGCCAAATTTGGACAATAGGCATTTTCTAGAGTCCTACTATGTTTTTTCTAAGCTCGCTCAAAAGGCAACACTGGATTCTAGGGACGAAAAGAAAAGAAAAGAAATTGAAAAAAAAAAGAACAGAATTTTCTGTCTCAAATTCTCATTTGGAGGGAAAAATCTATTTGCCAAATGAATTTCGACTGAAAATGTAGCCAAGTTCATTCATGTCTACTGATTACAATTCTTTAAGAGTTGCATACTTGAAACCTGTTGACAGTTAATGCCAAATCTGCTTCCAGATGCTAACCGCAGTTGAACAAAACTGTGCATACTTGATGCCCAGTTCCATAGTTTTTTTTTTCACTTTTGTGGTGTAGCTGAAGTGACAATCATTCATATGATGATTTAGCCAGATTTGGCTACATACTAGTAGATATGAAGCTTGGAAAAAACCATAATCCTTCTTTTATTCTCGGGTACCTACTGGAAATTATCATGAAAATCAAGCAATTAGGAATTTTTTTCAAAATTTTGCAAATTTGGGTTCTTTTTTTCCATGAGAAGTTCTTTATATAGGTCAAAATCATATTCTTCAAGTCAAAATTTGTCAAAATTTCACCCCCACAAAAAAAACACTTATCAGTTCTTTAATCCCAAATTCTTGCTTTTGTGAATGCTCACCACTTTGACTACACCATAAATTTGAAATAAATATAAATAAATAAAAGGTCTGGAGTCAGCAACAGGCAAGCAGGGACGCGACGACTGGTACAGGCACGGACTGCATGGGCGACGACCACTAGCTCCGTCCCCTCCCCTCCCCATGAGCTCCATAAATTAAGAGCTTCTTACCGTCTTTATACTCAAATCCTCCATCACATCTCTGGAGTTCCAAGTCTTCATTCTCCCATGCAGCAGGTGCAGCTGCTCATCTCAAAACTCTCTCTGAACTGGCCACATGTCTGGCATTCAGTACTCTTAGAGTCTCTAGTGACGTTGTAGAACTAGTTTTTCACTTGCATTGCTCATGTAGGTAGTCATTTTACAAGTCTAGTGAGATCTGATCTTGGAGTTGCTGGGTCGAAGCTAGCTGCTGCAGCTCAAGCTTCTTCTTTGCATACTTGTTGTTCGCATTGCTGACGTTTTGAGGTTTCTAGCTTCTTACCCTAGCTGGCAGTTTTTTCATTTGTTTTGGTGCTGCTGCAGGTGATATTGAGCTGCTGTTGAATCATCGAGCTAGCTTGCTTCTGCTGTAGACGTGAGTAATTTCCAAGCGGAGTTTCTGTAGTAGCTGCTGACACTAAGCTGGTGAGAAGTCGACGCCTTGTCCCGCGTTCCAACCTAGGAATTAGACGAATGCTGTGATCACCGCGCCTTAGTAAGGGACGTCGCGACATGAGCATACTGCAGCTAGCTAGCCGCCTGTACTACTCGTTGCAGGAATAATGGATAATGTGGTTCAGCATTCTGACATTATTGTTTGGTCCAAGTGTTTTATAACTATAGCTGGGTGTCATTGCAATACTATTGCAGCTGGTAGTTTTTGTACAAGGTCAATTGATCTGGCCTGTCGTCAGGAGCGAATTCGCAAGAAGATTTAGAAGAACGTTATAATGAATCAAGCAAAAACACAAACATTCCAGCTGCTATGAAGTTAGTAGCTGGGCTCATTTGAACATAGACAGTGCACAAGAATTTGACTTCCAAGACATACTGCAATGGTGATGCAGGTATGAAAATGGCGATGGAATTATGTCGCCTTCTGTACGCGGTCTGTTGCCTCGGTGTTCTCCTGCAGGTTGCATTGGTCATGGGGACCGCTACGTCCTCAGATTTACCCAGCGTCGAAAGATCTCTGGTTGCCGCCACCGAGGGCACGTCGCCAACTGCTCGCACAGGCGGAGCCTCGACCTTTGACAACCAAGAATGCGGGAAGCATCATCGTCATCATCGTCATCACTACCACCACTATCACCACGACGGGAAGCATTACTCAGAATTGAGCGAGGAAGTCAGCAAGAATGTTGAGGATCAGACCGGCGAAAAAGTTGTTGCGGATAACCAAGGATCGTCGAGCTTTGACGACGAGGAATACAAAAAGTACCATGACCATCATCATCATCATCACCGT
>Ga0116227_10006097_pt1 | contig 24709 bp, 19 predicted proteins | sample S1TSphgellanicum_FD_89693 | JGI IMG/M metagenome (GOLD analysis project Ga0116227, IMG submission 89693) | Host-associated microbial communities from peat moss isolated from Minnesota, USA - S1T2_Fb - Sphagnum magellanicum MG | ecosystem: Host-associated > Plants > Peat moss > Unclassified... | reverse complement strand
TGAGCCTGACAGCAGTGATAGTGAAAGTTCAGAAAGGGATAGTGATGACAGTCAGGATGAAAAAGAAAGGAAGAGAAGGAAGAGGAAATGACCACCGATAGACTGCCCCAAAGTTCTCCAATAGTCAAGGTTCATTTATAGACAAGGTGAGCATGGGTTTGGTTCCAATTCATTGACAGCAGCATGATGGTGTTTTGGAATGTATTTCACTTGTGTACTGTACAATAATGAGTATTTGGATGGTATTCCTGCAACACATCTGATATCTTGCCTATGCTGCTGTGACCTGTTGCCTGCAACTTATATGTCTGCTTAACAGTCTCTATAGTCACCCCTCTGCCTGCTTCTAGACCTGCATCAGTATCATCAGGGTAATTTGCAATCCTACTGTATTGATCTCATACTTTCCAATGCAGTTTGTCTGCACATCCTTGTCTCATTGGGGAATCCTGAAATTCTTCACATGCCCAAGAGTTAACTTTCCTGCAGTGACAGACAAGATGGATAGGTTACTGATTGTTACATTTGTGTGGTTTCATTTGTATCTGGAACTGATGAGTAATTGCTGGGAATTGTTGTTTTTGCTCTTAGTTCTAGTTTTTCCTTGTCAGAGGTTGAAGCGCTTTTCAATTGTCTCTCTTTGAAGAGGTTTAGAGGTAATTGACTCTTTGAAAATGGTGAAGGCTGTTGTTGTTGGCTGAAATCCAATACTCAGTTTTGACCGCTCTCAGATGAATAGCTGAGCAATTGATGCACTGAAAGGCTGTTGTTATGTCAATCCAGTTCTGGGTTTTGAAAGTCTTCCAATGAATTGCTGAACTTTGATGTGCTTCACGACAATTATGAGCAGCAACCATGAATATGTCCAAACAAAATATTTTTATTTGAGGAGAACAAGAAACTTGCAAGGAGGATAAAAACTTCATGCTAGGAGGCAAGACATAAAGATGACATACTCAACTAAACACTGAAGATTTTCAAAGAAGGATTGTCCTGGCAATGAAAGGCACAAGTGAATAACGGACACCGAAAACCCTAAATGAGGAGGAGAAGCGCTCTAAATGATACTACAATCATAAGAAACTATTGACTCCAATGGGAAATACTCTCATAGGAAATGACAAATGACAAGAGGCACTTTGCAATAAAGCATAACAACTACATGGAAGCATGAGAGCATTATTTTTTATTAGATTAAACTAACATTAGTTTACTAAGATATACTAAAGTTCAATTGTATGAGAGGAAGGACAATGAAAAGCATGAATCCAATTGTTAACCTCAAGGGAGGGCATTTCGCAAATGAATGCTTCACCTCCAAAGGTTATTAGGACCATGTAATTGAAGACAATCATATGAAAACAAAAGATTGAACTCAACTTTCCTTTTGGATTTTTTTAGAACCCCTAGAGGTTATTAGGGCCATGCAACTAAAGACAATGGTATGGAAACAAAAGATTTAACTTAACTTACTTTTTGGGTTTTTATAAAAATGATGCAACAATTTAAATATACTTTTTAATTTAAAACTATTTGAAAAAGATTTCATGTTATTTGGCATGATGATTTTGAACTAGAGTTATCTTTCCAAATTTTTGTTGATTGGAGGATGCCCATTCATTTCATTTTGAGTTCAACTAACATTCAACCAACATTTTTTTTTTAAATGGAAAATTTTATCTTAATTATTTTCATCAAAATTGAATGTTATAGATTGAAGTTTGAAACAATATTAGCCAAATATCCAATTCAAACCATATATCGACATGTATAATTGGTGAATATGTCTAGATATATATATCTTGAAGTTGTGTAAACTATAAAATTGGATGTTATACATATCTAACATATGCATATTCATTGGTAAATTGATGCATATTCATGTCCATTTGAAATGGCTCGTCATTATCCATATACGTTCATGAAATTTTTCTTGGGCATGAATACGTATCTTATGTTATGCATCTTTGGATTGTAGGGTTGAAGGATATGCATATGCAACTTGATGATTTTTAAGGTTTTGGTGCCCCAAATATATATCTTTATGAACAATGGTGGAAAGGGTGATTGCAAATGCTTTTGTTGTGTGAATGTTGTCACTTGTCATTCAATGATGAAATTCGATGGAGCTTGGTGTATAGTGGCTTATTTCATTTTCCATTTTGTGTTAGTTTTCTCTTTGCTCAGGTGTGAGTTTCCATTTTTTTTGTGCTACTATAAAGCTTGATGTGTTGTGTGCTTTTGACGAATGTGAGCTTTAAGGTGTCTCTATCTACTTCTATGTGTTTATTGTCTACTATGCACATGTTTGAGTGTTGAACATCAAAATACATGTGTGTTGTGTGTGCACTCTTACCAAAGCATTGAGCTTTTTGTTGACACTTGATGTTTTTCCAACTTTGTTGCTTGGAGAGCCCTAGCAAGTTATGAATGGGAGCCAATCTTGAAAGGTGTCGAAAGCTTACTGCTTTACATTACATCAAGTGAACACAATTTTGAGTTTTGACCTTATGCAATTCATCTTTTTATTTTGAAATTTTTGTTTTGTGTTCTTGTTCGTCATGTGATGGATGAAGGACATGGGGGTTTCATTTTTTATCATGGGTAGGGTGTGAGGTTTTAATTTATTGTGCATGTGATAAACATCAAAATGAGCATGTGTTGTGTCCATTTATTGAGTCCATGCTTGAAGCTTGGATGGAAGAACTTTTAGGTCCAAGCATGATTGGGGTATCACATTTGAACCTTAAGGATTCATTCCAAGGACTCCCAAATTCACATTTTTCTTCACTTTTCTCATGACCTATCTTCCATTTCACCTTTTTTTTCATATTAAACGAAATAATTTTCTTCCAAATTTTATATAGGCTTTTAAATTATTTATTGTTTTCACTTATGAAAGTGAAAATGGTAAAATTTATCCAATGAAGGCCATGTTCTATCAATGGCCCAAAATTCTTAGAAATTTGACTTTTTGAAACTTTTTACATTATAATAAGGCATTTGGTTCTTGTAACATTCATACTTTCTACACACATTAACACATAAGGTGTTTATGGTTAAAATCTTAGGCCAAAAAAATTTCTTTAGACATTCCTTATAAATCTTTGAACTTTTTTTTCTTATGAGACAAAGTCCTAGATTTCTTACAAGGACTTGGACATTGAAATTTTTTAACTTGTTCAAATTTGAAATTCTATACATAGAATAGTACTTTTATAATGTATGTATCTATGAATAAAATCAAACTTTCAATATAAATATGTCATTAAATTTCAATGACATGTTTAAATGAGAAGGTTCAATGAATATAAAATGAGATAATCCTTTTGGGTACCCCAACCATGCTCTGACCCTGTTACTATGGACATTTGATGTTCTTCACAAATTGATACTTGTAAATCATCAATGAGTTGTGAATTGAAGTTAATCTTGAAAGTTTTTGAAATTTCAATGCCTATAGTATATTGTGTGAACACCATTTTAACCTTTTGCACTTTCATTTTTTTATTTTGAAAATTTTGTTTTGTGTTCTTATGCGATGGTTAAAGATGAGTTCCACGTTGTTGAAAATGTGCACATAATTCACTTTAATTTCTTTGATTTGATGCAAAAATATGATTAGTAGTTTGTGAAATGTTGAAAGTGTGTATTTTGAACTTAATAATGTGACAATAGTAAAGGTTGTGTAACTTATAGTCATAAAAGTCAAGTTGCATTGTGAAAACTTCACCATATTATATCCATTTGTTAAGGTGTTTTAATTGTTAATGATAAGTCCATTATTGACCTTGTGTACCCATAGATGTTGAAATGCATTATTTGTAGGTTTGAATAAACAATTGGTAATGTTTTTACCCAAAGATCTGTCTTATGAATGGGCTTATCAAATACAACAAATATGATGGGGTTAATCTTATGAAGACACAAATTGTGTTTACACGCTTAATTTGCTTGTTGTCATGAAATTGTAATTTACTAAAATGGTTCAAACATATCACATTCAATAAATAACAAAGAAAAAAGTTGGAGTTATTAACATGCAATCATTAATTTTTGGGGGGTCATGATTCCTTTCAAACAACATGATGAGTTGTAATAAAAAAATTTCAAGCAATGTTGCATATATGCAAGAGCTGTGAAACTCTTTACACTTGTGAAAACATTTGGTTACAAAGGTTACTTAAACACTAATGACCTCATGTTTATTTCCATCTTGTCCACAACTCGTGGAAAAATCACTTCCTATTGGGTCACCAAATGTGTAAACATGTATGTCTTACCAAATCTTGCAATTTTTATTTATTTATAATTCATAGATGTCCAAAGGTGGCCCATGGGCACATTTTTTTTACTAATCAACTAATTCCTTGAATCTAGGTAACCTATGCATGTTATTGTTGGCTTGTTTGAGGTGAATGAGACAATTGACCTTTGCATGACATGACAATTGCATTATCTAGAAATTTATTTGATTCTTTATCAAGTGATTACAAAAGATGAGGGTAATAACTTGACATCCATGGCTCCAACATGCATTCCATTATTAGTTGTGAGCTTTTGAACCTTCCACAAATTTACAAAGGTACTTGTTTTGGTTGTGTGTTGTTTAAAGCATGTTAGAATACATGCTACAAATGATGAGAAAGTTTCCATATGTCCAAGGCAAATAAATGTGAAAGATGTTTAATTGATCTACATAAAATAATTACCTAAACAACATAATTTGGGAAGGGGAAGCAAGAATGGGAGAAATCATGTGTTGACATGGCATTGTGGCCCTAGAAGCTAAAGACACATGTCAAGACAAGGTTTGCAAGCAAAGTCATTATGTTTGAAAAATGCATTGAGTTAAAAAAAATTATCATTTTATTTTATGGCAAACAAAAGACAATGATGTTCTGGCAACAAATTCCTAAGGCCCAAGTTTAGGCTATTGCATAAGCACATATTTCCTACTTGAACTTTGTTGAATGTGTGTGAGTAATCAATCAAGAGGCCACTACCTCTTGTTAGATGCATTGACTGAATATGTTGGCATTTCACCCCTCATGGAAGTTAAGCTAGCAAGATTTGGTGATAGGTTTAAAACTCTTGACAAATTTGATTCAAAGCTCCTTTTCTTATTAAAAAAATGCAATAGGAAGTTTTGAAGGCAATGAAACCTTTCCCATTGTTTTTAAAAGCATATGATCCATATAATGTTCACAACATTCTTGTTATCATGTTGGATCCTTACATCAAATCTTTACAAGTCTTGAAAAATAATGTGGTGTGTGGGAGGGCAACTCATCTTGCTTTTGAGTATGATATGAAAACATCTATTCCCCTTCTTACAATTTTCTTGATAAATTCAATCCCAATGCCGAAGCATGTGTAAGACCAAGTGGTGTGTATACTTCTCAATTTGAAAGAGTATATATATTTGGTGTTATAACATCCATTGATAAATTCTTTAATTGTGTATTAGTGGTGTTTTTTGTTGTTGGATTATTAAAATTTTAGGATGTTATATATTCGGATTTGCACATGCAAATTAAGGGGAAATTTTTTGTTGAATTTACAAAATATGTGAGTAAAAAATACCGTTCTATATATTGGTTGTTGGGTTAAAAAAAGGTTAATTAACAAAAAAAAGGGTACATTTTATTCAAATAATAAATTTAATTATAATATAGGGTATGTAATAATATGAAAAAATTGATTATAATCAATATATGGTGACTTTGATATGTGTATATAAAAAAATTAGATAATAATAAGGTGATAAAAAATAGGTTGGATAGTTATTTAATACCCCCTTAAAAATGGTTGTTTGACACACATAAATCCCAAACTTTACACATTGTCCCCCCAAGTGGAAACCAAAATATGATTAATATTTAGGGTATGCATTAATCCCATATATTAGAAAAAAATGTATTAAATTTTTTAGTTATTAATTGTTAGTAGGTTAAATTAATACATTAGTTAATGAATTAACATTTAATTAATAAGTTCAATAAAGATTAAAATATATTCAACCAATAGGTTAGTAAGTGAAGTATTATTAGTAAATAAACTAATAATTAAACCTGAAGGAATGTGAAGTGAAAGGTTCTTCCACACCATTGAAAATTGAATCATTTTAAAAAAACTTATTATTTGAATAAGTATTTTGTTATGCCACCTTTCAGTTATTTAATTAATGAATATGTAAAATAGATAATAGTAGTATTATCACATGATTTGACCATGTTCAATTGCATTTTCATCATTCTTCACAACTTTAAACACTAAAATTACAAAATTTAAGTAATATATGTTCTCAAAAATTGATACAAAAATAATAATAATTCAAGTTGGCTTAAATATTTTCATATTAAATAATTAAATAATAATAGGGTGAGGAGAAAAAAAAGGTTCCTTTGTACCCCCAAACAACACCTTGTTTGATAAATATAATGTAAAATTTTAACATTTAATATCCCCCCATATGTGTGTACATCTTTTATATTGTTGGTAATCCCATGAAAAATCAATTTCCAAATGTAGGCTTTCTAGCCAAGCAAATTCTTGGGGTTCCACCATTTCAATTTGATACTTGTAAATTTAATGTTGCTAGTGTGTTACAACCTTCAACACCTACACATAGAGAATCTAGATTCAATAATCATGGTATTAAAAACTAGCTTGATGATCCACAATTGAACTTTGCACATGAATTATATGTTCCAAGGCTTATATGAAAATTAAATATGCTTTAATTGAAGATAAATATGATTTGATTGAATAAACTAATTTTTTGAATAGATGCAAGTTGATAATTAGGTAAGTCACCTTAACCAAGTTTACAATTTTTTATTTTTCCCTTTCTAGTCAATATTTCAAAGTTTCAAAATATTTTAAATTTTTTGTGCATCATTGCAATTGATTTTTATGTTGTTGAAAGGCTTATTGTTTATATATGGAACTCACCAAGTTGCACCAAGCTTTTGATATAATTTTGGTTGTGGGAGGTTGGGGTGGTTTTGCAATTTTTGTTGGGTAAACAACTTGTGTTGTAATGAATAATAGTTTTATTGTTTCAAGAATTGAGATTCAACTCCCCCCTTGAATTTGTCAATGTTCTTTTTTTTTCCACTTGTAGTTATTAGTGTGTAATTGCATAAACTTTGTTAACAACCAAAATTTGAAATTTGGGGACGCATATTCTTTATACATAACTATTCTTTTTTTCAATTTGAATATCAAATCATTCATAATTGCCAAGGAAAAAGAAAGAAAGTTGAATGCAACCATCTTAACAACTAATTTGTTCCAATTTTTTGAATAAATTTCCTTTTTTAAAACTAAAAAAATATGTTATGTTGCTATTCAAAAGGTTGGCTTAAACTAAATAACTAGACAACATTAATTTGAGCATGTTCAAAGTTCAAACATAGTTGTAATTATTATTTTGCAAGTTCCTCATCGTGTTTCAAATATGTACCAAATCATTCCAATTGAAAATTCTCAAAAGGTTGTGCACAAAGTTCCCATTGATGAAATTTTTTTATCACATCCCCAAATAGTTTTTAAAAAGTTTAAATTGAGCTGCTCAAAATAAAATTTTCATCATATTCTCAAAAGTTTTTTTTGTTTCATCTAACTTTACTTACTTTTAATTCTATTTTTTGAATTATGTATGTATGTGTAAATGTTAACAATGTAGGTCATTAAAAAAACCTAAAATATATCAATGTTCACCTAATTTCATATCTTATATTTTAAAAAATTATGTTGTTGAAAGTACCTTTTGTTATCAAACACACATCTATGATTGAACATGTGAATATCATCTTCATTTTTTGTTTATTTTGAGTGATTTAGAGAGTGATGGGTGTACCAAGTGAAAATTTACATAATCTGTTTGAACTCTAAAACTAAAAAGAACAATTGAAAAAAACCATAAAATGTCTCTAAATTACAATGTGTTTTTCTAAGAAAGAAAGCCCTCTACTTCTAAATCTCATATACTTCTCTCATTTCTTGTTCGTTTTAAATGATCTAAACATATATGAGTGCAAACTATACACAACTTGTTTGAACCTTAGAAACAAAGAAATAATGAAAACAAACCACAAAGAAGACAAGCATGTTGAAATCACAAATTGTTTGAATGTGTTTTCATGAAACGTTGACTCCTTACTTTTGTAGCTCATATCTTCCTCATTTTAAAATTTGAATCAAACAATCCAAATGGTAGTGTTTGCACCAAGCATGGTTTTATATAAACCTTTTGAATTGTAAAGACAAATGAACAATGTTTTAGGATTCTAAGCTCTTTGAGAGCTTAAGTGTTTGGACATTGACTCACCAAGTTAACCTAACTTTTATCTTGTTTTGGTTTTTTTTTAAGAGGAGCCACTTTAATTGACCCATCACAATTCTTTTTGAAACATTGGGCAAGCATACAAGTGTTTCCCTTTGGCCCCCTTTAGTTCATAAATATGAAAATTAAACCTTGGGCAAAACATATGGGACAAAAGTTTGATGATATTGGGAGCATCTTGGGGAACACATTGAGAACAACAAAAATCTTTCCCAAACCCCCAAATCAAAAAATAAATAAAAATTGATCTTTCTTAGATGCAAATTGAGCTTTCTCATTGGTTGCATGAAAATTATGGTCCTAAAACCATTCATTACCATTTTTGGATTTGGCTAATGCCTTTGCCTAACAATGTGGGTACCTATTTATTTTTCAATTAATTAGATGGGGTGCCTCAACATTTTATTTTTTGCAACAAGCTATTTTGATCGGTCCATCACAAAAAAATAAAAATAAAAATAATATAAAATATAAAATATAAAATATAGAAACTTTGGAGGCTCCACAAAACATAAGTCTATACTCTCAAGATGGAAACCTAGATTGTGTTTCCTTTGGCCCTATATAGGTGAATAGAAACAACTTTGGGCAAAGCATATGGAATAAAGGTGTGATGCTATTGAAAACATTTTGGGGAACACATTGGGAACTTGAAGAGCCCTTTGAAAAAATTCTAAGAACCCCTTGGGAACTTTATGGGTACACATTGAGAATAGCAAATAACCAACATAACCCCTTCAAATAATGAACTTGGGCCTCTTGGGTGCATGTCGCATTGCCTCATTGGTGGCACGAAATTTTTGTTCTTACATTTCTTTGTAAGTATTATCAACATTTTTCAAACATATATGTGTATATATATAAATTTTTCCACTTATTTTTTGAATTTGTTACAAAATCAAAAATTAAAAGTTGAAATTTTCAAAAATTAATTTGTTACAAAAAATTTCTTAAGCACACAAATTACTCACTAGGGGTGTTCTTTGTCTTTTAGGGTTGTAAATTGGTATTAGATATAGGTAAAGTACATGTTTTTTATTGTTATGGCTTTTGAGTTCAAATTGGGGCCATTACCTAAATACATGGAAATATAGATAATTAAATTGATGTGATTTTAATGACAACATATGTGAAAGGAACACAGATGTTAATATTTTTCTAAAATATAAATTACATAGATTTGTTGATGTGGAATCGATCAAGTGTATGCTAACATTGTGAACAATTTATAATTTAATTTTTAAGGAGATTCTCAATGGTCATTTCCATTGGGTTTTTTACCAACAAATAAATTGGGAAACTTTTTTTTTATAAACCAAAAATAAAATACAAACCAAAGTACAAACCAAAGTACTCTATACTAGGGTATATATGAGTGTTGGGGTGGGTATATAAAAGAGTAAACAAATACTCTATTGATTAGTAATTAAAAAAATAATTCCTTTGATTATTGTACTTGGCTTGTAAGTAAATTTTTATATACATGACATTTATTTTATCTAGTAGATATATAATTCAGATTTATCTTTACTTGGGGGTAATGTGTTTTGAGGAGGGCAAAAGGGAGTCTATAGTACTTCTTTCATTTAAATTTTTTTTTAAATTATAAAAATGTGTATTATATAACTTGTAGAATAAAATAGTGTTTCACTTCGTTTTTGAATTGAAGTTTCTTATGAAAAAAGTTTAAGTGTTGGGAATTAGTTATGTGTATTATTAGAAAAAAAAAAGGAGCAAAATGATTTCCCTAATCAATGATTTTTTTTGGTGGTGAAATTTTACAATTCTATGAAAAATATCATGTCCCAATTTTTTTGTTCAAAATTTAAAAAATCGCTAAAAAACGATTTTTAAAATCTTAAAAAAAACACAACAAATCCCCACAATTGCCTACAATATGAAAGGGTGCTTAAGACTTCCTACTTTCATTTTTTTTTAAATTGCAAAATTGACTAAATATACTTATGGATGATTGTCACTTGAGCAACATGGAAAAATTGAAAAAGAAAAAAAAGAAAAAAGAAAAAAAGAGAAAGGAAATGAAAAGCATTGTCCCTAATCCATTCAAATTTATTTGAGAACATTTCAAATATGTTTGAGAAATTTTCATTTTTAGCCACATATAACCACATGGTAGGCTTTGGAAAAAAGATGAATGTATACCTTTCTTTACCCATATCTTGTAAAAAGGGTAAATGATGGTCTTTTACCCTTACCCTTATTTCAACTAATTTTTTGCATAGTCTATATACCCTTACCCATATTGAAGTTTTAAAAAACCTATATACCTTTTACCTAGTAGTTGATATATATGTATTTGAAATTTTTTATATAGCATTTGCCTTCCCAAAAAACAAGAGATGGCACAAAGACTTTGGGTGGTGGATGTTAAATTGTTAAGAGAAACAAAGGGTCCTTGCACTACAACCCTATAAATCCCCAAGTCTCCGACAAGAAGATGTTTAGTATACAATGAAGGATGGCTCCAAGGAAAGAGAAAAATGAGCCTCCATACAAAGAGCTTTTAGTCATGACACAATATATTGTTAATGAAAACAAAGGCTCCTTATGCTACAACCCTATAAATTCCAATTCCCCGACATTCATTTTTAGTACAATGATCGGTGATGGCTCCAAGGAAATGAGCATCAAGAAAAAAGAGATTTTAGTCATGACACACACGGCACCGACCTTTGACTTTAGTACAATAACCTTAAAGAGGAGCCTCCTCACTTCTCCACCTTGAACTTGTTAGTTGTCAAAGTAGTAAGTAATTTTGTTCTTTCCATGTGCTAAGTGATGGTGGTGGGATAATGGGTCATGAATTTGGATTTATAGTTGATGATTGATTCCACAAATGAAGGCAAAAAAGAAAGGCCTTACCGATGATAATGGTGTGCAAAGTAATGGTGAGATAAATGGGTCATGAATTTGGATTCTTGGTTGATGATTCAATGAATGAAGGCAAAAAAGAAAGGCCTTACCAATGGTGATTATATTGGTTCTTAGAGACTTTACATTGAAGGCAAAAAAGAAAGGCCTTACCGATGGTGATTATATTGGTTCTTAGAGACTTTACATTGAAGGCAAAAAAGAAAGGCCTTACCGATGGTGATTATATTGGTTCTTAGAGACTTTACATTGGTGTCGGGGATTTGAGAATACAATATTTGGCTCAAATGGGGAGAGCCAATCTACAAGTGACAATTGGAGACTTAAATGTACTTACTCTTTAAGCTAAATGTTCTTTTTTGTCTTTTTTTTTTTTGGGTTAATAAAATTTGTAAGCTTTGAGTACTTAAGCTTCCCTTCCCTAATTTTCAACAAAATTTGTAAGCTTCGAGTACTTAAGCTTCCCTTCCCTAATTTGCAACACAATTTGTAATAATAACCCAATGTACACTTTTGTCGGCACAACTCTCCATTTGTCTTTTGGGTTAGATTAAAAAAATTTCTTGGGGGCTATAAAAATGTAATGAATTTGTCGTGCACTCCCACTAGTTTATTCATCACCAAACTCCATTTTGCTTTCTTTCTCTAGTACTATTGACTTCGCTCTACCTTAGTCCTTTTCTTAATTCTAGTTGTTGTTGTTGTTGTTGTGGTGGTGGTGGTGGTGGTGATAATAATAGTAGTGTTGTTGTCATTTTGTTGTTGGAGTTTTGAGGGGCTATTTGTTGTTGTCATCATTGTTGTTGTTGCTATTGTTGCCATTGTTGTTGTGGTTGTGGTGGTAGTGTTGTTGTTGTTGTTGTTGGTGGTGGTGGTGGTGGTGATGGTGCAATTTATTAGTGCTCTTTTTCCACTTTTGTTTTTGTTTTCTTCCTTTGCTCCTCCTCCTCCTCCTCTTTCATGTGCTTGTTGGGAAGCCATGTTTTGTGTGTGAGTGAGAAAGCTCAAACTTTTGTTGCTTACTTTTGGGTTCTTCCCATGCTTGCTTTTCCCTCTTTCTATTGCAACAAAAAGTGTTGGGGAAATAAATGATCATTAACTAACCAGTCAGTCCAGGGTTTTTCTTTGGCTGTGTTTATGAAAGAATGGAGGGTTTGAAGCTCTGGTACTAGTCGAGCTTCTACTTCGCTTGCTTTTACAGCAAGAAAAGTATTTGTATGTATGTGTGTGAAAGTGTGTTTGTTTGAACTTTTGTATTTTTTTTTTTTTGGGTGGTGGAAATTTTTGGGTTTGGAGGAGATTTTAGAGGACTTGCTTTTCTGGAGCTGGGGACGAATTTTAATTTTTGTGGGTGCTTTTTAAATTAATTATTTTTTTCCTGCTGAATCTTGAAGTAGGGTTTTGGGTTGAGGATGAGCGTTGTATTCATGATTTGGAGAGGAAAAAAAAGGAAGTGAGAATGTCAGGAATCTCAAAGTGTTTTTGGTTGCTTTGGAGATCGAATATGATGATTTGGAAAACGAGCATTTCAGAATCAAATCCCAAGTGCAGGAGATGATTTGTGCTTTGCTTCAAGATATTTTTTATCCAAGCTTCTGGAATTGATCCTTGGGTGATTTTGTTGCATTTTGAATCTTTTCCCTTTTGTTTTGAACAAAGAGAGTGCACAGTTTCTTTTCCCAGGTTTCAAGGGAATATACAGAAAAATTCATCGTGTTGGAAAGGGAATCATGTGGGTGTTTCTGAAGTTGGGATTTCTGGTGTGAAACAATTCCCGATCTGAAGCCTCGAACATTTCAGGAATCCAAATGCAAGGGATCCCAATTCCATATGGGATTTCACATCCACTGTTCCCTCAATTCCAGCATCATCATCATCATCACTTGCAGATGGGTGTGCCTGGAGGTGGTTCAGACAATAACATGGCTCCTCAATACATTGGAGTCAGACCACCCGTCATGCATCCCTTCCATTTGGTTCTTGATCAGTACCCAGAGGTTGCGCTCCATGGGTTGCAATCAGCTTTTCTCACTGGTGAAGATTTGAAGCCGTTTTGTTCTGGGTCTTTGGATGATGTTGTCGAATTGACCATTGCAGTCGGCCAAAGCTTATCAGCCAATGGGTCTCTGCAACAGCTCAAACGGAACAACTCTGCTTCATCATCCGGAGCTTCTTCACCAACTTGCAAGCCTCAAGGTTAATGTTCTCCCCACCATGCCCCACAGACTGTTTCTGAATTTTTGGTGTGCAGTGTGTAAATCCTAAACCCTTGGTCCAACTCTAGTACTGCATCTTTGTTTTGTTGTTTGAAGCTCTTCAAGCTTGTCATTTATAGTTGTGTAGTTTCCATACTGAAAGTGCTCGCTCCTTCAGCTGTTGAAAGCAAGATACCTTAAGCCCTAAACCCTAAACCTATGATCTCATAGAAAGTGTTTCTGAATGTGCTTGTAGAGAATACTACAATTCCTTGAATAGTACTTAGAGATGTCATCAGCATGGGGCAGAAGTATTGGTTTTGTTCCTTTTTGTGTTTCTTAGAATCCTACTTTTTTGGGGGTTTTATTTCTACTACTCATGTGCAGGCATGACATCCATGACTTTGAAGACCACCAACATGCATGGGGTTTCACACACTTTGTGTGAATGGATGCGGGAGTTTCGAGGGAGCATACGATACCAAGAAGCTTTGAAATCTGCAATTGAATCAGACCCCGATCAGTTAGCAAGAGACAAATTGGGTGTGTGTATTAGCAACCATATTGATTTTGGCCTCCAATCAGCTGGTAATAAAAGTAACTCTCACAGCCTGATCTCTCTTTCTGTGTTTGCAGATACCTTCCTTCCTTATTTGTGCTTTGAATATTTAGTGGGTAGAAAATTTTTCAGATCTACAGGCTTTTTTTTTGTTTGATTACATGATTTCATGACCCAATCTCCAATCCATTTTCTAGGGTTTCTCTTTTGTGCAGGCTGGGCTACCACGTCACCAAATGTACCACTTTCGAATGGCAAAGTACCTCCAAGTTTTTTTCGGACTATAGTTGTTGTGAATGATGGGAATCAGCCAGTGGTGCTACTGGATGTGTGTGGAATTCCTGAATTAGAGGCCACACTAATCCATCACGATGATTATGGCCTCGCCCATCACATGCACCATGAATTCTTCAGACGTTCTTCTCAAGACACAACAGAAAAAAACTTGGAGCTTCCCATGGGTGTCTTGCTGCAGCCTGGAGCGCAGTATGAAGTTGTCATTGTTTGTAACTAACTTTCCTAGCTACTTGGCACAGGCATTTCTCTGTTCAGTTGTGGTGCCTTTCTTCTTCTATTGTACTTTGCCTCAAGCTGTGCTTTAAAGCTCAGATGCTTGCTTGTACAGGGACAGCCATTGTCAGGAGCTGGTTGCTGCCTGCACTGAGGATGATGCTGATGATGATGATGATGATGCATTGATGATGATGCCTACAATCTCATCTCATATGTATGTAACTTCTTGAGATTTCCTGTGCAGGAACTGACTCGCAGTTCATACAATGATCCGACTTGCAGTACTCCACACAAACAACAGAACTCAAGTCAACAACACAATTTTGCTTTGCATAAACAGTGGCTCATATTTACCTTTGCGAAAGGAGATGACAACAGCAGCCCAACAAAGAATGGCAAGGTGGCAACAGATTTGGTATTCATGATTGGCCGACATGTGTCAGCCCTTGTTGTGAAGCATGTACAAGATGTGGCCAAATGCTTGAGGTGGATTTCTTTTGTCAACCCATGTCTTACTTTTACCCACTCAAGCACCTGTAGCTAGCTTTAACACAGTCAATGCCTGTGCATAAATCTCTCAGCTCAATTGTGAACTTTTGGTTGAAAATCTGAGTTAGATTATCAACTGAGATAAGTGTGACAGGTTCTTCAAGGACCATTTCTTTACTAGGATTTGATAGGAATTTTTTAAAAAATCACGGTACCTGTGCTGGTGGTGGGATGATGGATACAGGAATAGTGCAGAGGTGCAGCCATTTTATCCATTATCTGTTCGTACAGTCTTTGATACACCACCTCAAATGTTCAGTGTAGCAAATTATGCATGTCCGAGTCACAAGCTCATGGACATGAATTGCCACATCCTCCCTTCATTTTATCAGACTGGCTTCTGCTCTATCTGGACTGTCTCCATTCAGAACCTGGAGGTTGTCCTAGACAGTAATAGACAGGGAGTTGTGGCAAGCTGCCAACAACAGGTAGCGGCAAATCTTGCATCTTCCGGAATGTCAGCTCCAATAAAACTGTTGACACAAGACACGATGATTCAAAAAGCTGCACAATTTCCGCTCTCAACTCTATGTTGCTGTTATGAAAGGCAGTTGCGACAGGTTAGCCTTTTGACATGTAACTTACATGAATATTCCTGTAAATTTAGCCTGCATTTTTGAGGTCTACAAGAGAGCTAAAATGTTGTCATGAAATTCCCCCCACAGCTACAAATTTTGGGACCACCCACCCACTACCTGCTTGTGATGTATGGGTTTAGGGTTTAGGGTAAACCCTTGTTGTGTATGCTGATGATGATTGTACAGATTAGAGGTGGCATATCAAGTGATTTTTTGGTTTTTCATGTCACACTTCAGCAGTCTAACAAAGGAGGTGTTTTTGTCAGCTACTGCGCTTGCTAGGATTAGAGGAGGCAGCAATGGAGAGGGACATTAAGAAGCATGATCTGCTGAATGTCTGTCTTTCAAGTTACCAGCATGACACCATAACTGATGTCTTTAAGCTTGAGGTGCTTGCCCCTTTCTCCCTTTCTGCTGTTCTCAAGTACCTATGTCAAGTTTTTTCCAGTTTAAAATACATCAGATGCCCCATCTTGTGATTCTTGTTCAGCGTTCAGAGTTTAGGGTTTCAGGCCCTTCAACTGATGTTTCTAAACCCAGTAAATGTAGGCACCACTCCTGAATGTTTTCATCTGGCATTCTGAGTTGAGTGTTCAAGTCCTTGACAAAGCCTGCAATGAGCCATTTGTGAATTGAAGCTTGGATTATCTCTAATTTGCAGGTTCCAGGTCTACCAGAAAACCGACCTTCGGTGTTTTTGGGGGATGTGGTGTACGTGCGGTGGGCACACTGTCCAACTGTAGAATGTGGTGCATCGGTTTTGAAGGTTGAGTCTCAACCAACTCCATTTCTCCTTATCAAACTCTCCCCAGAGTTTTTGTTATATCAACAGCCCCTCCAGCAACTCGTTGTCCATGTGCGTTTCATGATCGACCGTTTGATTATGAAGGTGAACAACACAATAACCCCTTCTCACTTGTTTTGGAATGACATTGTGTTTTGGTTCATAATGTGATCTTGCCAAAACTTTGCAGCGGATGTTTTTGTATTGAAGTGCTTATCATGTTATATGACAGAACATGCACAGTGCATTGATGAGAAGTGCAAGGTCTACTATGACTCTCTTGCCATGTATCTGTGATGGGGGAGAAACAAAAGGTACTAAACAACAAGTGGGTGGTGGCCAAATCAAGCCTGTTGCTAAAATTCCTGTCAACCAACCAAAGAAGAAAAGAGCTGCCCATCGGTGTGTTCATCATTTCCTTTTTTCCCAATTTTCTACAACTATTCTTGTTGGGAGCACATATATGGGTTTAGGGTTTTCATATATACATACATGGGTTGGAAATTGTAGTCATTCACACAGAAAATTTGTCAGTTTTTTGATGGGTTGGGTTTTATGGTTTTGCAGGAAGTTTCTCACAAATAAGCCAAGCTGGACATTGGTACAAGTTTCTGGTTCTTCTTCTTAAGCCACAAAGTTTTCGAGGCCTAATTTTAATGAGGATTTGCTCTCCAAGATTTTCTGACTAATTTTTTTAAAGCTATAATTAAATTGATTTTAGACCTTATATGAAGGGACCCAACAATAGCCAAAACCTCAGATTGCCCCAGTTTCTGATGGTGTGATATCTTCAGACACTGAATCTGACATGGGCTTGCATCTTGCAACTTTGTCTAATCATTTCTCTTGTTGTAGATTATAATCTGCTTTAGCTGGAGTCCAAAGATGCTTGCATTTTTATGACCTAGTGTTTATGTGTCTTTCTGAACATCAAACTTAATGGTTTGTCTTTCTCTGGTCACCAGATAAATCAATCCTTGAATACAGAGCAGACAACTGCAGTGAAGGTGGTATTGGATGAAGTTCATGGAAAAGGACCGTACATCATTTTTGGACCTCCAGGAACAGGCAAAACACTCACTGTAAGTTTACGTTGCACTTTGACTTGTGGCACTGGCTATGGATCCATAAATGTCGTGCAGAGAGGATGTATGGAGCTAGGTAATAATACTACTACATGGGTGCACCAGTAAAGATCACAGAAAGATGACTTGTGGGCCATCTCTATAAATGACACCCCGGAATTAAAATATTGAAATGATGTCACTGGGAATTGTTGATTGGAATGGATGGTGGGTTTTATAGGTTGTCGAGACTGTGTTGCAAGTGCTAAAATGGAAACCAGATTCGCGTCTGTGTGTTTGTGCTCCATCCAACTATGCTGCAGATATACTTTGCAGGTGCCAAAAAACTATTGTGTTTTGCATGGACTTTTTCACCTCCTGGGGTTTTAGGGTTAGAGTGAGGATATGTTTTTTTCTTTTCGACTAAGTCTTGGGTGAGCTTTGGTGATTCCAGGCTACATACTACACATGGAAATCGGATGATAATAGGTAGTATATAAGTTATGTGATTTGTCACGCATGTTGCTTGCTATGTTAGTGATCTAACATTTCTTCTTTGGACCACCACCCCCTTGTTGCAGTGGCATTGCCAATGGAGGCATAGACAATAAACATATGTGGCGGCTTAATGACCCCCGTAGACTTTACAACTCTGTAAAGAACGATGTAAGAAGGTACAATTGCTGCTGCCCAGTACTGCCCATGTTCAGAATCTACTAACCAAGATACTAATAGTCACACATTTTGCTAAACCTAGTTTTACCGCAGCAATTTCCAAGTTACGTTTGGCATACCAACCATCATCAGAACACAATATTGTTGCTCTCTGTGGTGTGCACTAACTAGGCAGCAGAAGATGTTATCATCATTGGGTATATGTGCATCACGTGCTAACCACAAGAACACATATTGGTGCCCGAGTTTTAAAAAATTTGATGGGTAATTGACTGTGCAGGTATTGTACATCTACAAATGAAGTGTTTAATGAGGTGCATCCGCATTTATCGATCCTCAGGGTGGTTGTATGTACCTGTGCAGCAGCAGCCTTTCTTCACGAGGAGCCTCTCAAATCCTGGCTCCCCTCCTTCTCACATATTCTCATTGATGAAGCTGGCCAGGTACCAACTGACTAAAGTTTTCCACTGGTCCCAGGGAAAAAAAGAAAAAGAAAAAAGGCCTTTCTGTATACTTAGGAAAAAGACAGGTCTCAAAACCCTAAACCCTAAACCTAAATCTTGTACTGAATTTGTCCTTGTAATTTTCTCCAGCCATAATTGTGGTTTGATTTTGTGTAAGGGGTGGTGTTGTTGCTTTTCTACATGGCTGCAAGTGCAATGACAAATCTGATGGGTTCACTATTGTGCAGGCATTGATTCCTGAGGCATTGATTCCCTTATCACTTGCCACACATGACACCTGCTATGTTCTCTGTGGTGATCCTAGACAGCTTGGACCTGTGGTGCGGTATTCTTCCCCTGGCAGACTTTTTACATTATTACAATGTGTCCTGGGATGGATGGTGGCTCATTTGAACTAGCTTATATATGGGTTTCCAATTACAATGAGTGTATCCTTGTGTTGTAGCTCCTCCAAAGTGTTGTCATGGAGATTATTTCTCTTCAATCTCATAGACACATGAATGTAAATCTTTTGTCCCACAAGTTAGCCTATTAGATCACAAATCCGATTACTAGTGATCTCATTCAATGAGCCATCATTATTAGAGAGAATGAATCAAGTGGGTGGCATGCAATAAAACTGGAATGTCGATCAGATGTCTCATTGGGTTATAATCTATTCCTTAGAATATTACTGGATATGGTGAAGTATTGCTTATAAGACATTTTTTTCCTGGGCTATATTGTGCAGGTGCATTCTAAACTAGCATCTGAGAATGGGCTGGCGAAATCACTGCTTGAGCACTTCATGAATTCTCCAGGATTCCAGCTAAAGCATCCAAAAGGAGCATCATCAATCCTTATCACGAAACTTTTCCGCAACTACCGTGCTAACAGCAAGGTGGGTGGGAATCATGACTAAGGGTCTCCTTCTTTTATGCTGTTGTGATCACAGTTACATACAGTGTGCTGTGATCACAGCAGCCTAATGGAAAGCCACTGACATAGGGCCTGTTTCTTGCTGCTGCAGGGACAGTCACTTTTCCATTGGAGAGCTGCAACTTTGATGAAAATATATAATTAATCATGTTAGGAACTCTGAGGAACACATGTTCTCATGAAAAAATGAAAAGATGTCATGAGCATTACAGGGTTTTTCTGTTTGAATTGTTGACTTGTAAAACCTGGAGACAGTCAGCTGGGTGGAAGTTTTTGTGAGCTCTAGGTAGTTGTGGAGGCTTTTTGCTCACTTGGGTATGTATTTCATCATGTGGACAGCTACTGGAGCTTCCCTCAAAAATGTTCTATGGAGATGAATTGAAAGCATATGCTGAGGTGACTGTTTCTCCTCTTGTGCTGATTGCCAATGTCTTAACCCATTTCTGGTTAGGGTTTAGGGTAAACCCTAAACATCCTGATTCCAAAGAATAAATCTGCAATATATTCTAGGAACAAGCTTCTCCCATTCTGTAGTGGAGCATGAACATAAGATTATCAGATTGGATCAAGAATCATGAAAGTCAAAATGCCAAGGGCTGGGGTGGCACACTCAAGGTTCCATGCTCCAATCAGAGTACAGTGTTTGTGTCTGGGGGGAATTAATATGTTTTCTGATCTCCTTTTTGGGACCACAGGAAACAACAGTGGCACCACCAAGGGATTGGAAAGAGATGAAAGACTGCGACTTTCCTTTGCTATTCTATGGTGTGAAGGGAAAGCAAATGCGTGAGGGTGAATCCCCCTCCTATTTCAATCCAGGTATCTGCAAATGTCCAGATGCTGCTGCATTAGCTGGGTGTGATTTGTGGCACTGTTCATATTTTAAGTGTGGCAAAACATAGGATTAGTGGGCATGATTCAGGTGTTCTGTCTTAAGTATGGATCTAAACATGGGATTTGTGGGTGTGATTGTGGTGTTCATATTTTCCAAGTATGGAAAAACCACAAGATTAGTGTTGTGTTTTTGGTTACTTTGTTGGGTTGTTGTGCACCTGAGATGCAAAAGGAGACAAAGGGAAGTTCACAAGTGTTCAGAAGAAAGAAGAAAAAGCAATTGATTTGCGTTTGTGCAATTTGATAGTTCAGAGACAGAGTGGGGGTTATAGAACTAACTCATCATTGTGTCTATAAGCTTCATGTCGATTTACAAAGCTTTTGCATTCACAGAGATCGAAACAAAAATATATGATATTGATTTGTGGGTGTGGGTCTATGCAGTGGAGATAGCAAGGGTAGTAGATTTGATTGATGGTCTACTCAAAACCTCAGATGTGACCAAAGAGGACATTGGTGTAATGGCACCATACCGTCGGCAGGTAAGAATTACTAGCTCTCAATTGTGTCTAGAATGTGCTCATATGAAACTTACATGCGAACATTATGGGTTCAGGGTTTTAGTAGTGGCTCATGAACACCAACCTTATGCCACATGCAAATGCTAGCCTAATGTGCATTTCTCCACATTTGAGATTGTGTCCAATGCAGTAGTATTCTGTCTCTTCTCTTGTTGCTTCAATCAGAATTCTTGTAGGCTTCACATCTACTACATTTGTTGAAAGTGGTCCTCTAGATTTTGTAAAGGGCACCCAGGGTTTTTATGCTTTAGGGTTAAACCCTAAATCTGGGCACCCACATATGGTAGTGCTCAAGTTGAAATCCTCAGAATCTTAGTGTATAGGTTTTGACAATTCCTGTCAAGTTTTGATGTTTTGTCTGCTTGAAAGTTTTGGTGGTTACACCTATGTTGTGTAGGTGTATAAACTGCGTTTGGTGTTGAGATCACGAGGACTACGAGATATAAGGGTCGGTACTGTTGATGATTACCAAGTAAGTTCAAACCTCATTAATTATTAGAGATCAAATTGCTTCTACATGTGCTTTGAGAGCATGAATTTTGACCTGATTTTTTTGTGGATCATTACATATACTTAGCTATACTCTCCATCGGGAGTTGATGAAGTCAGTGGGTATGTAGTAGTCATAGCAGCTCATCACTGCTATTCATGATGAAGGTGACATGGTCTGGCACTTTGTGGGTGACTCTTATAACAAGGGTTACGATTGACTGCACTCATTGTCATGTTGTTGTGGAGATTTCTCTGCAAGCTCATAGATACATGCTTGAGCATGAATGTGGTTTGCTAATATGAGTTCTAGACATTGACACTCTGAAGCTAGGTTTATGATTGAAGAGTTAGGGCTAAAACAAAACTTGTCAAACCATAAACCCTAAACCCTTACTTGCTCATATGAGAATATGGTGGGCAGGGCCAAGAGGAGAAAATTATCTTCATTTCCACAGTGCTGACAAGGCCAAAACCACCCAAGAAAAAAGAAGAAAGCGATGAGCTGGAGCAAACGATTGGTTTCTTGGGCAATGCCAAGCGCTTCAATGTGGCTATAACACGTGCTAAGGTGAGTTGAGTTGGTCGGTTGGTCAGTCATCCTTCATTGTTAAGACCCACATCTAGTGTCATTTGAGACAACATTGGCCTCTTTTAAAGAAACTTAAGCTGTTGCAGTTTGGGTCTGACTGGGTGAGAAGCAAATGGGTGAGCAAGGAGTTACCGGATGTTTAGGGTTTCATGAGCTGCTTTGACTCTTGCTCATTTTCTGCTGTTGTAGTTGAAATTGGAATATCAGAAATGATTTTACATACATTAGAATCCAGTCACTAATAAGAAAGGCAGAAAGTATCTAGCAACATGATCTGCCAAGCAACCTTACTTGACTGGCTGTAAATGCAATGCGGCAGGCAATGATGGTGGTAGTTGGTCATCCCGTGCTTCTCGCAGCAGATGACAATTGGCGGCAGCTCCTCAAATACTGTGTATCCCGTGGAACCTTCCGTGGCTACGGGCGTGACCAATTGCCAGGTTCTATTCGGTCTTCATTATCCTACTACCAAGGAGCTGAGAACAGAGGAGATCAGCCATCCTCATCATCATCATCAGCACCCAATGACGATGACGAGATAGCCAAATATGAATTGGCTGAGACAATCAATAAGCTTGGAGAAATGTATTTGCTTGGCATGGGTGATCAGAAAAAAATCTTCCCCGACTCTCTTGATTCATATTATGCTGCAAACTGTGAAGATCCAGAATGGCAGGTTAGATTATGAGTGTAAAATTGTGAGTACTGATCATGGCCACTGTCACCCCATGGCCCTGTGAGTTCTCATATATTGTACCATGTCCTTTTTTTTCCACACAGTTTTGCAACACAACCTTGGATGTACAATCAGTTACAAGGGTTTAGGGTTTAGGGTTTTATACCCTATACAACAGGTACATCAATGCTAGACTAGAAAACCACCCATTGCAGAGGTAGTCATTCTGATTTTCCTTGATCATTAAATGGAACTGGCTATTATTTTCTATTGATTTGTTAGCGACTTTAGCCAAGGCTCGATACTGCCATGGGTTCGAAGGTCAAACTGTGCTAGAGTTTAGGGTTTAGGTTTTAGGTTTTTGGGGTTTAGCGGTTAGGCCTCACACGATGGCAAACTGGAAGCAAGGAATGCAGTACCTTTGTGAACTTGTTATCTGCAGTTTGTGATCAAATGGTTGGTGACTTTGCAAAAGCTCCAAGTGGACAAAGAAGATTCGATCGGGCAATATCATGTGAGTTTATCCTGAGACATTTATTTCTAAGACAGCAATGTTCTGCTCTAAAGGGAAGCAGTACAGCTCAAAACTAAGGGGTTACATAAAGAGAGAAAAGACTTGTGCACATGTGCCAGTCACATAAAATACCATGTCGGAGTTTTTTTTCAAGTGTATTTTAAGTGTGCAATTTGAATTTACTGAAATGAGAACTGCAATTTGAAATCTGGAGCATATTCTCATGAGCTTTTTGGTTGACAGCTTCTTGTCTTCCTCGTGCTTCGGAGTTGGTGGGGCAACTAGTGAAGGTCAATTGATTTTCTCATTAATTCCTCTGAGTTTAACCAAAAAAACCAAAAAAAATAGTAATTTTTAAGAAACCCTACATAACCTTCAAATGAACTGGTGGTTATGTCAACTGGGTATTTGATAACCTACCCTTTTGAAACCCCCCTTGTGTTGGGTGTTTCTTAATTTATGAGCCCCAGCCTCACAGGCTACAGCCTTGTGCCATTGCCATTCATTGGCCCCAAGTGTGAATAGGACTACTGCTTCAAGTGTGAACAGGATTTTGAAGAAATTGTGAAAATTTTATTTTAAAATTTTAAATTAATTTCTAAATGAAAAAAAATCACTCAAAATTCAATATCTCCACCACCTTTACTTAGGTCTAAAAGTTAGAAAATTTCCTCTAGGAAGACTCGATTCGATTATCAAGGGCTTTCCAAACAAATAATACCAAGAGCTGGCCCAAATTTTTCTAAAAATATTTAGTTTTGATTTTTGTTGAATTTTCTTTGACAAAATCATTCAATATTCAATAACTCTTGCCTTGTAGTAGTAGGTCTAAACACTACCAAATCATCCCAATACACCACACCCTACTCATTGAGGGCTTTCCAAAAGTACCAAGAGCACCAAGGGTTTATTTAGGGTTAGAGTTTCAATGTCAAACAAATGTTTAGATCTCAATGTGACAAACAAAATAAGCAAAACTACCTTTCCTTAAGAGATAGATGTAGCCATTGATTTTAAGGACACAATTCAAGTGCCCCTCATGTTTTATCACCACAAAATTAAAATTCACAACAAACATTATCCTCGAACAAAAACCCCTTTTACCACAACAACTTAACATCACAAGGTAATAGAAAGCCTTCATTTTGGATAGGTCCCCCCCCACCCACCCACATTCTTATAGCGCCACTGAAAGCACACTTGAAAAATGTCCTAGTGTATTTGGAGGGTACCTTATATATGTCCATGAATATATATATCCCTTGTAGAAAAGAGGAAGGATATTATGCCTACTTATTAGGTGTAAGATCCCTTCGTACTCTTTAGGAGTAGGTATAAGAGCCCTTGCCCCTCCTACACCTTGTGATCTACCTATGTTTAGATTCACGAGAACCATCACCACCTTGTGATCTACCTATGTTTAGATTCACGAGAACCATCACCACCTTGTGATCTACCTATGTTTAGATTCACGAGAAC
>Ga0116227_10006094_pt1 | contig 24717 bp, 21 predicted proteins | sample S1TSphgellanicum_FD_89693 | JGI IMG/M metagenome (GOLD analysis project Ga0116227, IMG submission 89693) | Host-associated microbial communities from peat moss isolated from Minnesota, USA - S1T2_Fb - Sphagnum magellanicum MG | ecosystem: Host-associated > Plants > Peat moss > Unclassified... | reverse complement strand
TTTACAAATATGTTGTGGTTTTTTTTGAAAAATATAAAAAAATTTTTTTGTCTTTTTTTGTTGTGGACTTTTTTTAAAAAAAAAAAAAAAAGTATTAATTTTTCCCCACAAAAAAAACGCTACTTACCCCCCCCCCCCCCCCCCCCTTTGAATCCCCCAAAGCTAAAAATATTTTTTGGAGTTTTGTGTGGGTGGGGTTGAAAAAAATTGGTGCCATTTTTTAACTCCCCTTTCTTACTTTCTTTCTTTCCAAAAATAAAAATTTCAAATCCCTCCTACCTACCTACCTACCTAAATACCTACCTAGGCAACTTCAACACATGTTTGTGGAATAATGAAATGAATTAGATTTGAAATCTTCATTTCCACAAAATTTAAAATTTCTTGAAAATTCAATATTTTCCTTCACACAATTTTGGTGTTTGAAAAAAGCCACAAACTTTGATATTTTCAACATTTGTGAAAATAATAATATTAATATTATTAGAGCCTTGAAGCTACCTATCAAGGTATTATTATTATTGTTATTATGGTATTTCTCATCTTCTACCTATTAGGTTGCACCTGAAGGGGCCTGGGTATATAATGAATGGGGATTTTGTTTTAAGGGTTTGTAAACCTAATCGTAAAAACCTTCAACAAAATTTTTTTAGTGTGTTCGGAGGTGCTCTTATGGGACATAAAAAGCCCACCCACGGGACATTTCAACAAGCAAAACGCCCGCATCTAGCACTAGTTTCTTTTGTTTTGTTGCCGTGATACCTGGTGGATACCCAAAGGGTATCATGGGGAAAAAAAGGAAAAAAATTGTTGATTTTATGCCATATAATGCCCTTAGTTGTGGGCATTACTCGGGGTTGAGCTCACCTCGGCTCCACCTCACCTCACCTTGCATCGGCCCTTATTCCAATAGTGGTCATGGCCTCGGCCTCTAGCACTACCCGACCAATAATTTTGGGGGTTGAAATACTTGGTAAATTTCCTTTGCAAAATTTTGGTCTTTGAATTTTATTTTTTGTTTTTGTGAAAGTATTGAAAATTCTGAAAATAACAGAATTTTAGTGACCTGTTGAAGCTGCCCCAAGGGTACTATAGCAAGGTCGTACCTAATAAACTTTATTTTTGGGGTTTTGTGTGAACGGGGTTACAAAACTTGGTGCCGCCACAAAAAGAATTTAAAAAAAAAGATGCTATTTTTGAACCCCACTTTTGAACCCAATGTTTTTTCCAGTCAGTTTTGTGATGTAGCCAAAAGTGAAGATTTAGCCAAATTTGGCTACAAGTGAAAGTAAAAATGTTTTTTTAACATCCTTCTATATTTTTGGCTACCACCTACCTACTTGCTTGAACCATGTAGGTATGAGAATCTGGCGATTTTTCTTAAATTAGGGTCGAATTATGGTTATTCAAAATCAGAAAGCACTTTTAATTTTTGATATATATATTTCGGCTATCAATAGCCAACCAGAAAAAAGAAATCATTCTATATTTCTGGCTATACCTACTTGAACCATGAATAGAAATTTGGCGATTTTTCTTAAATTGTGGTCGAATTATGGCTACTGAATCCTTTTTTAAATAGTTGTAATTTTAGTACTCTTAGTTTTTTTGGGCAATACATAGCCCAAAAAAACACCCCTCTATATTTCTGGATACATTCTGGATACACCTACTTGAACAATGTGGGTATAGATTTGGCGATTTTCCTTCAATTTTGGTCTAATTATGGCTATTGAAAATCTCAAAAAACAATTCTAATTTTAGCACTTTCTTTTTCGTTTTTTGGCTACATATATCCAGTGAAAAAAAACTTAAACATCCTTCTATCCTGGGCTACCTACTTGAACCATGTAAGTATAGAACTCTGGCAATTTTTTCTTAAATTGTGGTCGAATTATGGCTATCGAGAATCTCAAAAAGAACTTTTCATTTTAGCATTTTTAATATATTTTATTTCGTTTTTTGGCAATATATATATATATATATAGCCACCGAAAACAAATTCAAACATCCTTCTGTATCTTTGGCTACCAACTTGAACCATGTAGGTTTAGAACTCTGGCAATTTTTCTTAAATTTTGGTCGAATTATGGCTATCGAAAATCTCAAAAAGGACTTATAATATTTATTTATTTTCGTTTTTTGGCTACAATATAACGAGCCAATTGTTTTTTTAAATCCTTCTGTATTTTTGGCTACCTACGTGGTTATGCAGGTATAGAAGAACTCTGGCGATTTTTTTTTTAAAAATTGGTCGAATTATGGCTACTGAAAATTTCCCAAAACCACTTTGAATTTTGAATTTCTCTTTTTGGCTATATATATAACCAGCCAAAACAAGGTTTGGCACGAAAGGAGGGCCACCCCCCTCCCCGAAGGAACTCCTCCTCTTCTTCTTCTTCTTTTATGTTTTTTACGTTGAGAGTGCATTGCTGCTGCGTTGAGAGTGCGTTGTATATGTCGCCATTGCAATGTTCTCAACGTTCTTCCTTCCTTCCTTTCTGCCTCCGCCACAACAACAACAACAAAAACAACAAGAGCGAGTTCGCTGGCTGCCTTTCCTTCGTCTTCTCTACAACACATTTGTGTGTGTGTGTGTGTGTGTGTGTTTCTTGTGTGTCTTGGTGCTGCTTTCCTCCTTAGTTTTTAGTATTCCGTTGAAGACCAGCAGGAGGAGACTGGAACGGTAGAATGAATTGGACCGCTGTTGCTGGTGGTGTGGAGTATACATATATCTTCTTTGGTTTGTGTTTTTGGTCCGCTTTGTGTTTTGTTGGAGGTTGTTTGAAGATTAGACGGTGTGATGTTCGTCGTTGTTCATATGTGTTTGTTGTGGAGATTGTGTAGTAGTAGTAGTGCGTGATTGTTTTTAAGAATAAGAAGAAGAAGAAGAAGAAGACTGGGCAGGCGTGGAACTCGTGTGTGTGTTTTGACGACGGCTAGACGTTACTAGTTTGGGAGGCGAGGGAAAGATTTTTTCAAGAGGGAGTGTGTTTTTCTCTTCTGATTGAGTTCAGAATTATGCCGGGAGTGGAATGGCAAGCAGCAGCAGCAGCAGCAGCAGTTGGTGAAGATGATAACGAGTGTTTGCACCGGGATTGTTTCCACGTGAAGGAGTATGGAGGAGGAGCAGCAGCAGCAGCTACGCAGCAGCTATGGGAGAGTGGAGGAGGAGAGAGAGGCAAGGTTTGTATTCTCAGTATTGATGGAGGCGGCGGGATGTTGAGGGGTATCATACCAGCGCGTGTGTTGGCGTACTTGGAGGAGCTTCTGAAGCGCAAGAGTGGCAACTCTGAAGCTCGCATTGCTGACTATTTTGATGTCGTTGCCGGGACTAGTGTAGGCGGTATTCTGGCAACCATGCTTTGTGCGTGCGATACAAACAATAGGCCCCTGTTCACAGCGGAGGAGACTTGGAAGCTGATTGCCGAGAAAGGAAGGAGTGTCTTCTTCAACCAGCTTCTTCCGACATCAAGAATGTGGTCCAGATTGCGGGGGCTTATGCGCCCCAGATTCTCCAGCAAGCGCCTGGAGGCATTGTTGAAACAATACTTGATACGCGACGGAAGACCTCTGACACTGAGAGATACAATGAAGCCAGTGCTCATCCCTTGTTACGATCTCGCCACTGCAGGACCGTTTCTGTTTTCCAGAGCCGACGCTCTGGAGAATCAGACGTGGAATTTCAACCTGTGGGAAGTATGTCGAGCCACTACTGCCGTGCCTTCCTTGTTCAAACCCGCTTACATGACTTCCGTGGACGGCAACACCTCTTGTACCGCTGTGGATGGCGGGGTTGTGATGCACAATCCCACAGCAGCCGCCGTCACTCACGTGCTGCATAACAAGCTGGAGTTTCCTCGGGTACAAGGAGTGAACGACTTGCTGGTCCTGTCTCTTGGAACGGGGCAGATGGACCAGCCCTACGCCTACAACACAGTGCGGGGATGGGGAGCATTTCAGTGGGTGAAACCCATTGCCAATATTGTCCTTGACAGCATTTCTGATATGGTAGATCATACCATCAGCATGTCATTTGGCGATTTCCGGCAACAGTATCTTCGCATTCAGGTATGATGGGTTGTGCTTTCAAGATGGTGTTTCATATCCCCTGCTTCTTCTTGAGCCTGCAACATTGTGCACTGCAAGCAAAAAGCATGCAGTCTAGAGTTCTTCTTGTATGCTTTCAAATTGTGGAATGCAACAATTACACAAAGCTGCTGATGCAAAGGAAAATTCTATCCTTGAGGGTCTGGAAAGTCTGAAAGCAATTCCACCTGCACTGGTCCTGTGTCTACTCTCTCCCTCTCTTGCTTGCCTCTTGTGTGTCTGAACTAGCTGTATGTATGGTTGCAATGATTTTGACATCAAAACAATTGTTTGGGGTTTGGACTGATGTTCACAATGGTGGTGTATTGGAACAGATGTCAGGCTTGCATAGCAGATCATCTGCAGAGATGGATGCTGGAAGTCATACTTACACAAAGAGACTGATGCAGCTGGCAGATGAAGTCCTCGATCACAAGAGCATGGAGCACCTACCATTTGGAGGTCGAATGCCTCTGATTGCCAGCAATCGGGAGCGCCTTGATTGGTTTGCTGATCAGCTGGTGCTAGAGCACAAGTCACGGTCCTCAAGAAAATCACCCACCGTAATTTTGAAGCCTAGCTCCACAAGCTGTCCACAAGAAAAATAATTTGCTTTGGGATCTTGCACACAAATCCTTTTGGCTTTTGTTTTTTCCATTTGTAAGATTTCCACAAACCTTGATGACCAGAGGGTGTTGTGTCCTAGCTTTCTGCTCCACTTTCAGCAATTGGTCACTCTACATCTTGCACCTGAGCCAGATGTTTTAGGATGGTGAAATGCTTGCTGTTGCTGTTTCACATAGTAACACATCATGGCTTCTCAAGTCTCTCACAGAAGGAAGCCTGCATATTCCTATCTAGAGAATTAAGACTCTGGAAAGAGCACCTTGTAAAATGTGTAAAGTCATTGTTTCTACAGCACAATTTTGACTTCCACTGTAAGTGTGGCAATGACAAACTGCACAACATCCGTTGGTTCTCCCCATATGTACCCACTGTTCCTTCCCTCTCTTGCATTTTATTCGTCTTCTTTGGTTCAACTCACATGCCTTTGGTTGTGGTCCCCTGTCTGTCCAATTCTTATCTTTTTTTTTATGTAGCATGTTGTGTATAACACTTCAGATGCCCCAAGTCAAATCAAAGTTCAGATCAAAGTGGCTGGTTGTGCTCTCTTGGTTTGTTGGGGGCAGTTGGCTCTATTGCATTGTTTCCCCAAGACCTAGATGCACACAGATTCTCTACATTGTGAAGATTCCCATTGTCTAAAGGAGGTCTTTCTATCACCCATCATGATGGACTTCTTTGATTACTGATAGCCTAGTGGAAAGCTTAGTGGTTCACAAGCTGCTGGTTACTCTCGTGTTAGTTTCCAAGGAATCTCCTCATCATCCTATACAAAGCAAAGGTTCGAATCCATGAAGCAGCCCTGCTGCAATTGGTGCTCTACCAGAGCTTTTCTGCAGTTGTAATGTAGTGGGATCCTCTGTGGAAGAAGTTGTACAGTTGCACATGGAGAAGAAATGGAGGAGGGAGAGGAACCTAATGACAAATCCATGTTGTGGCCACATTCCTGTCCATGCCGCACTTCCAATATCCCTTTGTGGTGATTATCTAGTTCCAATATCCCTCCCTTCCTGGAAGATTATCTTGCAACCTTTGGAACTATGTTGTGAGTTTTCTGACACACCTGTCAGCATCTGCTGATATTGATGTGCCTCTTTGGTCCTGCAGGATAGTAGTTTCAACATTATTTATAGAGTTGTGTGTCCATATCAGATTTGAAGGGAATGCTGCTGAGGTTCTAGCTCTTATGGGCTTGATTTTGGAGCATGCGCACTTTGATGCTGTTCAGGATGGAGTATCACATAAACCTACAAGAGGATCATTCTTCAAGCTGTCAACAACCTCACAACTATAGAACACCATCAGGTGCTACTCCTCTGCTCATGACAGATTAGAGAGCATTTGTTTTGGTAACTACTGCTGCAGAAAGCCAACTTTGATTAGTTATTCATTGTTTTGCTGCATCTTATAAAAGAAATGGCTGTTTGAAATATCAATATGGCTGAGGAAATGCTTCACCTTCCTCATAATGAAAGATCATCAAACCTTCTACCTTCTAGGAGTTTGGAAGATTCGTTCAATAATGAAAGGAGATTTTGTGTTACTAAGGCCTAGTAGATGAAGTACTCTCACTTGAATTTCATGACTGTAACAACAGTAGGACACTTCACTTGTCCAGTTTCTCTTATTGGACACACTCAGTGTTTGGCACAGTTTCTTTCAAATAATGCACTATGAAATTTCTATTCTTCCATTTCATTTTCTTGCTGCATGTAGACATGGTGATATGTTGTGAGAAAATGCATTGCAAAACAAGTGCTTCGATTGCATCCTCAAGATGGCAGGTATTTACTGTTGATTTAATGCTGCTGCAAAGTGGAATATCTCTGTACAAACTGTTCAACAATACCAAGTCACTATTTGATGAAACTAAAGGATTACTGATCCACCAGAGTGAATGCATTAACTGACTGCAATGTTGTGTGTAAAAGCTAAAATATGCATTACAATTCTTGTTTGGAAACCCTGCTGACATTACATATTCCCCTCAATTTAATAATGTACAAAAAAGCAAATCTAGTTACACATGACTACATTAACCTGGAACCTGAATCTCCCATCCCTGTAGTTCTGTCCTCTACCAACTAACAATGGTAAATCCCGCCAAACACTTTGGGTGCAGCAAAACTTTTCATAACTCTGTTGTAAAGTCTATCCTGGGTCAGCATGCTCTCAAAAGATATCTCTGGCTCAAATGCAAAGAGCTCCCATATCAACAGCCTGAGGAACATTACTGTGCACAGGCTCATTGGCATGATCTTTTGCCATTTTCAACCTTTGCTTCCTAAGCCTATGTGATCGCACTTCATCCATCCTGCACAAACACAAGCACAGGTATGTGAACATCACCCTGGAAATGAATAGACTTTCCCAATATACAAGTGGAATGAGTTTCCAAAGCATGTTCTAGGCCAAAATTGAACCAGTCAAGAGCAGGGCATGCTGGGTTTCATGGTGCAGATTTCAGACCAGCAGATGAACAAATATTGTTCCTAGCAAAGAATAATGATAGAAACTGAGCTGCTGATATATTGCACAGGGCTAGAACACACAATTTTAAATGTTTCATTCAAGCAGAAACATCACATGTGAACGTAACTCAAATTGTGTTAGGAAACTTAAATGAGTCAGATAGAACAACCTTCGTACAGAAGTTATGGTAAGCTTTGGACATTGGGTACCACAGCAAGACTTGTACTTGCGTTTAGACCCACAGAGGCATGCCTTGTGCATAGCTGAACCCTGTGCCACAATAAACCACTGACACATCTCACTGCCTGTCACCTTTGAGACTGCAGAGAAACTGCTCACCAACATGGAGGTAACAGAAAAACAATGTCATCAATCAAAGCCAGAAGTAACTTTAGACCCATTTCAAAGTTTGCACCCCCCTGATTTTGATTTCAGACAGTGACCATCATACCTTCAGTGGCAAGGTTGCATTTTGACCAGCTGCATCAAAAGCAGGCCTTTGTTGAGTTTTGCTTACAAGGCAGGAACCCTCTGATGTCATTGGAATGTTATCACCACCCTGTGCTGTTGTACATGAACTGTTGCAACAAGTCTCACCTGCACCAACCAACCAGAAAATCTCTAAGACTCTTAACATAAAATATGTAACCACAAATGCTGAGTTGATGCAATCTGAATTTACTAAAGAGAAGCAAACTGCTGGAAGAAGTACTCCACTAAGTTCTGCTGGAAGAAGATGCCAGGAAAAGGGGGGTGGGAGCATACCACTGGCTTCTGAAGAGTGGGAACTTCTCTCACAGGAGCAAGCAGGACTAACGTCACTACACTCCGCTATCAGAATCTCAACTGCTGCATCTGCATCACCATCAACCCCTTGCAAAACCTGTCCATATCCCCTCACCACAACAACACCTAATCAGAACTCAAGATGTCACTTGTCTTCACCCCACTGCCTAAAGTATTTGTTCACACCCCAACCTGTAACCATTTTTGCAACAAAAGTTTCATGTTTTGATACATATAAGTAAAGTTTCCACACCAAATCTATTAGATGTTCCACAGTACTGCAACAAAGCCAGGCTCATCTTGGATTTCATGTGAAGAAATAATGCCAATCCTTACCATGAGAGCATCATATGCAATTCCTCCATGTACAGGACCACTCCAATGACTAAGTTCAAACCCTGCATTGAAAGAGGACTGCTATCTAAATTGTTCCCATTGGACCTCATCTTATCTGTACCTTGTCCATCTAACATACCTAGTTCCTACTTCACAAACAGCTCATGCACTTCCAAAGACAGCCTGCCATTGCAAGTGCACATTTCCAGTGAAGACCAGACATTTCTTGCTCAAGACAGAACCAATGAAGTTGAGCTAATCAGAAAAAGAAGAGACTCACTTCCTGCACTTTGTCTACATTTCTGCAACTAGTGCTCTCCATCACAGATTTCACATCCCATTCTCCATAATTCACCTTGTCCTTGGGCAATGGTGGTGGCTTAGCGGAAGGCTTGCTATCCCCCTGCATTCAACAAGTAGACATAATACTGCTTGGGAAAGATGTCAACTATGCTCCTGCTCATGAGCATATTGTTTGACAAAGCGCCTCCAGAAGGGGAGAGCCTAACCTCTCAAGATCTAGCTTCATCAAACATACAAAAATAGTTTATGAACTAAATGAATACAAACTCCTCACCTCAATGCTGATGGGTTTTGCCTGACATCCTCCATCATCGTCCAATCTCCGAACACTATTGTAGTGCTCCCCATCATGATAGGATCTGCTTTGGAAGCACAACTCCCATCAATGACAATTAATTTTCAAAACTCATAAATCCTCTGAAGACAACTGAAAACAGCTATTTAAATGTTTTTAGAGACATTTCTCATGAAGTAAATAATTATATGAGCTGCCATCCAGAACTGACTGCTACAGCTGGACTTGAACCCATAAAATGAGCGGATTCAAAATGAAGAACGAACAGTTCATCACTATATGATATACACACCCACCCATCCAATGCAAAACCAAATGGCAGAACTGAAGGACATGGAAAACTCACAGATGCAGTGTAAAAGTATCAACACTTTCAAAATTGCGAATGTGCCATCTGGGAGTCTTGAGCTGCAAAGCACGAGAAGCACAGAAGTTGTAGTAGTAATTAGCTGTAACATCTGAGTCCAATATTTGCCTACTGTAAAACCATATTCTTTCTGATAAAAGAATGGCTGCTTTTACCTGATGAATACAAATATTGCAACCTGTAACTAGGGATGTCGCCTGCAGTTCCATGTGCCCTGCCCAAGTACCATCTTCCCGCATGGCACTGCAATACTCATTGAAGGGCACCTCGTCCTCTACAAACGGCTCAAATTCCTCTCGATGCTCCTACATATGATGAACGCAGATGAGCGTTGATCAACAAAAGACAAGAGGGACAATAACGGCTCTGGTGTAAGCCATACAGCGCCTTTGTTAATCGCGCTGCCACTACTACATGATAACGAGAGCTCTTTGCAGAGAATTACAGCAGCCAATGAACATGCACTGTACCTGCACATAATCAACAACTGATTGTCGATATTTGGCATGCTGCTCCTCCTGTCCATCTAGTTGATCTGCAATAGCTCTGCTCAGTGGCACTCACACCCATTGCTCATCAAACACTGCATTCTTCGATTGCTCTTGAGTTCATCCCTCTATGTAAGTCAGGGGCAAGCTCTTTTTACCTCTGACTCATGAATATATCATCCTGTCCAGAAACACACCAGAAAAAATACTAGGGATCTGACCTAAGTCTGCTCATTGTGGAAAAACCAATCATGGATAGATTGTGAGATTGTTCTATACTGCAATTGGAAGTCAGCAATCTGACCTAATTTTTCCTCTCACCAATTCTTTTTCCACCATCTTCAAGACTCCAAAAAAAAAATTAAGAAAAGAAACCTAGAATAAAAAGCTGGAGCTCAAATTACATGAAGAAGACTACCTGAAAAAACAGTTGCCATCTGCAGTAACAGGGCATATTTTGAGACCTAACAAATCCAACTGCTCATTCAAATCGGCGATATCCAAGGTCTTCTTTTCCTGACCCCATTTCACAATCAAAATGACGCAAATCAAGTCAACAATCCACACGGAAGCACAAAATCGCCACCCAACATTGTTGCAAAGAGTTTTATTTTCCCAGACCGTTAACAGCACCGCAGCCAGCGTGCTTCCCTAAAGAAAGAGAAAAACCCTAATACTCGCAAGCAGACAAGCAGTTTCACCTCTACACATCACAAAACTCCAATTTCTCCCACGGTAGCAACAACACACAGAATGGGGCAAAAACCAAGATCCAAAATTACAAAACCTTTTGATGCCGCGGTCTACTAATCTTAACCCTTTTCTTGTGCGCCATTTCCCTCTTCTTCCTTCTTCAACGACACAACTAAACCTCCCTCACGCCCTCCCTGACTGCCTCCAGTCTGCTGCACTTCCCAATAACAGAACGAAAGTCTCAAAATACCGCGATAAGAGTTACGTCGCTTCGAGGAAAAATAAAACAAAAAAACGCAAATCCTGAACAAAATATCAAAAATCCAATCGCCGAGACGAACGAGCAAACTCTCCGTCTCTGTTCTCGTACTTCCAAGGTCTAGTTTACAAGGAAAATGAAAACCCTAAAAGATCAACGGCAAAATCCTTTGGAAACATGAACCCAAAAAACGTAATTTGAAACTAATAAAGTTCCTCTGAGATCGACAACACGAACGGGATCCGTTTATTATCATAATCTCCATAAGAAGAGCAACAGATTGTGCGCGGAGAAACGGAAGAAAAGCGAGCGCGATGAGACTTTGTGATGTGCACTGCGCTTGCAGCTCTCTCTGTGCGTGCGTGCGTCCTTCGTGTGTGAAACTAACCTACTTGTCTAGATACCTACCTGATGGAATTTACTACCTACTAGTCCAATGGTTGCGACCCACAATTCACTAGCAGTGAACACTACCGACCTTGCAATCGGTTAAGGGTTCGAATCTCGACTTCGTAATCAAGTCATCAATTTGGCTTTGAATAAAATCATTTATAAAATCCCCAAATCAATAAGCCTAATAAATATTATATATACTCCTCCTGTAATTATTTGGCGGCTGTTATAAATAACCCGGCGCAATTATAACTAAATTATTAATTAGCAAGTACCTATTTAATAACTTAGCACACTATTTATTAACTTAGTAGTTAACTTAGTATCCATTTATTCAATTAATTGCCAGTGGCCTTAACTAGGTACCCAATCTGACAATCCCAAATGTAAACCACCTTCCCATTTGGGATTGGTAACAATAATTTTCAACTGCTAAGTTACCCAGGCTAATATGGAATTCAAAGAGAGAGATCTCATAGTGTTAGATTTTTGGATTAATTGTTATTCATTAAATGCTAGTTTCTCTATAGGCCCGGTTTGCTGTAAATTATCCCAATGAAAAATAAATGAATAATCTAATCACGTGTGAGCCTTTTGAGGTTTGGATTTTGGGTAGGGGAGTGTGCAATAGCTCCAAACCCCTTAAGGGTCAGGATTCACTATTTCTTGACACATGTTCAATCCTACGTCAACTAGATATACTCAGCAAGCTTCCTTGGATGCTGACGTGTCATCTGGACAATAGGATGTCCTAGTTGCCTTCTTGAGTTCCAGCAGGTAGCCAATCGTTTTGGGACTTATCCATAATGCTTATGTGGCAGATATGACCTGTGGACTTGTAAACTTAGATTATGGCCCCTGTGTGAACCTCACTTTTGAGCTCAAAGATTATGGGTAAAATATAAAGAGTTATCTGCAAAGTCACCCTGTCTTTGGGCCCTAGTTTGACCTTCTAATCCTTGTTTCATCCCTGATTTCTGTGTAGCTGTAAATTGAGCCAAAGTGGGTACCCATTCATGCAACTGGGCCATCAGTTCAGACGACTTGAACGATCTTGTTCTGAAGAAGCCTTTGATTAAATGAAGAATATGACCAGCAGTAAAAGGCACAAGGCAATGGAGATCTAAAACTTGGGGTGAAACTCCTGTGAATACCAAGTTAGATCTAGTTTGGTGCCCTGGCTAGCATTTTCAGATCTATTATTTTCGTCCTGAGTTCTCAACTTCGTCCTCAGTTTGGGCTCCTCTACACATAAAAATGTTGATATTCACAATATACAGTCGGATTTCATATTTCCATAATAAGCCTCTATTAATTAAGTGGTTAGGATAACCATGACCACACATAAGTTGCAACCCAGGTCAAATCAATTAACTTGGGATCATGCAATCCCAACTTGCATTTCTTTAGCAGCTCAAAAAATGCTGGGAGGATTGAATAATGGAGGAATATGAATATCTTTGAAAAATCACTGTGCAAGAGATGGCATATGGGCTATGGTTGCACTTCATACTGCCCTCAAGGAGAAAGTCAATATGAGTTTTTTTAACAAACAAGCCAGAGGGAAATCTGCACCAGGACTTGAATTGCCAATCAATACAATGATACCAATCCACAAAACCTTTTGCTCGGTATGAGATGGTGTAGAGAAGCAATCAAGGAGCCCATGACAATTGCAGTTCAGGTTTGAGGTGAGAATAGGAGGCAATGACTCAAATTGAAACACTGAAATTGAGCATTGAATGCAGGTAACTCCTCTCTGGTTTATGATTTCTGTTCTCTCATCTTTGGGGGCAGGGAAGGGGATAAGAGCTCTTGAAAGTCCTTTGGTGGAAAGTGGGAGAAAATTGGAGAAAAAGCACAGTCATGAGGCACCCATTTTTCAAGTATCTCCATTTGTTTCAATGACATGCACCCATGTATCTCTCTGAGTTGTTTTCCCTTCGATTCTTGGTAGACCTGACAGAATCTTTCCTTCCATTTTCAACATAGCCTGGCTACTAAATGCTTCCTGTAAATCGATGCAGCTTCATATTGCAAATCCAAGGGTGACCTTAGTCCAGGCTGCTGAGGCTTGACCTCCAAGAGCAGAGGACTCTTGTTGACTTGCAGCATGAGCTATAGGAGGTAAATCTAGAAAATTTGTGCCTCTGTCAAATCTAATCATGTGGCAAAACTTCGGGGCTAGTGGCAAAATTCACCCCCCAAAAGATGCTTAGTTGGTCTTTTGCTCAATAAATCAAGATACAGCTGATATGTTGGGTGCCCTACTCATGACAATGCTCCAACTTAATGGGCCCTGTCCAATGCATGTAGTTCTGAATCTCATCATAGAGCACAAGAAGAAGAGCAGCTCCTGTTCCCCGCACCATGTTTGTCAAAGCCCCTTTATAAAAGGCCATAACTCCCTCATTGGAGTAGATCTTCTTCCAGCAATCAAGCGTGTTATAATACATATTCCTCTCAAGCCCAGCTTGCATCATCATTCGGCGGCGCACTGTGTCCAAGGGGTAGGATACTAGACCAGCCATAGTTGTCACAGCCTGGGCTATTAGCCACCGTCTCCAAAAGGAAACATAGGTGTTCTTGGCCAAAAGGTCTTTTGCAGTATCAAAGCCTCCAAAATAAACACTCCGGTGTACCACCATGCCTTGAACTGAGGCTGGGAAGCCACGATAGACTCCCTGAAAGCCATCCTTCCGGTAAATGGTTTGGAGAAAGTGCACAAGTCCCTGGAATTGCCGGACCTCTCAATGTCCAATGTCAGCAGCCAAGCGTGTATGTGCAATGTCTAAGGGGTAAACAAAGACCAAGCTAGTGCAACCTGCCAATGCCCCAGACAGAAAATTTGCAGGAGCACGGGACAGTGTTCCCTCTTCAAAGGGTTGACCTGACATCAACACTGTCCGATACAAATCCTGCATAAAAGATAAACACATCCTTTTCAGTATATTGACTCGCATTCCCAAACAAGGTCATTGCAAAAGATGTGGATACCTGGAAAAGTCTCCAGATGTCACCCTAATACCAATGTCATGAATTTCAAGCCCGTGAATGCAATCCTTTGACAAGAAAAGCCAATGTAACAGCATGCAAGATATCATCAAGCATATCACAAGACAACCTCCAGGAAATACAAACTTGTGCAGAACCCAAGAATACAGCTCTACCAAAGAAAAAACCAGGCTTGCTAGATCCTTCATCTTAAAAGGCCAACAAGCATTTTGTCAGAAGCTTGAAGTGTCTGTTTCTCTCCTACTGCAAAATGGTGAACCTCTCTTTCTCTCAAAATCACAGACCTCAAACAAGTCCAGCTCTAGGATCATGCACATGCAGAGGGGTCAACAAAATTCAAAAAAGAATGATATACTTCGTCAGGACAAGTGGAGTTTTGTCTACAAAGCCTCTCCCACACAATAAGATCCACCTATAAGCCTATTATGTGTTGTAACTGCAGAAAGATGCATGGATGTGAAGCTGAAATGGCTCATAAGCTTTTCCTGATACATTTATTGTCTGAGGTGTATCTCCCTGTCACCTCCAATAAGCCTTTTGATGATGGATATCCAACTCTAACTTATTGCCTCTCATCTTTCCATTGTTTCTGCTCTGATCCTTGTGTACTTTGCTTTTGACAACCTTTTGTTGGAATATGGCACACATTTACCATAGTCAAGTTTGCATGTGTCTACAGTAGCTCCATTACTCAGCTTTTGTTACAGCTTCTTGCCTCAGTGTGGAGCATTAGAGATTTAGAAAAAACCAACAGATTTCTGCTCATATACAGAGGGGGAATAAAGGACAGATGAAAAACTTATACTGCAAAAAAGGCAGATAGCAAGGCCAGAGCAATTCTGGCTGTGGAACTGGTGTGGAAGATTGCTAGTGCAGTTTTCCTCTCTGATCAAGCCTTGCTTCACCTCTGTTGTTTTGAAAGGCATGTCAAACACAGAGTTACACATGTAGGATCCAGGTATGGATTGCACGCCAACCAAGGATGTGGAGAGAAAGGACAAGGGCTGCAGAAAAGATAAAAACTGTGCATAAGCTGAAAAGAGCACAAGAAGACTGGGCTTACTATTGTGGTGTGGTCAGTTTGGACAGAACAAGAGGAGCCCCAGAAAGAGCAAAGGGAATCCAGAACATTTCAGTAGTGGGATCTTCTAGGGTTCAAACAGTTTATATGTACAATCTGGATTTCCTCCAGAGAACTCTTCAATGTTGGGGCACAATCCAGCCACGAGGAAGCTACTTTATGAGGATTTGACGGGAAGCCCAGAATCTAGAGTGAGAGGATAAAGAGAGAAGAGGATCCGAGGGGGGACTCTGCAATTCATGGCAAGGCATGAGAACAAAGAGCAAGGAGCTTTAAGCTTTGGGAACAATGAAAAGGGGAGGAGAGCAGGAGGAAAACCTTGAAGGCAAAATTGAGCGCCAGTGAGGGATAGTAACGAAGAACGCTGGTAATGTTGCCGCGCCAAAGAGAGAGAATACCCTCATTTTTGGCAATTCGCACAATGCAATCCATCAAACCCTTGTAGCGTGTATGCTTGCCATGCATGACAGCCATATTGCTGTCCTGCGTTTGGAGCAACAACTTGGCCCTCTCTACGGGCGCCACCAGGGTGTGCGCCACTCCTCCCAGGATGGCTCCGACCATCAAATCCCTTGGGAAATTGCTCCATGCTTCCCGCGGCACCTGCTGCTGCTGCTGTTGTTGTAGTTGTCGTCGTTGCTGTTCCTGTTTCTGTGTCCTCCCAGCTTCTTGACTAATTACTGCTGTCTGCAAGCTTGCTGTTATTGCACTATCGGAAGAAAAAAAAGAAGAGGAACAAGAGCCTTGGGCAGAAGAAATTTTTGGGACTTGTGAATAGCAAAAGGAGGAGGAGGAAGCTGTAGCAGCAGGAGGCTCGCGGTCACCGCGCCCTGCACTCAACACTTGCACTTCCTGCACTGATGAGCACATTCCTTCGCAAAAGCCCACGAAACAAAACCACACCAAAACGAACACACACATGCAAAGCACACGAGAGGAGCAGAAAGAAGCAAATTTTATTTTTTCGGTCAATTTTGTGGTGTAGCCAAAATGACGATCATCCATACGAGATTTAGCCAAATTTGTCTACAAAGTTAAATATGAAAGTAAAATTTTGTAAACATCCTGCTATATTTTTGGCTACCTACTTGAATCATGTATACAAAAATCTGGAATTTTTCTCTCAAATTTTGGTCTAATTATAGCTATAGAAAATCTTTTTAAAGCACTTTTAAATTTTAATTTCGCTTTTTAGTTATACATGGCCGGTAAATTACAGGCTCGAGAGAAGTGTGATAGTGGCCTGCCCATGGATGAATGAATGAAGAATGAATGCAAAAAGTAGTTAGTCCAAATAGTTAAATCACCAACAATTTTTATTTAGTTTTGTTTGTTCCCCAAATAAGTAATCCCCCTCTCATCCATCTCTTTTGCCTTCAGTCGACCACCTTTCTCCCCCTTCTGAGACACATTTTGGGTCCATGTTATACATGTTTTGGGCACGCTATGGGTGCTAGGGGGTATGTAACATGCTACCTATCAACCTTTTTTTTATTGGCAAAAAATCATCAAAAAGAAAAGAAAAAGAAGTGTTGTGTGAAATTCATTGAAGAATTTTATTTTTTTAACTGCAATATCATCACATATCCATGATGTTGTGGAGTTGATTTGTCACCTTGCACCTTAAACCCTAAATCACATTACAATCGTCAATTGAGATCATCATCCACATAGCACATGTTGCTAGTTTGCACCATTTGATTTAGGTTGATCTTTTAACAACCATGTAAAACAAGGATGGCTTCACCAACATAGCACAAAGGTTTAGGTATGTTATTGCCACTACTTGTGATTATTATAGATCAGACACATAAATAGTGGCCAATTCTAGTAATCAATGTTAAGAACTAAAGTTAACTAAAGTTACAACAAACAAAGGATGTTGATATTATAAAGTTTAGTGGTAGTTAATAGTGGGATGCACAAGTTTCGTCACTTCTTAATGTGATGCGTTGTAATACGTCATGATACAACGATAACCTTTAGGAATCAAGCAAACACCACGACAAGTTTCAAAAGTTAAGTTACCAATTTGAAGTATGATACTTGATTAAAAAACTTGTATTGCTAACATTTTTGTGTTCATGTGCTTTCAAGTTTTTACTTTTACCATTGCAATTCGTTATTATCACCTCTATAATTCATTAGTCTATTATTTGTGAAATTGAGTATTAAATTTGTTTTGTTGCAAATTGATCGATCATATGAATTGAGTTTTTTTATCATGTTGTGTGCATCTAGAATCTAGTCGTTGTTGTAACATATTTGAACACCGTGGCACCAATTGGGAGGTGCAAAATAAACAAAATATTGTCACAATTTTTTAAGTCTCGTAGAAATGCATCTCCTTTACTAATCCTTCCCAAATTTTGATTAATGCCATCTGTTCAAACAAGTTCAAGCAAGACAACTTTTTTAACATTGAGTAAAATGCATTGTTTGTCTTTTTTTGAAAGTAAGGATGTTTTGAGGCCAAAGTCCAACACACTTTTAAAAAACATACAAGAAAAATGAAGGTAGTTTGTGACATGCCACATATTGGCAAAAATGAAGGTGAATTTTATATCAACAAGTGTAATCACGCAAAAAATGAAGGAATCTACCTTCAAATAAGTTGCATAATGATTCTGAAATAAGTGATTCAGGAAGGCTTGAAGGGGGAGAGGGGAAGAAATAGGTAACAATTTATCATAATATTGCATTTATTGTAATAAAACAAACTTATGCTAAAATTTGAAGTTTTGAAATCTTTTTTTTTTCTCAATGTCCCCATTTTGCCTCAAAATTATTGGAGCAATTCTACCAGTTGGGTAATGGCAAACTCATGTTTACGCAAACAAATTATAAAAAATTGAAAAGGGTTGTTGCAAGTTTGAAATATCTTGCATTTTCTTGTGATGAGGTCATCACAATAGATAACTAATCATGGATTTCAATCCATTGTTATGTTGTTCAATAGTAGTGTCGTTTGCATATATTAATTTTTTTGGAACAAGTCATTAAAGGAGGCAACACAAATAATTTGACTAAAGTTATCATTGAAGATTTGGAAAACTATGCAAGTGTTTTTAATGTAGATGTTGTTACAAGACTGTCATTTGATATTAATGGCGTCAATGTTTTCCAAGGGGTGTGCCACAGTGGGGTGCCAACAAATCAAAAACAAATTTGGTCCTCATTTGGAAGGCATCCACTTTGACACATTACATGAATTTAATTATGCAAACTTGGTTTCAACTCCTTACAACGAAACACATAGAGGACTTGCTTCAATCCTTTTCTTCTTCTTTTTTTTCCACAACCAAAAATGACATTTTGAATTTTTTAAGCTTGTAATTAATTTGATGAAAGCAAAGGGGAACAAAATTTTGGAGAATGTGAAAACATATTGGACCAACATGATCAATCCAACAAAATGGGTGATGTCCATGTACATGCCACTGCTTGCAAAAATGGTTAAAGACAATTCATCTCTCCTTACTGCCAAAATTAATTTTGGTTTTTTGTGCAATGTGAATTTATTGATTTTTCTTGATTGTTTGTTGCCCATGTTGGAAACAATCCATGCATTAATCAAGTTTGCACAAAAATGAAATGCAATTGTTTGTGATTATGTTTCAACCATCAAAATTTGTTAAGGACAACTTCATTTTCATTACTCAAATCCTACCACAAAGTACGTGTTTGATATGTTGAAATAATTCCACGATCTAGTTATTTATATTCATACCATAATGCATTTGAAATGGCAAGCATGTTAGTTGGACTTGAACACACTCGATGTTGATTATTTGTGTTTTGATTCCTTGGGTTTCACTTTATTTTGGGCTACATATTTACAATCCAATGGTGAGAAGATCCAAATGACTCACAAGATTTTCACTACTACTATGAATGATGCAAAAGCATATTGTTTAAATATTTAAACTTTTGAATTAATGTTTTAATTAATTTGAACACTATCCATTTGTTGATTGCTCCTTATTTGCTTTGATACAAGTCTATCCTCTTTATAGTTGACAAATGTAGGTGCGCAATGTTCATTGTTGGTTTAGTCAGGGGTCAACAACAATAGCTTTATTTTCAACAATCATACCTTCTACTCATTATCATGTTTGAATACCCACTACTATTAAAGTAGAATGGATCATAAAATGTAAATGACAAATTAAATGTGTAAATTAATAGGGATTTATGAAAACATTTTCTTGTTAAATTTTGATTATGTTTCAATCTAGTCTTGATAGGATTTGAATTTTTTTCAATTCAATTTTAGAGGAAAAGGCAAAGCCTTTTAATGGAGGAAGAAAAAAAAAAAAGATAATAGTAGAAGAGGAGTTTTTTTAAGAGATTGTTGTTAGAACTTAGAACAAAGTTTCTCTTTGTCTTATGGGATAGATATTAAAGATTTGTAAAACATTTTGAAGAATACAAAAAATTGTTGATGTGTTTTTGTTTGTTATGTGCTTCTATAGTAGTTAATTTTGTATAGTTTTATTAAAAGTACATAGTTAATGTAAGAATTAGTATTTAACATTTGGTGACCATCCCTAGGATGAATTTAGGGGAAGAAAATAGTTTTTAAGGTTTTGTTGAATGATTTTTTATTACCTTATTCTTGAAGGAATTGTAGGTTTGAAATGTGTTAATTGAATTTTTGTAGGTTTATAATCATTACTTTATGATTATTATTTGAAATGGGGTAGGTGTTGTAGAGGATAAAAATTTGAAAAAGTTGTTGAAAATATGTTTTAGAAATGGCAAACATGTTTTGGATGGTTAAAAGGAATTTACAATGACAATCGGATAAAATAGTGAATCAAGATATTGAGGTTGTTGATGATATGTAGAATGAATCACATTTATAGTAGAAATAGATGTAATTTTCAACCCTAATCCGAATACAAGGTCTAGATCTACATATGTCACACATAGAGGAATGACTTATAAATATAAGTCCTACAATAGAAGAAGGAATCATTTATTAAAAAGGCATAGAAACAACCCAATCTCTGAGTTTGATCTTTTGTATAAGGACGAGCATTGGGAGTAGGCCCAAAGCAATGGGCAATAAACGTTCCAAAACATACAACTACAAATCTAAGGCAATGGACATAAGGAAGAACATAGGTGCACTTGACGAATCTTGAGCATCTAAATTTGCAAAGTTCAAAAATTAACTTGATAAATTTTTGGGAGGATCAAGGATGAGATCTATAACAATCAAAAAATAGAGTTTCGACTTAGCAATTTGCTTCACCTCCATACAATCAACTAAAAGAAAAATGGGAGGAAGTTGTGGACAATGATGAGGTTGGATATGCCCAACCTGTAGTCAAAGAAGTTAATACACAAAGAATTTGTATATGTGAATAATGTGTTCAATTTGAACCATTATACCAAGTCTAAGAATAAAAGTAGATGATTAACATTGGCTCTTTGACCATATTAGTATTTAGAGTTGAACCAATAATATTGGGAGGAATTCATAATGGAACTAGAATAAGGTGGGGTCAATATTTGAACATTGGTACATTATTAGCTAGAAAATGAATGTGGCATAAAGAAGCCCATAAACCTAACCTTGTTCAATGTAATTAATGTTATTAAAAAGGACACCAAATAAGTCGTCATCTATTTATTGACACATCTGTTAAACAAGGATTTGCCACACATGTCACAAAGTTATTGAATCATGGAATTATGGATAGATTATCACCAAAAGGATTTATGTTTACAAAAATATTTAATCTTAAGCCACATGATCAACCACAACAAAAAAAACCATTGTAAGAACATAAACCTCAATGGTGAATCAAGTACCATAGAGAACATGTGGGTGAAAGCATGAAATAAAGAGCCATGAAGTGCGTGGATAGTCCTTCAAAACAATTTTTGAATTTTTGAAAAGTCACTACCGGAACACTATATATCAAAAAAATTGTTAAATTTTTTAAATAAGTTTTTATACTTTCAAAGTTGTAATTACAAAATTTTCATGAAAATTCACCATGTTTCAAGAATCTTTTTATCTATTTAAAACACTCAAAAAAAACATGTGGACATGTGGTTTTTTTGTTTGAAAAGTTTTTTTTCCTTATCCAGTGTTCACCAAATTATTTCAATTTTTTTATGAACTTTAATATATTCCACAAGAAGGGATCCATGTGTTCAAAACATTCAAATATATATCTACATATACCCTTTCAAATTCTAATACTCAAACATCCGTAAGCATTATTATAGTTTTGAATTTGTAATCACGATTTAAAATGAAATTATAGATTTGATTATTATGTAAGGTTTGATGCAAAAACAATTGAGTTTTTATCATGTTATATGTCATATTTGACCTCAAATTTGATATTCAATTTGAAAAACTATGTGAAAAATGCAATATAAACCAATAGAAAATTGCGAAATGGAAAATGCAATTCTTGGAAAAGACTTTAACCTTGGCGCGATTAGCTTTTTATTTCATATTTTCACACATGTCTACCATATTCTACCTAATTGGTTACATCTAACTATAATATCAACATGAGCAAGGTGCTTTTATTGAAGGATTAGTAAATGAAATATTATATTAAATGGGTTATCCATGTATCACAACCAATAAGGGAGTCCATGACTTGAGCTCCACAAACAAATGGGTGTTAACCCAATCTATCAACAAACAATATCTTACCTATAAAAGGAAGTACTTAACATGACTACTGATGCAATCGTTGGAATTACATCAATACCGGAAATTCAACATGATGGGTATGGAATGGTGAAAAAGACAAAAAATAAAGGTGGAGATGTGCATGGAACTATGAGCAAAGGGAATCAAGACTTCAAACCGATAACTTTCAATCTAATTGGTAGTACTAAAGCTATCCATGTCCATGTTACAAAGGTAGGACACACACATATTGCAAATTCAATACTTATAGTTGAAGTTAACCATTGGAGTGTACCTAGATCATTACCTATGGTAATGCCATTAATATCAATATTTGTGAGATTCATAAAACCACTAAATTTGGGAAGAGGACCTTAAAACCCTTCATGATTTCTAGTTAGAGCATTAGTGTAGCATGTGGAACCCATTGTACAACCTTATCAAAGGCCTTTGAATCATCCAAAGTACAAAAAGGACATGGATTTGGATGCACATGTTTGGGTGTTCAAAGTGGTTATCAAGGTTAATAAGGAAACAATAAATGAAAAGATAGTCAAAAATTTCATCTAACTCTTAAGGATACATTATATAAGTAGGGAAATAATTATATGAAGGATTGTCCCAACTGTAGATTCCTAAAATTAGAACATGCATTTTGTAAAAGGTATTAAAATGTTCAAAATGGTGAACAAGTCTATATGTAATTGAAGAATTTAAAATAAAAATAAAAATGAGTGGGTGGAGGTGTATTGTGAACAACTGTTGAAGTTGGCAAATGGTTTGCAAACTCCCACCACTAACGATTTTTTAACCACAATGTTTAGATTTAGATTACACTCGTACTTACATATTATTATAGCTAAAATGAAGTGTGGTACTACATTGCAACAACATAAGGAATCATTGTTATTCATTGAAAAAATAATTAAAAACTAAGGTTATAGTTTTTTGTCAATTCCTAAAACCATAATTCCACAACAAGGATATGTGGCTAAAGAATGGCCAAGCATGTATTATACCAATTGTTATCAAACTAACCATATGGAAAGGTGTAGTCATAAACACGAAGAAAGAGGAAATTGTAATACAATTATGGCATAAATAATAGCCCAAATTACAAAACCACAAAAACCTTTTAAATATCCTTGCCATATTTGTGGTGTGATCGAACATAAGATGATCAATTGTCCCCAATTTAGTGAGACGCAAAATATCTTTAAGGACAAAATGGATAAGATAGTAGAATTGAAACAAATTGATGCGCTCTTAAGTCCCTTGTTAAACCCACTTGAGGGTTCAACTATGTAGAGTTGCGGAAAGTTAGGACTTGGGGGCCACTCCCGACTTCCAGCACTAAAAGGGGGTAGAGGGGCGTGCTAAAAGTCCTGGGATTTATACTAGGAAGAGGGACTAGATTATCAAGCTTGAATCTGCATCCAAAAATCAACCACAAAGGGTTAGTTAGCCCGAATAACCCTTAGGTGTTGGGACAAGTCACGGGCACTTTGACACACAAGACTCACCATGGCCCAGATTCGGGGGAAGCCATCACCTTCCCCCATATAGTATTCTCTGCAGCTCTTCGCCGAGGCTACATCCGAATGGCACTTTTTCCCGGGACTCCCAAGGAGGAGTCTCAAAACTGTCTCAGGTTGGAGTCCCGGGACTTTGGACGCTCATAACTCCTCGCCCCAAACTCGGATTGGGACGAGGTTTAAACCAAAGTTGTAGCCCTCGTCGAGAGCTTTTCAACGCCATGTCACAATCCTTCCGTCAACATCGGGAAGAGGTCGATTCCTGACTTTTAGTGGTCGGGAATCGAACTGCCAGTTTGACTCCCGACCTTTCTTTTGCCCATAACTTGGGCTACTGATGACCAAATGGCCCATGTGAGGCCATTTTAGGCATCTACACTTCAAGACCTTTCCAGTGATATAAAGAACACCTCAATATGAGGTGCTTTGACCCTTGAACTCGAGCTCTAAGTTTTTGGGAGTCTCGGTGGACTCCAACTTCCCACTTTTGGGAGTGGAGTTCCATCCTCACACTTATCCCAAAGTGGGGTTGCGACACAAGTAGTGGAATTGAAAGTACCCATGACCTCAATCAACATGGTGGATGTAAATGCATCCATTATTAAAAATAATGTTACAAAGGTACATGCATTTAAAAAACATAAGTCATGAAAAAATAAGAGTTTTGTAGATTGGGGGGAGGAAGAATGGTTATAAAAATCATTTGTTAATATAATTCAACATATGTAAATAGTTAATTTAGCAATAGAATCAACCCCTAGTTAAATATAAAATTGAATATTAATTGGGCAAGTTTGCTTAATGTTGCAAGATTAACAAAACTAGTGAAATCACAAGAAATAACATTGTTTCCACATAGGTTGATATCCATGGAAGAAATTTTCAAAGATATTAGTAAACACATGCTCATTAATAGAAAACCATGGCCTTTTTGTTACTAACATCATGACTAAAATGATTACAAAGTCAAAGTAAATTGCTTGATCTAATTGATTTTGTTTGATGTAACTATCATGAAAAGTAACGATGTTTTTTATGACTAAAAATAAACAATAACTAGTGGGAACCCGTGACCTTTGGTCACTGTGAAGTCCCCCAGTTTATTTATTTAAACCGTATTTATTTCCTTAAACCGAGATCGTGCCCCTCCCGAGCAGACGTGCGGCCCTCCCAAGGGGCCTCCTCTTCCTTTTCGTCATTGGTTTAATGAGGGTTGTTGTGTTGAAGGGGGGGAGATAGGTGAAGAGGTCCATTCTATGGGAAAGGTAACCAAGGAAACAAAAGGGATCCCAAGTTCTAGTGTAAATTGGGAAT
>Ga0116227_10006093_pt1 | contig 24719 bp, 26 predicted proteins | sample S1TSphgellanicum_FD_89693 | JGI IMG/M metagenome (GOLD analysis project Ga0116227, IMG submission 89693) | Host-associated microbial communities from peat moss isolated from Minnesota, USA - S1T2_Fb - Sphagnum magellanicum MG | ecosystem: Host-associated > Plants > Peat moss > Unclassified... | reverse complement strand
TAGAACATGTTAATAGTTTTAATCGCCCAACAATGGTTTAATATGTGCCTACTAAAGCTTAAAATAATCACAATGTTTAATTCTATATGTTCCACTTTACACATTATTATGCATATATCATGGAATTCATGGAAAACTTGAATGCTAAACTAAGTGTGTTTTTTGGTTTTTCATTTACATCTTCTTTTGATTTATTTATTTATTTATTTTCATCCTTCATGGAGAAATGAAAACCATTGGGTCCCTCCTCAACCATGTCATCCTTTATTCTAATCATAAGGTATATTTTTAAGATAAAATCTAATTTTACCTTATAGACATTTCACCAATTGTTTGCATTGTCTAATGAATGATTTATTTTATGAATACATGGATAATTTCATGGTTCTTTTCTCAAATTTTTTCATCTTATACAAATATCATACATGATCTTATTTTTTAAAGAAAAAATGCACTTTACACAAAATTGATAAATTTGAATTCCGCAATATTGAAATGAACAATTATAGATATATTTTTTGAAATGATGATATTAATGATTTTTAATGGTTTGTGTCAACATTTCATGAATTATTTTAGCCTTTTTGAATGATATAACTCAAAAGGACCACCATTATGAATGACAACCCACAAAAATTGTGTTTCAAGTTTTAAAGAGTTTCATTCATAATTAAAACATTTTCTGACCCTTCCAAACCACTTATTTTTAAATGGATATTAGTAATCTAATTTTATAATATGCCCACTCAAAGCGTAAAATTGTTGACATCCTACCAATTTTTATATTAACTCTTTTTCTTCTATCATTAATAACATGATATGCATGATAAACAAGGTCCTTTTGCTCTTTTTGGTGAAATGACAATGTATGTAGATCATCATATTTCATGATGAATCAAATTTTAATTTGTGCATCAACTCCACAAGCCTTGTCAATAATCTTTTCATATTTTATACTACGAAGAATGTTTAACAAATGACATTTTATAATCAACTTCAACATAGGTCATTAAACATATTCACATTTCTCCAATTCACATTTTGAATGAACATGAATTGAATTTTCCCCTTCCATCATGATTCTTCAAATGATTATAACTTTGAGCCATTAAGTTTATTTTGACAATTTTAGCTCACCACATTGTAATTTTTAAGAAACTTTTCCAATGGTATAAATATCATTTGATTCAACTGAACATTGATCTTTTAAACCTCAAGCCCCAAATATCTTGGGATTCAACTTTAAAACTTGGAATGGACTCAAGGGAGTCTTGAAGGTTCCTAATGATGTTATGCATTCCTAGACATTTATAATTCACTTGACTATATTTGAAACCCATGCCATGTTTTTCCTAGTCTCATTTCTAATTTTTTGCATTCTCTTGTCCTTACATTGGTTTAAAACCCAAAGTTACTAAAATTATGTAAACCTTGTTTTTTAATCCATAATGGATGAAATTCATTCATCAACATCATTTTCATTTATTAAATATATATTTAGGAAGCCATTCAAAAAAGGTTCAAGACAATGGACAATATGGAACCTTCCAAACAATTCTCCTTTGGCTAAAAAATTTGTTTTTTTGGTTTATAAGTAACCAATTCCTACAATTATTTCTAGAGTATCACCATATTTTCTATGTAGGTTGTAGGATGTAGCCAAAAATGTGAAAAAATCTCAAAAATGTTTATTTTTATATCCTATTTGTAGCCAAATTTGGCTAAACTATATTATGGATGGTCACCTTGAATTAACTGCATGATAAATATGAGAAAAAACCTTTATTTCGAAGTGAATCAACTCCCTGAATGAATATATAAAGATGTTTTCTTTTTCATTCCTTTGAACAATTTACTCAACCCTAATTAAAGGTTTGACCTCACACCATAACTTATTTCAATTTATTTTGTGTGCATGTTCTTTCACATAATTTAAATAGGCTTACATTTAAATATTTTTCTTTCAAATTTCATATCCTTGTACAAGGTCATATCTTGTGTATGGTTTAATTTAGGTTTTAATGTGATTTGTTATGCTTTAATTTAGCTTTTGTGCACCAACATAAAATTGTTAGTCATGGTACTTTTGTGTTCATAAAAGCCCATTGTGACCCATGTGATTGAGCACCCAAAATGTGTTTGTGCATATAATACCACATTGTGATTTCAATATTAATAACATATATATAATTGACAAATTCATTTGTGTAAAAATGGACAATCTTTATTTTCCCCAAAAAAAAATTATGGCTGAAACATCATTTTTTGGATATTTTCATTTGTTTGAATCAATAATTAATGACTTTTCCATACTCAATTAATGGGAATGAAAAATATCAAAATATTATACATTATCAAAATATTTTTAAAACCAATCATTTTCAAATGGATTTACTTATGTGATATTCAACAAATGATCGAACAAAAAATTGGTAAGACTTCTCAAAAGGTTTTTTTGGTGCTAATATAAAAGCCATTTCAAATATTTTCATTTCATAGTGTCATTTTATGATCAATATTTTCTAAATGTGTTAAAAATTTTGAAGTGAAAAAAAAATTCCTTGATGAATGATTATTATAATGTTCTAGACCGTAATAACAAAAGAACATGAAGATGCATTATGGTGTGGGTTTTTCATTTGTTAATCTTTCAATTTGAATGTAGATAATCAAATCAAAACTAGTGAGAATATGCTTGTAAAATTTTTAATTGGTGAATTTTGATTGTAATTATAATTATCTTTGCCTGCAAATGGGAACTGTATGAATTTTAAAACAAAAGAATAATCAAGCTCAATGAAAACAACAATTTTCACTCATGAACAACCAAGTGTCCCAAAAGAAAGAAATTCAAAATAGTTCATACGTCGTTTTTGGCCTGAAAAAACATTATAAATTACACACCTGAAAAAACAATATAAATTAATAAATGCATTATATTCAAGATCTTTCACAAAAAAGTTAAGGAAACTTCAAATCTTTTTTGATAAATTATCAAGAAGTTTATTAATTAAATGGTCCAAAAAAATGGAAAACTCAAATCTAGAAATTAAAAGGTAATGAAAAATGGATTAATATATGCATTAAATACATGAAATGCCTTTAGGAGCAAATAGGATAAGAAGTATGTGATGATTTGGTACATTTGTTTCCAAAGATGATTTTAGCAACATTGAACATTTGAATTAATGGAAATGTCACTCAAAATCACATTGAGGTCAACAAGGATTGTTTTGGAAATTTTCCTTGCATTGGTCATGTAGAAAGGCCACTATAGTTGTTGGGAAGATATCATTATATTGGCAAGAACATGGCACAAAACTTGCAAATTTGAATACACATTTGGTGAATGCTTAAAACATCCTTTTCTTTTTGGTCATCAATATAAATTAAACTACAATTCACTTGCTTCTAATAAGGCACAAGAATGCACATGGGGGAAAAAAAGTGCTAAAAACATAGGTATGGTGGGAATTGATGATTAATGACAAATCCCAATTAATCTATCCTTTATAGTTGATGGGAAATTGTTGCCTTCACAAATTGTGTTTCAAGGGTTGACAACTAAATCCCTACCAAAAAGTAATGCAAGAATGGCATCATGTGTGCATACAACTTTCCATTAGTTACAACTTGGGCAACCAACAGCTAATGCATGTTCCAACTTGTTAACATTCTCTACAAAGAAAAAGAGGTCCCTAACCATGCACCCCAAGGGGACCGAAAATTGAATGTGCAAAACAACCAAAAAATCTAATATGGATAATTGATTACTAATCAATGCAAAAAAGTGCAAAATTTTTGTAAAAAAAAATCTAGTTTTTATCCAATTATACTAGCAAGTTCAAGCCCACTAATGCATCCTACAAAGATCATTTGAACATTCTTTCTAGCAGTAGTTCCATAGTTGGACATCTACATCTTTTACCCACCAATTACTATAAGATTAAACGGATTGAAAAGTGGACAACTAGCTTCTTATTTTGTGATCCAATGTAGGTTAGCAAGGCCTTATGGATGCATTATTCAATCATTGTAGAAATAACCCTTCTTTGATCTTGATCTCTTGGGATATTTCAATGATGATGATGATTCATCAAAATCGGTTTAGGTAGGACAACTTTAGATTCCTCAAGTTGTTGTACCTTGGGCACTTCCAAATTGGAATTTGTTTAGCCCATTCCCAAATGAAGAGGCATGAAAATGTGCCTTTTCATATTTGTGTATTTTTGAAGTTTTTTTTGCCAGCACCATATTCACAGGAAGATATTCAATACATTCACCACCAATTTGCATACCATTTGTCTTTGTTGAATTCAATTGAATCTTGATCCATTTATTGATTTGAAATTGAATTTAGATTTAATTGAATTAAATTCCAAGTTCTAAATTGAATTCAAATACATTGAATGGATTTCAATTTCATATATGAATGAATTCATGTTTTTCATTTCAACAAAATTCATAATTTTTTCTTGTTTCACAATGTATTTGTTGTTTCTTTGTTTTTTCAATCCTTTTAATATCGGTGCAAATTATAGGTAAGAGTTATTGCATGTTACATATTACATCATATCATCATTATTCTTTGGTTGAACTTCATCTTTATAAAGGTTATTTCAACTTGTCATGTCGTGTCATTGACATATGAACATGTGTTGTCCAATTAAACTTCCTGTAGATATGCTAGTATTGTTGAAAAGATTGTTCACAAAAATTTTTATGTCAATGCAAAAGGTGAGAATGGAAAAATATTTTTTGCATTTAGCATGTGGAAACAAACATGATGGAGTTTGTTTGATTTTATGCATGACACTCAATCTTCTCTTTACTTGTTTCCTTACTTCATAAATCATAAATTGTATAAATTTGTGATTTTTTACAATTATGTAAATGTTATGTGAGAATTACATGCACAAATGGTGAGGGAGAGAAAATGTGAAAACATTTTATGAATTTGGTAATGATCCAATGAAACTATATTTCAAACATAAAAGAAAAAAATGAAGGTTGATCATATAATTGAAGATGTTAGAATCATGTAGCATTGTGTTTTTATCGTGTAAATTGTGATTTTTGACAAAACATTTTTCGTAAGGAGTTTTTTATGTGCGGTGTCATGCCCGTACATGGCCTCATACAGGAAGGCCCATTACGGGCATGCCCATCGTGCCTTTTAGGGTTAATGTACGTTTTGAAGTGATTGTACGTTATTAGGTGCTTAAGGTTTCAACTTGTTGGTGACTATATAAAAGGCCACGCCCTTCCTTTCTCTTTTTAATTTTTCTGGAATTCCTTTGTTAGGAAAGTTTCTTCCATAGTCAGATTGGATTGTGAACCAACGAAGCCATGATCAAAGGAGTGATGTATCCTAGAGAGGTTTTTTTTTTTTTTCCTCTTTGTTTTCACTTTTTCTTTCTCTCTCGCGTAGAGGCCTTCGCCTCGAAAACTCTTGGAGCTGGGTGCAGTGTGAAGTTTTAAAATAAAAGATAAAAATTTGTTGCAGCACAACACAGTGAATTGTAGTGCAGTGTCCATTGCGTTGGCATCCACCATCGTTGCAAAGCTTGTGTCACTGTAGTTATCGTAGCTATCACATTACGTTGCAGCACCGCCATAGTCACTAGCTGCCATGATGCCGGAACTCACATTGTTGGCCGATGTAGTTGATGTCTATTTGACGTCACTTTCAACATCCAACTAATGTCATAGTTGATGTTGTAGTTAGACGTCCGTCCGACTTTTGTTGGACTTTCGTTGGACCTCCTTCCAATTTTTGTCCGACTTTCGTCAAACGTTCATTCAACTCTCATCAATGATCTCTCAAACTTTTGTTAAATGTGCGTTTGATTTATGTCCGACGTTCATTCAAGTTTCGTTTAGCAAAAGTTCCATTCCATCTAACACTCATGGCGAAGGTTCCATTCGATTCGATTATAGTTCCGTTTTGTCCAACGGGAGGTCCATTCCGTTCGACATTCGTGACCATTTCGTTCGACGTCCGTCATCATTCCATTCAACATTTGTCACTGTTTTGTCTGATGTCCATCCTCGTTCTATTTGGCATCCATCATCGTCAATTTGTTTGGTTTCATCCATCCACCGACGTCCATTCATAGACATCCATTCACCGTTCATCCCCATCGACACACCGTATTCTTCAAACTGTACATTGTGTTACAACTTTGTAGCAAGTGCTCTGTATTGTTACAAAATTTTGGGGCATGGGACAACACCATGTCCTTGGATGATGAGAGCACTACTGCTCAGCCAAAGCCCAAGTATGAGCTACGAAGTAACACCACATCCTTTGAACCAATTTCTTTCAACTCACGATCTTCACGACGGTACCATAAAGCTTCTACAGCATCATCATCATCTAGTACAACTCCCACTAGGAATTCAAGTTTAGGTTACATTACATCAATGGTACATCAGGGTCCATTTGGAGGGGTTAATCAATGAAGTACACTTGTTGCTGCACCTTTTTCCACACCATCATTGTATATTCTGTTATAAGTCATTACCTTTACACCTATATACACCATGGAGGTGAATAGTTCCTCTAGGTGAATTGAGAAGTTTAATGGAAGGGCATGTACCATTTTTTTTATGGAGTTCAAGGCAACTTTTTCAACTGTGGTTTGTGAATTGGAACTCAAATATGGCCCTAATTACACCGAAGTTTTCACATTCAAACAATTGGCCTGTTATGTGCACTATGAAGCATTGGATGTTTACGAACAACATTTTCTGAGGATTTTGGGCGTCACTAAGATCCCCAATCCAACTTAACGCCACAGCCATCGCCACTGCCTTTCAAGCTACATTGCAAACTTCCATTGCACATCATGGGACTGTGCTTGATAATCTAAACCGAGTACCTCCTTCAATAAACCTTTCTCCTCAACAACTCATTGTTGCTACCGCGAACATTCCTTCCACCATTGATGCATTAACTTTTGCTGATCCAGTGGGGGAATTATTTTGAGTTCTTGAGCTAGAATTATGGTCAATAGTTCTAAAAAAATTCTGCAGCTTACCACTTTCTCTCGGTAGAAGGATGAAACCTTCAAGATGTTTTACAAAAGGCTTTTCAAGCTCGAAAAAAATACTTAAAGCATCACAGACCTGGAACCTGCCCATTGGTATTTTCGTTCCTTGGAAGGTATTTCGACACTCCATGCGCATGTTTTGCAACATGTTTTTGTAAAATTTGGAGACTCGTACACTTTGTTAGTTATGTACAACATTTTTAAAAAGCTGGAACTAGCTCATGCACACTATGAGGTTAGTATTATGAGGCCTCCTTCATGTTCAAGGCCTTAGCTTCCATCAACTATGCCAACTAGATCATCACATTCTTCTTCAAGGGCTAAAGCGCTACACTCAACTACACCCATCCTACCTTCTTGTAACTACTATGGTAAACATGCCACAAAACTAATGAGTGCAACATTCCTTCCGAGGATCTCTTTCGTGATTATTATGGGAAAGAGGGACATCATGAAGCTGTTTGTTTGCCAAGCTCCCGGAATAGAAACAACTCTGATTACCACGATAACATCTGCCAAGATTTCCCACTGCCCCTCAACCAAAACCCAAGGCACTTCAACCTTCCATTGAGGCTTTCCCCACTAAGGGTAATTCCAGTAAGAATGTTAAGAAAAAGGAGCATAATGCTAACAAGAAAGAGGTGCTTCAAACCCATGCCATTCAAATTCAAACTCTTCAAAATGAACTCAAATCATTGAAGGCCCAACTTGCTAATTTAAAAGGCAAATCTTCCTAACCAACTAGTCACGCCCAACATGAAAGGGTTCAGAATCACGGGAGGGACCTCCTAGGTCGTTTTATGGCCTTTCACACGATGCCATGGTTGGGGAGTATGTTTTCTCCAATGCACACAATTCTAGTTTCACACCAGAAATTGCCACTTTTTTTTTTCCCTTCCTACTTTGTGGCACAAAAGGCTAATGTGGCACCCAAAGTTTCTATCATTAGGCAAGTAATTCAAACCGATGGACTCGCATCTGGTTCAATTCCTATTCCTAGGGCTAGAGGAACTCGAATAATCATGCAACAATCTTTTCATCCTCTCAACATGGAAGAATAACACACCTTGTTGGTAAGGGGGGAAAAGATTACTACACCACAAGCTGCTAAGGCATCGAATTCTCATGTCCAAGCAGTACAAGTACATTAGGAAAACACACAATTTTCCACTTATCAACTTATGGAATGCCAACTTCAAATAAGTGAAATGGCTCAAAAACTTGTGAATATACAGTTGTTTAATTTTCAAGATTTGAAGTTAAACACCAAGGACATAATTGTAGTATTAAAGGATACCTTGAACACTACATCATCCTTGATCCACATGCTACAGGGTCCCATCCGACACCCTGGAGAGACATTTAATTAGTTCACATGTTGTAGATGGCATTCATAATCTAATCATTAGTTATAGCATGGTTAAACTAATGGGCTCTCCTACTTTTGATTCTCCATTCACATATCAAAAAGGAGTTAAGAACACCTCACTTGTGGATTTGTTACTCAACAAAGGTGTTATGGATAGTGATTATCTTCACAAAGTCTCCCACTCATTTCCTAAGGTGGTGCTTAGTGAGAAAACTTCCATCGCCACCGAAGTTGCCATTGTCGAGAATATTGAGTCAACAATCTAGGTGGGAGGACATACACCTAAAGTGGTACTTCTTGATATAGGTGCCCAACTAGTGATTCTTGGAGTTCAATTCGCCAAGCAGATGGGCATGCTCGACTCTAAACTACGGAAATCTATGTGGCAAATTTGTATCGCTAGTGGGAGTGTAGAGGAGGTGTTTAGGGAGAGCTCGAATTTGATTACACTTAACTTCAATGAAGGTACGGATCAAGAGCTTTGCCTATAGGTTAGATGTTTAATCACCAATGCCACTAGTTATGATGTGCTCATTGGGCAAAAGGCCCTATTTCCACCAAGATTCATAATTGACAACTAGTTTGAACATGCGTATTACCAAATGGATTGAGAGACTGATGGCCACCACCTAAAATACATACCCCTTGATTTACATGGGAACCATAGTCCTATGGCTCACCACTATATGCTCAAGGAAGCACACACTATTTCCTACATCTAACAAGCTAACCACGAGTGGATAAAGGGAGATGAAGAGGAGATAGCTTATGCCCAAACTACTAAAAGTTTGAAGGTGGTTTAAACATTCAACACAAACCAGAGGTTTTATAGAGGTTCAAAGCAACCCACAAGCCTTTGGTCAAAGCTTTGTCTAGTTTTGAGAACATGGAGAGCCATGGTGAACTAATTAAACTAGTACTTTATCAGTTAATCACTTGGACACCACCTAAAGAGGGGATTACATTACTAAAATTTTTTGGTGGTATTGGTATAGGCCTCAAAGCCTTACTACAGTCAGGGATGGTGGTTCGGAGGTATTTCTACATAGACATTAATCCTATTGCAAAGTAAATGACGCGTTCCTAAGTCCCTTGTTAGACCCACTGAAGGGTCCAAGTAGGTTGAATTATAGAAAGTTGGGACTTGAGGGCTACTCCTGACTTCCAACACTAAAAGGGGGTAGAGGGGCATGCTAGAAGTCCCGGGATTAGACTAGGAAGAGGGACACGTATTATCTCACTCAAATCTGCATCCAAAACCAACCACAAGAGGGTTAGTTCACATTCGGGGACACCCTTGGGTGTTGGGACAAACCACGGGCACTTGGACACACTTGACTCACCACGGCCCGGACTCGGGGGAAGCCACCACCTTCCCCCATATAGTATACTCTACAACTTTTCGCGCGCAACGACTCTATTTGCGATGAGCTCCCCGTTTCCTGAGAGTGCATCAAAGAGCCCCCCCCCTCCATAGTTCCTTTTTTCAAATTTTTTTGTGTTTTTTGTGTGTTTCTTAGCGGCGATGATGAAACTCTGCTCTAATTCAGAAGGGCAAAGAGATCCCAAATTGAACGAGTATCGACAAGTTGTTGATAGAGTCCGGGGAGCTGGACATCGCGATCGTCAAGAAATCGGCAAGCGCGGAAGCGGCAAGCCGATTCACAACGGTCACAACGGCGATGGCGACGAAGACTTCTTCGTCTCCCTAACTCCAGGCAGCGGCGGTATTCCTTCAACAAAAGACCTCCTTGCCCGGCCGGCGCAAGATCCCGATTTGAAATTCCACGAGACGAGCGCCTCCCTTCCAGGAGGCACTCACCTCTGGGACAAAAACTCGACGGATCAAGTTCCGGCGTACTCGGTCACTCTGAAGGAATAGACGAAGTCCGTGAAGGGAAGAGGAAAAGCTCGGAAAAACCAATCGCGCAGCGATGGCCGAACGAGCGAGCCCTTTTCTCAACGACTACTCTCGTCGGAAGTCCCGGAGGAGGAGCAGGCACAACGCGGAAAGCGCCTAGCAAAGCCGAAAGGAACGAGAGAAGCTCCGGAAGGCCAGCCGCTTAGCGACTCCAGCTCTCAACGACTACTTTTGTCAGAAGCTCCAGACGAGGAGATGGCGCAAGTTGACAAGAGTACGACTGAGTTCTCTGAATGCAGACATCTCACCCAGGTACTTCAAAACTTTTCCCCTTTCCTTTTAGGCTCAGTATTTTTCTCTAACGCCACCAAGAGGAAAGTCGGACATACGGTACCAAGCGCCGAAGCTTTAGAAGCTCCGGAAGCTTCGGGTGCAAAGAACGTTCAGAAAAAATAATCAGCTCCCCTCGTGAGGGAACTACCTCCTACATCTTTGGATGCGCTCCCAGGCAACGGGACAGGTGCATCCTCCCCCTCGGGGGAGGATACCCAAGGCCCATCGCCGATAGATTATAATCTAGAGATAGAAGCAGATTTCTCAACTGCGATGGTGATCGAATTACAAAAAAACGCGGCTCTGAGAGCTCACAAAACAGTGATCGGAAGGACTCTGGCGGGCAGAGCTTCCTTCAAGGACCTCCAAGACTGCCTCAGGCTCCATCTCCTAGCGCCCTTCTTGACGGTCACATTATTAACGCGAGGATATTTTGAGGTCCTCTTCAAAAAAGAGGAAGGGGCTAGAGCAACAAGGAAGCTCGCGGCAGTAGAATGGAGCGGTTGGGCCCTTTCATTCTCAAGATACTTAGCTCTTTTCAGACCCAATGAGCACGGAGCTAAAATGCTCCTCACACACTCCATCAAAGTTCAATTCCCGGATCTCCACGTCCAGCTCTGCACAGAGAAGGCGCTAACCATCATGGCTAGCAGCATTGGGGAGGTACTTGACATAGAATCTCCGGATTCGTACATCAAGAGACCGGCGGGACCAATGGTCACGGTTGAAGTCAAGGACATAAGCAAATTGGTCGGGATCATCAGGATACCATCCATGGCCGAGGCGCCGGACCCAAAGACACAACAGCCTAGAGAATTCTTTACTCCGGATTGCCGAACCAATGTAGAAAATGTAGGAAGTTCGGGCACCTTGCCAAGAACTGCCCTCTAAACAGGTCCCCGACACAAGACGGCAACATCCCCCTCAAAGCTCCCACCGAACGGAGAGGGAAGAACGATCAGGGGAGAAACACTAGCGCTCAGCGCTGGAGCACAGAAAAAACCAAAGGATCTATGGATCAACGAAGTAACGGGGGAATCCATTCAAACAAAGACCGCCCAAGCAAAGGAGAGGGGACGGGTAAGAACCCGTACAACTTCGGAAACCTCTAACACACCGCCAGCAAAACTCTTGCAACCGGCGGGGAAGAGGAAAAGGAAAGGAAGCTAGCACCCCCTCCTCCCACCCACACGCTCGAATTGGATCAAAAGATGTTCGATTGCACCGTCTCACCGCCACACAGGCTAACAAGAGAGCAGCAAGGCACCGTCATCCTCCCGGATCAAGAATCCACTCCGAAAACCAGATTGTCCTTCACGACCTCGAAACTGGCTAGCTCCCTGGGAATCGGGAATATGGCAAGCCTCAACCCCTTCGCAGGGAACTTTGGGGAAGCAAGCAGAACGGATCTGCTTCAAAGATAGCTGGAGGATCCCGGAGAAGGATGGACCTTCCAAGGCAAAAAAAGGTTGCCTGTCAAGATACTTTCCCCTCGGCAAGACCTAGCCGAAGCTCCCACCCGCTCCCCCCAACCGGTAACCACTCCTGGGGGAAAGAGAGGGCAGACTCACTCTGAGCTACACCATTCCTACTTTGAATCACTAGGAATCTCGGTCCCCGTAGGCCAGGACTTCTGTAAGGCAAGGATTTGGCCGATCCTCTCGCGAGAAAAGGATGAGAAGGAACAGATCATGGTCCACGCGAGGAATCAAACACCACCGGACCTACCACTCAGCATCCAAGTAACGGGCCCTCCAGAGGAAAGGTGGACCCACGTCTCCGCTCAGGAAGACTTAATCCTCCGTTTGGAAGCCGAACTAGAGGAAAAGGTTCTCAGATACAAGATGGCAGTGAAGGGTAACCTCCACCTAGAATGGAGCTGGCAGGCTGAACCAGGAGGGGGGGGATGGAGTGCACCATCCTTGCCCACAAGGACCGGATCCAACGCACTCAGTGTGCAAAACAAACAGCACCTACACTGGAAGGAAATCAGAAGCATCTCAGCCATGAACAATGACACGAGGGGTGCGGTAGCAACGCACAACCTGCTTCTCAAGAAGGATCCCTCGAGCACGGAGCACCTCACCCACAAACAGAAAATGGCTAGCATCCTGGCCTCCCCACAGGCCGCCAGGAAGAAGAGGTTCGTGAAGTTAGAGTTGGGAAGCCTCGAGGCCAGCCTCCCGGCCGGGACCAACCCCTTCCAAGACCCCAAGGTCGCGGGAGGTACCATCCAACACGGCTTAGAACCAGACCCGAGATATGGAGAGATCAAAGGAATAGAATCACCACCATCTATCCTCACCACTCACCCAATCCGGATGCCGATTAGAGGTATCCCCCCACTCAACTCAGAACCGGATCAAGGCCTCTTCAAGGGATCGATCGGCCAGGAGGCCGCCCTAGGAATCGGGACGTATGTCTGAACGACCCCTCACAATCGTCTCCCTCAACGTTAGAGGGCTAGAGAAGGACTCGGCCAAGCAAAAGCTCATCAAGACTTGGCTGTCCTCTCTCCAAAACCCACCGCAAATACTCCTTATCCAGGAGCACCATTTGGACAAACAGGGGGTAACCAACTCAACAAAGGGGCTCGAGTTCTGGCAAGGGAAGGCCTTCTGGAACCCGGGAATCCCAATGGGAACCTCCCAACGCACAAATGCCGGGACCGCCATCCTGGTGGACAAGATGACGACACCATTCGTCAAAGCGGATGGGATACTGGTCGAGGGAAGGGCTCAGTACGTTACCCTTCACCTACCCGACAGTTCCGAACTATCCATAATCAACACCTACGCTCCAAGGACATCCAGGGATAGAGCTCCTTTATGGAAGAAAATCAGCGAAGCTAATCTCTCGGCCGAACACGTCATTCTCGGAGGAGACTTCAATCACTTTGAAGAGGAAGGGACCAGGGGCCAAGCGGGGGAAAGGAGGATGCATAGGAGAGAGGTAGCCACCTGGCACCACCTAACTCTGCAACACGGCCTACTTGATGCCTGGACCCTAGACAACTTCAGAAAAATGTCAAAGAAAGAGTACACCTTCGACAATGGAAAGAAAGGCCAGGGGTCCGCCGTCTCCTGTATAAACAAGTTCCTTGTATCTCAGGAGCTAGACTCCAGGGGAGGAAGAATCGAAGTCGCCCCGTCTATTAAAAAAATCTCCGATCACTCCCTGCTAATGATAACGGTTTGGGGGCGCACATCTACCCCACCCAAAACCGCCACATACTTCGACATCACCTTGCTAAAGGAAGATGTGAGCAAAGGGGCTCTCCTAGAGGCCTGGGAAGGCACCCAGCCCCCACCGAGCTAAGACGCGGACTGGCCAAGATGGCTCGAGGCAGCCACCGAAAGGGTGTTCAAATGCAATGGCAAGCTAACGAAGGAGAGGAAACGGGAAAAGGGGGCCCGAACCAAAGGCCTCCAACAAAAAACCCGATTGGTGGAAATTCGGTTACAAGAAGACCCCAAAAATGAATCGGTCAGGAGCATCCTTTCAACGGCGCAAGGACACATGGCGGACTCCCTCCAAGAACAAGTGTCGCGAAACCACCAGCTCAGTGCGTCCACATGGTTCAGGTACGGAGACACGTGCTCGAAAAGTTTCTTTGACTTCCATCGCATCGGGAGGAAACGGACACTCCTCAAAGAACTGACAACTAAAGAAGGAGAGATCAATGGTCAGGAGGACCCGGCTCACTATGTCCGATCTTTCTACACGCATCTCTACACCTCGGAAGCGAGCGCTCCCGGCACCTCGGAAGCCCGGGAAGCGTGTTGGGCCAACACCTCGACCCGAGTCTCAATCGAAACGAATCAGGAGTTGACCAAAGAACTCACCCTGAAAGAAATCCAAGATGCCATCTCCGCGATGCCGAAGGGCAAAACGTCGGGATACAACGGCATCCCGACCGAATTCTTTCAGGAATTCGTCGATGAGATCTCCCCAACCCTCCTCCAAGCTTTCTCAGCGATGCTCAAGAACGAGGAAACCTCATAGATGATTAACAAAAGGCTCATAACCCTGATCCCCAAGTCCGAGGAGCATGCCAAGATCGGAAATTGGTGCCCAATCACTTTGCTCGGAAGTCTGTACAAAATCTTGGCCAAAATGTTGGCCAGAAGGTTCCAAATATTCCTCCTGAACGTAATAAGGCCCGGCCAGACCGGCTTCGTCAAAGGGAGGAGCATCCTCGACAACACCTTTTTGGCGCAAGAAGCCCAAGACTGGGCCGAAGAGAGTAACCAAGATCTGGTCCTCCTACTCCTAAACTTCAAGAAAGCCTTCGATAGGATCGAATGGAGCTTCTTATTCAAAGCCCTAGCAAAGCTCGGCTTCTGCCCACAGTGGATCAGGTGGGTAAGCTCCTTATACATATCGGCCTCGTCAGCCATCAAGCTCAACGGGGTGGAGGGGAGCACTTTCCCCCTAGCTAAGTCGGTGAGGCAAGGATGCCCCCTCTCACCATACCTCTTCATTCTGGCGATAGACGTTCTAGGCCATATGCTAGACGATCACCGGTTCGGAGTAGAAGGTCTAGCCCTCCCGGGAGGCGGGAAAATTACGGACCAAACCTTTGCGGAAGACACTGCGCTCTACCTCCAAGGGACGCGCAAAAACATGGAAAGGGCCCAAAAGGTCCTAAACATCTTTTGCAAGGCGTCCGGGGCGAAAATCAATTGGAACAAATCATGTGCGATATGGGCCAGCAAAAGGGACAAAGAATGGGAGTGGGGCCGGGAGGTGGGACTCCAATGGATCCCCAAAGGCAAAGGGGTAAGATACTTGGGAATCCAGGTTGGATTCCACCTCCCCCCTGAAGCAAACTTCGACAAAATACTCTCAGCTCTCAAAGGGAAGCTAATCAATTGGAGTACCTGCTATCTCTCACTAGCGGGGAGAATCTTGGTAGTGAACCAGGTACTCCTTGCCTCCATGTGGTACTTGGCAACAACCTGGAACCCGAATCCCATGATGTGTAGCCAGATACGCGGAGTAGTGAGGAACTTTATATGGAGTGGTAAAGCCGACAATGTTAGAGCAAAAGTAAAATGGGAGACCCTGGTCTTCTCGTCTCACAAGGAGGCCTCGAGATCATTGACCCGAAAACTCAATCGGATGCACTGTTGGCTAAGCTTTTCGTTAGGGGCCTCGCCCCGAGAAGAGAACCCTGGAAGGAACTCCTGAGGCACAAAGCTAATCAGATTAAACTTCCGGTACATGGGATGGGCCCAACCACTCAAGATATCAACTGGTTGTTCGCAGCAACCAAACTCAAAAGGCCCCCAACCTCCCTGTGGAAGAACATCCTCCACTCCTGGCTAAGCGTGAGATTCGACCTTCGCAAATCGGAGCCGACCAACTCAACAGAAATGCTCAGACAACCGGTTTTCGGAAACCCCTTCATAACCAACCAAGACGATAGACCCCTAGGACTCAATGGCAAGAGCGAGGGGAACACCCTCACGAACGCAGGATGCTCCAGAATCGACGACTTCTGGGACTCAGAAAAGGAGAATTGGAAAGGCCTCTCAGCCCTCGAAGTGAGTTTCCACCCCACAAATAGGTTAAATAAGAATCTCATCATAAATAGTATCCCTTGGGACCCAACTACCACCAGTAAAAAGTCGGTGGTAGAGGAATGGGTCAGTAAAAAGGAATCTAATCGGACCGCCCCACCAGATTGGGTCTATTAGATTACCGACACAAACCACGTCACCGCCAGTGCCAAGGAATTTAAAAAATTCTCAAGCGCTGGCCGAATCCAAACAACCAGCTCACATGACGTCATCATCCCTCTTGAAGGGTACAAGCCAGTCAGAGTGCTTGTGCAAGAGGGCCATGGGGCAACGCTCAAACTAACCAAGGACGTTCCCCCCCCGGGAAAAAAACCCCCAATCTACTGGATCTTTGAGTCCGGCTTCATCTCCGAACTTCAGTGGGATCCCGAAGACTAGCACTGGCAGCAAGCGGGCAACATAGGCGACGCCCCTTTCTTTGGCTATTCGGCCAAGAGGGGATACCAAAATGCGAGGAAGCAACACACCCTCAGCATCATCACCTTCGTTCAACTCCTCAACCTCCGAAACTCGACGGTCGCCCAGATCATCGCTAGGATGTGGCACAACGCCCATCCACGCAAGGTGGGGGCGCTCACCTAGCTGATCCTCAACAACGGGCTGCCGGTCGGTACTTGGCTCCAAATCATGGGAATCCCGGCCACTTGCAAGGGTTGTGACCAAGGACTCTCGGAATCTGCCCAACACTGCCTCATGGATTACACCCCTGCTCGGCAAGCTTGGAAGGCCTTCCATAGTGTTTGGAACGAATGGGAGGCGCCCAACCGCCTCCACATCACCTGGCCCTTCGTCCTCCTTGGGGAAGCCATCTTCGAAGAAGATGACAACCCCCCGAACCTTCACAGCTATCACATGGGCGGTTTCACCTACCGCCATCAACCCCTCGACATTCTCAGGAGCTTCCTGCTCTACTATTTCTGGTCCGAGAGATGTCGCAAACACTTCGACGGCCAATACTCCCTCAAGAGAGTTCTTCTTCAATTGTGGGAAGCTACGACCGAGGTCGGCATGGCCACCTAGAGGGCCATCAGATCCTCTCGTCAGAATAGGAAACAGGATAATCAGGATAGCATTGAGCAAGCCTTTAGGGCTGAATGGCTTCACGGCCACATCTTTGGGGAAGGCGAGGCCGCCATTTCGTGGTGCCTGCTCCCCCCCTTGTACTTTCTTAGTTTCTCTAATGATTGAAGGGGTTGTTGCCTCCCTCCCTGAAAAGGGTTCGCCCTGCAGCTCTCCGCGGAGGCTACATCCAAATGGCTCTTTTTCTCAGGACTCCCAAGTTGGAGTCCCGAGACTGTCCCGGGTTGGAGTCTTGGGACTTTGGGAGTTCATAACTCCCGACTGCAAAGTCCGATCAAGACAAGGTCTAAACCAAAGTTGTAGCTCTCCTCTAGAGCTTTCCAACGCCATGTTGCACTTTAGAATCGGATGTCGGGAAGAGGTCGATTCCCGACTTTTAGTGGTCAGGAGTAAACTGCCAGTTTGACTCCCGGCCCTTCTTTTGCCCATAACTTGGGCTGTAGATGTCCAAATGGCTCATGCGAGGCCATTTTGGACATCTACACTTCAAGGCCTTTCCAATGAAATCAAGAATACTCCAATGCAAGAATATTTGACCCCTCAAATTGAGCTCTAAGTTTTCGGGAGTCCCGGAGGACTCCATTTTCCCACTTTTGGGAGTGTGAGTTGCATTCTCACACTTAGCCCCAAAGTGGGGTTGCGACAGTAAGTGGCGGCATCAGGAATGATGGAATTCAAAACTAGATTTCCACAATAGTTTACAACCATCGCATGGAAGGCCAGTTTCATTCTTTTGCCCTTTAACATACAATTAATTCAGAAGAAACATATGGAATTATTTGGCCCTGTGAACTTCATCAATTCATTTACCCTTTCGTTATGGGGAACCAATTCGCCAAGAAGGAGAGAGACCAAGTCATAGATTTTCTAATTAAGTATGAGAATGTGTTCACGTTCTCAATGAAAGACTTAGGTAGGTGTAAGACTATGCAATTCTCTATAGACCTTACAAATGGAACACTTGTCTATCGAAGGAAGCATAGGTTGAGCAAACACGAGTGGGAACTAGTAGATGAAAGATGCAAAGAGCTCCATGAGGCTGGTCTCATTTAGCCATCAAGTTCTGATTTCGCAACTATTGCAATAATGCCAACAAAAAAGGATTCGGATGGATTATGGACTAAGAAAAGGATGTTCATGGATTATAGGCCTTTGAACCTAATTACACCTCAGGATCACAAGCAAACGACATTTCATAGAAACAAGAAGTTGTGGGAATGGCTTGTGATGCCTTTTAGATTGAAGAATGCACATGTCTTCTTTCAACAAGTCATGGACCAAGTTTTCGAAGGGGCAGATTTCCTGAAGTGCTACATAAATGACATTTTAGTGCATAGCAAGGGACTCCTGTAGCACTTTGTTCATCTTGAGGAGTTATCCAAGAGGCTCCACGAAGTTAATATGAAGATCCAACCTAAAAAATGTGAATTTGTTATCACCTCAATAATTTACCTTGGACATAGAATTTTGCCAAATTGTATTATGGCTCATTGGGCCAAATTAGTAGCCATTTTGGATATGCCCAATCCTATTCATGTTCACACTTTGAAAAGCTTCATCGAATTATGTAATTATTACAAAATTTATATCCAAGAATTTAGTACTATTGTTCATCCTCTCTATGCATTGTTAAAGAAGGATGTTGCTTGGACATGGAGTGATGAGGCTTAGGAAGCTTTCAACACGTTCAAGGAAAGGCTTTCAAAGTTCCCCATTCTAAGAAGACCTGATTTCAACAAGGATTTCATTCTACACACTGACTGGAGTGCTCTTGGTATTAGAGCTATTCTTGGCCAACTTGATGAGGAAGGCAATGAATATGTTATTGCTTACGCATCCCGAAACAACAAGGCTAAAAGCAATTACTTTTCATATGAGGGGGAATGCCTTGTTGTTGTATGGGTCATTATAAATTTCATGCCCTATCTTTATGGCACCAATATCACTTTGTATATCAACCACCAGCTTATCAAGTAGTTGATGACCAACAATCAGTTTATTAATAAGTTAACTCGTTAGGCGATTATACTTCAAGAGTATGAGTTCAAGGTTATTCACCAACCTAGCCTTACACATCAGTACGCGGATACCATGTCGTAGAGACCCCTCACTAGCTCTGAAGATTTCTCAGAAGCCAGGCAAAACTTCGACCAAATTCCAGTAGTATATGTATCTTACGCATCTAGTTATCTTGCACTATTGCAATGTAACCTAGTTGAGCATCCCATTGTGGATATATGGGAGGACTTGGACACTCTGAGTTTTCTTTAGCATGGGGAATACCCTCCCCAAGTTACACTAAGTCATCGGGATCGCATACAATAATAATCAAAATGCTACTCATGGAGGGACAATCACCTCCTTCGATGCTTACCACAAGGCGACAAAATGGTTCTTCCACCACCTGAAAAGTGTGGTCTTATTCAAAAAGTACACTGGAGCTTGGACACTTTGGAGTTAAGCGTACTTATAGCCTTCTTGGTCTTCATTACCATTAGAGAGGTATGTATGTTCAAGTCCAAGATGTCATTGCTATGTGTGAACAATGTGATAGAATGAAAACTTCTTTCTCCTTTCGACAGCTCACACTTTCTCCACTCCCTATTAAGGCATGTTTTATTGTTGGTCATGTGATTTAACTGGAGAATTACCATAAACCTCCAGGGGTAATGTCTACATCATGATTATGATTGAACATTTTTCAAAATGGGTCAAACTTGTTGCGTTGCCGGACAAGTCATCACACAACACCAGCCATGCTTTCTTACAACAGGTCCTAAGTAGGTTTGGGGCTTGTGTTGAGTGCCTTACTGATCAAGGATCATAATTCAAAGGAGAATTCCAAAACCTATTTGATCATGCTCTCATCAACCATCGCCGGACTTCAAGAGATCATCCCCAAGTTGATGGCCTTGTAGAAAGGATGGTTCAGACATGCAAAAAGGGAGTTTGGAAGATTTGCCTCAATAGGAACAAAGAGGATTGGGACCTGGCCCTTCGTTACATCTCCATGGGTTACAAGATGTCCAAACATGCCTTTTTGCCTCATTTTTCTCCTTACTTTTTACTTTTTGGGAAACATCCCATTCCACCTTCTTCCATTGTTACTCAAATGGACCAGGTTGTGGACTTGGACTCTCCATCCATTTGGGTTAGGGTCATCGTAGAGAGGGGCTGTTCTATTCAAAAGGGTTATGCCCATGGCCATGGAAAACTTGTCCATTGCACAACATCGAAACACCTTATAGTATGTGCACACACGAGGTGGCAATTACAAACTTAAGGTGAAACAATTTGATGTTGGTGACTTTGTGTATCTCCAACAACAACCTAATGATACTCTAGACACTTCTTATCGTCACATTATCTTTAGGATTAAGGCGATCATGCCTTCAAGTGTGTTGGAGTTGCAAGGAGTTAACGGATGCATAATTCAGGATCACTTCAAAAACTATGCACCCTACCACTTGCCGAACTTGGATCCTACCATCATCACGTCAACTTCGATTCCTCCACTTGATTATCCATGTCAGGTATGTTAGAAGAAACACGATGATGATTAGATGCTACTTTGTGATAACTATAATGGTGGATACCATCTTTTCCCCGTCAAACCGAAGCTCACTCAAGTTCCTGCCAACATTTGGTACTATTCATCATATTTTCCTATAGCACCTTGATTTCTACTCAGACCATGCCATGTTTTTCACAACTTAAGTCTAGGGGGGGATACATGAGAATTTCATTTCAACCTCCTCTTGTGCATTATATATATATGTGTGTGCATCTCTTTTTGGATGATTAATTTCTACCTTTGACTAGTTTCAATCTTTTTATTTAGTAAAATTTACTATGGATTTACACCTTTACAACATTGTACATCGCGACACTACACATCATGCAGCTGTCACACCCGTACATGGCCGCATACATGATGGCCAGTTACGGGCATGCCCATCATGCCTTTTAAGGTTAATGTATGTTTTTAGGATTAATGTATGTTCTTAAGTGACTATACACTATTAGGTGCATAAGGTTTCAACTTGTCGACGGTTACATAAAAGGCCAAGCCCTTCCCTTCTCTTTTCAGTTTTTCTAAAATTTCTTTGTCATGAGAGTTTCCCCCATAATCAAATTGGATTTCTAGATGCTCACGACGATTATTGCACAGCCACTATCTACATACATTACACGTTATTTACTTCTTTGCAATTCAATATACAAGAAAATTTCATTTCAACCTCCTCTTGTGCATTGTATATATATGTGCATGCATCTCTTTTTGGTTGATTAGTTTTTACCTTTGACTGGTTTTAATCTATTTATTTAGTAGAGTTTACTATGTATTTACACCTTTACAACACCGTATGTCACGACATTACACGTCATGACAGCAAGCATGCACATATTTTTTTCTTCTTTGTCATGAATTGCATTCATTCAAAGTGTTACACACCAAGTGATGTTCACCTCATTATGTGTGCGTTATGTGAACAGAAATGATTGAAAGAATTAATGCACCAAAAAAGGAACAAAGTATTATTCCTCAATGTTTTTCCCCTATGTTTTTTTAAAAATTTTGTCTTTAAAAAAATTTCATTGGTGTTTTGATAATTTGATTAAGTTTTATGCATGACATCATTATTATGCAACACATGTTTTATGATCTCGACCCATTTATACCTTTACAAACATGTTTAAATGACATGGATATTCATCTTTCAAAAACAAGAAAAAGATATTTAAACATTCAAACCTTATATATTTGTTCAATTACTTAACCAATATGAAGCAAAAGAAAAAACCATTTGAAAATGAAACAATACAAAACAAATTTATCAAACAATGGTTGAAAAGGTATATTTGTGAATAAGATTATCTTTGAATTCACATTTGACATTTTTTTCCCCTAAAATCAATCTTTATTGAAATTCAATAAGGTTTAAGGAATGTTACAAAACAAATTTTTACATGAAAAATGTCATTTTATTATTGTTAGATGATTGCATACATAATATGAATAAAATAATAAAATAATCTTGTACACACCTTGTGACAAAATTGATGGTTATTAACAATCTATTGGGATAATGGTATGTTTGACAATTCAAATTCTCCCATATAAATACATAGAAAGATTTTTGCATTAATCTTTTAGTGAATAAAAAATTGATCTTTCTATATGTTCATGATCAATTAAGTTTATGATCCTTTCATTAGTTTTTTAATTAATTAATTCAAAAATCAATTTAAAATATCATTAACTATATTGGCAAATGACCAACATTGTTTTCATTTAGAAATGTCATTACTTGATGATAAATCTTAAATAAATTTACAATGTAAAAATTAATGATTCTTTATTATATGAATTTAAACTATCCTTGAAACTAATAGAAACCTTCATGACTATTATTGATATTGCAAAATATGATAGAGGATTAAAATGTTGGTATAAAACAAGCATAATGATGCGATAAAATGGTTTTTAATTTTTTTTTTAACTAATTTGATGATCCTTGTCCCTTTTGCAGATAAAACCTTTTAGGGAAAAAAATCCATCTTGTTTAAATTGCATAATTTATTATACATGGATGTCATTTTTATATATATTATTTATTATTATAACATTTTAGCATCTTTGCCCCTAATTACATTATTGACAAAAAAAATGAAAATTCAAAAACAAATTTGTGAAGGAAAATACATTGTCTTTTGAAATATTCAAGATTATTTTAGACATGAAAATTTAAAAATTCATTCATTATTCTACAAACATGTGTTAAATTTGTCTTAACATTACATTAATCAAAAGTATTTAAATAATCTTTAAAATATTATGAATCTATTAAATCACATGTGTTTTTTTACATCTCATGAATGTGTTGCGTGTGTTACAACTTTCTTTTGATGTGTGTCATTCATTGAATTAAATGCATGGAAGTATGAATGACCTGTTAAAATAGGAGATTTACAATCAGGAAAAAACAGAAAAAGAAGAGTGACCAAAAAAAGAAAAACGTTTAAAGAAGTGATTAATTTGTGGGCAATTCACCAATACTAGCAAATTGGGTGCAAATTCAAATGGGAATTTTTTCTTAAAAACTAAACCTTGATTTAAATTTTTTAAATCTGTAAAAAAATTCTCATTTTGTAGTTTAAAACATTTTCAAAGCCTTCTTCCTCATTTCAAATTGTATAGTACTCAAAGATTTAATATTTTGGTTAAATCAATTGCATGTAATCATAGATCACATGTTTTCAACCTATCATCACTATGTATCACATCTAGGTTTTGAAAACTTTGAAATTCTTTTGTGCATATTATTATTTAAAAATTCATGATCACATTCAAGTGAATTTGTGTTTCATCTTTTCATTCAACAATTACATTTTAAGGTTAACGGCCTATCAAATAATACATTGTTTATGTTTTGAAACATGAATCTTAAAATTATTATTAAAGTTTTTGACCTACACATCATGATTATAAAGTGTATAAATTCTTCATCAGATTTTGCATTCATTAATTTGCATCATTCTCATGATTCTAACAAGTGGTAACATTGATTTAACATGATGATAACTCTTGGTTTGTATTGAACATAAAATTTACACATAAATGAATATGAAATTCTATTATATTTATAACTTAAAATTTTAATATAAAAAATATATAATAACCAATATTTTCGTATTTTCAATTTAATAACGATTTAAACCAATATCAAGAATAAAAAATTAAATTTAAATTAATCAATTTTATTAATTAAATCACATATGAAAACATTAAAACATTGAATTTGAACTTATTTATTTTTGTAATATTTCAATGGACACCTATTAATCAAAATCAAAAACATATTCAAATCAACATTGAAAATGAAATATTTGTTAAACATTTGATCAAAGCTGACAAGGTTATTATTTTTATCAATGCTATGTTAATAAAATTAGTTGAATTTGATAAACTCATTCTTCTAAGTATCAAATTCATTAATACTTAATGGGAATTGACTTTTGACAATTTTTTAATATCACCCCCACCCATGACTTGGGCGTTGGACGCTGTATTTTGTTCTTTCCAACCACCCTTTCATTGGAAGGGGTAAACATTTTTTTCCCCTTCTAATTATTTTTTTTGCTTGAATTGAATATACTGCCCCTTTCAACTCTGATCTTTTTTAGAATTAATGATCATTTCAAAGTTTCTTGAACCTTTAATCTTGGTTGTCGTTTAAGCCAAGTTCCTGGAAGGTCCCAAGATGGGATACCAACTTAACAAACATTTCCAAATTTGAACATTTCTAGTCCAAATTCAATCAATGTAATGTTTTGGTTTAAGAATGACCTAAGCTTAGTAAATAACTAAAACACATCCAAATAACTCCGAGCATGACAAAAAACGAAGGAAAAAAAAAAACAAGAATGCTGAC